>SMUX01058468.1_pt1 | contig 15774 bp, 11 predicted proteins | sample 2456431 | NCBI WGS metagenome assembly SMUX01 (sample SAMN11095930, study PRJNA526329) | marine sediment metagenome | biome: Marine sediment; feature: Surficial sediment; material: Deep marine sediment; isolation source: Hadal surficial sediment | place: Pacific Ocean | collected 2014-11 | depth... | reverse complement strand
CTGAAATCAACTTCGGTTTGTTCGCTCAGCCGCTGTACACGGAAATCATCGAGGAACCGCGCCATGACCAGTGTTCCTGCTATGGGCCCCGTACTGCCGCTCTTCAATATAGGCAGCGAACTCATCAGCAGCGGACCAAGATTTGTTTGCAGCAGGCCGGTTGTGACGCTTTCGATGGTCGAATGACTTATCAAACGGTCAGTCAGCGGAGTGGCCTCCTCAAAGACCCCCAGCGAGAGAAGGTCTGCTTCCTCGCCCTCTTGCACGAGCCGTCCCCAAAGCAGTTTTCCGGCAAAGTCATAAATCATTACCAAATTGAGATCGAGATTGACGAGGGTCGGTATGTCCAGGTTGATCGAGATGAAATCCGGATTCTCGCCAAGGGCATATGCATGAGCGTCGTCCCAGGGTGCCCAGTCACCGGCAGCCGAATTGAGCTGTTCGAGGTCTGCCTGAATGACGCGTTGGGCGCGAATCAGATCCGTCTGCGCGGCATTGTTTTCGAGGTCGTCAAAAGCGGGCGTAATGACAGCGTTGAGGATCAGGTAGCTCAGCAGGCCGAACGCGAGCATGACCCCCAACAGGGAGGCAGATACCTTCTTTTGAAGCGACAGCGACCCCAAGCCGTTTGACATCATCATTCCCGCGGCCCACGTAACGTCGATAGCCAGCGAACGAGTGTAAGGCTTTGAATCACAAGCTCGTGTGACCGAGCCCACAAAATGGATCAAGCGCTTCAGATGGCTTACCGAGCCGCGTCGAACGGGTCTGCATCGATCTGGGTTGGCCGGCCTTCGATCAGGTCCGCCAGCAGCTGCGCCGAGCCCATTGCCAGGGTCCAGCCCAGCGGCCCGTGGCCTGCATTGATGTAGAGGCCCGGCAGCTCTTGCTTGGCCCGATAAACGGCCTGCCATCGCTGCTGACGGGACGCAGCCCCGCCCACGGCCTTGCTTGACCACGGTCGATTTGTGACGCAATCCGGGGATAGAGCTCACCGAGCAGCGATAACAGATCGTTAATGCGTTCTGGATCGATACGCTTGTCGAAACCAGAGAATTCAACCGTGCTGGTCAACCGCAGGCGCTTGTCCATCGGCGTGATTGCCGCATGCAATGTTTCATCAATTATCGGCGTTCCTGGCCGCTCATCGATGCCGTCCAGATCCAGTGTCAGCGAATAGCCCTTCGCAGGCTTTATCGGCAGGGACAAGCCAAGCGGGCGAACCAATGCCGGGCTGCCATTTCCCGCCGCGATTACGATGGCATCCGCTCTGGCCAGCCCCTGGCCGGTCTCGGTCCCGATTACCTTTCCTTTTTCAATGGCGCCGCGGTTTACACGCGTTCCCGTTTCCACAATAGCACCGGCCGATACGATTTCCCGCTGCAGTTCCAGGCAAAAGAGATGGGCGTCACCGGATTCGTCATCCGGAAAATAGAAGGCACCCTTTAACGGCGCTCTTGCGTGCTTTAACGTCGGCTCGATCGCTGTGACGCCGTCGACGTCCAGTTCCTCGAAGCGCATGCCGAGCCGGGACAGGAATTCGGCCTGATCACGGATTGCCGCTATGGACTCACCCTCCCGAAACACGTTCAGGATCCCGGCGGACCGATGGGCGAATTTCAGGCCCAGGCGACTTCGCAGCTCATTCGTACTCTCTTTCGAAAGAGAGGCAAGCTCAAAGTTGGCCTTTAACGTCGCCGTCCGGCGCGAATGCGTGGAATTGATTAGAAAGCCTAAGCCCCAGAAAATTAGCGAAGGGATCGCCTTCGGCCTAAGCCGAAACGCCGGCGAAGTTCGAAAAATTGACCGAAGCAAATGACTGACCGCATCCGGCCCATTCCAGGATTCGCATCTCGAGGGAGTAATCAAACCACCGTTGGCGAAGCTCGTTTCCAGGCCGACACCGTCAAGCGCTTCCAACAACGTGACATCGTGTCCTCGCTCGACCAGAACCTGCGCACTGCATAAGCCCTGCAGGCCACCTCCGACAACAAGGACCTTCATCGCTTACCGGCTTCGGCGGTCAATCTCATCCCACTTGGCATAGATCTCCTCCGGCCACCAGGTCTGGATGTAGGCGACAATCGAGAGACGTTGATCCATGGACATCGAAGTGCCGAAACCCGGCATGACGCCGCCAGACTCTACGCCGCCATTCTCGATGGTAGATTCGAGCAATTCCAATGAATGGTGCCAGGTGTGTGCGGTGCCATTCAGCGGCGGCGGTGGATAGTGGCCGTCCGCTCCCGGCGAGCGCCAGTCGGCCGTCGCACTACCGTCGGCACCGTGACAGACAGCACAGTAGTCCGTATAGAGCAACCGGCCTGTCTCGATCTGTGCTTGCGTATACCAACGGCCAGGCATGGTTGCAGAACCCGGCTCCCGCGGATCGCAGGCCGCGAGCATAAGAACGATAATCATGGCAATCTTACGCATAGCAAATTTATGTCAGATGTCCGGAAATAATGACCAAGCAAGCCGGGGCATTATGGCAGACCGATCACCGTAGGGCGCGAAGCGCCATTCAGGCAGGGGAACATCCATGAAAGCATCCGACCTACTCGTCAAATGTCTCGAGACTGAAGGCATCGAATATATCTTCGGCGTTCCGGGCGAGGAAAATGCCGACTTCATGATGTCACTTGAGGAGTCGAAGACGATCAGGTTCATATTGACCCGCCATGAGCAAGGCGCCGCGTTCATGGCGGAGGTCTATGGTCGCCTGACCGGCAACCCGGCAGGTTGTCTCGGTACGTTGGGCCCCGGAGCAACCAATCTGATCACTGGTGTCGCCGACTCCAATATGGATCGTTCGCCGATGCTGGTGCTGACCGGCCAGGGATCTACCGGGCGCCTGCACAAGGAATCGCACCAGATCATGGACGTCGTCAAGATGTTCGAGCCGGTCACAAAATGGGCGACGACGATCATTCACCCTGACACGATTCCCGAAATTATTCGCAAGGCGGTACGTATCGCCCGCACCGAAAAACCCGGTGCGGTGCTGATCGAGTTGCCCGAGAATATTGCAAGTCTGGATTCTGAGTACGGCCCGATAACTCCGAGACGTTTTCGGCGTTCGGTGCCGGATGACAAGATCGTAAACATAGCGATCGATATGCTGAGAGCATCGAAACGTCCCGTGATTCTGGCGGGCAATGGCTGTATCCGAAAACGTGCCAGCAAACAGCTACGCCTGTTCTGCGAAAAAACAGGCATTGGCGTGATAAGCACGTTCATGGCCAAGGGCTGTGTGGATATGGATGCCGACTATTGCCTGTACACGATCGGCCTGGGCAGCAAGGACTATGTCTCGCTGGCGATCGATGATGCAGATCTGGTCATCACGCTTGGCTTCGACATGGTCGAGTATCATCCGGCATCGTGGAATCCGAACGGCGACAAGACCATCATTCACGCGGATTTTCTTGCGGCCGAGATCGATGCCAACTATCACCCCGAAGCCGAACTCATTGGCGACCTCGCGCACACGCTCTGGATGTTCAACGAAAAAGTCGCACAAGAAAGCCTGCCGGCATATGAACTCGACGGACAGCGCAAGTGTCGCGAAAAAATGACCAGGGAATTCGAAGAATACAAGGATGACAAAACTGACGGTACGATCAGGCCGCAAAAAGCGATTTGGGATGCACGACAGATACTCGGCCCGCAGGATATCCTGCTATCGGACGTCGGCGCCCACAAGATGTGGATTGCGCGGCACTATCAATGTCATGAGCCGAACACTTGCCTGATTCCGAACGGCTTCTGTTCGATGGGCTTCGCCCTGCCCGGCGCTATCGCCGCCAATATCGTCTTTCCCGAGCGACGCATTCTTGCGATTGCCGGCGATGCTGGGTTTCTGATGAATGTTCAGGAAATGGAAACGGCCAAGCGAATCGGCAGCAACATCGTCGTCCTGGTCTGGGCGGACAATGAATACGGCCTGATCGCATGGAAACAGGATAATCAATTCGGACGGCACACCGACTTAGGCTTCGGCAACCCCGACTGGCAGACGCTTGCGAGTGCATTTGGCTGGAACGGGCACTACGTGACGAAGAGCGAGGATCTCGCAGAGGTGCTGGAAGCGTCGTTCAACGAAGATGGGCCGAGCCTGGTGGTTATACCGATCGACTACCGTGAGAACCCGTTACTGACGAAAAAACTGGGTGAAATCACCCACGCAATCTGACTCACTGGCAGGTGGTCCAACAGGGCTATATTGATGGACCACCAGCGGCCGATAATAGAACTGACGGAAGTCGTCGCGTTGCACGGGATGGCAGCGGCGCCTAGCTACAATTCGGAAATGAGCTTGATGTGGTGCCTGGCAGTCTCCCGTGGAAATTCGATCATCGGGATGTGACCGGCGTCCTCGAGTATGACGACTGTATTGTCAGGAATCGCGGCAGCCATCACTTCGGCGCAACTTACGTCGATCAACCGGTCGTGGCGTCCCCAGATGATCAGGGTTGGCATCGATACTTCACCCAATCGCTCCGTCAGCGAGTCATTCAACGCTTCGTCGATAATCTGCCAAAAAATTCCGTCGAGAAGATCGTGGTTGCGTATCTGCACTTCAAGCATTGCCCGCATCATGAACCTGGGCCTCGGAATTCGCTTGTGCATGATGAAATTCATGAGGCGATCGTAGTCATCCAATGATGTTGCCACCAGGGGATTTTTTCCTTCGTCGATAGCCAGCTCGAGTTCGCTCTTATTCGTGCTAGTCACGCCGGCATTGTCTATCAGGGTCAGGGACTTGAGGTGATCCCGGTAGTTCAGCGCATAAGTGAGTGCGATGAAGCCGCCCATCGAATTGCCTGCGAGATGAATATTGTCGAGGCCCAGTTCAGTGAGGAACGCATGTAATCTTTCTGTCTGCGCCTCTGCACCGTAGTTCAAATCGGGATCGCGGATATTTTTTCCGAAGCCGGGTAGGTCGGGCGCAATCACACGGTAGCGTCTCGTAAAGTGGCGCGCATACAGAGGCCAGTTGTCCTTGTCGCCGCCAAAACCGTGCACCAGAACGACGATTTCGCCGTCGGACGGGCCACCCTCCAGATAAGGCCAGGTAATCTCGTCCACGACAACAGAATTCGCGGACATGCGGGCCCCCTTGCGTACCATGCCGATAACGAGGGCAACGAGCCACGCCGGGAAAAGAGTGTAGATTCCGGCAAAGGCGATGCTTAAGGCCAAGAGCAGCCAGAAGAACCCGTTCAATCCGACACCGCCAGCCAGTTTGCGACATCGGTCATCACTTCATCCTGCTCAGGCTCGTTGTAAATCTCATGGTACAGGCCTTCGTAAATAATGAGTTTCTTGTTCCTCGAGCTGATTTTCTGATGCAGCATTTTTGATCCCTCAGGCGAGGTCAGCCCGTCCGCCGAACCGTGCAGGATCAGCATGGGCAACGCGATTGCACTGAGCCGGTCCTCTATCCAGGCCATCGTGCTGAACAGTTGCTCTGCCAGACGCGCCGTAACTTTTCCGGTAAAAACGAGTGGATCCTTGCGATAGCAATCAACCACAGCCGGGTCACGACTCACCTCTGATGCATCCAGTTGCAACACTCGGAGTTTCGGCAAGACTCTGGAAAAAAACTTCACCATCAGGCGCTGTACCGAGGAAGGTTCAACGGCAGGCTGTATGGCGGCGCCTGACAGGACACAACCGGTAAATTCGGCCTGGTGTTCGATGAGAAAACGCATCGCTATCAGGCCGCCCATGCTGTGACCGACCAAAACCACCCGGATTCCCGGACATTTTTCGCGCGCCCGATCGAGTAATAAGGAGATGCCATCGGTGTACTCGGAGAACTGTCTAATGTGGCAACGGTCACCGTCGGACTTGCCGTGCCCGATATGATCCAATGCGAAAACCGCATACCCGCGGGCCACAAAGAAAGCTGCAAAATGCTCGTAGCGACCCGAATGCTCAGCGAGACCGTGAGCGATCAGTAAGACTGCTGTGCAGTCATCGAGCGGGGTCCAGCTTTGATAATAGAGAGAAGGGCCGGCAGGAGCGCTCAGCCTCCCTTCTTCGTGCTTCATTGCGGAGTCACGATTTTCGTTACCGACTGATCGGCGGCATCAAGTACGTTGTTGGCAGCTTCGAGTAATTCATCCAGTGATTCCCGCAGGCACTGCATAAAAAACTCGATATCGGGCAGGATTTCACGCGTCGATGTCACGCTGAACGATATCTGACCGTTGTAGCTCGGCGTTGCAATAAACAGCCCCATGCCATTGGCCAGCGGCGCCATGGCATAGCTGTGCAGTATCTTCGCACCGTTCATATAGAGCGTGGTCTGCGGGCCAGGCACATTTGATATGAAAAGGTTACAGACCTTCGGCGCCAACCCTGCCCGCAGCACCAGGCGTCCGGCAAGAAGTTGCGTTGCCGCAGGCACGTGCTGCGTCAAGTCTGTCATCAGGCGAGCAGACAAGCCCGACTTGGCCTCCTTGGATTTTCTGGTCGTCTTATTTACCCGAGCAAGCCTTGCCAATGGTCGCTCGATGTCGGTGAACACGCGCGTCGTCATTGCGGTGATGCGATTGCCGCCCTGCCCCGGATCGGCGGAAGCGCCTTTTCTCGGTCGTGCGTTTATCGGTACCCACGCAACCAGTGACCTGTCGGGCAGTTCCTTATGGTGTCGCAGATATTTTCTTAAGCCACCGCCGCAAACCGTGAGTACGACATCGTTGATCGTAGCACCGTCGACGGCCTGCCTGATCTTCTTGAAATCTGCAAGATCGAAAACTGTGGCTTCGAACATCTTGTGCGGTGATACCGGAACGTTGAAGCGCGTATCGGGTACGCCGGCGCCGTCGTCGTCCGGACGCATTTTGTTTTGCACTGCCTGATATAGCGTTGGCGCATTACGGATGATCGTATCGATCATTCGTACCGGCGACTTCGCATTGTTGAGCACTGCACGTCCCAGCATTTCTGCGATCGTGGGTTTGGGGGCGCGTTCACCTTTTTCGGCTTCGAACAGAGGCGTTCCAAGGGCATCGGTGTCGCAAAGCGATCCGAAGAATTTCATGGCCGACGCCCCGTCCACGGCAGCATGGTGAATCTTCGTCGCGATCGCGTAACTTCCCGCAGGAAAGCCTTCGACCTTATCGAGCCCCTCCACCACGAACATCTCCCAAGGTGGGCGCCGCATCGCCATCGGGCGGGAATGGTAGCGGGCCATGTGAATACAAAATTGCCGCCAATCGCCCGGGTCCGGCAGGCGACCATGACGAATATGAAACTCGATGTCGAAATGTTCGTCATCGACCCAGTATGGGTAGTCGAGTTCAAACGGCACGTGAACGAGCCGACGCGTGAATATCGGTGAGGCGTCGAGGCGGCTCTCGACATGTTGGATTATGTCTTTGAAGCGCACCGTGCCGTCCGGCCTACTTGACGGATCGTAGATGTAGATGGCCGTGACGTGGATCAGGTTGTCATCCGACTCCATGTACAGAAACTGTGCGTCCTGTGCGCTGAGTTGTTGCATCTTAAGTCTTGCTCTTATCCAGAGTCCCGCTATTGATTGCTCGCCTGTGCAATCGGTGTCGCCTGGCTTTCCGTGACCTGCGGCTTGCAGCCGCGGGCCGTCACCGCCAATGCGCTGATTCTATGCAGCCTTGCCAGCAAATCCCGCAGTTCGAGTGCGATCGCGTTACGCCGGGCAGGGAGGGAGTCGTCACCTGCTGCTGTAAGGCCCTGGTTTGCCATCAGTTTATGGGCATTTCGAAACAGTAGCTCACTGATTGATGCCTCACCGGAAATACGCCGTTGCAGATTCAGCTGTCGTGCGTATTTGCTGGCGCGCGCTACACAATCCTTCTCATCGAAGGCCATCGCCGCCGGCAGGTCTGCGAGAAGGTCTGCGACGACCGAGTAAGCCTCGACAAAATGCAGAAGCGTTGCCTGAGCCACATAAGGCTGCATCGCTGCCAGTATCTGACTGATAGCGGCACCACCTTCAGCCAATATCGACTCCCATTCCGGCTGAATATCGCTGAGCTCATCCCGGAGCTCCTCTTTGAATTGCAGTAACGGCGAATAGAAAAACTCGAATTTCATCAAATCGCGTATTCGCGCGGCTTCCTTCCAGAACTCCTCCGCCGGATTATCATCCTGCGCATCGCTCGCTTTCGCGAGTGCCAGTTCTGTTATCGCCTTATTGACGAAGTAATGGATTACTGTATTGCGATAGTAGCTTGCCTGCAGCTGTCGATCAGGCGCAATGCCATAGACCGACTGCGGACCTTCTGCGTACCGGGTTACGAGTCCGCTCTCGATCATGATGCTGACGATCGCACGCAAATGATCGATGTTTTCGAGGTCGAAATCGCTGGTCAAGCGAAGTTTTCTGCGATTGGCCCATTCGATAAGCGCGATCACCTCGAGCTTGAGTTCTTCGCTCGTCAGTGCCTGCGGCGTCGCGCCCAAAAGAACCATGCAGCCGAGAGACGGCAGTGTGATCGGCGTTGCAGCGTTGGCATTGACGGCCACCTGAAAAGCGATTCTGGACAATGCCATCCGGTCACCCTCCGGCGGTGCCTCGTCCAGCACGACAGGATCACCGAAATTCACATACACCTTACCTAACGGCTGCCGAAGGCGCTTCAGATAGCCGAGGAACCAGCGCAGGGATTCCGGCGTTTTCTTTGTGCCGGTCTGTTCGGCCACATAATCGGCCACATCCGTGATGAAGTCGTAGCTGATCGTTACCGGAAGAATATGAATATTGCGAGCTCCCGTTTCCCGGGCCGCATCAAGTGCATACTTGAGGAGTCCATATCGGGGCGGCATCAGCTTGCCCACACGTGACCGTGTACCTTCAAATGCCCAGCTCAGCGGGAAACGTTTCTCCATCAAATAACCGATGTAATGCCGCAAAACGAGTTTGTATAAGGGATTGTCCCGAAACGTTCGCCGGATAAATATCGCGGCCGCGCGTCGCCCGAGAAAGCCGAAGCCCGCAAAAGCCATATTGACACCGCCAAGAATGTGCGACGCCGGAAAATCATTCTCGAAACACACAGTGCTTATTACAAATCCATCAACATGAGACTTGTGTGTCCACAGAATCACCGACGGGTTCTCCCGGACAAGTTTTCGAATGCGTTCGATGCTCTCTTTGTCGTAAACAATGTCGGCCTCGTAACCCTGTGTACAAACGAATCGATTGAGCACTCCCGTGACGTCGATCCAGAAGGCCGATGGCTTTGCAATCATCTCCCGCATATAGCTTTTGGCCTCACGCACTAATTCCTGACGCGGCCTGCCGAGCTCCCTGGAAAGTTCATCAATCGCAGAATTCAGCCTGCTGCTTGCTTGCAGGTTCTCGGCGACAAACCTGGGCACTTTGTATCGGCTCCCCTGCAGACTCCGCTCGGCAATATCGAGCACCAGACAGGCCTGCCGCTCAACGAATTTCGCAAAGCCATCGGGCGCATCCTGTTCGGCAGAAGCCGCCGTTCTGTTCAGTCGATCGCGAAGCTCCTCGACAGTCGCCGGTTGTCCGATGACGTACGCCACGCGATCGGGGTGAGCTCGTTGGATCCGTCGCGCCCAGATTTTCCAGGGCCGGCGCCTGCCACCAAACAGCAGGTCCCTCACTCGTGGCGCCGCATTCACCTTGCCCTTGAGCCGCCAGACAATACGCACAGGCGCGATCAGCGTGTCGTCAGGCGCACTTAAAGCATGGCTGAGGCGATCCGTATTTTCGGAACGCATTATCGGGACAGTGAAGGGTTGCGCATTGGTCTCATCAGGCGAGCGTTCTTTCTGTATCCACTCTCTGAGCAATGTTTCTTCGAAATTGTTTGCGGCATCCAGGAGATATATCACCGGATGGCCGTTCGCAATCGAATGTACTTCATCAATATTCATTAGAACGACGCTCAGTCCCAGCGTCCCAGTACGACGTTGTCCCATTTTTCGGTGGATGAATCGTCGCCGTCCGTCTCGATCTCTGGTTCGACCTGATTTTGCGGCTGATCCTGTGGAGGTGCAGATTTCTGCTCCTGTTTGAGTACCCGCAGGAACTGATTGCGAACTTCAGCAACATGCTTGTCGACCGTCTTCGCCTGCCAGTCGCTGGTGTCAATGGGCGGAAGCACTTCCACATCGACAGTTGCCGAGCGAAAAACAAATTCGCCTTTGGGCGCAACGTCGATCGCATTATGAATGACGATCGGCACCATCGGGACACCTGCCTGCATTGCCAGATGAAAAGCTCCTTTCTTGAAAGGCCCCAGTCGCGGGCTGATAGTTCGGGTGCCTTCCGGCGCAATAACGACAGACTTACCCTCGAATCGCATTGCGTCGACGAGCGGGGTCATCGCCTCGATTGCACTCGCGCTATTTTGCCTGTCGATAAACACGACGCCGGCAAATTCCAGTATTTTCCCAATCAGCGGATATTGCTTCAGTTCCTTCTTGCCAACACCGGCAATGTCACGCCGTAATAATTTGGCGGTGATGATGACATCGGCTTTGCTTTGATGATTGAAAACGAAGACCGCCGGCCTTTTTGCCCAGACATTGTGCTCACCTTTTACACGCAACCTGAGGCCGATAAGGGCCGCCGCATAGTCTCCAAATAGCGCAGAGGCAAAGTTTTGTGCCTCCCGAACCGATCCCGTAAGCGCCCAGATCGGCAAGGCCGCAGCAAACGTCGGTATGATGCTCCAGGTCGCGGCAAACGATCGCAAGTAGTCCGTCGCACGCGGTTGACCACGACTGGCAAATCTTCGAATTGGCCATCCACGCCGCTCCGAGATCGTCGTGAGTTTGTCGTTCGGATTGAGCGGTTGCGGTTTGCCGACGCGCTCGAGCAGCGCAACGTCTTCATGGCTGTCCGTATAGAAGAAACTCTCGTCCAGATTGATGCCGCGTTCCTGCGCCAGCGTTTCAGCAGCGGTTACCTTACCCTGCCCCCAACAGGTCGGCTTTACCACGCTACCTGTGAACTCACCGTTTTCAACGACGAGTTGAGTGCACAGCACGGTGTCGATTCCCAAATCAGTTGCGGCCGACTCGATCTGGTATTTGGTCGCCGATGAAATGATTGCGACCGTGTGGCCCTTGCGCAGGTGCGCCTCGACCAGCGCCCTCGCTTCGGGATAGATTTGTCGCGCAAGGTATTTTTCGTAGACCTGTTCGCCGAACTCTGCATAAGCGTCCTCGCTGACACCCCGCAGCATTTGTGCGGCAGCGCCCATCAGGCCCGAAAAACCAAGCTGGCCGACGGCATAACTCGAGATCGCCGCCACAAGCTCCGTGAGCTCACGCGGCGACAGATGGGCTTGCCTGATCTGCTCTTTAATAAAGGAAAAGACCGAAAAACCGGATATTAGCGTGCCGTCGAAGTCGAACAATGCCCCGACGGCGGGGCCGTTCGGCGCCATTTCGACCGCTTTCGTAATATCTTGATGCCTGGACATGCCTGCGTGCCTTGAACTTATTTTAATACATCGTATATCGATCTCTTCGGTGTCTCCAAGACATGCTTCAACATTGGCTCGAAAAACTCCAGAGGCTCGCTCTCATAGTCCTTCCTGAACGCCGCCTGGTCGTACTTATGACAAAACTCCGCCGTGTAGTCGAAGTGCGGTGACCCGCGGAATTGATCGCGCATGTTCCGGTCCATCCCCGCAAAATGGAAAAAATAATAGCCCTGAAATATTCCGTGGTGCTTCACCATCCAGTGATCTTGCTCGGAGACATAGGGGTACAGTATCGCCGCTGCGATATCGGGATGACTCGATGGACACAATATGTCACCGATATCATGCACCAACGCACAAACGACATATTCCTCGTCGCGCCCATCGCGATGCGCCATGGTCGCGGTTTGCCGGCAGTGCTCGAGGCGATCGATCGGAAAGCCGCCGTAGTCGCCCTCCAGAATCCTCATATGGTCGAGTACCCGTTCGTACAATTTGCCGCAGTGGCCTTTGAATTCGCTCGCGATGATCTGCCAATCCTCTGCTGTCCCCTCCGTCATCGCACTGAACCGGGCGGTCTTATTGCTCATGCTGTTCTCCTTCTTATTACCTTCAATATAGCACTACAGCGAGCGCATCCCCCCGCGCCAATCCCGCATGGCGATGGACATCTGCTACGATAATGACACCTCATTAAATTAGGAATTCGGCACAGGAGGACCAGCCGATGGCAACCGCGATGAAAGAGATTCGGCAGCAGGTTTCTGCCGATGAATGGCAAATCAGGCAGGATCTCGCGGCACTGTACCGCCTGGTGGCTATGCATGGATGGGATGATCTGGTCTTTACGCATATCACCGCCCGCGTACCTGGCCCCGGGCATCACTTTCTGATCAACCCTTACGGCATGCTTTTCGAAACGGTTACGGCGTCCTGCCTGATCAAGGTCGATCTGGACGGTAACAAGATCATCGAGTCACCCTATCCCTTCAATCCTGCCGGCTACCTGATTCATAGCGCCGTCCACGAGATCCGCGAAGATGCCAAATGCATCATGCATTTGCACACGCGGGCCGGCGTTGCCGTCTCCGCCCAGAAAAACGGTCTTCTACCCATCTCGCAGCAGGCCACCGTCGCCCTTGGCTCGCTTGCCTACCATGACTACGAAGGGATTGCCCTGAACCCGGAAGAAAAAGCCCGCTTGCAGCAGGACCTCGGCGACAAGCTCGTGATGATATTGCGCAATCATGGAACCCTGGTCGCCGCACCGACGATCGCCGATGCCTGGCTGTTCATGTACAACCTGGAGACTGCCTGCCAGATTCAGATCGCCGCCCAGGCCGGCGGTAGCGAACTCGTCATGCTTGACGAAGACATCATTCGACTGAACTGTGACAACCTGGCAGAGGCCACGGCCGGTCAAGGCGGCCAGATCGCCTGGGCAGCAATGCTCGACAAAGTCGACCGCCACGACCCCTCGTTTCGAGACTGACAGACCAGTAACACCCGATTCAGTCTGCGATGCCTTCGGCAACGCCCCGCTGGTTGCGCCTGACCAATAAAAAGAAGGCCGCCGGCATTTCGTCAGGCAGCGAACATGATGGCGACCTTACAGCTTCTCGATGGACCACTTCAGGGCGGCCGTATCGTAATCTGCGATTCGGGACTGAAGTACTTCAGGACTGGTCTCTGGTGGCTCGTCTGTATTACCTGCCTCCAGGATTCCCATAACCAGAACGATCAGTAATACGGGTGGAATGACATATCTAATCATGAAGTGCCAGAAGCTGAAAAACAGCCCTTCCTGAACGCCGATTTCTTCAAGCTTGATGTGCTTCGGCACAAACCAGCCCAAAAAAACAGAGATCAGCAAACCGCCGATCAATAACAGAATATTTGCCGCCAGGAAGTCCAGCGCATCGAAAATCGTCTTACCTTCAAACGCCGGAATAAAATTGAGCGGGTAGAAATCAGACCAGTCGCCCAGCGACATTATTGTTAAAAATCCGACGACCCAGGCCGCGCCGGCAGTCAGCAGCACACCGTTTTCCCGCTCTATTCCCCATTGGTCCTTTATCCAGGACACGACGGCTTCGGCAATACCTATGCAAGAAGACAGCGCCGCCGCAATCAATAGAACAAAGAATATGGATCCAAATAATTGACCACCCGGCATTTGTCCGAATGCGAGAGGCAGCGTCTGAAAAATCAAACCTGGGCCGCTGGAAGGTTCCAGGTTGAATGCGAAAACGAGCGGGAATATTGCGAAACCCGCGAGTAAGGCAACGGCAGTATCTGCAAAAATAACGATGGTCGCCGACCGCGGGATTGATATTTCCTTCGGCAGATACGAACCGAATGTGATTATGGCCGCCATGCCTATACCGATCGAGAAGAATGCCTGGCCGATCGCGACCATCACAGTTCGGAACGTGACTTTTGAGAAATCCGGTTCGAGCATGAATTTCAGTGCGGCGGCCATATCGCCGGCGATCGCACCATAAATAACCATGACACCCAGGGCTACGAATAGAGCGGGCATCAATATTTTGACTGCCTTCTCGATACCCGCCTGAACGCCGCGCCTGACGATCAAAACGATAGTCAGGTTGACGACCGTGTGCCAGAACAGCAGACGCCCCGGGTTACTCATTAGTTCGCTGAACATGGCGTTCGATTCCTCGGCGCTGACCCCCTGGAATGCGCCGCGTGCCGCCCGCAGGAAGTAGTCGAACGTCCAACCGGATAACACCGTGTAGTAGGACAAAATAATAAAGACACAGAGGACGGCAAGGGTACCGAACGCCCCCCAGCGGGGACTGCTGCCGGATTCTGCCGCAACGGCGCGAATGCTGCCGGATGGGCTCGAGCGCCCTCGACGCCCGATGGTGAGCTCACCGATCATTAGCGGCAGACCAATTCCGAGGGCGCAGGCCAGATAAATAAACAGGAAAGCGCTGCCGCCATTTTCACCGGTGATGTAGGGAAAACGCCAGATATTTCCCAGGCCGACGGCAAAGCCAACCGACGCCAGGAGAAAACCAAGTCGAGATGACCATTGTTCAGTCGAACCTGTTGACTCCGCCATCTACTGCTCCCTTATTTTTATGTGTGCCGCGAGCACTCCCGCACGAGCCGGGTTTGCGACATCTTCTCATAGTTCTTGCATCGTGCCGACCGGAGTTACACGCTACAATGCCCTGCTCCTCCCGAAAAGAACAAAGACCTGGGGACATAAACATATGAAATTTGTGACAAGCCTTGCGGTTGGCGTCTTGCTGTGTAGCGGTATTACAAGTGCGGATACGCTCATTCACGCCGGCCGTCTGATCGATGGCAAGTCGGATGTTGCGGTCACCGAAATGACGATTCGTGTCGATGGTTCCGCGATCAAAGCCATTGAACGCGGTTATACGGCCGCCGGCGCTGATGACAACGTAATCGAACTGAAATCCCATACCGTGATGCCGGGCTTGATGGACATGCATGTTCATCTGACCGCGGAATACACACGCGACTACAGGCTCAACAAGTTCATCACCAATGAAGCAGATTACGCGTTCGACGCTGCAAAAAACGCGAAAAAAACACTGAACGCCGGTTTTACCGTCGTTCGAAATCTTGGCGATACATTCAATGTCACCGTCGCCTTGAGAAAGGCAATCGAGGACGGGGACGTTGCGGGGCCGAGAATCTTCTCAGCTGCCAAATCACTCGCCACCACGGGTGGCCATGCTGACCCGACCAATGGCTGGGCCAACCATCTGATGGGTGACCCGGGTCCCAAACAGGGTGTCATCAATGGTCCGGATGATGCCCGCAAGGCTGTTCGTCAACGCTACAAAGATGGTGCTGACTGGATCAAGATCACCGCTACCGGCGGCGTCCTGAGCGTTGCCAAGAGCGGGCTGAATCCTCAGTTCACAGACGAAGAACTCAAAGCCGTGATCGATACAGCTTCGGACTATGGACTGCGCGTTGCAGCACATGCCCACGGAACCGAGGGCATGAAGCGTGCGGTGATCGCGGGTGTCGCATCGATAGAGCACGGCACGTTCATGGACGAGGAAGTCATGCGGCTGATGAAGAAGAAAGGCACGTATTACGTGCCAACGATACTTGCGGGTGACTGGATCGCCGAGAAAGCCAGGATCGACGGCTTCTTCCCGGATCTGGTCCGTCCGAAGGCCGCGGCAATCGGGCCAGTGATCAAGAGTACGTTTGCCGCAGCCTACAAAGCCGGCGTGCCGATCGTATTCGGCACGGACTCAGGCGTCTCTGCCCACGGTGATAATGCACAGGAATTTGCATT
>SMUX01102378.1_pt1 | contig 15840 bp, 13 predicted proteins | sample 2456431 | NCBI WGS metagenome assembly SMUX01 (sample SAMN11095930, study PRJNA526329) | marine sediment metagenome | biome: Marine sediment; feature: Surficial sediment; material: Deep marine sediment; isolation source: Hadal surficial sediment | place: Pacific Ocean | collected 2014-11 | depth... | reverse complement strand
CATTTTCACACGACAGGCCCGAACTGGGGACTGAAGTCATTGTGGTTTTAATTGAGGCCCGCTTGGTCGAGAGCGGCGGGAGATCTGAACTGCGCATTAGGGTGCGCAAGGCTCTCGTAGAAGCTGGATACCCCATCAGCGACGTGGTCCTCGTAAGACCAAAGACGATCGAAACCACGCCCAACGGCAAGGTCAAGCGAAATGATCTAAAGAAACGCTACATGAAGGGAGAATTCTCCCGTGCGGCCTAGAGGCGAAGAAGTGGAGCGGAACAAGCACCGAATGGTTATCGAGAGTCTTGGCGTTTACCTCCCTCCCAATTCAGTTTCTACGTCAGAAGTAGTGGAAGGCTGCGATCGCCCGCTCGATTTTCCGCTTGAGAGCCTCAGCGGAATTCGCTCGCGCCGTATGGCCGGGGAGGATGAATACTCCATCGATCTGGCCCGAAAGGCAATCGAGGATTGTCTTTCCCGCTCGAAGTATGGCCCAAGTGACATTGACCTGCTGGTCTGCTGCAACATTTCCCGCTTCGATAGTCCAAGGTCGTTCACTTATGAGCCCACGACATCGTTGCGGCTTCAACACGACTTCGGGCTCGATCGAGCGGTGGCTTTCGACCTCACCAATGCCTGTGCTGGGTTATTCACCGGTCTCTACGTAGTTGACGCCCTCCTAAAGTTGGGTAGCGTGCGGCGCGCGCTGATTGTCAGTGGCGAATACATCACGCATTTGACCCTTACGGCGCAGAAGGAGCTGGAGGGGCCGCTCGATCCACGGTTGGCCTGCCTTACCCTCGGGGATGCTGGAGCAGCGCTACTGCTGGAGGAAACGGATGAGCCAGAGGTCGGCTTCCACGCTCTAGAGCTTTTCACGGCTAGCCGCTACGGCGATCTATGCATCGCCAAGGCCACTGACCAGCCGCACGGGGGAGCAATCATGCTCACCGATTCCCTGCGGCTTTCCGCGGTGACAACACGGTATGCCATCTGGCATGCCGTTCACATCCTCGAGGTCAACGGCTGGTCGCCAAGCGATATCCAGCACCTGATCATGCACCAGACATCGCGTCGATCAATCGTGGGGGCGATACGCGAAATTAACAATTTGCTGGGCCCCGATACCTTAAGTGAACGCAATACCATCGACAATCTTGCCGACCGCGGGAATACAGCCACAACTACCCACTGGGTAGCGGTAATGGATCATGTGTTGCAGGGTCGCATCAGGCCGGGCGACAAGACAGTTTTTAGTATTGACGCCTCAGGCATCACGGTTGGCACTGCTCTTTATGTATTTGACGATCTTCCCGAGCGGATAAGTAATGGACGCCCTACGATAAAGAAAAACGTTGCCAATGAGGAGAATCCTCTTTCAACCTCCATGGAGGATCCACGCGTGCGCATTGAAAGCGTCGGCGTGCTCCCGGATGGGATCCAGTCAAGTTTGGATGGGATTGAGATGGCCGCTGCGGCAGCCAGATCGTGCCTGGAGCGATCAAAGTACCTGCCGAACGACATAGGACTGTTGATCCATGCCGGTGTTTACCGAAACGACTATCTCTCCGAACCGGCCCTTGCCAGCCTGATTGCTGGCAGGCTTCTCATTAGTGACGATCCGCGCAACCAGCAGGATACAAAGAGTCTCGCGTTCGACGTCTTGGATGGTTCCGTAGGAACCCTGACTTCTTGCTACCTAGCGGCGCAGATGATCCGGGCAGGCAAGACCCAACGCGCCATGATACTTGCCTCTGAGGTTGAGAACAACAAGGAAGCCTTCCCCGATGAATTGCGCGGAATACAGGAGATCGGTTCTGCTTTAATCCTCGATACCTCGCCTGATCCCACGACTGGATTCGGCCACTTTCTATTTCGCTCATTTTCTGAACACCTAGAGGACTTGCTTGTGGACGCAACCTACGGGCAGGGTCAGACTCGCCTGCGCGTTCGACATAATGGTGACCTCATGCAGGCCTACCTGGAGTGCCTGCCCAGCTTGATGGAAGAACTCCTTGCTTTGGAAGGATTACGTCGCTCGCAAATCACAACCCTCTTCGGCCCCCAAATATCCTCGCGCTTCTTGATAAAACTTGCGGATGGGCTTGATATTGCCACCGAGCGGGTGGTGGATATCACCGCGGATGGCGGGGACTACTTTACTTCATCAATTCCCTATACCCTCCACCATGTATGGCAGGAGGGCCGAGTTCAAAAAGGAGACGTTGGTCTGATTCTTAGCGTATCTGCTGGAGTCAAGGTCGGCGGCGCGATCTATTATTTTTAGCGTTCTCAGACTCAGATCGCCACATAATAAGGAAGGTATTTGATCATGCGAATCACCGACACAGAGGGGCAGGTGCGAGCGATTGTTGCTCGCAAACTAAATATGGATCCAGAGCAAATCCCTCTAGGGGAATCCCTGCTCGAAGGCCTTGGCCTCGACTCCTTCAGCATCATGACACTTGTATTGGAAATCGAAGAGGCCTTTCCATCCATCAATCTCAGCGATGAGGCGATCCTGGAGCTGCCTACGCTGAGCGACTTAGCGGCATTCATCGATCGAGAACTTGGCGACACATGAATAGAGTATTGATTACCGGAAGCACCGGTATGCTGGGAAGCCATCTGGTCGAGCGAATGATGCGGGAGGGTGTTCGCGTGCGCGCTTTGGTCAGGCCGGGTAGCGATACTCAGTTTCTCCAGAGTCTGGCTGTAGAGCAAGTTCAATTTCGACCGACGGACCTCGGGCTCCTGCGGAAGGCGACCGAGGGAGTCCAGATCGTCTTTCACATGGCCGGGCGGCTGAGCGTGGGGGCAGCCTTCGGTGGCGGTCGGGACGCCGAGCTACTTTACCAGAGCGACCTCGAACTCACCAAGGCGCTCCTTGAAGCTGCTCTCGATGTTGGAACGGCCAAGTTTGTGTATGCCAGTTCTACGAGTGTTTATAGTCCCGATAACCCCACACCGATAGATGAGGAGGCGCCGCTTCATCCAAGGTCCGCTTATTCGCGCTTGAAGTTAATGTCGGAGGCTCTCATCCAGAAATATCAAAAGAAGGGGATCAAAACTACTGTGATCCGGCCTTGCGTCGTATATGGCCCTAGAGACCGATACTTTATGCCGACGGTCCGGGCGCTGGTGAAGCTGCCGCTCTTGCCACTCATAGATGGGGGGCGCTATCGCCAGGATCTAGTATACGTCGGCGACGTTGTTGACTTGATTTTCCTGGCTGGCTTTTCCGACGCCGCCAGCGGGCGGGTATACAACGCGGCCTCAGGTGATCCACTACCGATCAGGCGGTATCTGGAGATTCTTTCTAATCAACTCGGCCGTGGGCCCAGGGTCTTTTCTATAAAGAGAGAATTGGCGGCCCACCTAGCTGCCCCGGCACGCTGGTACATGCGTTGGCTCGCACCTGGAAGCGAGAGTTTACTGACGCCCTTAGGGCTGGATTACCTGAGCCGTGACGTGTTTTACGATATGAAGCGTGCAAAGGAGGAGCTCGGATTCCAATCCAGCATTAAATTCCCTCAAGGCCTTGCGCTCACACTGAACCAAGAACCGCTCGCTTTGCGAGCTTCCTCGGCATAAGCCGCACTTGCTTCAAGGATCTGATGAGGGATCTAACGCGGTTCGCCTTCCTCCAGTGGCCCACGGAAAAGCCGAGTATTTCCGAGGCTTTCCCTGGCCTGTCCAGCCAGGACAGGCTGGATCGCTGTCGTCCCGGCTTCGGGATCGTTGAGTACCTTGAGTCGCTTCTGTTCCTGGAGGTTCAGTGTTAGCTGTTCTCGCAGAAGGTGACATTTTCACTGAACTCATTAATGCCGACATTTTAATTGGACTATTACAATGACTTGGATGTTCCTTGTCATCGGGAAGCTTCACCTCTATAATGGACAATCAAGGGCATTCTGCCTTGTACGGATCAAAGCGCGCAGCTCTCCTATTGAGTGAGGCCCCTAGGCAGCAGAGCTTTCGGCGTATCCAAATATCTAATACTTACCGAATAAAATCTAATCCTAATAGTTTATTCCTGCGATTTCCCCAAATTGGTAATTGTGGCGTGTGTGTGGCAGGAATACCATGCCACCCGAGTCGGATTAGAAGCGGTTCGCTTTTCATGATTCTCAGTCCCTAATGTCAAAGGATTGATTTATGGGTGCTCGCGGTACTTTCAAACTGATCGTCAAAGCAGGCCCTTCCCAGGCTCGAGAATTCGAGCTTTCGAAGCAGGAAACGGTCCTGGGGCGAGACCCCGCGGCCGATGTTGTATTGACCTCCAGTTCTGTGTCTCGCGAGCATGCTCGCATAACTCGTGCAGCGGATGGTTATGTCATTGAGGACCTGGGGAGCAGCAACGGCACGTTTATTAATGGAAACCGAATAACGGGCCCAGTGGCGCTGAAAGGGGAAGACGAGATCGGGCTTGGCCAGGCCGTCAAACTGATTTGGCAGGCACCGTCGGTCGAAGCCGTGGTAGATCAGGAGGCCGCCACTCGATTGAAACAATCTGGCGCGGCTCCTCCCATCGCCCCAACTGTACTTGGCGATGTGCAACCTTCAATGGATGAGCCCGCTGTACCTCCCCAATTTACAGTAGCGGTCGCAGGCTCCAAACCTGAGGCATACACGTTGACCAAAGACACGGTCACCATAGGTCGTAGTAGCGCCAACGACATTGTGGTCGATTCTAAGATCGTGTCTCGCGTACATGCCCATCTTGAACGGGAAGATGGTGGATATCGGCTCGTGGTATTGCCCGAGGCAAGCAACCCCGTGTACTTCGAGGGACTTGCATTGAGCGAGCCGCGGCGCCTGAGCCACGAAGACTTACTACGCATCGGCGGACAGGACCCCGGTTCAATGGTCACCTTGACCTACCTCTCGCCGTCCGAAGCATTCGTTGCTGAAGCGATCGAAATCACCTTTGAGGATAAAAGACAGATCCAGATAGGACGCGACACCAGCAACGAGGTTGTGCTGGACACGCCTCAGGTTTCTCGCTTCCACGCCCATGTCGAGCAGGTTGGCCAGCGTTATCGAATACGCGACCTGCGCAGCACGAATGGGACTTTCGTAAATGACAAGCAGATCAAGGGTGAGGTGTGGCTGAAACCCGACGACACGATTCGGATCGGCCCCTACCGCTTTGTGGTGGGCGAAGACGCGCTAGCCCAATACGACGATTCGAGCAGCCTTCGAGTGGAGGCAGTTGGCCTGAATAAATGGGTGCGCAAGGATTTGAATATTCTTCAAGATATTTCATTGGTGCTGCAACCGCGTGAGTTTGTCGTCGTTGTGGGCCAAAGCGGCGGCGGCAAGTCTACGTTGGTGGACGCCATCGCCGGTTACCGTCCGGCGACACACGGCCGAGTGTTTGTGAATGGTACAAATATTTATAAAAACTTCGATGCCATTCGCAACATCATTGGCTATGTGCCGCAGAAAGACATCATCCACATGGAGTTGACCGTCTACCAGGCGCTTGCCTATACGGCCCAACTCCGCATGCCCCCCGATACGACGAAAACGGAACGGCACAATCGGGTGATGGAGGTGATGGAAGACCTGGACCTGACCCACCGGAAAGACGTACAGATCAGCGGCCTCAGCGGCGGTCAACAAAAGCGGGTTTCAATTGGCGTCGAACTGTTGACTAAGCCTGGTTTGTTTTTCCTGGATGAACCGACCTCAGGGCTGGATCCTGGCACCGAGACCGCGTTGATGCATCTCATGCGCCGCATGGCCGACCGAGGACGGACGATCGTCCTTATCACACACGCCACAAAGAACGTATTGCTGGCCGACAAGGTGGTCTTCCTGGCCCGCGGTGGATACCTTACCTGGTTCGGCCCACCCGATGAAGCATTGGAATACTTTGATCCGTACAGATCTGACCGAGAGCGACGCGCGAGCGAAATGGAATTCGATGCTATCTATGCCATTCTGGATGATGCTAGCAAAGGCGCGCCGGAGCAGTGGGCCGAGCGATATCAAGAGCACCCTGCATATCGGAAATACCTCGTCCAGCCGCTACAGAGCAGCGGCCAAGAAATTTCCGCGGCGGCGCAAACTCCCAAGCCAGTTCGAGCGGCTGCCAGCAAGGCTCGGCGCCAAGTGTCGTCCTTGCGTCAGTTTTTAATCTTATCGTCCCGGAACATCAAAATCCTGATTCGTGATCGATTCAGTCTGGCATTGATGCTGGCGGCGGCGCCCTTGGTTGCTCTCCTGGATGTGGTACTAGCCAGCGTGTTGGGAAGCAATCCGTTCGACTTTTACGATGGCGATTTTGCCGGTGTGATGATCACCCTGTTCCTGTTGACCGTCTATGGTGTCATGGTCGGTGGGCTGGCGATGATGCGGGAGTTCGTCAAGGAAACGGATATATATAAGCGCGAGCGCCTGGTTAATCTGAAAATTGTGCCGTATGTTCTTTCGAAGATATGGGTCGCCGCGCTGCTAGCCTTATACATGACGGCCATTTACGTGATCGTCCATTACTTGGCATTCGATATGCCCGGTGGGACCCTCGAACTAATCTTGATCTATATCACATTGGCACTTGCCACCATGGCTGGGATGATGCTGGGATTGTTCGGTTCAGCACTGGCCCCAAACGCCAACGCCGCGCCACTAATCGTGATCCTCTTTATGCTGCCCCAAATAGTGTTAGGGGGCGCTCTGGTTCCCCTGCCAGATTTCGTGAGCGCAGCCACCTCCACACGATGGGCGTTTCAAGGACTTATGGGGATCACGGGTGTTGGGTCAGCTGTGGCCGCCGATCTATGTTGGTCATTGCCGGAGGAACAGCGGAAATCGATGTCGCTTGACGACAAGGAAGCCAATGGTTGCAAATGTCTAGGAATCAGTGCCTTAAGAGAATCATCATGCGACTACCCTGGGCTGGGGGTTTTCTACAATGAGGCGGTTGACCAACCGCCACCGGAGGCGCTGCGCCCGCCGCCTGAGCGGCCAGAAGATCCCATCGTCCCTGACCCTCCGAAGGAACCTGAGGATCAATCCGATAATGTGGCAGTAGCCGAATACCTTGGCGCACTTCAAGAGTACCAGACGCAGGTGGTGGGAATTCAGGCAGATGCCCAGGCGGCATTCGCTGCCTATGAGGCAGAGGTCGGAGTCTACCAGGCTGAAGCGATCGCCTTCCAGGAAGAGATGGTCAGCTGGCAAATCGCTAGAGAATCGGCAGTACAACCTGCCGAAGGCCTGATCGGGCTATTCGAGGAGGACTTCGGGTGGACCTATGTCGACAAGGAAAGTCCCGGAGCTTTGATGCAATTTGTCACGACCACCTGGCTTGCTCAGGGAGCGATCATTTTCGCTCTGTTCATAGGCATTCTGATTTTGCAAAAACGGAAAGACGTTACCTAAGTTGGATCGCAGATGAATCGTAACTTGTTGCCGGCATTGGCCATTGCTGCCCTGGTTGGCGCCTCACATGCCTGCAGTGCGGATAACGATCGGCAGGAAACTGTGCAGGCTTTAGGTGAATCCATCTTGCTGACTGCGACGGCTGCCGCTGAAGCCGGATTCAACGCACAGGCCAACGTCCAGACGGCTGAGGCCGAAGCCACTGCCCGCAGCGAGGCGGCCGCTGCGACTCAAGCGGCGCAATCTCCACTAAATGATGAAGCTCAAGCAGCGACCGCGACGGCCGTTGCTCCAATCCTTGCCGAACTGCCTCTTTATGGCATCGATCCCTCAGAGGGGCGCCCCGGCTGGGTTCATCCACCTGAACGAATGGAAGTCGAAGGGTTCCTGCAGTACGATTACGCCAACCGATTTATTGGAACCATAGGCCAGGATTTTGTCGTATCGGCCGATATCACTTGGAATACCTTCACCGGCTTGTCAGGATGTGGTTTTGTGCTGCGGTCCGATGGCAATGAGGATGCTCTGAATCAGTATCTTGCAATAGCCACACGCGGAGGGAACGGGCGCGTGATCTTCAGCACTATGGTCGACGGCGATGTGAAGCGCGGGATGGATCTTTACGCCTACGGACTCGATCCGAAATTCGAATGGAGAAACGATACCACCAACCGCCTTACGGTGGTTGCGCGGGGTAACACGTTCAATATATATACCAACGGCACATGGATTGGAGAGTTCATAGCGGGCGAGGCGCAACCACCGATTTATATTCCTGAACCGCCGCCGGAGCCCCCTGCCGGAGCACCCGCCGCCATCATAGATGTATATGAAGAAGAGTTATCGGAGTATTCGGGTACGGTGACCGAGATAAGGGCTAACTATCAGGCGCGGGTCGCTTCATTTCGGGAGGACGTGCCATTTTTCGAGCGGGGCTTCATAGCCATGGTCGCACTGAGCGAGTCGGGTCGCACGATCTGCCAGTTTGACAACGCCTGGCTTTGGCTGCTCGACGGCTAGAAGGATAACCTGGAGATGCGCTATGTCTAAGCCTAACTGGATCGGACAAAAGATTGCAGGCCGGTACGAAATTGAAGAGCTGCTTGGTATGGGGGGGATGTCGGCCGTCTACAAGGGTACCGATCCTAATCTCCGACGGACTGTAGCCATCAAGTTGATTCACGCGCATTTGTCGGAAGATCCTCAGTTTGTGAGTCGCTTTGAGGAAGAGGCGGCTGCCGTCGCACAATTAAAACATCCTAATGTCATCCAGGTATTCGACTTCGATCATGATGAAGATACCTATTACATGATCTTGGAGTTCGTGCCGGGGGAAACTCTGCAGGAGAGATTGAAGAGACTTAACGCTTCAGGAAAACGATTATCCGCGAAGGAGGCCATAAAGATCGCCGCAAGTACCTGCGATGCTTTGGATTACGCGCATAATCGCGGCATGATTCACCGCGATGTCAAGCCCGCCAACATCATGCTTAATCTGCAGGGTCAGGCGATTCTGATGGACTTCGGCATTGCGAAAATCATCGGCGGCAAGCAGCACACAGCCACCGGAGCCGTAGTCGGCACGGCGATGTACATGTCCCCTGAGCAGGCAAAGGGCGAGCTTCCTGACGCGCGGATCGATGTTTATGCACTTGGGGTGACGCTATTTGAAATGCTTAGCGGCCGGCCACCGTTTGAGTCCGAATCTGCCATGACCCTTATGATGATGCACGTCAACGACCCTGTGCCGGACTTGTCCGAGATCACCTCTGATGTTCCCGAGCAGTTGGTCGCTGTGGTTGGCAAGGCACTCGCAAAAGGTCGAGAGCAGCGCTTTCAGACAGCAGCCGACTTTGCCTCCGCACTCCGAAGTGTTGACCTTCAGAAGGTGGCGGGCGGGGTCATTGCGGCGACTACGATTGAGGAACAAAGCTCTGAGGAGTTTGCCCCAACCACGATTGAACCGGTTGAGCAACCCGAAGTGGCTGCCCAGCCTGGACCCACAGCCATCGAGGAACTGCAGGCGGAGGCTCCCGCGCCTAGACCCGCACCGATTGAGGAGGCCGAAGGTACGGCTCCCCGGCGGGGAGTGATGGCTGCTCTCACTGAAGCGGCCGGTGGCCGAAGGGGAATCGTCGTTGGGGGAGGAATCATTGGAGGCGTTTTGGCGATTGCCATTTTGGGTGCTGGGGGGTTTTTCCTGTTTGGTCAGACTGAAGGTGAAGAGGTGACTCCAGAACCCGCGGTGGTGGTCGTAGCAGAGACAGCAACGCCGACCGCCACTGATACTGCCGTTCCTCCAACCAATACCGTTGGGCCCCCAACGGAAACCCTCGTGCCAACGCTGACCCCCACGGAGACCGTGCCGCCAGGAGCGTACTCTCGCATCAACCAAATCAGCATTGAAAATGGCCGTTATATTGTGGAGTACGAAACTTTCGATTACCAAGAGGTGCTTCCGGGTATGCACGTACACTTCTTCTTCGACACGGTGCCGCCCGAGCAAGCCGGCGCACCGGGCGCAGGTCCGTGGTTTGTCTGGGGCGGTCCGAGACCCTTCGACGGATATGGTCTCACCAACCGACCGGGGTCGGCCACCCAGATGTGCGGCCTGGTTGCCAACCCCAACCATTCCATCATCCTCCAGTCGGGAAATTGCGTAGACCTGCCTGAAGGGTGAGCGAAGGCACGGCAGCGCACATCGTGAAAAGGAGTGCAACCAAGTTGCGCTCCTTTCCTTATTCGGGAGTAGTCGGCGCGTACAGGCCCTTTTTGTGGCCATCCGCGGGTGACCAAGTCAAGCTGCAGTTACAGTTTAGTTACTGTCTTCAGGAAGAATAACCAGTCAGTATTCCAATGAGTATTGATGCACAACAAGGCGTTTCGTCCTGCTGATCGTACCTATTCTTACTCTTCTAGCTGGGAGCGGACGAGCTCGGAGCCCAGCCACCTCCTCCACCCCCAGCAGAGGCAGTGCCACCTCCACTGCGGTCACGGGTCACTACCACCGAATAGCAAGCTTGTAGACTTGCGCCTGGCAGAATTGATCGAACCCTCTCCAATTGGGGATTCTAAATTCTGCAACATAAAGAGAATTCCGAATCATGATTTCACGGTACTGGTATGAGGCCAGGAATGGAGCGACCTTGACGGACTGTTCATGATGGTTACGGGCTTAGTTTCTTAGTTTTAGGGGAATCCACAAATCGTGGCCGATCCCCGACGCGGGGTTGGAAAACGCCAATCAAGTACAAGAGGGGAATTTCTTCAACGATGATCTAAGCAGTGGTTACGACGCAGCCCCATTTTTCAACATCATCCACGGGATGACGCCGGAGCAAAACATGACGCTTGCTGAGTTTATTATTCAGAGGAAATTTGTAGCCAAACTTATAAGAGATCACAAGATTGGTCTTGCCCGAGATCGGCAATCAGTCGAATTGATTACTCCGTTCTTATTAAGCAGAAATGAAATTTTGGACATCGGCAGCGGATTCTGTCGAATTGCAGAAATCTTGCAGGATAAGGGCTATCAGGTAACGCCGGTGGATATTCAAAATCTGTCAATAGTTGAAGAAATTAGACCAATCATCTGCGACGGAATAAAGTTGCCTTTCACGAATAATTCTTTTGATGCCGCCCTTCTTTTGACAGTACTACATCACACCCCCGACCCTGAGGCAATATTGAAAGAGGCAAATAGAGTCTCCAAGAAAATCATTATTATCGAGGATATCTATAAGAATACGGGTCAAAAATACTTCACATTCGTCATAGATAGCCTAATAAATCTAGAGTTCTTTGGCCACCCCCACACCAATAAAAGCGATGTGGGATGGAAAAAGTTGTTTGAAGGTCTCAATTTAAATTTGAAAGGCTCAATGTACAAGACAATATGGAGGGGGTTTTTAACCGCAGCGTATTTATTGGAGAAGTGAGACATATCTTGTAATTCGAGGCATGAGAGTTCGGTTTCCTATTTTCACGGTTGTTCCAGCACGTGTAGGGATCCGAGACTTGCCATTTCATCTGATCCCCGCCTAATCCAATCGGATGAGAAGAGGATACGCTCGCCTTTGGATGCCCGTCAACCTTCGTCCCCGGCCTCAGGTGCGATTTCGGTCTTGACCGACCTGTGCTGGCACGCGGATCCACGTCCACGGTAGGGCCGAGGGCCTGTGCAGAAGGCACACTTCCCCCAGGGACCCCCTCCCAGCCACCGTGCAAAAGCCATATTCCTTCAGCCAGGTGCCGGGCGTCAACAGCCGATCCGATCCTGCACTCCCCGGAACAACGCGCTCGGCGCGGCTATGAAGCGTTGCTGCCGACCAAGGGTATGCTCACATCTGTGCACTTGGGCAACCCAGACTCCGATAACATATCGTCCGAACCCGATTTGGGCGACGTGGATTTTATCCGAGCAAACACACGGGTTGCCTAAAGGCCTCAGCAGACAACTACGAGTAGACCTTGATGACCATCGAGAGCAACACGGAGAGGAACAGTAGGTAACCTAACCAAAGGTCTTGGTACCGGTGAGATTCTAGGCGCGAGAAACGACCAGCCGCAGCCACAGCCCTTCCAAAGAAAGGCAATGTAACCAAGAGAAGCAGCAAGACGATCAGAGATTCAACTGGCAACAAACCAAGAACATTTACAGATATGCCAAAGCTGCTGTTCAAAGCCAGAAAGATAAAACAAGCGATCCCTACCGCCGAAGAACCGACGGTGACGCGCTGGATCGTTGCGGGAGACATTCGACTTGTGGTGCTAGGGTAATTCATGCTTGCTTCCAGGCGCACGGAATAATTAGTGAATAACCGACCCACTAAGAAGCCTGCTAATTGCAGGCCTTCGGCAAAGAGCAGCAAAAGTAACGGTAGATGCCAGTCCTTCGAAAATAGAAACCAACCTGCAGCGAATCGTAGTGTTGAGTTTCCAATCGAGCCGGTCAGGACGTCCCAGAGTAACCTGCGTTTCATACGCAACGGTGGAAGTGAGTAGGCCAGTTGCCTAAGCCACATTAGCACTACAGCCGATAAAAACAAGGTGCTGTGGAGCAGGCTAAGGATTATGGCTACACCGGTCATGCTCCAACCGACCCATGCACCCAGCCGAGTGCTGACTCGACCAGAGGAGAAGGGACGCAGACGTTTCACAGGATGAGCGGCATCCTCCTCCACATCTGCGACAGCGTTAAGCATGTACAGCCCACCCCATAGCAATGGACCAACTATGAGAAAGCCTGCCAGAAATCTGCGTAGATCAGGAAGGTCACCTAGTGTATAGGTGGAGGCCACTAGCATTAAGGCCAGTGTCTTGAGCCACATGCCTGGTCTCGCCGCTTCGACAAGTCCTGCCGCTACTCTGGCAACGCCGCGTAAATTGTAGAACTTTCTTTTTCCGACGTGACTCGTGCTAATTGCCAATTTCAATGGGCCCACACTATAACCTCTGTATGTCCGAACGCGAGTTCCGCCAGCGGGCCTCGTTTGCGCGAGTGACCTCGCTAGCAGTTCGTCCGCTACTTGCGGTCCATTTGCTCGAGCAGCGAGCGGTTCTTCGGAATGCTATATCTTTCGCAGGACCTCCATCCCCAATCAAATTGAAAGTGAATTGAGAAACTACAACGATATCCTCTCCTCCTCTGTCTGTTGTCATATTCATCGGGTTACTCCAGTTGTATATCCTCAGATTTTTTAGGACAAGAATCTTCTTTTGCCAAGATATAATTCCCGCGCTCCGGTCACTCCGGAGACGGAGCGAATCCCGCTGATCTAGCCGGATCTCCATCGCTTCCGGGGCCGCCTCGGTGGGCGAGATAAACGTCATAGTGACCATTACGGTGATTTGACGTATCGGGGGCTTCGGATCGAAAGGCAGGACGACCTCACTGCCGAGGTCGATCTCCTTGGCCGGCCGTCTTGATGGTGAGCTTGAACTTATGCTGGGATTTTATGAGTTCTAGATTGTTGCGACCCCTCACAGATAGCTCGTCGGAGGCGATGCAACATTTGTCAGTTCATATCGTGCCTGAGAAGGCAGTTGCCGGATGATACTCGGGAGGGCGATGAGCCCGGCGCCAGTTTAGGGTCTTCGCAGCATGCCGAGGTTGGCAGTCTTGGGGTTGGATTATAACGTCAATTGAGTTGGGGCTTGGCTAGGGCACTATGGCGGTCAAAGCTGTCGTTCTCATGTCAGTGTCGAACATGAACGAATTTCACTGTGGAGGAAGACTTCCTTTTGTCAGGCGAAGGCTTTTTTGTCACTCTAATTCTCTTGCCTGCTGAATTAGACAGCCATTATCAGGGGAGCACGACCCTAAATCTTTTACCGATTAGAAGTGTGTCCGCTGGAGCACTCTGCGAGTGGAGCGGGCCGGGGATTTGGCGACATATGCAAGCGAGAATCAGGATGTGCACTTCGCGCTGGGTTGATGAGCGAGCGATCCCCGGCCGTTCACTTGTGCCTGCGGCCCAAACACAGGCAGCTCGCAACCGTTAGCTGGCTTTTTATCGTCTTAGAAATTTGTGTTGACAAGTGCAAATAATGTAGTAGAATACGTACAGATTTGAGTACATAATAATGTATCTTATATCGTATAGAATTATGTACGAGATAGGTGAACCATGCTTAGAACCACGACCGTGACTGAACTACGATCCGAACTTGCATCGCTGTTGAATAGCCTACAAGAGGGCCCTATACTGATTCTCTCCCACAGCAAGCCGACTGCGATGCTAATTGAACCGGAAGAGTTTGACAGTCTTGTGGTGCGAGTCGAGTATCTTGAAGATCTCTTGGATGGCCGCCAGGCGGTTGCCGAGTATCTTGAGGATCCAGCGGTTGCACTCGATGCGGAAGAGGTATTTAAACGAATTGGCCAATAGAGATGGCCTACACGCTAAAGATTCACCGGAATGTAGAAAAGCAGCTGCAACGAATACAGAAGAAACAAAGAGAGCGTCTGGTTACAACCATGCGCTCTCTTCGCGATGATCCGAGACCCGTAGGCTGCCTAAAGCTAGATGACGTCCTTTACAGAGTTCGGCAAGGTCAATACAGGGTCATCTACGCCGTCTTTGATGATGATGTAGTCGTAGTGATCTGCAAAGTTGCTCGGAGAGCTGAAGACACGTTTCGCGATCTGGAGACCCTCTTGGGGAGGGCAGAGAGTATTCTTGGTCAGAAGTGAAGGATGACAAGCCAGCTAACAACTTGCTGGAGTACTCTGCGAGTGGAGCCGGACTGGAGATTCAGCGTCAGAAGCGAGAGATAATGCGGATCCCGGTAGCTGGAATAGGATGTGAGGGAACGATCCCCGGCCGCTCCCTGGCCTAGCCTGGCGGCTACGCCAGGACAGGCAGCTCGCAGCCGTTAGGCGGCTTAATTTGAGGTGCAGGGAAATGAATATTCGCGTATGTTTGGCTGGAGCAACTGGCTGGGCAGGTTCGGCACTTTCACAGGGCGTATCTGAAGATCCTGAGATGGAACTGGTGGCTGCAGTATCTCGTAGTCATTCAGGGCGCAATCTAAGGGATGTGCTGGGGATAGCAGGACTTGATACACCAATTTATGCCTCAGCTGATGAAGCTGTCTCAATCGAAACGGACGTTTTTGTCGATTACACAAAACCAGAGGTAGCCAAGTCAAATACTTTGGCGGCGCTCAGGAGTAATGCTCATGTGGTTATTGGCACTTCTGGTCTAAGCGATAATGATTATCAAGAGATCCATGCTGTTGCAATGAAAGTCCGCCGCGGTGTTCTCGCGGTTGGAAACTTCGCAATTACGGCTGTTCTGCTGCAAAAATTCGCGGAAATTGCGGCCAGATATATTCCCCAATGGGAAATAATTGATTATGCACATTCTGACAAAACTGATTCTCCAAGCGGAACTGCGCGCGAGCTAGCGAACCGACTTTCAAAAGTCAGGGAGTCTCATCTCGATGTTCCGATCGATAAGACGCATGGTCACCCTGAAAGCAGAGGTGTTCGCCTTGAAGGCTCACAGATTCACTCGGTTCGCCTCCCTGGATATGTGATTTCGTTAGACGCCATTTTCGGCGAGCACGATCAAAAGCTGCTGCTCCGTCATGAAGCTGGAGCAAGCGCAGAACCATATGTCGAAGGAGCTTTGTTGGCAATCCGTAGCGTCGGTAATTTGGTGGGGGTTCATCGCGGACTTGATAGCGTTATGGACTTTTAATACGCAACCCGCTTAACAACTCGCTGGAGCGCTCTGCGAGTGGAGCCGGACCTGGGATTCAACGCCAGAAAAAAAGCCAATTAATATGAGCGATCTTGAAGATGTAAGAGCGGATTCGGTCCCCGGCCGCTTACCCAGAGATCGGGCACAAGCAGCTCGCAGCCGTTCGGCGAGACGCTCGCAGCGCTCGCATTTCGCGCCTCATGAGCCGGCGAAGACGTGGCATCCGTAAGCAATGCCAAATACAT
>SMUX01029599.1_pt1 | contig 15858 bp, 17 predicted proteins | sample 2456431 | NCBI WGS metagenome assembly SMUX01 (sample SAMN11095930, study PRJNA526329) | marine sediment metagenome | biome: Marine sediment; feature: Surficial sediment; material: Deep marine sediment; isolation source: Hadal surficial sediment | place: Pacific Ocean | collected 2014-11 | depth... | reverse complement strand
TTCCTGGTCGGCGTGTTGGCTGCGATCATGGGCGTGGGCGGCGGCTTCGTCATGGTGCCCGCCATGATCTACCTGCTCGGCATGCCGACCAACGTGGTGATCGGCACCTCGCTGTTCCAGATCATCTTCGTGACCGCGAACGTCACCTTCCTCCAGTCCTACGCCAACCAGACGGTCGACGTCGTGCTGGCATTGATGTTGCTGACCGGCGCGGTGATCGGCGCCCAGTTCGGCGCCCGCGCCGGCGCCAAGCTTCAAGGCGAGGAGCTGCGCGGCCTGCTGGCGCTTATGGTGCTGGCGATCTGCGGCAAGCTGTTCTTCGATCTCCTGGTCACGCCGGACGACCTCTATTCCATCGGGGTCGCCCGTTGAGCGGCCGGCCCGCAGGTCGCCCCCTGGGCCTCGCCACGGCCTACCTGCTGCTGGCCCTGTCCAGCCCGGCGCGGGCCACATCGGATGTTCTGGTCATCGATCTTTCCCAGGAGACGGTTGCCATCACGGCCGGGTTCGCCGGCACCGACGTGCTGCTGTTTGGCGCCATCGAGGGCAAGGGCGACGTGGTCGTGATTGTGCGCGGGCCAGACCGACCGGTTGTCGTGCACCGCAAAAGCCGGGTGCTTGGCGTCTGGATCAACACGGCGAGCATGACTTTTGACCGCGCGCCCAGTTTCTACGCCGTGGCCAGCTCTGGACCTTTGGAACAAATTGCGACGGAGACGGTGCGGGCGCGCAACGAGATGGGAATCCAGTACCTGCGCCTGAAGCTGCCGCGGGCCAAGGCCTCGCCCAACCTGGCCGCCGAATGGCGTACAGGGCTTGTTCGCAACCATGAAAGACTCGGGCTGTATCGATCCGAGAGCAGGCCCATCACAGTCCAGTTCGACCGCTTGTTCCGCGCCCAATTAGCCCTGCCAGCCAACGTGCCCACCGGTAAATACCAGGTGCAGATCTATCTCCTCAGGGACGGGCGGGTCGTTTCCGCACGGAGCAGGGGCTTGGATGTCGAGAGGGTCGGCGCCGAGGCGGTGGTTTACGACTTCGCTCACCAGAACTCGGCGCTCTACGGACTGATTGCGATCCTGGTCGCCTTGATGGCAGGATGGGTGGCGCATTTGGCGTTCCGGAAGGCGTGACGACGCGATGAGCGAAGCTGCGGACGAAACCCCGGCACCGGCGGATACCTCCGACCGCGTGTTCCTGGTGGTGGTGGACGAAACCGAGGAGATGAAAGTCGCCTTGCGGTTCGCCTGCCTGCGCGCGCGCCGGACCGGCGGCCGGGTCGCGCTGCTCTACGTCATCGAACCGGCCGAGTTCCAGCACTGGATGGCGGTCGGGGACCTGATGCGCGAGGAGGCGCGCAGCGAGGGCGAGCAGCTGCTGCAACGGCTTGCCGCCCAGGTCAACGAGTTGGTCGGCACCATTCCGGTGCTCTACGTGCGCGAAGGCAAGGTGCGCGACGAGCTGTTCAATCTGCTCGACGAGGAGCCGCGCATCTCGGTTCTGGTCCTGGGCGCCAACACCGGCTCGCGGGGGCCCGGGCCGCTGGTCTCGGCGCTGACCGGCAAGATGATCGGCAAGCTTCGGGTCCCGATCACCGTTGTGCCCGGGAATCTGAGCGACGAGGAAATCGACAATGTTAGTTAACACACTGTAATACAACCGTTTCCCCAAAAGCCAGGTGCCTGACACTCTGAGTTTGGCGGCGCGAACCGCTTGAACTTGGCGGCCGGATTGATCACATTGAGGTGGTGGCAGGACCGCTCGGCGCCGGTCCCGGCGCCGCCGTCCGGCCCCGCCGTCCGGCCCCGCCGTCCGGCCCAGGCAATTCAGGAGGTCATCGCGGTGTTCATACAAACCGAAGAGACGCCCAATCCGGCGACCCTCAAGTTCCTTCCCGGGCACGAGGTGGCCGGTGCGGCCACGGCCGACTTCCCCGATCCGGCCGCGGCCGGGCGCTCGCCCTTGGCCGAGCGCCTGTTCGCCATCGACGGCATTACCGGGGTGTTCCTCGGCGCCGATTTCGTGACCGTCACCAAGGCCGCGGACAAGGAGTGGTACCTCCTGAAGCCGGCGGTGCTCGGGGTCATCATGGAGCACTTCGCCGCCGGACGGCCGGTCTTGCTCGACGATGCGTCCGGGCCCGAGGAAAAGGTTTCGGAGGAGGACAGCGAGGTGGTGGCGCAGATCAAGGAGCTGCTCGACACCCGGGTCCGGCCGGCGGTGGCGCAGGACGGCGGCGACATCATCTTCCACGCCTTCGAGGAAGGGGTCGTGTTCCTGACCATGCAGGGGGCCTGCGCGGGCTGCCCGTCTTCCACGGCGACGCTCAAGATGGGCATCGAGAACATGCTGCGCCATTACATTCCCGAGGTGCAGGAGGTGCGCGCGGTCGTGTAGCCCCGCGGGCGCGCCCGTCCGCGCCCGGCCTTGGTACAAGCGGTCCCTCCGGGACGGCGCGTGGTACCGTGTTCCCAACCAGCGCCGCTGCCGTCGGCCCGCGTCGGTCGGTCCCGGCGCCGACCGGCGCAAGCAGACCGGGGGGCTAGTTTTGAGCAAGATCCTGAGCGATTCCGGGTTGGATCTCCTGTTCCGTAAGGCGCGGACCCATTCCCACTGGCGCGACGGCGACGTCAGCGACGTCCTGCTCCAGGCGGTCTACGATCTGGCCAAGATGCCTCCGACCAGCGCCAATTCCAGCCCCATGCGCCTGATCTTCCTGCGCTCGCGTGAAGCCAAGGACCGGCTCAGGCCGGCGCTCATGGCCGGCAACCTGGCCAAGACCATGGCCGCGCCGATCACCGCGATCGTCGGGTACGACGTCCGCTTTTACCAGCTGCTGCCGAGGCTGCTCCCGCACGCGAACGCGCGCGCCTGGTTCGAGGGCGACGATGCGCTGATCGAAGAGACCGCGTTTCGAAACGGCACCCTGCAGGGTGCCTATTTCATTCTCGCCGCGCGCGCGCTCGGCCTCGACTGCGGGCCCATGTCGGGCTTCGATCGGGACCAGGTCGATCGCGAGTTCTTTCCCGACGGCCGCATCAAGTCGAACTTCCTGTGCAACCTGGCCTACGGCGACGCCAGCAAGTTGCACCCACGCTCGCCGCGCCTGGATTTCGAGGATGCCTGCCAAACCCTCTGACCGGGCGCGCTGCCTGCTCGCCTTCGATACCGCCGGCACCGCTTGTTCGGCCGCGATTTGGCGCGATGGCGCGGTTCGCGCGCGGCGCTTCGAGGCCATGTCGCGCGGCCAGTCGGAGCGGTTGGTGCCGATGATCCAGGCGGTCATGGCCGAGGCCGGGATCGCCTACCCGGCGCTCGATGCGATCGCGGTGACCCGCGGGCCCGGCGGCTTCACCGGCGTGCGCATTGGCCTGGCCACGGCGCGCGCCCTGGCGCTTGCCTGCGCCCGGCCGGTCATCGGCGTCAGCAACTTCGAGGCGGTCGCGGCCGCCGTGCCCGAGGACGCGCGGACCGGCCGCAGCTTGGTCGTGGTCATCGATGCCAAGCGCAGCGATCTCTACGTTCAGGCCTTCGGTGCGGTCCCGGGGGTGGCCCCAGGGGCGGCCCCGGCTGCGGATTCGGCGCCGGTGACGCCGGCCCGGGCCATCGCACCCGCGGATCTAAGCGCCTTTTTGCCGCCGGGACCGCTGCTGCTCGCAGGCGATGCGGTGGAAGTGGCGTTGGCCGCGCTCGAGGCGGCCGGCCGCGAGGTCGTGGCCGCCGCTGCGCTGGGCCAGGCGGACGCGGGCCGGGTCGCCGCGCTGGCCGCCGCCCGGCCGCTGCCCGAAGCCGGCGCGCCGCCGCCCGGCCCGATCTACCTGCGCGGTCCGGACGTGACCCTGGCGCCGCCGCCCAGGGCCGAACCGGTAGCCGAACCGGGGGCCGAACCGGGGGCCGGACCGTGAACGCCGGCCGCCGTGGGATCGTCCTGTGCGAGGCGGGTCCGCTCGACGCCAGGGTGATTGCGGAGCTTCACCTCCAGTGTTTTGCCGATGGTCTCGGGGGTGCGGCGTGGGGCGCGGCTTCGATCGCCAAGGTTCTGTCGCTACCCGGCAGCTACGCCTACCTCGCCGTGGTGGCACCCGAAAAGGCCGCCGTGCGAGCCGCCGCTGCCACGCCCGCGCTCGCGGGGTTCTTGCTGGCGCACATCCTGGCGGGTGAGTCCGAGATCCTGTCGCTTGGCGTCGCCACCGCATGGCGCCGGCACGGTGCGGCCCGCGCCCTGCTCCGGGCGGCCATGGAGCGGGCCGGCCGTGCGGGCGCCGCGCGCACGCTGCTGGAGGTCGCCGAGGGCAACATGGCGGCGCGCGGCCTTTACGCGGCGGAGGGGTTCGCCCTGGTCAAGCGCTGGCCCCGCTACTACCGCCAGCCGGGCGGCACTGCCGCGGCGGCCTTGGTGTTCGCCCGCGATCTGCCCTGATTCGGGGCCCGGTTTTGGAGGGCTGCTTGAGTCAAAACAACAATAGATCCAAGCCGTTACCACCGAGATTCATTGAAATCCTACTTCTTGCGGCGGTGTGTGCCGGTTTTCCCGCGTTTCACAGGTTAAGTCTTGTTTTTTCTGACGTTACTGTTGCTTTCCGTAAAATTAGTACTTATATAGAACCAGATCTCGAAACTAGGCAAGAAACCGAAATGACCGAACAAGCCAAACCAAGCGAACTCTTGGCGTTGACCACGAATATTGTGGCCGCCCATGTCTCCAACAACTCGGTCGCGGTGGCTGATTTGCCGCGACTGATTCGGGAAATACATGACACGCTAGCCAGCGTCGGCGCGGGCGGCAGCCGCGAGAAGGAGCGCCCGACCCCGGCGGTTTCGATCAAGAAATCGGTCGCGCCCGATTTCATCGTCTGCCTGGAAGACGGCAAAAAGCTGAAGATGCTGAAGCGGCACCTCAAAACGGCCTACAATATGTCGCCGGAAGACTACCGCGAGCGCTGGGGCCTGCCGGCGGATTACCCGATGGTGGCGCCCAACTACGCCAAGCAGCGCAGCAGGCTGGCCAAGCAGATCGGGCTGGGCACGCGGGGGCGCCGCAAGAAATAATAATTGGCCCCATCCGGGGGTAGGGGACGGGGTTTTTTCGGTTATACTCGGACGACAACGCAGTCCACGATCCTGGAGACATGACTTCGCAGCTCGAACGCCTCTGTGTCGAAAGGGGCTTGAAAATGACCGACCAGCGGCGCGTCATCGCCCGGGTTCTGTCGGAATCGAGCGACCATCCCGATGTCGAGCAGGTCTACAACCGGGCCACCAAGGTGGATCCGCGGATTTCGATCGCCACCGTCTACCGCACCGTAAAGCTCTTCGAAGAGGCGAACATCCTCGAGCGCCACGATTTCGGCGACGGGCGCGCGCGCTATGAGGAGGTGCCGGAGGAACACCACGATCATCTGATCGACGTGAATTCGGGCGAGGTCATCGAGTTTTGCGACGACGAGATCGAGCGCTTGCAGCGCGAAGCGGCCGCGCGGCTGGGATACCACTTGGTCGGTCACAGACTGGAGCTGTTCGCCGTGCGCGACACCAAGCGGGCTCGATCGGCCGGCAAGGCCGAGGCGCCAGGTGGCTCCGGGGGCGGGTCCGGCGATCCGGCAACCGATGCGGCCTCCGGACGTCCGTCGGGTCATACCAAAGGCCCTTGATACAATTACCGCAAAGACCGGTCTCCTGGCATCGGGAGTGTGGCGTCATGACTCTGTTGGAAGCGAAGGTGGGCAGGCTGGTCGACGTGAAATCGAACGCCCTTCATCTTCGCTTGGCCGAGACCGAGGCGGAGGTGGCGGCGGCTCAGGCCTTGCGTTACCGGGTCTTCTACGAAGAGATGTCAGCCAAGGCGACCGCCGCGATGGCCGCGGCCAAGCGCGACTTCGACGCCTTCGACGAACACTGCGACCACATGGTGGTTTTCGACAGCGCGCGCGGCGCCGGACCAGAGGCGATCATCGGCACCTACCGGGTGATGCGGCGCGAGGCCGCCAAGCGCTGCGGCCGGTTCTATACCGCGGGCGAGTATGATATCGCGAACCTGCTCGCCTACCCGGGCGAGGCCTTGGAGCTCGGGCGCTCCTGCATCGAGGCCGACCATCGCAACGGCGGGACCATGCAACTGCTGTGGCGCGGCATTGCGGAATACGTTCTGGCCCACGATGTCAGCCTGATGTTCGGCTGCGCGAGCCTGCCCGGGGTCGAGCCAGAGGCTTTGGCCGTGCCGCTTTCCTATCTCTATCACCATCACCTGGCGCCGCCCGCACTCAGGGCCTGGGCCCTGCCCGAACGCCGCGTCGCCATGAACGTCATCCCGCCGGGCGACATCGCGCCGCGTCCCGCGCTGCATATGTTGCCGCCGCTTATCAAGGGCTATCTGCGGCTGGGCGGCTTCGTCGGCGAGGGCGCCGTGATCGACCGTGACTTCGGAACCACGGATGTCTGCGTCGTGGTCAAGACCGAGTGGGTTACCGACCGATATGTCCGCCACTACACGCGCGAAGACCCCGCCACAGACGAGGATGCGATCTAAATAACATGGCTGCGGCGGTTTTCGGATCCCCACTCAGAGCGCTGATTCGGCTTTTCGCTTACGGCGGCCTGACGTTGCTGTTGATGCCGACGCAGGCGTTCGCCGTGCTGTTCGGTCTTAAATTCAAACGAACCCTGCCCATCTGGTATCACGAAAAGTGTTGCCGGATCATGGGATTCCGGGTCGAGGTGCGTGGCGAGCAGTCGACCGCCCACCCCACTTTGTACGCCTGCAATCACGTTTCCTACCTCGACATCATGGTCCTGGGTTCCCTGATCGAAGGCAGCTTCGTGGCCAAATCCGAGGTCGCGCGCTGGCCCCTGTTCGGCTGGCTGGCACGGCTCCAGCGCACGGTTTTCATCGAGCGGCGCGGGCGCAAGGCGGCCCGGCACCGGGACGATCTCAATCAGCGCTTCGAGAACGGCGACGATCTGATCCTGTTTCCCGAAGGCACCAGCGGCGACGGCAATCAGGTGCTGCCGTTCAAGAGCGCCCTGTTCTCGGTGGCGGAGCGCCGGCCGCACGACCGGCCGTTGCTGGTCCAACCGGTCTCGATCGCCTATACCCGGCTCGACGGCGTGCCCATGGGCCGCTATCTGAGGCCGCTGTTCGCCTGGTACGGCGACATGGAGCTGGCCAGCCATCTCTGGCAGGTGGCGGGGCTGGGCTGGGCGACCGTGGTGGTCGAGTTCCACCCGCCGGTCACCATCGACGCCTTCGGCACGCGCAAGATGCTGAGCGAATATTGCCAGGGTCAGGTCGCCGCCGGCATGTCCGCCGCGCTCTCGGGCCGGCCCCAGCGGCCGCCGCTCCCGATCCCGACCGGCGTTTCAACATCGAATATTTGACATATGGCCCTATTCACGTATCGCTTGGGAACCGGATGGCCTTTGACGGCCCAGGACGGCCCTGGGCGGCCCTTGGCGGGGCGTGGGTCCGGAATGAAGGAGTGAGGTGGCCTTGGCCAAGAAGCTGTACGTAAAGACCTACGGTTGCCAGATGAACGTCTACGATTCCGCGCGCATGGCCGACGTGCTGGCGCCGCTCGGCTACGTCGCGACCGAGGGACCCGAGGACGCCGACTTGGTGATCCTCAACACCTGCCATATCCGAGAGAAGGCCGCCGAGAAGGTTTATTCCGAGCTCGGCCGCCTGCGCGCGCTGAAACAGGCCCGCGCCGAAGCCGGCGAGCGCATGACCATCGCGGTGGCCGGCTGCGTCGCTCAGGCCGAGGGCGCGGAGATCCTGCGCCGCGCGCCCCAGGTCGACCTGGTGTTCGGTCCCCAGACCTACCACCGCCTGCCGGAGCTGATCGCCCGCGCGGCGCGCGCCCAGGGCGCGGGCGGGCGCGCGGGCGGGGTGCTCGACATCGATTTTCCGGTCGAGTCCAAGTTCGACCACCTGCCCGAGGCGGCGGCGCCCCAGGGCGTCTCGGCTTACCTCTCGGTCCAGGAGGGCTGCGACAAGTTCTGCACCTTCTGCGTGGTGCCCTATACCCGCGGCGCCGAGCACTCGCGCCCGGCCGCCGAAATCGTCGCCGAGGCCGAGCGCCTGGTCGCCGGCGGCGCGCGCGAGATCACCCTGCTCGGCCAGAACGTGAATGCCTATCACGGGGCGGCGCCGCCCAGGGGCGTAAGCGTGGGCGCGATGGGCGGTGCCGCGAGCTGGGGCCTGGGCCGGCTGATCCGGCGCTTGGCCGAGATCGAGGGGCTGGCGCGGCTGCGCTACACCACCTCCCATCCGCGCGATCTCGACGACGAGCTGATCGCCGCACACGCGGAGGTGCCCGAGCTGATGCCCTATCTGCACCTGCCGGTGCAGTCCGGCTCGGACCGCATCCTCGAGGCCATGAACCGGGGCCACCGCACCGAGGACTACCGGCGCAAGGTGGCACGCCTACGCGCGGCGCGGGGCGATCTGGCGCTGTCTTCGGACTTCATCGTCGGCTTTCCCGGCGAGACCGACCGCGATTTCGCCGACACTCTGGCCCTGGTGACCGAGATCGGTTTCGCCCAGGCCTATTCCTTCAAGTTCTCGGCGCGGCCCGGCACCCCGGCGGCGGCCATGGACCGTCAGGTGCCCGAGCCGGTCAAGGCCGAGCGCCTGGCGGCGCTCCAGGCGCTGCTCGCGGCCCAGCAGGCGGCCTTCAACCAGGCCCAGGCCGGGCGCGTCCTGCCGGTGCTGCTCGAGGCCCGGGGCCGCAAGCCGGGCCAATTGACCGGCCGCAGCCCCTACATGCAGGCGGTCCACCTGGCCGCGCCCGCGCGGTACCTGGGACAGATCGTGGCGGCGCGTATCGACACGGCGCAGGCGAACAGCCTGTCCGCGCGTCTGTGGGCGGCCGAGGCGGGCCCGGGCGCCGAAGTGGCAGCGCCTTCGGCGACGACGCCCTCGGTGACGACGCCTTCGGTGACGACGCCTGGGGTGACAACGCCTTCGGTGAAGACGCCTTCGGTGAAGACGCCTTCGGTGAAGACGGGGGTGCTGGCGTGAGCGGCGTCTCCAAACCCGGCGCGGCGGCGGATTCGCCCGTGCTGCTCCAGTTCGATGACAACAACCTATTGCCGCCGCTCTACGGCGCGCACGACCAGCACCTGACCCGTCTCGAAGCCCAGCTCGGCGTGCGCCTGGCCGCGCGCGGCAACCGGATCTCGATTTCCGGGCCCGCCGATGCGGTGCACGCCGCGGAACTCGCGCTCACCGCGCTCTACGAGCGCCTGCGCAAGGGCTTGGAAGTGAGCGACGGCGAGGTCGATGCCGCAGTCCGCATGGTGCTGCAGAAGCCGGCCGGGGCCGAGCCCGGGGCCGAGGCCGCGGTCGCCGATATCCACGCCGAGGATCTGACCATCGTAACCCGCAAGCGGCGGCTGTCACCGCGCTCGCCCAACCAAGTGGTCTATATGCGTGCGCTGCGCAGCCGCGAGCTGGTCTTCGCGATCGGCCCGGCGGGCACGGGCAAGACCTATCTGGCGGTGGCCATGGCGGTCTCGCTGATGATGGAGGGCCGGGTCGAACGCATCATCCTGTCGCGCCCGGCGGTCGAGGCGGGCGAGCACTTGGGCTTCCTGCCCGGCGACCTGCGCGACAAGGTCGACCCCTACCTGCGGCCGCTCTACGATGCGCTCTTCGACATGCTGCCGGCCGAACAGGTGACGAACCGTCTGTCCAATGGCGAGATCGAGGTGGCGCCGCTTGCGTTCATGCGCGGGCGCACGCTGCGGAACGCCTTCGTCATCCTCGACGAAGCCCAGAATACCACTCCGGTGCAGATGAAGATGTTCTTAACCCGTCTCGGTGAGAATAGCCGCATGGTGGTCACCGGCGATCCTTCCCAGGTCGATCTTCCCAAGGGCCAGCCCTCCGGACTGCGCGACGCGGTCGAGTTGCTGTCCGGGATGGATCCGGTCGCTCTTGTGCGATTCACCAACACCGACGTGATGCGGCATTCGCTGGTGACCCGGATCGTACGCGCCTACGAGGCCCGCGACCGGACCGAGGATTCGGACCACGAACCCGGAGGGCCGGCGTGAGCGATCTGCCGCAGTGGCGTCCCGAACGGCCCCCCGTGGCCCCTGTGGCGCAGGGAGACAGCCCCTCTTGAGACCATGAGCGACGACCCAGACCCTTGTAATAGCAGCGATATTCCGCAGATACCGGTCGCGGTCACGATGCTCGACCCGGACTGGCCGCGAACCGTGCCGGCGGTCGAGGACCTGGCGCGCCGGGCCGCCGCGGCCGCCATGGCCGTCTCGGGCGCGGCCGCAAGGGCTCTGGCGGCGCGCGACGCCGAGATCAGCCTGGTGCTGGCGGACGACGCCACGCTGCGCCGCTACAACAGGGACTACCGGGGCATCGACAAGCCGACCAACGTGCTCGCGTTTGCCGCGGTCGACGCGCCCCAGGCGCCCCGGGAAGCGCCCGAGGGGGCGCCCGGGGGGGCCGAGGGCCCGCTGCTGCTCGGTGACGTGCTGCTCGCCCGCGAGACCCTGGCCCGCGAGGCCGGGGAGCAGGGCAAGCGGCCGGCCGACCATCTCTGCCATCTGGTGGTGCATGGCGTGCTGCATTTGCTCGGCCAGGATCACCAGAGCGAGGCCGAGGCGCAAATCATGGAACGGCTCGAGGTCGCAGCGCTCGGCCGCTTGGGCGTCGCCGATCCCTACGCCGCGGGCGTGGCGCCCGCCGGGGCGTCCCCTGGGGCGCCCAGGCTGTGCGGATGAGCCAGGCATCGGGCAGCAGCAGGCCGGTCAACGGCAGCCGGGGGGCACCCTCGGCGTTCGGCGGTGTCTGGCGCTGGCTGCGCAAGCTGTTTCGCCGCACCAACGGTGACTCCCAGCTGCGCGATACCATCGAGGAAATTATCGGTGAAATCGAGGAGGCGATTCCCGAGCAGGAAGCCGCGACCCCGATCGGCGGCCACGAACGGGTGCTGCTCGGCAACATCCTCGCGCTTCGGCACCTGAGCGCCGACGACGTCATGGTGCCGCGCGCCGATATCGTCTCTGTGGCCATCGACACCGGGCTCGACGAGTTGATTCGGGTCATGAGCGCCGCCGCCCATTCGCGCCTGCCGGTCTACCGCGAGAACTTGGACGACGTGCTGGGCATCGTCCACATCAAGGACGTGCTGCAACAGGCTTCCTCCGACCGACCCTCCGACCGACCCTTCGATCTGGCCAAGATGCTGGTCACCGTGCTCTTCGTCTCGCCCTCCATGCGGGCGCTCGATCTGCTGTTGGAGATGCGGCTGAAGCGGACCCACATGGCCTTGGTCGTCGACGAGTTCGGCGGCATCGACGGGCTGATCACCATCGAGGACCTGGTCGAGGAGATCGTCGGCGAGATCGAGGACGAGCACGACGTGGCCGAAGGGCCGAAACTGTTCTGGCACGCCGACGGCTCGTTGATCGCCGACGCCCGGGTCACGATCGAGGAGTTCGAACAACTGGTCGGACCGATCCTCACCGAGGAAGAGCGCGACGAGGACGTGGATACCCTGGGCGGGTTGGTCTCGGATCTTGCGGACCGTGTGCCGACCCGGGGCGAGCTCATCGTGCACGAGCCGAGCGGCGTCAGCTTCGAGGTCATGGAGGCGGATCCGCGCCGGCTCAAACGGTTGCGGGTGCGCAACCTGCCCACCCCGGCGCCTTCCGACAGTGACCGCTGAGCGCGTGCGTCCGGCGACGGGAGCTGGCTGGCCGGTTCGGCTCGCGGCCGGCCTGACCAGGCTGCGGGGCTGGCGGCGGCACGGCGCGGCGGCGCTCTGTGGCGCGCTGGCGAGCGCGGCCTTGCCGCCGCTCCATCTGGTTCCGCTTTTGATCCCCGCCTTCACTGGATTGCTGTGGTTGCTCGACGGCGCCGTGCGGCGCCGCGAGGCGGCGGCTCTGGGTTGGAGCTTCGGCTTCGGCCACATGCTCGCCGGACTGTACTGGATCGGCATCGCTTTCCTGGTCGACCCGGACCGTTTCGGTCTGGTCATGCCGTTTGCGGTGTTGGGCATGAGCGCCGGGCTCGCGCTGTTCCCGGCGCTTGCGGTCGCGGCGGCGGCCTGGCCCGGATGGCGCGGGCCGGCGCGGGTCGCGCTGCTGGCCGCGGCCTGGCTCGCGGCCGAGATGCTGCGCGCCTGGGTGCTGACCGGATTTCCCTGGAATCTGATCGGCACCGTGTGGAGCTTCACGCCCACGATGCTGCAATTGAGCGCGCTGACCGGGATCTGGGGCCTCTCGGCGATGACCGTATTCGCGGCGGCCGCACCCGCGGTCCTGACCGGCCCCGGCGCCGGGCGCGGGCGCGCCGCCTTCGTCACGCTGGCGCTGCTGCTGCCCGCGCTGGTCTGGGGCGGTGGCGCGCTGCGCCTCGCCATGGCCCCGGCGCTCGGCACCGAGACGGTCGACGGCGTGATGCTGCGCCTGGTCCAGCCGAGCATCGATCAGGCCTCGAAATGGGTGCCCGAGCTGCGCCGCAGCCACATCGAGACCCAGTTGCGGCTTTCGATTGGCCCGGCGGCCCGGCCGGTCAGCCACGTGATCTGGGCCGAAACCGCGGTGCCCTTTCTACTCGACGGCGCGCCGGAACTGCGGACCCAGCTTGCCGGCATCGTGCCCCGGGGCGGCCTACTGATCACCGGCGCGCCGCGTATCGACGGTTCGGGCGCGCAGCGGCGCCTGTGGAACAGCCTGCACGGGCTCGATGAAACCGGCACGGTGGTCGGCACCTACGACAAGCACCACCTGGTTCCATTCGGCGAATACACGCCGCTGCGGGCGGTCCTGGGCTGGCTCGGCCTGGGCAAGCTGACCGTGGGCGCGCAGGGCTTCCGCGCGGGACCGGGGCTGGTGACCCTCGATCTGCCGGGCCTGCCGCCGTTTTCGCCGCTGATCTGCTACGAGGCGATCTTTCCCGGACGGGTCGTGGCCGAGGGCGCACGGCCCCAGTGGCTGCTCAACCTTACCAACGATGCCTGGTTTGGGACGTCTTCCGGCCCCTATCAGCATTTCGCCGCTGCCCGCATCCGCGCGGTCGAGGAGGGGCTGCCGTTGGTCCGGGTCGCCAACACCGGCATCTCGGCGGTCGTGGACCCCTACGGAAGGCTGCTCGGCCGGCTCCGCCTGAACCAAGTCGGCGTTCTCGATTCTCCCCTGCCCCGACCGGCCAAAAGGGTCACTTCGTATGCTCGGTACGGCGACGGTCTGGGGCTATTCCTCATCGTCATTTTAGCGTTTTCATCCTTGATATTGCGACGATTTTTAACGTAGGCTGCTGCTTCTCTGGGGACCAAGACAATCGTATACTCGGCATGCGGTAGTATGTTTGAACGATCCCGCAGACGATACAACCTGTACGAGGATAAAATTACTATGATGCGCGGTGAAGGGGTGACATACGGGCGCGGCACGGGCCGGCCCAATCCGGTCGACGTACACGTCGGCGCACGGGTGCGGTTGCGGCGCACGCTGCTTGGCATGAGTCAGGAAAAGTTGGGGGAGGCGATCGGCCTGACCTTTCAACAGGTCCAGAAGTACGAACGCGGGGCGAACCGGATCGGATCGAGCCGGCTTTTCGACCTGTCCCGGGTGCTGGACGTGCCGATCGGGTTCTTTTTCGATGAAATGCCCGCCGATGTTGCGGCCAGCTCGCCGGCCCAGTCCCGCGGCATGGCCGAGGATCCGGTGAGCTACGAGCTCGATCCCATGGCCAAGCGCGAAACACTGGAGTTGGTGCGCGCCTATTACAAGATCACCGATCCGCACACTCGCAAACGCCTGTTCGAACTAACCAAGGCGCTCGGCGCGTCCGCCGAGAAGAAAGCCTAAGCAAGGTTTCGAACCGCCGCCCACACAGCATGTCGGCGGAGGTCGCAACATCTGCTGGACTCTCAAGGACGTGCAGAGTGTTCCCGGCCCGGCCATTCGTGACCCAATCGGGGGGTATTCTGCTTTAACTTTTTGAAGAGTAGAGCAATTTTATCCGCAGGGCTTGAACCACGCGGTCCAATCCCCGCGGATTTTGCGCGAGTGTGTGGGTTCCAAAGCTCGTCCTGCCACCCATTTCGGAAGCTGAATCACACGCCAGTCAAAAAGTTGGTGTCCCGATCTTGCGATTGCCGCGGCGGATCGGCGCGGGCCCGCGCGGAGGCACAATTTGCTTGACGTTTTTTGTGCGGGCGACAACATGAAGCGCGGTCGACCCTGTCGCCCGCGCTTCGTGTTTTGGACGCCTCGGCGCGCCCGGAGAGCCGCCCAGCCAGGAAGCCACTGAGGAACCGGTAAAGTGCGCAAGGGCAACTACCTCTTCACGAGCGAATCGGTGTCGGAGGGGCATCCCGACAAGATTTGTGACCGCATTTCGGACGCTATCGTCGACTCCTTCCTGTCCCATGACCCCCATTCGCGGGTCGCGGTCGAGACCATGTCGACGACCAATCGGGTGGTGCTGGCCGGCGAGGTGCGCGGCCCCTCGGAAGTCAATGCCGAACTGATCGAGCAGGTGGTGCGTCATGCGATCAAGGAGATCGGATACGAACAGGACGGTTTCCATTGGGAGCGGCTGAGCCTGGAGAACCATATCCACGAGCAGTCCGCCGACATCGCTCGGGGCGTCGACGCCTTGGGCAACAAGGACGAGGGCGCCGGCGACCAGGGCATCATGTTCGGCCATGCGTGCACGGAAACCGACAAGCTCATGCCCGCGCCGATTCACTTCTCCCACAACATCCTGAGATCCCTGGCGGAGGCCCGCCATTCCGGCGCCGAGCCCGGGCTCGGTCCCGACGCCAAGAGCCAAGTGACCCTGAAATACGAGAACGGCAAGCCGCGACGGGCCGCCTCGGTCGTGGTCTCGACCCAGCACTCCGCGGACCTGGACCAAGACGCGGTGCGGGAGATCGTCCGTCCGCACGTGGTCAACGTCCTACCCGAAGGTTGGATGTGCGAAGAGGCCGAATTTTACGTCAATCCGACCGGCCGCTTCGTGATCGGCGGCCCGGACGGCGACTGCGGCCTGACCGGGCGCAAGATCATCGTCGACACCTATGGCGGCGCCGCGCCGCACGGCGGCGGCGCGTTCTCCGGCAAGGATCCGACCAAGGTCGACCGCTCGGCCGCCTACGCGGCGCGCTATCTGGCCAAGAACGTGGTCGCGGCCGGGCTCGCCGAGCGTTGCACCCTGCAGCTTTCCTACGCCATTGGCGTGCCCAAGCCGCTCTCTCTCTACGTCGATACCGAGGGTACCGGCCGGGTCGACGAGGACCGCCTCTCGGCGCTTCTGCAGGAGCTTATGGACCTGAGTCCCCGGGGCATTCGCGAGCACCTCGGGCTGAACAAGCCGATCTACGCGCGCACGGCCGCCTACGGGCACTTCGGCCGGGCCGTGGATGCGGACGGCGGCTTTTCCTGGGAGCGGCTCGATCTGGTCGATTCCCTGAAGTCGGCGTATAACGCCTGACCGGCGCGCTTGCCGGGGCCGAGGGACCATGGCTCGGCGCGATCCCGAACGAGAAAGTGGCCTGCGGCCCGGGCCGGGCCGGCGCGCCTTCTATGGGCGCCGCCAGGGCCGGCGCCTGCGGCCCGGCCTCAAGGCGCTGCTCGACGAGTTCCTGCCGCAAGTCGCGGTTCCCCGGCCCCACGACGGCGGCAAGCTCGACCCAACCACCCTGTTCGATGGCCGGCGCGCGGGCTATGCCCTGGAGATCGGTTTCGGCGCCGGCGAACACCTGGCTTGGCAGGCCGAGCGGCATCCGGAAATCGGCTTCTTGGGTGCGGAATACTTCATCAACGGGGTGGCCGGGCTGCTGCGCCGGATTCGGGACCGTGGCCTCGACAACATCCGCATCTACC
>SMUX01301579.1_pt1 | contig 15859 bp, 13 predicted proteins | sample 2456431 | NCBI WGS metagenome assembly SMUX01 (sample SAMN11095930, study PRJNA526329) | marine sediment metagenome | biome: Marine sediment; feature: Surficial sediment; material: Deep marine sediment; isolation source: Hadal surficial sediment | place: Pacific Ocean | collected 2014-11 | depth... | reverse complement strand
TTCGCAGAGAATTTGGCTGCTTCGGGGAGCGTTTTCCCGGCGCCAGGCTGCGCGCTCAGGCTGCGCCCACGTGGGGAGGCACACTCAGTGCGTTTGGAGACGGGGAGAAATCTCCCATGAATCGCTGACTCAGGCCCTGCGTGGGCGGTGGGCCGGATTAGGAAGTGGGGTCTCTCCGGCTCAGCTCGGGCTCGATGTAGATCTGACGTGCGGTGGGCGTGCGGGCGCGCACCAGCTCCTGGGCCTCGTCGATAACCCGGGCCGCCTCGGGCAGAGACAGCGTCGGATCCAGCTCGACCCGGGCCGCGACCAGCAACTCTTCCGGCCCCAGGTGTTGCGTGCGGAGGTGGACCAGGCGCAGCAGCTTGGGATGCGATTCCATCGCCTCGCGAATCGCGCCCTCCTCACGCCTCGAGGCCGACTCCCCGATCAGGAGGCTCTTCATCTCGACGCCGAGCACGATGGCAATCACCCCGAGCAGAATACCGATCGCCAGGCTGCCAGCCGCGTCGTAGACGGGGTTGCCGGTCCAGACGGCGAGCGCGATCGCCACCAGCGCGATCGCCAGTCCAAGCAGCGCGCCCAGGTCCTCGAGCAGCACAACCGGCAGCTCGGGCATCTTGGCGTGACGAATGAACTCCCACCAGGACTTGCCCTCGCGTAGCTGGTTCGCGCTGCGTACCGCGATCCGCAACGAGAACGACTCGAGGACGATCGCGACGACCAGGATCCCCATGGCCCACGCGGGGCGCTCGATCTCGTGTGGCTCGCGCAGCGCCTCAATCCCTTTAGAGATCGCAAACAGTGAACCGATCGTGAACAGCACGACCGCCACGATGAACGCCCAGAAGTAGCGCTCGCGGCCATAGCCGAAGGGATGGCTGGGCGTGGCGGGGCGCTGTGCGCGTGCGGCTCCGAGAAGAAGCAGCAGCTGGTTCCCGGTGTCAGCGACGGAGTGCAGGACTTCGGCCAGAAGCGACGTGGCTCCGGTGAACAAGAAGCCACAGAACTTCGTGATCGCCACGCCCAGATTCGCCCAGAAGGCCGCGCGTATTGCGCGCCGACTACCCTCGTGCACTTGCCCTGCTCCCGCGTCTCGTGCTCTCGGTCCTCGAAGACCGAGCATTATCACCCACATCGGTGATTCGTGCCGAACTGCACCCCAACCTGGTAGCGATCCCGGTCGCACTACAAAAAACTGTTATGGCGGGGCCTCTCCGATCTGCTAGCCTTGCGCCGCAGTGTAGGACGTAGCTGACCGACGGATTGGCGGGCCAGATGCGTCCACAGATTGCGTCCACATCTACTAAGACCTACAGCGAAACGGACGCAAAGGGAATCATGGCAAAGACGCTTTACATCGGGAATCTGCCTTTCGACACGACGGAGGACGACCTCCGACAGCTCCTCGAGTCACACGGAGCGGTCGAGTCCGTGAAGCTCATCACGGACCGCCACACCGGTCGACCTCGAGGGTTCGGGTTCGTCGACATGGACTCGGCCGGGGCGGATGCGGCCATCAGCGCCCTCGACGGTCACGACTTCGGCGGTCGCACGATCCGGGTCAGCGAGGCTCGAGAACGCCAGCCCGCCGGTCCGCCTCGCGGGGAGCGCGGAGACCGCATTTAACCCACGCGTCCCTAGGGGCGCAGAGCTTAGAGGCGCGTAGGCGCGGGATCAGCTGCGCTGGAAGCTCTTTCGCGCCGCGGCACTGCGACCCGCGGCCATGAGCAGATCCCCATCCATCTCGGACGGATCGCCCAGAACGACGCTGGCGGCATAGGCCCGGAACTGCGTCTTGGCCATGTGGACCGCAAGCTCGGGCTTCGCGGCGATACGTTCAGCCCACTCGTTCACGGTGGCATCGAGCTGATCCTGCGGCACGCAGCGGTTGATGAGCCCCCAGCGCTCGGCTTGCTGCGCGTCGAAGCGATCGCATAGCAGGATCAACTCGCGCGCCCGGGCCGCGCCCACCTCCCGCAGCAATCGGCCCGTCGCTCCCCATGTCAGGGGCAGGCCCAGATCCACTTCGGGGATCGAGAAGATCGTGCCCTCCGCCGCCACACGGAGGTCACAGCCGAGGGGAAGCACCGCGCCACCTCCGATGGCGTGGCCGTGCAGACGCGCAATGGTAATCGCCTCGAGGTTCTCGATGGCCTGGAGCGCACGCCGCCCAAGCTGCGCGTACCAACGGCGTTCGCGAGGCGTCGCAGCGGACGCGCCCGCCATGCGTGCGCTGCCCGGCGGATCGTTTCGGTCCGCGCCCGCGCAAAAGCTCGGACCGCGGCCCCCCAGGATCACCACGCGTGTGGAGAAGTCAGCTTGAAATGACTCGAAGACCTCGACGATCTCCTCGAGTGCATTCGTGTTGAGCGCATTCCTACACTGCGGGCGGTCGAGCCATACGCGCGCAATCGCACCGTTACGCTCCACCGTCAGCGTCTTCCACTGCATCGGCCCCCGGTCTATCACGGCACGATCGGGGTGTCGAGCGCAGCGGCGGGGACGGGACAGGCAAGTTGGGCCACAAGCGCCGGCCTGCGGGCACCTCGAAGGGGCGAAAATCGGGCTCTCGGCGGGCCGTCGAGCCGGAATTCGGCCCCTGGGGGGCCCCAAACCCTCCACAGCTATGTGAAGATTCGCTTGACCCTGAAGGCATAAATAGTAGTAAAATCCCCTCTAAGCGACACAACTCTGGATGGAGGGCCACCACCCTTCGGCAGCATGGTATGTGCGGCCAGGCACAACGGGGCGGCTCCCTCACCATTCGTCGAGGAGTTAAGGGTGCGAGGACGGTTTCATCTCCGAGCTCGAGATCTATGTATCGCAGCGGGTGTGGCCTGGGTGCTGCTGTTGTGCTCTGCGCCCGTGGGTGCTCAGCTTCAAAACAAGTCCAAGCAGCAGTGCATCAATGAGCTGAACAAGAACCTGGGCAAGGTGGCCAAGATGCAGGGCAAGAGCATCTTTGCCTGCATCAAGGATGGCTCCAAAGGCAAGCTGGGAGCAATGACGATCGAGGAGTGCACGACCGCGGACCGGAAGGGGACGGTCGGCAAGGCCACGGCCAAGACGAGCACCAAGGAGGCGGCCAAGTGCACGACCCCACCGGACTTCGCTGCGACGAACGCAAACACGGTCAACTTTGTGGGCATAGTTTCGGAGCTGCAGCTGGCTCACGACTACTTCGGTCCGGACCTGGACCTGGCGATCGTGAGCTTCAAGCTGGAAAAGCCGACTGCGAAGTGTCAGCAGGCGGTGGCCAAGCAAGGAGAGAAGTGCGCGGACGCTCTGATCAAGGAGTTCAACGCGTGTAAGAAGGCGGGGCTTAAGGGAAAGTCGGGCTCGCCCCCGCTGGACGCGGAAGAGCTTCAGGCATCGTGCATGAATCAGCCGAACGTTCTGGGCGGGATTCCGGACCCGAAGGGGAAGATCCAGAAGGCCTGTGTGACGAAGCTGAACGACAAGATCCAGAAGAAGTGCGCGGGGGTAGACCTGGCTCTGGCGTTTCCAGGGCTGCAGAACGCGGCCGCGGAGAGCCGGACGCTGCACGAACAGGTGGCGCAGGTGACCGCGGACGTGGTGGAGGTGGCGCTGATCGTGGCGGACGCACTGGATGAGTGCGGGAACGGTCTGATCGAGCTGCTTGAGGCATGCGACGACGGCGGCAGTGTGGCCGGGGACGGGTGCAGCCCGAGCTGTAGGGTGGAGGACGGATTCAGCTGCGAGGGCGAGCCCAGCGTGTGTGTGCTGGACCAGGACTGCCAGAACGGGATTGAGGAGGGCACGGAGCAGTGTGACGACGGGAACGACGTGGAGTGCGATGGCTGCTCCCCGCTGTGCCAGCTGGAGTTCTGCGGGGACGGGGTGCTGTGTACGAACGAGGTGGATACAGACGGGGACGGGATTCCGGATGAGACGGATAACTGTCCCTTCGTGTCGAACCCGGATCAGGAGGACGACGGCGGAATCGACAGCAGCAGCCCAGACGGGATCGGGAACGCGTGTCAGTGCGGGGACGTGGACGGCGATGGGAGCGTGACGGGCACGGACGGCACAGTGATCCGGCGCTGCTCGCAGGGGCTTTCGCCCTGTGCAGGCGGGGGACCAGAGCTGCTGGCGGAGCCCGAGAACTGCGATGTGAACGGGGACGGGAGCTGCGACGGCACGGACGGGACGATCGTGAAGCGGAACGTGATGGGTCTGACGCCGTGTGGGGATGGGGTGAGCCACACGGATGGACTGTGTAACGGGCCAACGATGACCGAGGACCAGCTGTGCGCGAACGCACAGCAGAGCGCCGCCGGCGGCGGCGGCACGCTCCTGAACGAGGAATGCGATGACGGAAACCAGGTGGACGAGGATGGCTGCTCCTCACAGTGCCTGATCGAGTTCTGCGGCGACGAGATCGTGCAGGCCGCCCGGGGCGAGGACTGCGATCCGCCCGGAACCATCTGTAGCGATGGAAGCGCGTGCGAGTCAGACTGCAACTGTGCGGGCGCCATCGGTCGTATCGAAGCAGAACTCCGAGCCAGAGCCAGTTGCGTGGGGACAGATCCGAACGGGAACCCTTATGACCCCGAGGATCCGAACAACGTCTGCATCCAAGTCGTCACCCATGGGGACTGCTTTCCCGGCCCGCCGGACGCGCGCTGTATCGTCAGTAGCAACGCATTCCTCAACACCGATCTCGGAACGCCGCTGATCACGATCCCGTTGATCGGGAACCCCGATACGCCAGAGAAGGGTTTCGCCATCGACTGCGGCCCCATCGATCCCGCCACCAACCAGGCCGTCTGTACCTGCGAGCTGCTGGAACTCGAACCGGTTAATCTCACCGGGATTGGCTTCGTCTGCTTCGATACCTTCCCCGGCTGCCCGGCTGGAATTCTTGACTGCAACGGCGGCAGCGCGAGGGACTCGATCGTGGTCTCGAACCACAACGTGGGCACCGCAGTGGTCGCTCTCTCCGATGAGTTCTTCGTTCCCTTCTGCGGCCTGCTCGATCCCCCGACCGGAAACGCCGAGTGCGATCGTATGTGCGGTATCTACTGCGATTCCCTCGAGCCGCAGGGCGAGTTCCTTCCGATCCTGCAAGCCTGCGAGGGCTACTGCCAGGCGGGTCCGCGCGAGAACCTCTTCTGTGAACTGGACGTCGACTGCCCCCAGGGCTCGTGCGCCGGGGGCGACCCCGTTTTCCATGGCAACGCTTGCGGCTGCGACTGCTTGTACATCGGGGGCAATCCCAGCCGCCCCGGTGGGCTGGAGTGCCAGGCAGGTGTCCAGATCCTAGTCGAGACGTTCCCACCGTGCGACACAACGGACATATTCATCTTCCTGCCCACCAAGTGCGTCCCGATCACGACCGAGAGCAGCATCGGAACGATCCTCAACGCCAACGACGGAATCGGCAACGTGCTCCCGATAGGTGGACAACGCGTGCTCACGGGAACGCCCGGCAACTGTACCGATATATCCAACGGGATCGTGAGCGGAATGAAGCTGACGGGTACCGCCAACTTCTTCGACTCCAACCTCGGAGACCTACAGGTCGAGATCACCCTAGAACTGGAGTGAGCCTGAGGGCTGCCGGCGCGATCGTCCTCGGGCTCTGGATCGGCGTCTTTGGCAGCGCGTCGGCGGCTGAGCTGATCGAGCGGAGGGAGCCCTGTGCGGACTCGAGCCCGCTGCGCAAGCCGTACTTCGGCGACCTGCACGTTCACACCACCTTCTCCCTCGACGCCAGCACGCAGGGTACCCGGAACCGACCGCACGACGCCTACCGCTTCGCACGCGGCGCGCGACTCGAGGTGCAGCCCTACGATTCGCTGGACAAAGGGCTGCGGACGATTCAGCTCGCACGACCGCTCGACTTCGTCGCGGTGACGGATCACGCCGAGATGCTGGGCGAGACAGAGATCTGCCAGACGCCAAGCCTGCCGGACATGATCGACATCAACCCAGGTGGGCTGGCCGGTTGGAGGCAGGCGAGCTCAGGGAGCGCGTGCACGAGGTCGCAGGTGATCCAACCAACGGAGCGCGCGTCGACCTCGAGACCGGTGCCGGCCCAGCGGCGGCGACCTCGACAGCCTTTGCGCCGTGTGGACCGATCCCGACCCCGCTGCGATCCGACGCATCGCAAGACGGTTCAGGAGCGCGCGTGGAGCTCACCGATCTGGTACACGCCCGCTAATCCTGCCAGTCGAGCGCCTGACGCATGAGCTGCTCGAACTCCTCGAAGCTCTTTTCGCGGTACAGACGAGCCATCATCTCAGCATCGGCCCCGGCCAGGTAACGGAAGCGCTTCTGCGGGTCATAGGTGGCGCAATAGATGAGCTCGGCGACCTCTTCAGGATCTGCGGGTTTCCCATCCGGTAGCAGGCGGTCGAGCGCCTGATCGAACCTATCGCAAGTGGCCCGGTAGGGTGACCGGGGCGTGAAGCGTCGGGCCACGAGCATGTTCTGCGCGAACTGGGTGGCATAGCGTCCAGGCTCGATCAGCACGAGGCGCACCCCGAACGGCTTTAGCTCGTGGTAGAGCGCCTCCGTGATCGCCTCGAGAGCATGCTTACTCGCGGCGTATAGACCCCCGAAGGGACGTGAGACCAGCCCCGCGATCGAGGAAACCGTCACGATCGTGCCCGCACGACGCTCACGCATCCCTGGCAAGATCGCGCGGATCACGCGTAGCGTTCCGAAGACGTTGGTGTCGAACTGCAGTCGCACCTCGTCTTCCTCCGTCTCCTCGATCGGACCGCGTACCTCCATGCCCGCGTTGTTTACCAGCACATCCAGCGGACCCGCCGTCTCGGCACGCTTCGCGGCAGCCTCCACCGAATCAGAATCGAGCAGGTCGAGCTCCAGGATTTCGAGCTCGAGCGATTCCGCACGACAAGCGCGCTGGAGCTCCCCGCCTTTGGCGGGATCACGCAGGGTCGCAAACACCTTGTCGCCCTGGCGAGCGAAGTGAAGCGCCGTGAGCAGACCGAAACCGCTGCTGCAGCCCGTGATCAAAACGTTTGCCATCGGGCCCTCCCCCTGCGGTGTCCGTGATCGCGCGGCCAGAGTAAGCGTTCCCGCGTCCGAGGGTCAACTCGCTGTGCTCGCGCCAGCTACGCTAGCCTGAGCTTTCAGGAGGAAATCATGTCCGCACACATCGAGCTCCCGAAGGAACACCCGCACCTGGCTCTGGTCACAATCGATCGACCGGAGCAGGCCAACGCGTTGGACCCGCCCACACTGCGTGAGCTCGCGTCAGCCTGGCGTCGCATTGCCGACGACCCCGAGATCAGGTGCGCGGTCCTCACCGGGGCAGGGGAGCGTGTCTTCTCTGCCGGGATGGATTTCCGAACCACAATTCCCGCGGCACGGCGCCTCGCACGCGGTGAGCAGGTCGATTCCGGGGATTTCGAGGGCCTGCGCGATGTCGCCACGGCCCTGCTCGCAGGCTTCGACCTGAAGACGCCTCTGGTGTGTGCAGTCAACGGCCACGCGCGCGCCGGCGGTCTCGATCTGATGCTGGCGAGCGAGATCCGCTACGCCGTGCCTCACGCGACCTTCGCCCTGGAGGAGGTCGCGCGCGGACTCTACCCGACCGGAAACGCGACCGTGCTGCTACCTCGCCAGATCCCCTGGGTGCACGCACATGAACTGCTGCTGACGGGCCGCCCGATCGATGCCGAGCGCGCCCTGGAGATCGGCCTGATCAACCGAATCGTGCCATCCGATCGTCTGCTCCAGACAGCGTTCGAAACGGCGGATGCCATTGCATCCAATGCACCGCTGGCCGTACGCGAGACCCGCCGCGGCGTGCGCGAGCTTTTAGGACTCGGACTCGATGACGCCTACCAGCGTCAGGAAGAACTCGGTCGACCGCTACGCGCGACCGCCGATGCGGCCGAGGGAGCGCGCGCCTTCCTGGAAAAGCGATCCCCGATCTGGCAGGGCTGCTAGTTTAGGACACTAGTCTACGTAGCCGAGTGCATGGAGCCGTTGCTCATCTTCGTCGGAGACCGGCACCTGGACCAGCCCGTCCGGTGTGTGCGACAGGCGCCAGGACTCCAGCTGCAATGCCAGCGCAGCTGCCTTTTCCGGCAGCTTCGAGTAGAGGTTGCTCCCCTCACCGGGGTCGGCGTCGAGGTCGAAGAGCTCCTTCGTGCCCTCTTCCGCCCCCTCGATATACTTCCACCTCCCGACCCGGATGGCATACTTCTGCCCCTTTACCAGGATGGAGTCCACGCTCTGGGGGTTGTACTTGGGGAGGGTCTTCAGCATGCGCTCCTTGTAGGGCCGACGGTGGAGGTAGACTGGCCTTTCGGGATCGAGCTCCTCGTCACCGTACAGGGCCGCCGCCAGGCTGCGACCTTGAATGGGAACCGGCGGAGGCTCGATCCCGAGCAGGTCGAGAATGGTCGGGAAGAGGTCGACCATCTCGACGGGAGAGCTCAGCACCTGTCCCGCGGCGATCTGGTCCGGCCAACGAACCAGCAGCGGAACACGCACCGCCTCCTCGTAGATATTGGGCCCATGCAGCAGGTAACCATGCTGCATAAGGCCCTCGCCATGATCCCCGACGAGAACGACGAGTGTATTCCGCTCGAGGCTCAACTTGTCCAGGGCTTCGAGTAGGACCCCGACCTGCCAGTCGGTGAAGGCGATCTCCGCATCGTAGAGATCGGTGAGGTACTGCAAATAGTCGGAGCGATCGTTCGGGTCTACGTAGAGCTCGGCGAAGGGAATGGGCGGAACGTAGGGAGCGTGCGGGTCGAAGTAGTGAACGAAGAGAAAGAAGGGTTGGTTCCGCTTGCGACGCTCATCGAGCCAGCCGATCGCCTGGCGGGTCGTATGGTGGGCGCGCCGATCCAAGCCCCCTTCGTTCAGGTGATCCGGCCAGAACTCGTCGCTGAAGATGGGCTCGGCCTCACCGAAGTCGTCGTCATACTCCTCGAAGCCCTGCGCGTAGCCGAACTTCCCGTTCAGCGCGAACGAGCTCACTACGGCCGCGGTCTGATAGCCGTTCTCGGCCAGGATCTCCGCCAGCGTCTGATACTCCAGCCCGAGCTTGAGGGCGTTCTTGACCACGCCGTGCCCGATGGGATACAGGGACGTGAAGATCGTGGCGTGCGTGGGCCCGGTCACAGACATGGGGGCATACGCCAGGTCGAAGCGCACGCCCTGCTCGGCCAACATGACCAAGTTCGGTGTGGTACCGCGTTCATAACCGTAGACGGAGCAGTGGTCTCGTCGGGTGGTGTCGAGGGTGATGAGGAGAAGATTGGGGGCGGTGGGCTCCTCCACTTTCATCATGCAACCCACGGTCCAGGCCGAGACCAGAAGCACGAGCACGACACAGAACGTCCGTCCTGAGCCCCCGTAACCCCGAATTGCGGTCCGCTTCATCTTCTGGCGCTCCGACCAGTCAGGTGGGGGAACCCTCCGTTCGGTCCCCGGAGGAGTTCACTTGAGCACCGCACCGTCGTGCATGATGGTCATCTCCGCATCGTGATAGGCTCCCGCTCACAAAGGGAGGCCGCCGGGAATGCGTACGCTGAGGAACAAGACGGCCATAATCACGGGCGGGGGCAACGGCATCGGTCGCGGCATCGCGCTCGCCTTCGCCGATGCGGGCACGCACGTAGTCATTGCGGACATCGAGGAGGACGCGGCTCGCACCGTTGCGAAGGAGGCCAGCGAGCGGGGCGTGCGCTCCCTGGCCCTGCGCACGGACGTCGCGGATCGAGCCTCGGTCGAGGCCCTGGCCGACCAGGTTTACGCCGAGTTCGGTGCCGTGAACATTCTATGCAATAACGCCGGTGTGGTTACGATGGGCACGCTCGATCGCTGTAGCGACGAGGATTGGCGCTGGCTGCTGTCCGTGAACCTGTTCGGGGTGATCAACGGCATCCAGACCTTTCTCCCACGCATGCTGGCGCAGCCCGATGAGGCGCACATCGTGAATACCGGCTCGCTTTGCAGCCTGGCGGCCTATCCTCTCTACGGCATCTACACCACGGCGAAGTACGGTCTGGCCGGACTCACCGAGTCGCTTCGTTTTGACCTGGAACGAGATGAGATCGGGGTCTCATTGCTTTGCCCGGGGCCGGTGCAGACCCGGATGCTGGATCGTTCACGGGATCGCACCGCCGCGCTGCGCGGGCCGCAACCAAGCGAGACGCCTGAAATGGAGCAGGCGATGGCCGAGACCCGCAAGCTGATGGCAGCGGGCATGGACCCGCTGCGGGTAGGCCGCAAGGTCGTCGAAGGCGTACGCCGAAACGACGCGTATATTCTGCCCCACCCCGAACTGAAGGGTGTGGTCGAAGCGCGCTTTACGCGCATCCTGGCGGCCTTCGACGACGCGGCCGCCAGAGAGACGGGGCAGCTACCGGAGCCTACCAGGCAGGGCGCAACCCTCGAGCCACTGAGCGGGCGCGTGGCAGTGATCACCGGCGGGGGGAGCGGGATTGGGCGCGGCATGGCGCTCGCCTTCGCCAAAGAGGGCATGCACGTGGTCGTGGCCGACATCGAGGGGGAGACCGCCCAGAAGGTCGCGTCGGAGGTCCGCGAACGCGGGGTGCGCGCGCTGGCGCTTCGCGCCGATGTGACGCAGCGCGCCTCGATGGAAGAGGTTGCAGAACGTAGCTATGCCGAGTTTGGGGCCGTACACGTGCTCTGCAACAACGCGGGCGTGATCGTGTCCGGCACGCTACAGACGCGAACCTACGCAGACTGGGAGTGGGTGCTGTCGGTCAACCTCTACGGCGTAATCAACAGCATCCAGGCCTTCCTACCTCGACTGCTGGCGCAGGACGGCAACGCGCACATCGTCAACACCGCATCCATCGTGGGCCTCATGTCTGCGCCCAGCTCCGGTATCTACGCCACATCCAAACACGCAGTGGTAGGGTTGTCGGAATCCCTGGCCGAGGATCTAGCGCCACACGGGATCGGTGTTTCCGTGCTTTGCCCCGGAGGCGTACGAACGCGGATCATGGACTCCGGCCGCAACCGGCCGCAGGAGCTCGCGGAGACTCGGCCCGACCCGGTGATCGAGAAGATCACCGGCGACGCGATCGACGCGGGGATGGACCCGCTCGAGGTGGGCCGGATCGTCGTCGCTGCTGTGCGCCGCAACGATCGCTACATCCTTACACAGGCCGGTGCGAGGACGCTTGCGGAGCAACGCTGCTCTCGGATCCTGGCGGCCTTCGACGCCGCCGCCGAGAGGGATCCGCTGGGCTAGTCCTGCAAGGTCCGAAGGACTGCGTAGTAGTGCGCGAAGCGACGCAGCGAGGCGCAGCCGAGCGTAGTGCGCACACCGAGGCGCGTACGAAGTCACGCGCCGTCCCGGCAGGCCGGCTTAGCCGGCCGATACCCGGGTAGTAGAGCTCAGCTCGCCGATAACGCGCTACCAGGGCGCCGACGAAGTCCGGCGCCCGCGCGCAGGCGAGCTGTGCTCGCCGACAACGCGCTAGTCAGGGCAGGATGCCGCCGTCGACCACCACGGTCTGACCCGTCATGAAGCCCGAAGCCTCGCTGGCCAGGAAGAGCGCCGACCCGACGATCTCACTGGGCTCAGCGATCCGTTTCATGACGTTAGAGTTCCGAATCTGCTCTACGAAGCCCGGGATCTGCTCCGCGTTTCGCATCATGTCGGTCATGAAGGGGCCAGGCGCCAGCGCGTTCACGCGCACGCCCAGGGGTCCCCACTCCTGGGCCATGACATTGGTAAGGTTCAGGAGCGCGGCCTTGCTCGAGCAATAGATGCCCAGGTTGGGGCCAGGCTTGAAGACGCCCTGGGTGATCACGTTGATGATCACCCCACCCCCGCCCCCGGCCATGCGTCGGGCCGCGCCGCTCGCCAGAAAGAGCGGGCCCTTGACGTTCACCGCGTAGAGCTTGTCGAAGAGCTCGCTGGTCGCCTCCGTCAGGGGCAGTGCGGCGGGGTTGATGCCGGCATTGTTGACGAGGATGTCGAGCCGACCGAAACGCTCGTAGGTGGCATCGAGCAACGGCTCGAGCTCCTCCAGGCGACCCACGTGGCAGGCGCGAGCCAGCACCTTGCGCCCCAGCGCCTCGATCTCTTTCGCCACCCCCTCACAAGCGGGCAGCTTCCGGCTCGCGATCACCAGGTCGGCCCCGGCCTGCGCGAAGCCGAGCGCAATCGCGCGGCCGAGTCCGCGGCTACCACCCGTCACCAGGGCGACCTTGCCCTCGAGCTCTTGGCTCACGGCAGGTCGTACCCACCCAGCAGAATGAACATCTCGTCTTCCGTGGTCACGCCTCCCAGCACCGGGTAGGCATCACAGTCGCCGCGGCCGCAACTCGCAGCCGGAGCCCACGCCTCAAGCCCGGTATGATCTTCCGTTGAGCCCTGTTTTGTCAATGATAATCTTGACTTACGAGCGAAGCCGCAGTCGCCGGAGCGGCCGTCGTAGCCCCAGCGGGGCCTATACTACGAGCATGTCCCTGAGCCTGGACTATGCCCGACCGCTCGAGTGCGATGTGGCGATCGCGGGCGCAGAGCTCGCCGGGCTCGTCGCGGGCGCCATCCTGTCCCGCCACGGACTGCGCGTCGTGCTCGTGGACACGCCGTCCCAGGTCGGGGGACGCGGAGGCGGGACTTCCTATCGGGGCTACTGGCTCGACGGCGGACAGCGCGACGGGCTGGACGTCACCGACCTGCAGATCGGCTGGCGCTACGGCCAGCTCGCGGCGCGGGCCGCCGACGTCGACGTTCCGCTGCGCGTCGTGCCACCCGCCGTCCGGGTCCACTTGCTCGACACGTTCCCGCCCGCCTCGGCTCCCGCCACCGTCATAGATGGGGACTGGAGTGCCCAGGGCTTCGCCGCCATGGCCCGGGACGCCTTCGGCTGCCCGCAGGGCGCGCTGCCCGACTTCATGAAGAGCCTGGGCCGGCTGGCCGCCGCCACGCCCGAGGAGCGCCGTTCCCAGATCCCGATCCCGTTCAGCGACTGGCTCGAGGCCCACGTGCGCGCGCCCGAGGTTCGGCGCGCGCTTCTCGTCATGGTGGCGGTCATTTTCTGCGAGCACCCGGAGCGCGCCTCCAGCGGCCGCATCATGAGCTTCCTCGCCGTGCAGGGCGCGAAGCCGCCGCTGGTCGCGGCCTACGCGGACCATGACGAGGCCGGCGGAATGCAAGGCCTGATGCTGCCCTGGGCACGCGCGATCGAGTCCCGCGGTGGGCGCATCGTGCTCGGTCACAAGCCGAGCGAGGTCACATTCTCAGGCTCGCGTGCGACGGGGCTGATCGCGCTCAGCCAGGGCCACCTGGCCCTCGAGATCCGCTCCCATGCGACCCTCGTCTGCTATCCCCTGTGGCACCTACCGCAACTGCTGCCGTCGGGGACCCTTCCTCCCTCCTGGACCGAGCTGGCGCGTAAGCTCGAGAATGAGCAGGCCGACGCAATCGCCTGGCAGGCCGGGCTGCGGCGCCTGCCGCGTCTGCGCGCGACGGGACAGCCCGATACCCACCTGGGGTGGAATCGACTGCTGGTCGGACCCGAGCGCCGTTTCCAAGGCGGCTTCCACTTCCCCTCGTTGGGCTCGCGCCGCTCGGCTCCCGATGGTCGTCACCTGCTTCACGCCAGTGTGAGTCGCTGGCTCAAGCGGGAGGAACGCGTGCCCTGGTCGCAGTCGCGCGCGACCCTCGAGGGTCTACGCGACTACCTGCGTCAGCACTACCTCGACCTCGACGATTGTGTCGAGTGGTCAGTCTATCAGCACATCGAGCGCCCCGCGCTGCTGGCCTGGTATTGGTCATGCATCGAACGCCACGGCGTTCGGGTTCCCGGTTGCGAGGGGCTCTATCTGGCCAGCACGACTTTCGAGAGCGATGCGGGTCCGGTGGACATCGCCGCACACGCCGGGCTTGAGGCTGCGCGCAGCGTTCTGGCAGACTCCGGCCACGGGTCCCTCGACTGTGAGCCTTCAGATCCTCCGGGACCAGCAACAGGGAAAGCAGGAGCGATCTAACGCCACACATAAAAGCCTCCAAACAACACGACACAGAATGAAGTAGTCCGGGTCTTCTCTTTGATCGTCGTCAGTGAGAAAGGTATTGAGCGGATGCCAGACCTGGAGGCTAGCAGCGGATCAGAGTGGGCCTTGCGCTGGGGTCATAGTAGAGCTCCTGCTGCGCGATCAGCGAATCGCGGTAACGATAGAGCACCACGTAGTTGGAGCGAAGCCGCGCCTTCTCGTGGCTCCAGTCGAAGTGAACGCGCACGAAGGCGGACTCAGTTTTCGGCAGCACGGCCTGCTCGACCGCGCGATAGTCGATCTCTGCGAGCCCGCGGATGGTGAGGCCGATGAACTCGAGCGTGGGGTTGATGCCCTCGATGCGCTCGGGCCAGTCGAAGAGACGCACGGTCGGGCTCAGGTAGACGACCTGCGGATGATACAGCGGACGAGCCTTCTCGAGCTCTCCGCTCGCGAAAACACCCGCGAAGGTCTCCTCCTGGCGCGCGAGAGCGGCCGCACTGAGGCCCGTGCGGCTCACTCGAACGCCACCTCGGACGAAACGCCTTCTGGGCTACGGGCAGCTGGCGTTCGCCGTCTCGTCGTCGAAGACGTCACGGTCGACAATGAGTGAGCTCCCCTCCCAGCCTATCTTTTCACCCCCTCCAGGTAACGGTCAAGCGTGATTTGTAACGGGCAGAACGGCATCCTATGCCCGGGCTGAAACGGGAGACAAGAAATTTGAGCCACGAAGATGAGCCGGTGCGTCTGGTCGAGCTGGAGGGATGTCTGAACTTTCGGGATCTCGGGGGCTATCGGACCCAAGGAGGCCGCCGCGTGCGCTGGGGCCAGCTCTACCGCAGCGACGCGCTGCATCACATGAGCGTGCGGGATGTGCAGCATGTGCGGGACGAGCTCGGGGTGCGCGCGGTGATCGACCTGCGCTCCTCGGCCGAGGTGACGCTGGACGGGATGGGGCCGTTAGCCACACCCCCGATCGACTACCATCACATTCCGCTCTTCGACGGGGGCCGCGGCGACATCGAGCCCGAGGAGATCCCACTGGACCTGGGGCACCAGTACTTCCTGCTGCTGGGGGCCGCCCGCGGAGCGATCCGCTGCGTACTCGAGATCCTGGCCGACGCCACCGAGCCCGCGCTCTTCCACTGCGCCGCGGGCAAGGACCGCACGGGACTGATCTCGGCGGTGGTGCTGGGGCTGCTCGAGGTGGAGGAGACCCACATCATCGAAGACTATGTCTTCACCAGCCGCAATATCGAGCGCATCATCGAGCGCCTGCGCCAGACCCCGAGCTACAAGGCGGTCTTCGATCGGCTCCCCCCCCAGACGCTGCACGCCGAGCCCGACACCATGGCCTCGTTCCTGGGTCGGGTGCGTAAGGCGCACGGCTCGTTGCGTGAGTTCGCGCTCGGTCTGGGTCTGGCGTCGGAAACCGTCACCCTGCTGGAGGAACGCCTGCTCGAGCAGGCCTGAGGCGCTGACTCAGCGGCCGAACATCGCCCTTCTTCGCCGCGCCAGTAGGTCCTGGATGGGATCGGTATAGATGCGCTCGCGCAAGACGGACGACGGGGTGCTGGCCTTCTTCTGCGCCGCAGCTTTGGGGGTCGCTTTGCGCTTCGCCTGGCGCGCTGTCTTCTTCCGGGCCGTCCGCGAGCCTGTCTTTTTCCGGGCCGTCCGCGAGCCTGTCTTTTTCCGGGCCGTCCGCGCGCCTGTCTTTTTCCGGGCCTTCCGCACGCCTGTCTTCTTCCGGGCCGTCCGCGCGCCTGTCTTCTTCCGGGCCTTCCGCACGCCTGTCTTCTTCCGGGCCTTCCGCACGCCTGTCTTCTTCCGGGCCTTCCGCACGCCTGTCTTCTTCCGGGCC
>SMUX01277853.1_pt1 | contig 15888 bp, 12 predicted proteins | sample 2456431 | NCBI WGS metagenome assembly SMUX01 (sample SAMN11095930, study PRJNA526329) | marine sediment metagenome | biome: Marine sediment; feature: Surficial sediment; material: Deep marine sediment; isolation source: Hadal surficial sediment | place: Pacific Ocean | collected 2014-11 | depth... | reverse complement strand
GGTCTGCCCGAAGTCGTCGATCCGGCCGTCGATGAGGGCAGAGCTGTCCACGAGCATCGGGCGCACGCCCCGGACCTGCCGGGCGAACTGCACGTAGGGAACCACCAGCCGAAAGTCGTCCTTGGTGGTCAGGACGATGGAGACCGCCAGGTAGCACAGGGCGATGCCCACCGCCAGCTTGATGAGGCCGATGTAGGCCCGGCTCTTCTCCTCGGTGCCGAGGTCCCAGGACTTGGCGACGAGGTCGACCAGGGCCCCGACCGCCAGGGCGCCCACGAGGCCCACCACCACCCCGAGGTAGATGCCGAAGATCGTGCCGAGCTTCTTGTTGGGCGTCAGCGCGTCGATCGAGAGGACGAGCACCCCGAAGGCGACAGTACCCGCGAAGATGCCGATGAACTCCCACGGCGACCGTGGATCCTGCACGCCGCCCTTGGTGATCTCGCCCACGAAGGGCAGCAGCGTCGCCGTCATCAGCAGCACCATGAACAGCAGGCGAATGCCCAGCAGCAGGAGCCGTTGCGACCGGCGCTCGTGCTCGGCCACCACCGACGGCGGCGCGTAGGGCCGCCCTCCGGAGGGCGGCATCGGCACGTCGGGCTCATGCGAGGGCTGATTGGGCATGGCGAAGGAAAGGCACGAAGGCACTGAGGGACGAAGTGGGGGGTCCCACGTCCATCGTAGGCCGGTTGCCCTCACCCCTCAGCCCCTTCTTCCTGCTACCATGGCGCAACCGGTGGTGAGGAGGACGGTCGGGGCCGCAGGACGGGTGGCCCGTGAATCTGGTCAGGGCTTGACCGCAGCAGCCATAAGCGGCGCTGTCCGGGCTCGTGGTATCCTGGCCGTCCTCCCCGCCACCGGTTGCGTTCCCCGGCGTTGCCGGAGCATCGATGAGCACCGCAGACTCCTATACCGTCCTGGCCCGGCGCCACCGCTCGCGAGACTTCGACGAGTTGATCGGTCAAGACGCAATCGTTCGAACGCTGCGCAACGCCGTCGCCTCCAATCGGGCCGCCCACGCCTATCTCTTCTGCGGCACCCGCGGGGTGGGCAAGACCTCGATGGCCCGCATCCTGGCCAAGGCGCTGAACGCCACGGAGGGCTTGAGCCAGCGGGACGAGATCGCCGAGGCGATCATGCGCGGCGACGACCTGGACGTCATCGAGATCGACGGCGCCTCCAACCGGGGCGTCAACGAGGCCCGCGACCTCATCGCCGCGGCCGGTCTCCGTCCCGCCCGCTGTCGATTCAAGATCTACATCATCGACGAAGTGCACATGCTGACGACGCCGGCGTTCAACACCCTCCTCAAGACCATGGAGGAGCCGCCGGAGCACGTGAAGTTCATCCTGTGCACGACGGAGGTGCACAAGGTCCCCGCGACCATCCAGAGTCGCTGCCAGCGCTTCGACTTCCGCTCGCTCTCGACCGCCGAGATCGGCGGGCAGCTGCAGAAGATCCTTGATATCGAGAGCGTCGCCGCCGAGGAGGCGGTGATCGCCCAGGTGGCCCGGCTGGGGAACGGTTCGATGCGGGACGCCCTGAGCGTCCTCGATCGGCTCCTGGCCGCGGGCGATCGCGAGCTCACCGCCGAGGGGATCCAGGAGACGCTGGGGCTGCCTGACCAGGCGGTGGTGCGGGGGCTGGTCGACGCCATCGCCGACGGTGACGCGAAGTCGGCGTTGCAGGCGGGTGCCGAGCTTCTCGACCGTGGCGCCGGGGTCGAGCAGGCCCTTGAAACCCTCATCGAACATCTGCGCGATCTCATGGTGATCGCTTCATGCGGCGCCGATAGCGATCTGCTGGAGCTCTCCGTCGACGCCCGGCAGGCCGCGGCCGAGCAGGCCGCGCGCTTCGACGCGGCGGCGCTGGTGCACATGATCGCCCTGGCCGACGCGGTGGCCCGCAGCGCCCGTACGTCGGGCGCCGCCCGCGCGCTCTACGAGGCGGCGATCGTCCGGCTCGCCATGAGCGAGCACCTCGCGGACATCCCCGCCTTGCTTGCCGAGACGGCCTCACCGAGCCCGGCCGCCCCGGGTGGAAAAAAAAAAGACCCTCCGCACGAGCGGCCCTCGCCCCAGGTGAGCCCCCCGGCGCCCGCCTCGGTGACCGAGCCCAAGCCCCTCGCCGCAGCGGGGCGGGCCCTCGATGACGTCTCGCTCTGGTCGGCCGTGCTCCAGGCGGCGTCCAGCTCGACGAGCGATCGGGCGAAGATCGAGCACCTCGTCTGCGAGTCGTTCGACGGCCGCACGCTGCGGCTGTCGGTGAGCGAGGCCGGCGCCGCGGTGGCGGGGTGGCTGGGCACCCAGGCCGACGCGCTGGTGGACCTCGTCAATCGAGCGACGGGCCGGAGGGTGCTCGTCGAGATCGACACCACGAAGGCGAAAGCGGCCGCGGCGGCAAGGGACGGGGGGCGGCAGCGCGAGGCGGCCGGTCGGCTGCCCGCCGTCAGGCAGGCGATGGAGATCTTCGACGCCGAGATCGTCGAGGTGAGGGATCATCCCGCGCCCGATACGCCTCGGGAGCCGAAGCATGCTTGAAGGTTTCAAAGGTATGGCCGGTCTGGCGGGCATCCTCAAGGACCTGCCCAAGATCAAGGCCCGGATGGAGCAGGTCAAGCAACGCCTCGGCGAGATGACGGTCAGCGCCGAGACGGGCGGGGGGGCGGTGCGGGTGACTGCCAACGGGCAGCTCCGGGTGATCTCGCTCGACATCGATCAGACGTTGCTGGGCGGCTTGGTCGATGCGGCCAACCCGGATGATCACGCTCTGGCCGAGGAGCTCATTGCCGGCGCCGTCAACACCGCCCTGGAGAAGGCCCGCGAGATGGCGCAGCGCGAGCTGGCGGCGGCCGCCGGCGAGCTGGGGCTGCCGGTGCCCCCCGGTGGGTTGGGGGGCCTGTTCTCCCCAGCGGGTCCCGAAGTCGTTGAGTAAGGAAGCCGGACCGTGACCGCGGACAAGGAGACGTTTGACGACCTCCGATCAGGCGACAGTGACGCCCCGGCCCCCGGCCCCCCCGGACCCCCAGGGCGCACCGGCCAATCACAGCCCGAACCAATGGAGCGCCTCGTCGAAGAGCTCACCAGGCTGCCCGGGATCGGCCGCCGCAGCGCCGAGCGCATGGCGTTTCACCTGCTCAAGGCGACGCCCGAGGACGCGTTGCGCCTGAGCCGGGCCATCGCCGACGTCAAGGAGCACATTCGGCCCTGCTCGATCTGCTTCAACCTGACCGAGGATGATCCCTGTCGTATCTGCGCCGCGCCGGCTCGCGACGCCTCGACGGTCCTGGTGGTCGAGCAGCCCAAGGACCTCATCAGCCTCGAGCAGACCGGGATGTACCGCGGCGTCTATCACGTCCTGACCGGTCGGCTCGACCCGCTGGGCGGCGTCGAGCCGGGGGACCTGACGAGCGAGCAGCTCCTCGATCGCGTGGGCGACCCGGCCCGCAACTGCCGCGGGGTGGCGGTGCGGGAGGTGATCTTCGGCTTGAACCCCGATCTCGAGGGTGACAGCACGGCGCTCTATCTGGCTGAGCAGCTCAACCGTCACGGGGTAAAGGTCACCCGCCTCGCCCGGGGGCTGCCCACGGGCTCGCAGCTCGAGTACGCCAGCAAGGCAGTCCTGGCCGACGCCATCCAGGGCCGCCAGGCGGTGGATGGATAGAAAGAAGGGGTTCAGGGTTCGGGGTCAAGTGTGTGCGCGCGGGTCCCTCTGTAGGGATGGCGCGGCCTTATCCGCGAATTTCGAACCCCGCTCCCCGCGATTCGGTACCGAACCCCGCGGGCCAACGTGGCCCCGGGGGTTGAACCGATACCATACGAAGGGGTGTCCTCGCGGCGCACTCTCGCTCCGAACCCCGAACCCCGAACCCCGAACCTCTCCTCCACCCATGCGTTTCGACACCAGCCAGCACATGCGGACGACCCAGCAGATGAAGCTGGCGCCGCGAATGATCCAGTCGATGGAGATCCTGCACATGCCCCTTCTGGCGTTGCAGGAGCGGATCGACCAGGAGCTGGAGTCGAATGTGGCTCTGGAGCTGGCCGATCCGAGCGTCGAGTCCGACGACGTCGAGACCGACCGACAGGAGCAGCAGCGCGAGGAGAGCCTTGAGGAGCGGGAGCTCGTCGTGGGCGAGGACTCCGCCTCCGGCGCCGACGACTGGGAGCGCCTCAGCGCGCTGGAGTCCAACTACCGGGAGGCCTTCGACAACGCGTACTCCCCGCAGCGATCGTCGCCTGCGCGGACCAGCGGCGAGCGCGACAAGAAGATGGACGCGATGGCGAACATCGCGGCCCGGGGCGAGAGCCTCATCGAGCAGCTTCTGCATCAGTGGTCGTTCGCCGAGGTCGACCCCGAGATCGCCATCGTCGGCCAGCGCCTGATCGCGTACATCGACGACGACGGCCTGCTCAGCGCCGACCTGCCGACGATCCTCGATCAGAACCAGAACGTCCCCGGGGTCACGATGTCCACGGAGCTTCTCGAACGTGCCGTGGGGGTCGTCCAGCTTTGGCTGGAGCCGGCCGGGATCGGGGCCCGGACCAACCGCGAGTGTCTTCTTCTTCAGGTCGAGCGGCGCGAGCGCGACGCCGATCACGATCTCGGCTGGCCGGACGTCCGCCGGCTCATCAAGGAGCACTTCGACGACCTGCTGCAGAACCGCCTGCCGAAGATCGCCCAGAAGACCGAGATGTCGATCGAGCGCATCCAGCGGGCGATGGGCCTCATGCGGAAGCTGAACCTGAGCCCCGGCCGCACCCTCGTGGACCGGGAGGTCCCGCCGATCATTCCCGACGTCACCGTCGAGTACGACGAGCAGAACGATGCGTACGTCGCGGCGCACTGCGACGGCCTGCTGCCGCCGCTGCGGCTCTCGCGTCGGTACGAGAAGATGGCCCGGGACCGGTCGGTCGACAAGGCCACGCGGGAGTTCGTCAGCAACAGCGTTCGCAACGCCACCTGGCTCATCGAGTCGATCGGCCAGCGCAAGAGCACGCTGTTGCGGGTGGTCAACGTCGTCCTGGCTCGCCAGCGCGAGTATTTCGACCAGGGGCCGCAGTACCTCAAGCCGCTGCCGATGATCGACGTGGCCGATCAGCTCGGAATCCACGTGGGCACGGTCAGCCGGGCAGTCGCCCACAAGTGGATACAGACGCCGCGCGGTCTCGTGCCCCTGCGCAAGTTCTTCTCCGGCGGCACCGAGACCGACGCCGGTCGCAACCTGAGCTGGGAGGCGGTCAAGGCCACTCTCAAGGAGATCATCGACGCCGAGGACAAGTCGCAGCCGTTCAGCGACGAGGCCCTCGCGGCCGAGCTGAAGCAGCGCGGCATCGACATCGCCCGCCGCACCGTCGTCAAGTACCGGCAGCAGCTGGACATTCCCCCGGCACGGCGGAGGAGGGTGTGGGACGAAGCGACGGAGCGGCGAAGCGACGAAGCGACTGATCACTGATCACTCATCACTTCTTCAATCTCCAGCGTGAGGATCGCGTAGCCGTCGAGCTCGAAATGCTCGACGCGGATTTCGAGCTGCTGGGGCTGGTCGAGGGAGAACTCATACGTGTGCTCCCTTGGCGCATGCCACGTCCAGTCGTCGATGACGAGATCCTCGCCCACCCAGACGCGGATCCCGTCGTCGGAGGTGGTCCTGAGCCTCCAACGGCCGGCGGGGAACTTCACCTTCGTGTTCGCGATCGTCCCGAAATGGTCGGTCGGGAAGGCGGCTTCGGTGACCTGCCGGTCGAGGTCGAGCTCGCTCGGGCCGCCCCCCTGATAACGAAGGTCCAGGGCCCCCACGGTGCAGGCAACCCCGTTGGCTTGGGCTTCGCGCTGCCACGCGTCGAGATCCTCGCGCGGATCGGTTCGGTAGGCGAAGACGAGCACGCTCCATTGCGCCGGCACCAGTGTGCCGCGCGCGTGGTGACTGCTTGACTCCGTGGTGACGGTCAGCGTGTAAGGAAGGAGAATGCCCCGCGCCTCGGTCGAGACGGTCAGCCGCGAATCGCCTTCGCCACGGTCGAGCATGACCGCCTCGGGCCCGGCGAGGGAGGCCGACTCGATCGTCTCGTCGCCGAGCATCCGATAGACGTGTCGCCGGGACGACTGCTCGATCAGGGTGAGCAAGGGGGCCTCCCAGTCGTACGGCCCCCATTCGGTCATGATGATGTGCTTGCGGCCACGCAGATGCTTGCGAGCGCCGACGGGGCGGGTCGAGCCGAGGGCCTGGTCCGGAGGGGGACCAAGGAAAGCGAAAACGCCGCCGGTATTCCTGGTGAAGCTCGCCTCGCTGACCGCATCGGTGTCGAAGGGCGTGGCCACGTCCTCCATGATCGAGCCGAACTCCATCGTATTGCTCGTGCGGCGAAGTTGGATGCCGATCCGATCACCCTCGAAGCGATTCCCGGTGAGAAGGTTGCGCGACGAGCTGACATCGTTCGCTCTTGCCCAGGGCAGCTTCGAGATTCCCTCGTCCTCGTCCCACCAGAGATAGATGCCACAGGCATTGTTCGTGAAGGAGTTGTCGTGGATGGTGTTCACGACGCCGTGCTCGATGTTGATTCCGCCTCGCTCGAGGCCGTAGGCCATCTCGCCGTTGGCTTCGAAGGTGTTCTCCTGGATCGTGGTGTGCCGCGAATAGCCGGCCCAGATCCCGCAGATGGCGTTGCCCACGAGCCGGTTTCCAAAGAACCGGTTGCTGGAGCTGAAGGTCATCTCGATTCCGTGGGCGGCGGCGTAGGAGAAGTCGTTGCCCACGAGCAGATTGCCGTTGTTGCCGCGCTGCTTGTACCAGCCGAGGTCGTCGCGCGGATTCGCCCTGCCCAGGGCCTCGTTGCCCGCGAACCCGAAGAGCCCGTCACCGCAATGGGTGGCGGAGTTCTCCGCGATGATGTTGCCTGAGCATTGCTCGAACATGAGGATGCCCGCCGAGTCCTGCCCCCGGTTGTACACGCCGTGGCTGTAACCGCGGATACAGAAGTCGAAGGCGTTGCGGGAGACGAGGTTGTCACTGCTTCGCCACAGCGCTAGACCCCAGCCGGAGAGGAACGAGCAATCGTTGTCGTAGACGCTGGCTCCGTTGACCCGATCGAGGATGATGCCGTTCTGAACGTGTCTTGCCTTGACGCGTCGCACGGTGATGTCGTTTGCATCCTCGATGTATACGCCCGCCCCGTAGCGCTTCAGCCACTCGTTGTCGTCGTTGGCGTGGGGTGAGAGCCAGTCCGAGGCGTCCTCGGCCCTCGGCGTGGATTTGAGCCGCAGCCGGAAGTTGTTCGAGACGTCGCAGTCCTCGATCACGAAGCCGTACGCGTTGGTAGCGTGGACACCGACCTTGTACCCCGAGACCCGAGCCCCCTTGAGCGTCACTCCACGGCCGGTGATCCGGACCCCGATCCCGCTGAAGGTGTCGGGCGTTTGGCCGACCGCGGCCCCGACAAGAGCGGCCCCCGCGAAGTCGACGGTGATCCCGTCCCCGGTGACGTGCACGACCCCGTTCCCGTCGGCGTCGAGAACCCGGGGGACGTCCACTCGCACCGTGCAGCTTGTGCGGATCTCGACGTTGTCACGATCGACGACGACAACCGGCGCTCCGGCCCCGATCACGCCCATCACGACGATCGACCACACACCAGCCACGTCTTATTCTTCCCCCTTCGTCGCTCCGTCGCTTTCTTCCGCCTACACCGTCTCGATCTCCTGAGCCTTCTTTTTGCAGATCGCGTCGATCCGCTCGATGTGCTTCTTGGTCAGGCTCTCGACCTCGGCCTTCGTGCCGTCGCCCTGGTCCTCGGAAACGGGCGAACTCTTGTCCTTGACGAGCTGATCGACGCGCTTGTTGGCGTCGCGCCGCTCGTTGCGGATCGCCACCCGGGCGTCCTCGGTCATCTTCTTGACCTGCCCGACGAGCTGCTGGCGTCGCTCCGCCGACGGGGCCGGCACGTTGATGCGGATCGAGGTGTCCGCAGGCATGGGGTGCAGGCCCAGGTCGGCGGTCTCGATCGCCTTGACGATGGCGGCTTTCGCGGTGGGGTCGAAGGGCTTGATGAGCAACTGCGTGGGGTCGGACACGCTCACCGCGGCGAGCTCCCGCAGCTCGGTCAGGCTGCCGTAGTAGTCCACCTTGACGTAGTCGATGAGCGCCGTCGTGGCTCGTCCGGTCCGAATGCCCCGCAGCTCGTGATCGTAGTACTCGACGGATTTGTCCATCCGCTCTCGACACTCACGCAGGATTCCGTCGAGGTCCATGGTGCGCTGCTCCAGCTTGCGAGGGCGTTGCGTCCTGGGCCACGCGGTCGGCGAGCCCCGAGGTCGGATCAGTTCGTGATCTCGGTGCCGATCGGCTCTCCCTGCACCACGCGACGAATGTTCCCCGGAACCTTGAAGTCGAAGACGATGACCGGAAGGTCCTGCTCCATGCACATCGTCAGCGCAGTCAGGTCCATCACCCCCAGCTTCTTCTCGATCGCCTCGCTGAACGTGAGCCGATCATACCGCTTGGCGTCCCGGTTCCGGTGCGGGTCGGACGAGTATACCCCGTCGACCTTGGTCGCCTTGAGCAGGATGTCCGCGCCCAGCTCGGTACCTCGCAGCGCGGCGCAGCTGTCGGTGGTGAAGAACGGGTTGCCGGTGCCCGCGGCCAGGACGAGGATGCGGCCCTTCTCGAAATGGCGCAGGGCCCTGGCCCGGACGAACGGCTCGGCTACGGCCGGAATGTCGATCGCCGACATGAGCCGGCAGTCCTGCCCCATCCCGGTCAGGGTTTCTCGCAGCGCCATCCCGTTGATCACTGTCGCCAGCATGCCCATGTAGTCGGCGGTCGACTGGTCGATCTGCTTCTCCTGCGCCAGCGACGACCCGCGGATGATGTTGCCGCCGCCCACCACCACCGCCAGCTGCGTGCCGTCGCTGGCGGCCTCGGCGATCTGGCCGGCGACCAGGCTCAACTCCTTCGGATCGATGCCGTACTGTCGGGGTCCGGCGAAGCTCTCACCGCTGATCTTCAGCACGACTCGGCGGTAGCGGGGCATGGTCGGCTCCGGACTGGAGTTGCTCGCGCCTCGGGAGAACCAGCGAATTGGACAGGCTCGGGTGGGCGCGGTCAAGCTCCTCGGGGCGGCCACCGCCATATCATGATCCCGATCGACCGCCACCGAAACCAGCGGGGGCGGCCGCCGTATCGAGAGATGGTGAAGCCGCGATCAGACGAACCCTGTGTCCTGGGCCAGCTGCGCGACGAGGTCGCTCAGCTTCAGGTGACCGTGCGCGAGCTCCAGGAGCAGCGCGATCGGGCGATCCGTCGGCGGCGCCGCACCCTGCTGCTCGTCGGCGGTTCGCTGTCCCTGCTGGTGCATCTCGCTTTGCTGGTCTACCTGGGATCGATCTACCGGCGGCCGGCGGGCGGAGCCGGGTTCCAGCCCGTCAGCTACGAGTTCGCGATCCTGTCCCAAGACGAGCTTACCCAGCTTGACGCGCTGCACTACGACGACCTGCTGGCGGAGGCGACCCCGAAAAGCGAGGAGCTTCCCCGCGACCACCCGGCCGCCGAGGTCGCGGCGGTGGTGCCGCAGGCGCTCGACTTGCTCGGCTCGGGCGCGGTCCCGACCCTGGGCGGATCGGGCGATGGAAGCGGCGGCGAACCCGGTCTCGGCGGCGGGGGGGCGGGCACGAGCTTTTTCGGGCTCAGCTCCAAGGGCACGCGGTTCGCCTACATCGTCGACCGCTCGGGCTCGATGGGCCAGAGCCGCAAGCTCCGGGTGGCCATGCGCGAGCTGGCGCGGTCGATCGAGAGCCTGCCCGACTATGCCTACTTCTATGTCGTCCTGTTCTCGGCCGACCTCAGGATCCCGCCCATGCAACGTGGCTGGACGCGGGCCCGCAAGACCACCGCCCGGCACCTGATCCGCTGGCTGAACCAGGTTGATCCCGGGGGTGGCACGCATCCCGGTCCAGCCTTCGACCAGGTGTTCTCGCTCGATGTCCGCCCGGACGTGATCTTCTTTCTCACCGACGGCGAGATCACGGGCTTCACCGCCGGCGAGGTCGCCGCGTATAACGCCCGCGGCAAACGCGTCATCATCAACACCATCGCCTTCGGTGACCCCACCAGCCAGGAGCTGCTGCGGCAGATCGCCGGTCAATCCGGCGGGGCCTACCGATTCGTGCCCACGGAAGGCGGGTAGCTGGGGATGCTCAGAACAGCGACGGCGGCGATCTTGCTGGGGCTGCTCCTGGCCCGACCGACGGCGGGCGCGCAGGTCCTTCGGCGGGGGACGGAGCCGGCGGTCGAGGGGCGGGTGGCGGGCATCGACGACGCGGGGGTCACCGTGCGGAGCGAATCGGGAGCGGTGCACTTCGTCCCGTGGGACCGCGTCCGCGAAGTGGTGGCTGACAGCCCGCCGCCGGGACTTGGGCGCTGGATGCCCGTGGCCCAGGACCTCTGGCGGGCCCGAAGCCGGATCGAGCGGCACGACACGACCCTCGCCGAGCCGCTCTTGGAGCGCCTCTTCCAGGAATACCGGGGACGGACCCATGAGACGGCGCTCGTGGTGGCCGAAGGCCTCCTGCGGTGCCGCCTGGCCCGCGGCGACCACGCCCGCGCGGTCATTCCCGCCCTCGAGGTGGCCCGGCTCCACCGCGCTAACGTGACCACCGACAGTTACTCCGGGCTGCCGCCGGTGCTCGACGCCGAGACGTCGCTCTGCCCGGTCCTGGCCCCGGCATGGGTGTCGGTCCGCGCGCTGGCCCGGATCGAGCGCGATCTGGCGGGATATGACGGCCAGGGGGACGAGGTCGTGGCCGCCATCGCTGCGCTCTACGGCCGCGCCGCCGCCTGGGCCCTCGGCTCCGCCGCGCCTCTCGACGAGGACGTTTCGCTGCCGGAGCACCCCGGCGTTCAGTGGATGCAGCTGCTCGTGCAATGCGGCTCCCCGATCGGGGACGAGGTGGGGCGGGCGCGCGAGCGTCTGAGTCGCGACCTGGCCGATCGGTCTGGCTGGCGGGAGGCCTGGGCCCGCTTTCACGTCGGCCGGTCGCTGCTGCAGGAGACGGGCATCGGTCGCCGCCAGCGGGGCATGGTGAGCCTTCTGCATCTGCCCGCGCGCTTCGGTCGCGACCAGCCCTACCTCGCGGGCCTTGCCCTGGCACACGTAGCCGCGGCCCTCGAGGAATCCGGCGATGCGGAGGCCGCATCGAGCCTGCGCCTGGAGTTGGTCCGGCGCTTTCCCAATCACCCGGTCCATCAGGCGGGTTCGGGCGGGTGACGGTTCCCCCACACAAGGGCAACGCATGACGTTGATGGACACATTTCAAACGGTGCTGGCGCAAGCCGACGCGTCGGAGCCCGGCACCTCGTGGCTGGCCACGATCCAGAGCGGCGGCGTGATCGGGTACATCATCATCGGCCTCAGCGTCGTGGCCCTCACCCTGATCATCATTCACTTGGTGCAGATTCGGCGCGGCGGGCTGATTCCCGCGGGTCAGCTCGAGCAGATCGACACGCTCCTCGCCCGAGGGGACGTGACCGGCGCGCTGGAGTACTGCCTCGACCCCGACAACGACTCGTTCCTCACCCGGATCCTGGCCGCCGGCCTGACGCGCTACCAGGGGTCGGCGTTCGGGGCCTTCGAGATCAAGAACGCGATCGAGGAGGCGGGCGAGGATCAGACGGCCAGGCTCTACCGCTCCACCGACCCGCTGGGGGTCATTGGATCGATCGCCCCGCTGCTGGGCCTGCTGGGAACCGTGCTGGGCATGGTCGGCGCGTTCGAGGCGCTCTCTCGCACCGCCGCGGTGAACCACGAGGATCTCGCCAGCAATATCTCGCTGGCCCTGGTCACGACCCTGATGGGTCTGATCCTGGCCATTCCCTGCATCGCGTTGTTCACGTTCTTCCGCAACCGGATCGATGCCTTCGCCTCGGAAGCGGGTCAGGACATCGAGCGCCTCGTCCTCCATCTGGAGTCGCCGGCGCCGGCCCGGCCCGGGGGCGCTTCGACCCGGCCGCAACCCGCGGCCCGCTCCGCGTCGCCGCCGGCACCGGCGCCGACCCCTGCGGCCCCGGCCACCCGCGCCAAGCCCAGCCCCCCGACGACCGCCGGCCCCTCGCCGGCCCCCGGCGCCCCCGCGGGCGGGGGAGGGTCTTCGTGAATTTCGGGCGCTCCAAGCATCCGACGCGGGTCCCGTCGGTCGAGCTCACGCCGATGATCGACGTGGTGTTCCTGCTGATCATCTTCTTCATGGCCACTGCCCAGTTCGCCCGGCTCACCCGCGCCGACGTGGACCTGCCGATCGAGAAGGGCGAGCAGCAGCCGATCCCCGAGGAGGCAGGCCTGGTCATCAACATCACCCGGCTGGGGGAGATCATCATCGCCAATGAGACGGTCAGTCTCGACGACCTCGCCGACATCGTGGACGACGAGATCCGCCAATTGCCCGACCGCGACCCGCGGCGGGTCAAGCTGCTCATCCGGGTCGACCGGCTCGCCGCGGCGGGTCGTCTCAACGAGGTGGTGACGCGCTTGCAGCAACGGGGCGTGGGGGTGGCTCGCATCGCCACGGAGGTACCCAGCGCGACACGCCGCCGGTGAGGATCCGCAGCCGACCATCCCGACGCCGACTCGAACGCATCACGCTCAACCTTGCGAGCATGATCGACGTCACGTTCCTGCTGCTCATCTATTTCATGGTGACCACGGTGCTGGCCAAGCCCGAGGATCGGCTCAGCCCCACGCTCCAGACGCAGCAGCAGGCCACGGTCGATCAGGCCGGCGACTTCCAGCCACAGATCGTCGAGGTCGTCCTGCTCGACGGTCAGCCCGCCTATCGACTCGGGGGGAGCGTCTTTCGCACCCGCCCGGAGCTCTCGGAGGCGCTCGCGGCGCTGCCGGTTTCGGTCGGCGTCTTCATCAAGGTCTTTGACCCCGTCCCGGTGGGCTTCGCGGTCGGCGCGTTCCAGGCCGCCCGGGATGCGGGCTTCGAGCAGGTGACCTATGTTCCGGGCAAGTAGGCCCGTCGCGCTCGCGGCGGCGCTCGGTGCCGCGGCCGCCGTCCAGGGCGACGAGCTGGCGGCGTACCTCGAGCAGCACGGTCTCTCCCAGCTGCTCGCCGTCCACCTGGAGCAGCAGCTCGAGTCGCGCGAGCCCCGGCAGCGCGACGACCTCGTCTTGCGCTTGGCCGCGATCTACGCCCAGCTCCTGGAGACCGTCGACGACCCGGCGCAGCGGATGCACCTCGAGGAGCGGAGCCGCCGGCTGCTCGCCTTGGCCCCCGCCGACAGCACCGACGAGCTGCGTCTGGCCCTGCTCCGCGGCTCGTATCGCACCGCTGAGAAGATCGCGGAGAACCACCGGCTGCGGCTGTGCAGCGACCAGCAGATCGCCGCTGCCATAGAGACCCTCACGGACATCATCCCCCGGCTCAACCAGCTTCGCGGTCAGATCGACGACCAGGCCAAGATCGCCGAGCGCCGCCTGAGCCGCTCGGGGGGGACTGAGGCCGTCGCTCGGGCCGAGGCGGCCGAACGCTACCGCCGCCTGTCGGCCCAGGTGACCTTCCTGACCGCGTGGGCGCTCTACTACCAGTCGTGGCTCAACGATCGACCCGACAACGCGCGGGTGGCCGAGCGGCTCTTCGCCCAGCTGCTCGACGCCGAGCAGCCGCATCCGCAGCCGGAGGACATCTCGGAGGATCTCCGGTCGGTGGAGGCTGTGGCCCGCTCGATCCTGGGCCTGGGTCTGTGCAAGTCACTGACCGCCTCGTCGGTGACGGCGGTGCGCTGGATCGAGCTGCTCAACCACCCGCAGGCCTACGGGCCCCTTCAGGAGCAGGTGCCCGCCTGGGAGATCGCCGTCTACCTCGAGCACGAGCAGTTCCGCTCCGCCCGGGATGTGCTCGAGGCCTACGTGGACGCGGGCGGGTCGCCGCCTTTGGTCTGGCTTCGCCTCGTCGCGGTGCACGCCTTGGAGGCGGTGGATCGCGATCGCGACGCGACGGAGCTGGTCCGCTTCGCGGTGACCGAGCTGGCCGGCCGCGGGGAGCTGCAGCAGATCCTCGATCTCGCCAACCGCTACGGCGCCGAGAGACTGGGCGGCTCCGGCTTCGCCCTGCAGTACGTCAAGGGCGCGCTGGCCTACCATCGCGCCCGCGAAGCGCACGGCCGGGATCAGCCGATCGTCGACGCCGGGCTCGCTTCGCTCTACGAGCAGGCGGTGACCGAGCTGCACCGGGCGCTCGAGGAGTCCGACGCCGGCCGGTACCCGGTAGCGGTGGCGGCTTCCCGGCGCCTGATCGCCTGGTGCCTGTACTTCCAGGGCCGTTTCGGAGAGGCCCGCGACGCCTTCGAGCTGGCCAGCACCCGCCTCGGGGACGACGAGGCGCCGGAGGCCCTCTGGATGGCCATCGTCTGCCAGGACAAGCTCGTGACGGCCAACCATCGTCCGGCGCTGGCGGCCCAGCTGGCCGAGCTGATCGATCGCTTCCTCGCCCGGTTCCCGTCGAGCGCGCAGGCGCCGAAGCTCATTCTCAAGCGCGCCCTGTCGGCGGAGCGGGGCTCGCCCGAGGACGTCGCGCGGCTGCTGGAGATTCCGCCCCACAGCGAGGTATACGGCGCGGCCCGGCAGCATGCCGCCGAGATCCTCTACCGGCTCTTTCGCGAATCCTCAGGTGAGCGGCGGGTGGCGTACGGGGGCCAGTACCTCGCCGTGGCCGTTCTCCTTCTGGCCGAAGACCGGCTCCGCGGCGACGTCGCCGACCCCGGCGCGTGCCGGCGTCACCTCGCCCGCTGCCGGCGGATCCTGGAGGTGGCCCTCGGCGACTCAATGGAGCGGCTGGTGGCCGCCCGCGCGGCCTTCGAGGCGGTCGGGGAGCTGCACCGGAGGCGCCCGCAGGTGCTGGCGGCCCACGCCGACGAGATCAACTATCGCCGGGTGCAGGAGGGGCTGCTGCGGGGCGATCCCGACCGCGCGGAGACGATCGCCGATCAGTTGTGGGCGGTGGATCGAGACGGGGCGTGGTCGCAGCTCGCAGCGCGGGCGATCTTCAAGTACGCGCTGGACCGCTGGCACTCCCGGGAGACGGGCCCCAGCGACAGCGCCGCGGTGCTCGATCTGGTCGTGCGCCACGGCGGCCGCGTCCTGCGGGAGTATGACGACGACCCCGGGGCCCTCGACCGCCCGAGCGTGCTGGCCTACCACGCCGCGGTCGCCGAGGCGGCGCTGGAGATCTGGGAACGGACCAATGACCAGACCCGCGGCCGGGCGGCGCTCTTCCTCTACGAGAAGCTGCTCGGCAAGCGGCCGCGGGCCGCGAAGTTCCTGCGGGCGACGGGGCTGCTTTCGGAGCGGCTGGGCAACCCCGAGCAGGCGCTGGCCTGCTGGCGCACCCTGGTCGCCGGAAGCGACGTCGGCACCGACCGCTGGTACGAGGCCAAGTTCCACGTGATCTCGCTGTTGCTCTCGACCGACCCCGATCGGGCCCGGGCGGTGATCGATCAGCACAAGAGGCTCCATCCCGAATACGGTCCCGAGCCGTGGGGATCGCGACTGAGAGGTCTCGACGCGCGCATCCGGCGCGCCGAGTCCGCCCGCTCCTCGCCGGCGCTGCGTCGACCCGCCGGCGCAGCGCTAGAGCAGGTTCACTCAAGGTGTAGCGGTTGGCGCCCGTTGGGGCCCGCCGACACTGCGGCGCGGCCGTACCAGAGCGAGTGTGCGGCCGGAGGCCGCTACGGAGCGCTCGAAACAGCGCTAGAGCAGGTTCACTCAAGGTGTAGCGGTTGGCGCCCGCTCAGGCCCGCCGGATTCACTCCGGCGCGGCCGTACCAGAGCGAGGTCTCCGCAGGCGACTCGCTGTGGCGAGGTTGGCCCGGACGGGCGTACGGAGCGCTCGAAACAG
>SMUX01320560.1_pt1 | contig 15892 bp, 16 predicted proteins | sample 2456431 | NCBI WGS metagenome assembly SMUX01 (sample SAMN11095930, study PRJNA526329) | marine sediment metagenome | biome: Marine sediment; feature: Surficial sediment; material: Deep marine sediment; isolation source: Hadal surficial sediment | place: Pacific Ocean | collected 2014-11 | depth... | reverse complement strand
TCCAAGGCCTTTCTTGCCAGGGAAAACTCCGAGGGCGGTGCGTCGTCGTCGCCGCCGCCCGCCGCACGGGCTTCATCCGGGGCGAAGAGGATCGCGATGCTGAACATCGCCACCATCGCCAGATAACCGAATGTTCGCAGCTGCGTGGAATTCGCCATGAGGGCCTCCTCCTGAGTCGTTTCTCGCCGGGTCCGCCGCCAGTCGGACCATGATGTCAGTTGGACCGGAATTAACACGAAATGACTCCGTGGCGCCAGCACTGGGTAGTGCGCCGGACTGCTTTTCTCCCTCTCTCCGTTTGCGGGGAGAGGGTTGGGGTGAGGGGTTGGGGGTGAGGCGTGGGGGCTGCTGCTTTGCCCCCCTCATCCCTATCCTCTCCCCCTGAAGGGGGAGAGGATAGGGATGAGGAACCTTTCTTACAGTTCCTGGTGGCGCACTTCCAGCGTGAAATGGCCGTTGCTGCTGCCGGGCGGCGGGACGCGCAGCACGTAGTAGTGGGGGCTCTCCCAGCGTTTCTTGCCGCAGCGAAGCTCCAGCTTCCAGGTGTACGCCCGTGGGTTCAGATTCCAGGTGACCTTCTTGTCCCTGAGATAGCTTTGATTCGTGATCAGCGTAAGCCCGTCGGCCGCCTCGCGGCGCGCGACCATGGGCACCAGGGCCGTTGCCCCGTGTCGCAGCGTCATGGTATTGACGCTGGCCGTCGCATCCTGAGTCTTCCAGCTCATGTCGATGGGTGGCCCGGCGATGCCCGGCGTTACCAGGTGCACGGTGCAGTGGGACAGCTTGAGCTTCTGCCAGGGCCCCAGGACCTGAACCTGGATGGGGACGTGCCACCAGGAGTAGTCGGCCTTGGTGGACTGCTGAATCGGTGAGCCGAACACGGGTTGCGGCGAAAACGAAGCCAAGCCGCCGCAAGCTTGGGACAGCGACCGAAATCCCACGGTCAGATCGTCGAAGCGATCGCGGATCTCCAGTGTGCCGATCATATTACGCCTTCCTACCACCCGATTCAGAGATGGCGGAAGTCTGCCACGCAGCTGAAAACCATTTTGCGATCGCGGCCACATTTTGGACGGCCGTTACAAAAGTTGCTGCAGCGGTGTTCGGACCAGCATCGGATCGCCTGGGAATTAGCCTCCTTTTTCGGCTTTGGATCCGGTCATGCCCAGCTGTCGTACGACCTCACGCAACCGATCGGGATAGTCGGTAATGATCCCGTCTACCCCCAGAACCATGAGTTCACGCATATCCGGCGCTTCGTTGACGGTCCACACGATGATCCGCAACCCCAGTGCCTTTGCCTCCTGCAGATGCGCCCGGTCGAGTTCCCGAAAATAGGGCGACCAGATGGCGCCGCCCGCTTGAGCGACCATTCGGGGAATGGATCCGCCGAAATCATCCACGTCCATTCCGGCGGTCCACGGCGAGGCGCCGGGCCGCCCGGCCTGAACGTTGTCGAGCCAGCGCTGCTGGGCGGTCAGATAGGCGGTTTCGATTTCCGGCGCCAGGGACTGCACATGGCGCAGGGTTCGCCAATCGAATGATTGTACCGTCACCCGGCCCGCGGCGCCCGCGCCGCGAACCTGTTGGACCAGCTTGGCCGCAAATTCCTCCGGGGACGGTGCCAGGTGCGGTTCCAGCGGGCTCAACTTGGTCTCGAGATTCAAGCGTACCTGGCTGTTACCGGCTCTCGGGGGGAGCAACAGAACCTGCGCCAGGGTAGGAATGCGTTCCCCGTCCACGGCCCGTTGCTGCGGAAAACGCCGTGCATATCTGGAACTCGGATCCAGGCGTCCGATGTCGTACGCAGTGAGCTGCTCCAGGGACAGGCTGTTGATCGCCGGTCCAGGTGCCGCCAGCCACTTGCCATCCCGGCCACGGGTGAGAGCCGGGTTCAATCTCGAATCGTGGCTGATGACCAGGTGGCCGTCCCTGCTGACACCGATGTCCATCTCCAGGGTTGTTACGCCCAGCGTCAGGGCCCGGGCGAAGCCGGCGAGGGTGTTCTCCGGCATCAGGCCCCTGGCGCCGCGGTGGCCCTGCAGCTCAAAAGCATCCGCTCGGAAACTACTCATGAGCAGCCAGAGAACCGCCGCGGTTGCGTAGAGTGTGGGTGTCCAGCCTTCTTTCCGGTCTTTTGAATTGTCTACGGCGGGACGCAACCGGTTCGTTCCCATTTCGGGCTCGATGCACGTTGGATAGGGGAGGTCAGGGAAGTATCCGTGGGGCCGCCGCCCGATGTAAAGCTGTCACGTCGGCCGGGCGGCGCTCGGGCTACCCGGCCGAGTCTGCGATCAGCGGCTGCGATCAGCCTGGCGCGGTTCGCTGCCGGCATCCCGCGCCCGCCGTTGCCGGCCACCACCGAGTTCCTCCTCGACCCTCGCCTGGTAGAGGCTGCCGAGTTGCTCGGTTACGTCGCGGCGCCCCAGGGCCGCGGCCCGTGCCAGGGCCGCCCGGATCTTGTCGGTGAGCCGCCGGCGGCGACGCTGGCGTTTCTTGCGCGTGACCTTGGAGGCCGAGCGGCGGCTGGCCCGGTCTGCTGATTTGCGAGGCGACATTTTGGTAGCCATGTAAGCCTGATCGACAGAATTGGCCGGCGACTTTAGGGATCCCGCTCCCGGGTAGCATCGAGACTGCCAAGCGTGTCTGCGAAATGGCCCGCGAAATGCGGCCGATTCGACTAACGCGAGGCGCACGCTGTGGCCTCGGTCGTTGTGAACGGCGATCCTTCCTCCTAGGATAAAGGGGTAGCGGAGGCACCCCGGGACGTGACGGCGAACATGGACGCGGAACTCTATTCGAGAATATTCTGCGCGCTGGTTATTGCGCTCGCGGGCAGCCTCGTCTTCCTGGGCGCCGGATTTGCGTGGATGGTAGTCGGCGCCAAGCTGCAACGGCGAAACCCCTTCGCCGAGCATATTACCCGCGAGGCTGGCCATCGGGTCAGACAGAATCTGCAGAATCTCGACACGCGCTACTATCTGTTTCTGTGCAGTCTGCTCGTTTACGGTTTGTTAATCGTTGTCGCGTTTGCGTTACAAAGGGAACCCTTGTCCTACGAGCTTCAAGCATGGGGTTGGCTCGCGTTGTCGGCGCTGGTCGTTTCCGTCAGTTTGGTTCTGCCGTTCCAGGTCGTGAAGTTGAAACGGTCCCGGTCACGACTCGCATTCCGGCGCAACGCCAATATCGCCGTGGGGCATGCGCTGCAACGTATCGCCAGCAGGGGATATAACGTCTATCACGACGTGCCGGTAGGAAAGCATGTTATCGACAACGTGGTAATCGGTGCGAAGGGTGCGTACGCGGTAAACGTGTTCGTGCTTGGGCATCATCGCGCCAGGAAGGGCACTGCACGACTGGATGATTCGAGTCTGGTGCTCGGAAAAGCGAAAACCAGCGCGCCGGTCGGTGTTTCGGTCAACCGCGTGAGCGGTCTCAGCAAGGAGTTGTCGAAGGTCGTCGGGCATCCAATCCGGGTGCGGTCCGTCATCGTAGTGCCCGGGTGGAACGTCGCCGCGACGGATTCCGACAAGCACCTGCTGGTGAACGAAAAGAATGTGGTCATGCTGACCGGTTGGACCGATCCCGATACGTATCTCATGGACGACGACGTGGGACAGATCCATAACTATCTCGTGGCACGGTGCGTGAACGGCAAGCAGACGCCGAACTGATCAGCCGTCTTGAATTTCCCCTGGCGCCCTCACGCCGACCGCCTGCCGTTCAGTAGTGACTGTGGCCCCACAGCCGCGGGCGAGGCTTGGTCAAGCCCGTCAGGCCGGAGCGCTCCAAGGCAAGGTCCGCTTCGCGTTGCGCGTCTTCGAGGACGGCACTTTCATTCACAGACAGTACTTCGCGGCCTCGCATCAGAATACGGCCGTCGACGATAACGGTATCGACATCGTTGCCGTTCGCGTAGTAGACCGTGCGATAAAGCGGCATTTGCAGGGGGTAGGTGTGCGGCTTGAACAGATCCACCAGAATCAGGTCGGCCTTTTTTGCCGACTTCGATCGATCCAATCTCCGCGTCCAGCCCGAGCGCCCGCGCCGCATCGATGGTGACCATCTCGAGCACTTTTCCTGGAGGCAGCACGTCCGGATCGCGAAAATGGCGCCGATGATAGTGCATGCACTGTTGCATGTGGCGAAACATGTCGCCACTGCGATCGGGGGCGGTGGCGTCCGATCCGAGCACAACGTTAGCGCCCGCATCTAGAAGTTCCGGCACGGGACAGCGACCACGAATAGACGCAATGGCGCTCGGATTGTGCACCACTCGCGTATCGGTTTCGGCGATGATTCGGATTTCCTCGTCGGTCAAATCGGTGCTGTGCGAGAGCAGTGCGTCCGGGCCCAGGATGTTCAGTGGGTCGTGGGCGTATGCGACACTGCCACGGGTGTGTCCGTCTTGGGTGAACAGAATCCCATGCCGTCGACTCAGCGCCCGTGCCGCTTGCGCTTGTTCTTGCAACTCGGCGAGCGTGACTGCTGTCGCGTCGGCATTATCGAAATGCTCTCTGCGCAAGGTTGGAGACACGATGCAAATATTGATTCGTCCGGCATCCGTACCGTGCCAACGCTTCACGATAGTGTCGCAGGTCGCGAGTTGCTGCTCAAAGCTTACCGCCAGTGTTTCTGTCGCGCCGCCGTTCCAGCGCACGAAGCGGCGGGGAAAGGGCGGCCGGCAGGGTCCCACCGCCAGAAAGGTTCGAATTCCGACCTCGCGAACCGACTCGCAGTGACGGTCGGCATACACTGGCTCATCGGTGCGCAGAATGCTGTCGCCACCGCCGAACAGCGATACGCCGCAGGTGACACCGAACTTCAAGCGCTCGAGCGCGGCTAACGCTGCCTCCGCGGCCCAGAAATGCATCGCTGGATGCATGCGTGTAGAACGCTTCGCAAGCGCGGGACCAGGCGTCTCCATCGTCCGCGCCCAGTGTCTTCACCAGCCCATGGCCCGCGTGGGCGTGGCAATCCACCAGGCCAGGCAGAACGACCATGCGCCGGGCGTCGATTTTCGTTTCGAATGGTCCGGCCGTGGCGAGGGCGGCGTGCGAGTCGACTGCCACGATGCGATCGCCTCGAATCGCGACGGCCCCGTCTTCGATGATGCGGCGTTGGCCGTTCAGGGTGATGACCGTGCCGTGCTCGATGAGGATATCCGCCATCAGCGCCTCCGACTCATGCGTGGGCCACGGGGCGCGGATTGTTTCGTCGCCTTGGACTTCGCGCCATGGGCACGGGCATCATAGCGTACCGGTCTTGGTCCCGGGCCGACGATTTCCCGAGCCTCAGGAGCACTTGCCGACGTCATGCCGATCGCCGCGTACATGCGTTTCGCCGCCGAGCACCGTCGGTTTCTGAGCTTTGGTTTTGTACTCGCCTTCTCGTCGAGCTTCGGGCAGACCTACTTCATCGGTATCTTCGGGCCTGGTGTTCAAAACGCGTTCGGCCTCAGCCATACCGCGTGGGGCACTATCTACATGATCGGCACGCTTGGCAGCGCGCTGCTGCTGCCGTGGACCGGCAAACTCCTCGACCGGTTGGACCTGCGGATCTACACGGGCGCTGTGTGTGCGTTGTTGATCGCGGCCTGCGCGTTCATGGCTGTGGTCAGCGGGCCGGTCATGTTGGTGGTCGCGATTTTCTTGCTCCGCCAATCCGGGCAGGGTCTGGCCAGCCATGTGGCGATCACCAGTATGGCCCGCTACTTCGACGCCGGGCGTGGCCGCGCAATCGCGCTGGCGACGCTTGGATTTGCTTTTGGTGAGGCGATCCTGCCGTTCCTGGCAGTCCTTGCCATCGCCAGCATCGGATGGCGGTGGACGTATGCAGGCATCGCCGTAGTACTCGGCGTCGCACTCCTGCCAGCAATCGCCTGGTTGCTGATCGGGCATACGGATCGGCATCGCGCCTATCTTTCGCGATTGGCCGGGCCGCAAACTGACTCTGACGTGCACAGCCAATCCTGGAGCCGTGGGCAGGTGCTGCGCGACGCCCGCTTCTATCTGCTCCTACCGGGCATTCTGGCGCCGTCGCTCATACTCACGGCGATGTTTTTCCATCATCTGAATCTGGCGGACGCGAAGGGATGGAGCCACGAATGGATAACGGGAAGCTACGGAATCTACGCCATGGCGGTGATTGCTGCCGCCCTGGTTTCGGGACGGTTGGTGGACCGGTTCGGAGCGGCGCGTCTGCTGCCCTTCATGTTGCTGCCGCTGATCGTCGCGATGACACTGGTGGCCTGGATGAGCAACCCGTGGTCGGCCTGGCCTTACCTGATTCTCGCGGGAGTCAATACCGGGATGGCGCTGACCACGACCTCAGCGTTGTGGGCGGAGCTCTACGGTGTCGCGAATCTTGGCGCGATCAAGAGCATGGCGACCGCGCTCAGTGTGTTCGCGTCCGCACTGGGACCCATAAGCATGGGCGGATTGATGGATCTGGGACTATCGATCGATTTCGTCTGCCTGCTGTTCGCCGTGTACGCCACGGTCGGTGCAGTGCTGATCGTGCTGGCGCTACGCGTGCGGCGCTTTCGATGAGTATCGCGCGGGTCGCGACCAGCTCAGCACGCGTTTTCGCCTCCACCTCGCCGGCCACCGTGCTCTTTTCCGATATAAAATGCCGGCGGTATGCGCTGCCTGGGATGGCGGCGGGACAAATGCGGGCCCGTTGAGGCATTCTGTGGGCTACGGCGTCACAATCAGGCTCGATCACTTCTCATGCGTATCACCAAGATTCTCGAAAGCAGCTCTTCGCTGCGCTCTACGCTGCGCAATGCCTTCATCGATTTCTCGCACATGACCCTGAGTGTGGTGGCCGTGGTCACCGATGTGCTGCGAGACGGCAAGCCGGTTGTGGGTTTCGGCTTCAATTCCAATGGTCGCTACGCCCAGGGCGGGGTCCTGCGCGAGCGCCTTATTCCGCGGATTCTGGATGCCGACGCCGACAGCCTGTTGGATGCCAGCGGGGCCAATCTCGATCCGGCGCGCATCCACGCTTGCATGCTGCGCAACGAGAAACCCGGTGGACACGGTGAGCGCGCATTCGCCGTCGGCGCCATCGATGCTGCGGTCTGGGATGCTGTCGCCAAGATTGAGGAAAAACCGCTCTACAGGGTGTTCTCCGAACGCTTCAATGGTGGCCGTTACGATGCGCGGGTCAACGTATATCCGGGCGGTGGTTACTACGATGCCGACAAGGGTATTCAGGGCCTGATCGACGAAATGAAGGGCTACCGGGACGACGGCTACACATTGATGAAGATGAAGATCGGGGGCGCATCCCTTGGCGACGATCGGGTGCGTATCGAGGCGGTGCTGGAAGTCGCGGGAGGCGGCAGCAATCTTGCCGTGGACGCCAACGGCGCTCTCGATCTGGAGACCGCCCGGGCCTATGCCGAATGCGTGGACGGCTACGGGCTTGCCTGGTTCGAAGAACCGGTGGACCCGCTGGACTACCAGGCCCACGCCGATCTTGCCGCCGATTACACCAGCCCCATCGCTGTCGGCGAAAATCTGTTCTCACTGATGGACGCCCGGAATCTGCTGCGCCATGCGGGGCTGCGCGCCGATCGCGACTGGCTGCAGTTCGACCCATCTCTCTGTTACGGTCCCACGGAATTCATCGCCATGTTGAAGATGTCCCGGGACTTCGGTTGGTCGCCTCGCCGCCATGGACCCCACGGGGGCCAGCAGCTGGGACTGGCCCTGGCCGCGGGCCTGCAGCTGGGCGGCACCGAGACCTATCCGTTGGTGTTTCAACCCTTCGGCGGATTCGGCGACGATGTGGCGGTGGTCGATGGCCAGGTGGCGCCGCCGGAGATCCCCGGTGTCGGCGTCGAGAGCAAGGCCGAGCTCTATAACACTGTTCTGAAACCCCTGCTGACGGGATAGGCGTTGAATGGTGTTATTTGTGGACACCCATGAATCTCGCATTCGTGGGTGTGCGAAGATTTCAATCAGTTAAGAACGGGCGACGGCGCGCTTTCCCACCAGGGCAGGCCAGAAGTTGATGATGGCGACGCCGCCGATAGCGAGCAGTCCTCCTGCCACGGTGGTCACGGTCAGGGTTTCACCCAGGAACAGCACCCCCCCGGCGACGGCGGTCACTGGCAACAGAAGTAAAAAGGGCATGACCTGGTTGACGTCGTGGCGGGCGAGCAGGTGGTACCAGAGCGCGTAACCCAACGCCGTCATCACCAGTCCCAGATACGAGATGGCTGCCCAGACAATGGGCGGGGCGGTTTTGATGGCCTCTATCTGGCCGTCCTCGAACAGCCACGAGGCGACGAACAGTTGCGGAGCAGCCCACACTGCTACCCACGCGATTAACGTGAAGCCGCCGACCACGCCCAGGGTCTTGATCATAATCTGTCCGATCGCCCAGGTGAGTGCTCCGCCTACCAACAGGAGAATCGATGTCAGGTTGTGTTCGTATCTGGGTTCACCGGCGATCAGCACGACTCCGATGAAAGCGAGCAGCATGCCGAATGCGCGCCCCCAACCCAGACGATCATGAAAAACGATCCATGCCAGGAAGGCGCCGAAGGGTACCTCGAGCTGAATGATCAGGCTCGCGGTGGAGGCATCCAGACCTTTGAGGCCAGTGAAGGTGAGGCTGTACTGGATCGCGGCGCTGATGAGAGCTATCCAGAACACTCTGTGTAGCAGTTGCCAGGGTGGACGCACGAACCACACCAGCGCCAGGGCAGTCAGCGTGAAGCGCAGGGCCATGAGCAGAATCGGCGGGAAGTGATCGATGGCCGCCTTGGCAAAGACGAAACCCATGCCCCAGATGATGGCGACGGCGATCGCCAGCAGAATATCGACAGGCTTCATGGGAGTGACGGCAGGTCAGGGTTCTCTCACGTTCCAGTCGAGCCCCACCGCCGGCATCAACGCCATGAAGGGATCGGGATCCAGCTCTTCGACATTGACGAGCTTGCGGACGTTCCAGTCGCCCCTGGCGATCAACAGAGCGGCCGTCACCAGTGGCACTGCAGTGGTGTAGGAGATGGCTTGAGCGCCGATATCCGCGAAGCAGTCGGCATGCTCACAGGAGGTGTAGATGAACACCTCCCGCGCCTTGCCCTGGGTTCGTCCCTTGACCAGGCATCCGATGCACACCTTGCCCTTGTAACCCGCCGCCAGGCTCGCGGGGTCCGGTAGCACGGCCTTCAGTAGCTTCAGGGGCACAACCGGAACACCTTCCACGTCGACCGCATCGCCGGAAAGCAGACCGAGCTGATTGAGCACGTTGAACACGCTGATGTAGCGGTCGTTAAAGCCCATCCAGAATTCGATGCGCCTGGCGGGTATGTTGGCGGCCAGGGAGTGCAGCTCGTCGTGGCCCATGGAATACACTTTGTGCTCGCCCACCACGGGAAAATCGTAGCTGCGGCTCTTGGAGTGGCAGGGAATGCTCACCCACTCGCCGTTCTCCCAGTAGAGGACGTCTTCCATGATCTCCCGCAAGTTGACTTCCGGATCGAAGTTGGTGGCGAAGTAGTGGCCGTGATCGCCTGCGTTGACGTCCATGATGTCGATGCTGTCGATATCATCGATCAGATGCTTGTGGACGTAAGCGCAGAAGGCATTGACAGCGCCAGGGTCGAAGCCGATGCCGAGAACTCCTGTGACTCCCGCCGCCGAGAACCGATCGCGATACTTCCATTCGTTGTTGGCGTACCAGGGAGGCGGCACGTTAAGGTCACCTTCCTTCTCATAGAGAGCGGTATCCAGGTAGTGGGTGCCGGTGCGCAGGCACGCCTCGATGATGGCGATGTTGCAATGGGGACTGCCGGCGTTGAGAACAATCGAGGACTCATTACGGGTAATCAGGCCCGCCACCGCATCCGCGTCCTTTGCGTCAAGCTTCGCGACGGTCAGTTTCCCGTCGGAATTCTCGAGGCTATTCCTCTCGTTCACGGTTTCGACGATGTGCTCGCACTTGGAGAGCGTGCGTGACGCGAGACAGATGTCTCCCAACTCTTCGTTGTGCTGTGCGCACTTGTGGGTGACGGCGCTGCCGACACCACCGGCGCCAATGATGAGTACGTTTGTCACGGGAGTCCTCAGGAAAGACGTTTTCGGTAGTCCTGGTAGTCGAATCGGCGGATCTCGCGAATCCGGCCGCTGCCGGCTTCTTCGATGGCGATGCGCGGCAACGGCACTCCGTTGAACATGGTGTTCTTCACCATCGTGTACGGCGCCATGTCCTCGAACACCACTCGGGCGCCCACCTCCAGAGGCTGGTCGAAAGAGTACTGCCCGAAGACATCGCCCGCCATACAGGTGGGCCCGCCGAGCCAATAGGTGTGGTCGCGCTCGCCGGGCTGGCCGGCGCCCCGAATATCGACGCGGTAGGGCATTTCCAGCACATCGGGCATATGTGCGCTGGCGGATGCGTCCAGTATCACCGTGTCGTTGGGCAGCACGTCGAGCACCGAAGCCACCAGCACGCCGGCGTTCATCACGACTGCTTCGCCGGGCTCCAGGTAGACCTGGACATCGTGGCGGGCCCGAAAGTCGTCGATGGTGGCACAAAGTCCGTCGAGGTCGTAATCGTCCCGTGTAATGTGGTGGCCGCCGCCGAAATTTACCCAGTCCATGGCGGGCAGGAACTCACCGAACTTACCCTCGAATACCTCGAGCGTGCGCGCCAGGGCGTCGGCATTATGGCCGCAAAGCGTGTGAAAGTGCAGTCCGCTGATGCCGTCGAGGGCATCGGCTTCGAAGTGCGCGCGCCGCACACCCAGCCGGGAGTTCGCGGCACAAGGGTCGTAGATCGGTGTTTTCACCTCCGAGTGCTCCGGGTTCACCCGCATCCCGCAACGCGTTTCACTGCTGTGCGCGTCCACGCGGGGCTTGAAATGCCGCCACTGGGAAAAGGAGTTGAAGACGATGTGATCGCACAGCCCCAGTAACTGGTCGAACTCACTGTCCTTGTAAGCCGGCGCGCACAGGTGCACCTGGCCAGCGAATTCCTCTGATCCGAGCTTCGCTTCGTTGAGCGAACTCGCGGCGGTGCCGGCGAGATAGCGGCGCATGAGAGGGAAAGCGCTGAACATCGCGAAGGCCTTCAGGGCCAGCAGCACGACACACCCGGTGCGCTTCTGAAGCTCCCCCAGCCGTTCGAGATTCTGCACCAGGCGTGCTTCGTCGCAGACGTAGCAGGGCGTTTCGATTTCGCGCGGGTCCATGGCCACTCACGAGGCGCGTAGCGCCGTTCGCCCACGCACCGTTGCCGTCGATGGAAAACTGTCCGCCACGCCGCGCCGTGAACGCGACGAAAGGACATCGAGGGGGCTTACTCTATAGGATGTTCGACGCGTGCCCAACGGCTTTGCCGTCGGCTGTCGACACGGGCAGGGGGCAGGGCCCAGAGGGCGCGTTGGATGATGGCATAGAGATGGGGCGCCCAGACGGGCACGTCGTGATCCAGGGGATTGGGCGGCGGCTCCCGGCGCATGTCCACGGGGCTCAGAATGATGGAAGCGTTCCCCAGTCCGGTTTGCGCCACCAGCGTGAAAATCTCTTCGGCCACCGGATCGCTCATGGCAAGGCAGCCCGCGGATACGCTGCTTCCGTGAATGAAAATGGCGCCACCGAGATTGTGGCGGTTCTCAACCCTGCCCATCATGCGGTCGAAGGTATTCGGATAGCCGATCTTCAGCGAAAGGTGATAGTTGCTGTTCGGGTTGAGCAGTGTGAAGCGGTAAACGCCCTCCGGCACCTGCCGGTCGCCTTCGCGCAATTTCGGTCCCAGCACGCCGCTCGCCGCCAGCACGTCGTAGTAACGGATGAATTTCAGCTCGTCCGGCGAGTTGCCGGCGTAGAGCTCCAGGCGCCGCTCCCACTTGAGCCCCACCAGGACCACGGTCTGCGGAGGGTAGTCGACCTCGGCGGCGCGAAAGTAGGGTGCCAGGCGCTGTTTTGCCGGGTACCCGTATTGCGCCACCCGGTCGTAAACGGAGAAACCGTTTACGATGATATCGGCGGGCGGCAGGGCCCGGGCGCCGTGGCCAACTGCCAGCAGCACCGGGAGCACCATCCATGCCATGGCCCGCAGCCGGCCATCGGCTGCCCCGATTCGCGTCATGTCAACCCTGGTCGGTGGAAAAAGCACCTGATAATCATAGACCTGCGAACAGGCGAATGCTCGGCTTTCATGGCCGCGCCTGCCGATCGGGTCTCGAACGAGACCGATGCAGGCCGGTCGCGACCTTATTCGAACAAGCGTGTCAGCTCGTCCCGGGAAAATTGCGGCAACGGTACCAGGGACCCATCTGCCGAACGCAATCGACGCCCCTCATGGGCACTGGTGAGCTCGCCGATGATGGTGGCGGCGATGTTCGCGTCGGTGAGCTTGTCGGCAATGCGCCGGGCATCCTCGCCCGGGGCGGCGATCAGCAGGCTGCCAGAGCCGATCAGGCCGAGTGGATCCAGGCCCAGATGCCGGCACATGAGTGCGCATTCGGGCAGCACCGGAAGACGATCGCTATCCACGCGCAGCCCCAGTCCGGCGGCCTCGGCGAGCTCCCACAGGCCCGTGGCGATGCCGCCCTCGGTGGGATCGTGCAGCGCGTGCACCTGGCCGGCTTCCAGCGCCAGGCGGGCATCCTCCACCACGCTGATGCCGGGACACTTGAGGAATCCGGCGCAGCGCTCCAGTTCTTGCGCGTCCATCACGCCGGCCAGGGCATCCGGTTTTTCACGGGCAATGAGCGCGGTGCCTTCCACGGCGATGCCCTTGGTGAGGATGATGGCATCACCGGCTCGCGCACCGGCGCCACGGATGATTGCGTCGTGGCTGACCTCTCCGAGCATCTGGCCGATGACAATCGGCCTGTCCAGGCCGTGGGTGATTTCCGTGTGGCCGCCGCAAAGGGTGACGTCGAGCTCGTCGCAGGCCGTGGCAATCTGTTCGAATATCGCCTCCACCAGCTCCGCTGTCGTGTCGTGCTCCGGCAACAACAGGGTTGCCAGAAACCATCGTGGCCGCGCACCGCAGCAAGCGACGTCGTTGGCGTTCACGTGCACGGCGTACCAGCCGATCTCGTCGCTGGCAAACGTGACGGGATCGGTCTTCGCCACCAGGCAACGCTCGCCCATGTCGATGACCGCGGCATCCTCACCGATACCCGGGCCGACCAGAACGCTGGGATCCGCACGCGCGTGGCGTGCCAGCAATGCCGCCAGCTGTTTCGCGGGCAGCTTACCCAGGCCGATGCGATTCACTGCCGGCATTCAGCTCCATTCGTCGAACAGTACCCGCAAGCGTCCACCCTTGAAGTAGCGGGCGGCGGCAGCGGGAAGCGGGAAAAACATCTCGTTCCGGGCCGTCCCGCTCTGGCCCGCGTTCTCGCTGCTCCAACGGTAGTCGTATTTCAGCTTGCCACGGCCTTTTGAAATGCCAAAGTGAATACGGTCGTTCATGAGCCAGTCACCTTCGTAACGGGAATCACGTATCCATCCATCGTGCCGATAGTGCGGCTCGATGCGAATGTCGGCCGCGCCCCGGGCATAGCGGTCACCTTTCAAGCGTGCGCCCGTGTTCAGATAACCGGTGAACAGATGAACGTCGTTGTCGCGCCCGACGATTTTTCCTCTTCGCTTTACCGCGGGCACACGGATGGCGCTCAGATGGTCGCCGGAGCGTGTGTGCAGGTAGCTGGGCAGGCCGCGGATGGTGACGTTCAACTCGATGAGGAAATACTCCAGCGCGTCACTGGGACTGCGCTTGCCCGGTAACTCCCGAACCAGCTCACCGAGTCTCAGGAAAAGCCGGAAACGCAGGTCGCCGAACAGGAAGCGGCGCAGATTCTCATAGCCCGCCTCGCTGTTGACAATTCCCAGCGGCCCCGAATGGGAGCGGTGCACGAAGGCGCGGGGCGCGCGTTTCACATAGGCGTTCTCGATGGTCACCAGACCGTCGCTGCCGGGGCCGACACCGAGCTTGGCTGCGCTCACCACGTAGTCATCGAAATTCGTGCCCACCAGGGAAAAGACCCGCTTTACCGGCGGTGCGTAGGCCAGGGGCTTGTAGGTGTGGGTGTCGTCGCCGCGGGCGAGATTCAGGTAGCGGCGCATCTCTCTGGCGCCGAACGCATCGCTGCCCTTGAACCCGATGAGGTCACGGATGTCCTCCGCCCAGCCCAGCCCTTCGCGCAGACCGATGCCACGGTGGGGGGTGGCGTAGGTGAAGAGCTTGCGAACCTTGACCGGCTTGAAGTCGCTGGCGCGCAGGCCCCGTCGTTTCAGATCCGCCGCCGATGGTTTGGCGGCGCGAAAGATGTCGGGATTCTGCAGATAGCTGCGCGCCACCAGACCACCCATGGAGTGCGCGACCAGGATGACCGCGAACTTGGCCGGCGATCCGCAGGCGAGCCGCACTTGATTGAGAAACACCGCCAGGTCCGCGGCGTAGCCGTCCAACTTTTGCCGCGCCTGGCCGATCATGCGGGACTCGGGATCGTAGTAGCGAAAAATCCACAGGGTTCTTCGCCAGTCGGCACGGGCGTCGGAAACCGACCCGGCGATGGGGCGGTTTCGCGGGTCGACGAAGCGTCCGAAGGAATCCTGGTAATTTTCTTCCTTTATGAGCCGCACCACGGGGCTTTCGAAGATGTGCATTTTCGGCTCCGTGCCGGCTGCGAGCTTGAACTGAGTGCAGCCCAGGTTGAAGCCGTAGTAAGGCATATTGAAGGTGGATTCCACCTCGGACTGGGTCATCGCATAGCCCCGGACATAGATGATGGGGTAGTAGTTCGCCACCTGATCGGTCCTCCCTGTGGCCTCCGGCGCGGCCCTGGCGGAACATGCCGATTGGCCATCGGCCGATAATCGACAGGTCCGCCCGATACGGGTGCAAGCGATCGGAATAGGCCGTATAGTCAGCCCCGGTTGGGCGCCCTGCCGGCTGGGCCGTGGGAGCGCCCGTAAACACTATACCCGTCACACCGAATCTGGGGGAATCATGCGCCAGTTACTCATGGGCGTCGTCTTCGCGACGTCATTAATCGCCTCGTCCGCGTTCGCGGGCACCTTGGACCGAGTGCGCGACTCGGGGGTCTTCAAGATCGGCTATCGGACCGACGCCGCGCCCTACTCCTACAAGAACACGCTCGGCGAAGCCACCGGCTACTCGGTGGATCTGTGCCGCGCGGTGGCGGTGGCCGTCAAGCAATCGTTGGCAATGGACGAAATCTCGATCAAATACGTGCCCGTCACCGCCGAGAATCGATTCAAGGCTGTTCAGGATGGCCGCATCGACATTCTGTGTGGCGCCACCACCGCCACCCTGTCCCGGCGCGAGCTGGTGGACTTCTCTCTGGGTACCTTCATCGACGGCGCCAGCGTCATGTTGATGGCCGATGGTCCGGCGGGGTTCAGTGCGCTCGCGGGAAAGAACGTGGGCGTACGCGGCGGCACCACCACCGAGGAGGGCTTGCGCGAAACGCTCAAAAAGCTGTCGGTGGATGCCAAGGTCGTACCGGTCAAGAGTCACGATGACGGCCTCAGCAAGCTCCAGAAGGGCGAGCTGTCGGCCTATTTCGCGGATCGCGCCATCCTGTTGTTCCTCGCGGCCGGTAGCGCGTCGCCGGAAAAATTGAATGTGGGCGCGGATTACTTCAGCCTGGAGCCCTATGCTCTCGCTTTGCAGCGGGGAGACGACTCGTTCCGGCTGGTGGTGGATCGGGCCCTCAGCCGTCTTTATCGCAGCGGCGGCATCACGCGGGTATTCGCGAACTCTTTCGGCAACGCGGAGCCCAGCGAGGTGCTGCGCTCGTTGTACATCATCAACGCATTGCCGGAGTAGTGTTGCCTGCGGGCCGCGTTGAAGGCACACTAAGCGTCTCGCTCGCCACATCCGGGCTTGG
>SMUX01115707.1_pt1 | contig 15897 bp, 14 predicted proteins | sample 2456431 | NCBI WGS metagenome assembly SMUX01 (sample SAMN11095930, study PRJNA526329) | marine sediment metagenome | biome: Marine sediment; feature: Surficial sediment; material: Deep marine sediment; isolation source: Hadal surficial sediment | place: Pacific Ocean | collected 2014-11 | depth... | reverse complement strand
GCAAGTTAAGAGACTGCTGGGACATGGCTCATACGTGCAGAACTTGATAGAAAACGATGTCCCCAAGCTGGTAGCAGAATTAAAGGACTTCAAGGCTAAGCAAGAGCACTGGCAGAGCAATATTCAGTCACTCAAATAGGAATTCTTAGCTCGAATTACAGGGGTGGAGGAGCGTTTTAAAGGAATCGAAGCCTCCCGGGCTGCAATGCGGGAGGTGCTGGAATATGTCAGGGGAAAGCTCGGTTCATTGAACATAGGTGAGTCGCTATCTAAAATCGACCTAGCACTATCCGTCTCGACTGTTGGTCACTCAGACAGTAGACAAGCAATGAAGGGTAACAGTGCAGGAGATGATAGTTTCCGGCCTAGCAACGGCATATCCATTGGCGGATGATCTGTTCAGTGACTCGGTAAATGTGCATCCAGAGAGGGCGATTCCAGATCCCTCCACCATGGTCCTTCTCGGCTCTGGCCTAGCAGGTTTAGGCTTCTTTAGGCAGCGTAAGAGAATAGCCTGACTGATCGGCCATAGTCACAGAAGTTCGAGAAGCGGCGGTCTACACGGGCCGCCGTCTTTTTTGCTAAACCATGCATAGGACGCAATTCATTAGCTCATTAATTGAGTCCTGGGGGCCCTACCGTCATGATGGGCGCCGTTTTTGATCCTGTTAAAGCTGGATTTGTCGGTAAGAAGAGACCCCTTGGGGATTCCTACCATTCGGGACCGGGTAGTCCAAATGGCCGTAAAGATGGTCATCGAGCCAATTTTTGAGGCGGATTTCGAGGGATGCCTTTCCACGTACCCTAAGGGGCGAACTTATCAAGGAGGCCGACAGAACGAGTGAGGCGGTTCTGAAGCTGTATGGCGATACGCTACTGCAGTCGGATCTGCTTGAAGAGAAGGCCGACGAAGTTGTTAGGCTGTTGTTCACCGGGATCCTTGCAAGGGAGGAGCCAGGTGGGTTGATATGGATTCAACAAGCTCTGACACAAAGACAGGGCATCCTTAAGGGGTGCGAGAGTGCGACCCAGACGGTTTTCCGAGATCGAGTTAAGGAAACACTAAGGGAAAAGGAGCCGAGCGAGGCAGTGAGGGTGCATATTGAGGAGATCGCCCGAGCGCTTGGAATAGTGGAGAAGGTTGCGGGCGAGGGCGACGAGGCCAAGGTTGGGGAGAAAGGTCCCGAAAAGACATCATCATGACCTCCGATATACTTGCGTTCACCTATGCAAACCCGACGCGCCTCCTCCCTATTAGTTTTTCCTTGATCAACTCTTCGCTAGTACCGCGCTATCACGCTTCGGTACCCAGATGAGAGCACCGGAGGCGAGGCGGATCGTGAGGTTATCGCCGAGCGCCTGTGTTATCGACCCTGCAGTTCCTTGTTTGATTGTTATGCGAGTGCCGCTTGGGATGCTGACAGCCTCGTAGTCCCTAACAAAACTGATCTTATCGAACTGTGCGAACTCTTCCGTCTCGCTCATGAGGTTTTCCTTTCGTCTACGGAATCAATAGGACCTTACCCGTGGTCTTGAAGTGCTCATGCAGGCGACCAAGGTGTTTAAATAAGCAACTATCTATATCGCCAACTCACTGCTTTGTCTAATTAAACCGCTCAAGACTCATTTAAATAGCTCTTTAATTGAGTCCTGGGGGTCTAAAACTGAGCAAACCCAGGCCCAGAACGGGTCTTAGCCCAATCAGAATTAACTCATTTTCGCCTACGATGAACTGGGTATTAAAGAGGGGGGGGTGCCGCTATTATGGCATCTCTTCAATTGCGCCTTGACTGCGCAGGTGTTTCCCTGCAAAGACTATCCTTGTTAGACAGAATAACTGTTCTGTCCAATTCTATACCGCTGATGTGATGGATGGATCGGAGGCCACGGTAGGGAAATTGTGAGGATTTGTACAATTACCAAACCAGCGCAGGCGTAAAAAACGCGCCGGTTATATAACCGGCGGGCCTATAAAACCCCTTAAGCTTAAAAAGGAATTTAAGGGCTTTAACTAAACTTTAAGTAAGAGTACAGCTCACAGTATTGATAGCGGTTTTCAAGCAACTCCCGACCACATAAAACCACCCATTGATATTTGAGGTGCGTTTCTACACCAACTGCTTCGGATCGCTTTCTTGTAGACTAAAAAAGTCGTTGCCATCGGCCGCCGCATCGTGCTCTCCTTCCTCATTACGACAACCTCCCCGATTTCTTCAATCCACATTATTATTGACCTCCTGTTCCTTCTTGCCATTCTGCTTTCCGTTGTCGCTGCCGTCCTTATCCAAGCCGAGCGACTTAAGTAAACCCAGGATTTGAGCCGACAAATGGATCACGGTGTGCGGATCGCCGCGTTCATAGATGAAGGTTTGTCCACCAAAGTCCCTCGGACGACCGGACTTACGGAAAAGCTTTCCCTGTTCCCCCGCCACGATACCGGGCGTCATGCGCTCAAGCTCCAAAGTAAGGTCGATGAGAGCTAACAATCGAACGCGTACCTTTTTCCCCATTGATCTTGTTTCCAAGACGGGAAACGTAATGATTCCAAAGGTCTCGCCATCTCCTAGCTTCTGGAGACATGTTGACCTTTATATCGCCAAGCAACTTGACAGAGTCATTCGTCACCGCTGCCTTATAAGCCAGGATTGCCTTCTGATGGCTCTCTTGGTGGCCCGGATTCCTACTGGCAGAGTCTACACCGTATTTCTCGACCATTTTCATCCATACCTCGTCAATCCGTCTCAAAAGCTGGTGTCCTTCACTCTCATGAAAACACGCGAATATATATTCACACAATATCCCGACGGCGCTTCCACAACAGCACATCTGACAGCTCCAGCATACTGCTCCTTACTCTGCACGTCCTTAAAGGTGCGGCAAGCCAGCATCAATCCTATAACCTCAATAACGGACGATTTTATTTAATGTAAACCCCGCCTCTTGAGGCGGGCACAAAGCCGATGGGGTTTCCCCCGTGGAGTCGCGGTCCATTACTCCACAGGGAAGAGAAGCGGCAGCTCTTCCCTGTGGTCGAACACGGGGATTCAAACTCCGTGTTCGATATAACTTGATTTGCTGGTGGATGTTCTTGGAATACAACGCAACGGTCCCGTACAACGTCTAGCTGTTTGACTGAAATACCCGAATCCTCTACTTTGGCCCGGATGCACGCCCCTTCTCTTTCTGTTCTCTTCGGCCTGGGCGAGCTGGCGCCGATTCAACGCAGGTCCCTGATCCTCGTCTATGCCTCCAGTCTTACGCTGATGATGGGTGTCAACCTCATCCAGCCGGCGCTCCCCGCAATGCAAGGTCCCTTGGGCGTCAGCGATGGAGCAGTCGGGTGGGTCATGGCCGCCTATACCGCGCCTGCAATTTTTCTGGCGCCATTACTCGGCATTGTGGCGGACCTTTACGGGCGCCGCATGCTCCTGGTTGGCGGTCTGATGATCTTTGGCCTCGCGGGAAGTGCAATAGTTTTCGCCCCAACCTTTCAATGGGTCCTTATTCTAAGGGCTGTTCAGGGAATCGGCTTTAGCGCAGTGCTGCCACTAACGATTGTTCTCATCGGGGATCTCCTCGAAGGTGATAGAGAAGTAGGAGGCCAGGGTTTGAAGGTCTTTCTCGATCGGGTGGGCTATCTGATCCTGCCGCCCCTGGGGGGTGTCTTGGCCACGATCGCGTGGTTCTGGCCTTTTACCCTTTATATACTAGCAGTCCCGCTCAGTATTCTAGTCTTTGCCTGGATGCCCGAGACGAAGGGCAAGGGACAGATCCAAGCCTGGAGTTACCTAAAAGAGATAGCCTCTCTCGCCCGTCACCCGCGTCTTGTAATTGCGTTTGCAGCCGGCTTTCTTCGCTTCTTTCTTGACTATGGCTTTCTCACTTATCTGGCTATTTTTCTCGTCCGCACTCATGGGGTTTCAACCGCAACGGCCGGCTTTCTTTTCGTCTTTTACGCCGTCGGGGCCATGGTAACCTCGAGCCAGGCGGGGCGCCTTGCAGCTCGCTACGATAAGGCTCAACTCCTCTTTGTAGCCTTTGTGGTTAGCGGCCTCGGTTTGGTAGTGGTCCCCATGATGCCAAGTGTAGGGCTTGTAAGCGTGCCGCTGATCTTCTATGGCCTGGCCAATGGCGTTATCTCGCCCATGCAAAAGAGCCTTCTTACACAGAACGCACCCAGAGAGCTACGTGGGGGCATAGTTGCAGTGGACCGACTTATTCAGCAGGTCTCTAAAACTCTATCGACTTCGGTCGTCGGCCTTCTTCTTGTTACAATAGACATCGCCAAGATCTTCTGGATCCTCGGCACTCTCTCTTTTATCAGCGTCGGCCTCATGGCCACTTTGCTTCCCCGGGGAGGAAAATAATATTCCTACTCTCGATATTCAGCAGGATCTATGGGCAGCCTGGTCCCGATTCCCCTTTCCAGCGCGCGTCGGTAAAGCAACGCGCCAATGACCTGGTCCCCAACGCCCCAAAAGGCGTTATTTTTAAAAAAACTTATCTGCTGATCATCTGTTCGGCCCGGCACCTTTCCTGAGAGCAGCTCTCCAAGGTCCCAGACCTTTTCCCAGGTGATGACCCCTTGCTGAATGGGATCCCACAGGACCCCGGGCTCGTCCAGTCTCTCTTGATCTTTGGAATTGCAAACGATGATCTCCGCTCGTCTGAGCGTGGTATCATCCACCTCACGGCGCTTTTGCCTGACAAAACCTCCGTGCATTAACCCTATATTGCTAGAGACGATTGAACAGAGGTGCACCCCGGGTTCGAGCCAGTTGCCGTCAAAGGTGGGAACATTGGAATTTGTCACTGTAATGAGAACGTCCGCTCCCTGGATCGCTTGACGAGCACTGCCAACAGCCTGGACCTCCATATCGAGGAGTTCAGTCATTTCCTCAGCGAACCTCGTGCGGTTCTCCGAGGTCGGGCTATAGACCCTGGCCTCCTCCAGCGTTGGAAGCACTGCCTTGCAAGCCAAAAGCTGACAGCGTGCCTGACCTCTGGAACCCAGGACACCGATACGGCGCGAGTTTTTCCGCGCCAGCCATTTCACTCCGACCGCAGTCGCACAGGCAGTCTGCACATTAACGACATTGTTCGCCTCGGGCAGCTCTTTAACCCTCACCTCCCCGATCGTGATCGCCAGGAGTTCAGAATTGTTTGCACTATAGATAACCCGCACAGGCCGACCCCGCACTGCGTATGTCTGAATCCCACTGGGATGGATCACCACCTGCTCGCAATGCGTCAGAATACCGGTAACTCCGGCGGACGCCGGAGCCCCCTGGTGGACAGTAACCCTGGCCCCCGAGGGAGCATGGACACGGCGGCGCAGGGCAGCCAACTCCGGGTTATCGGCCCAGTCTCTTAGGCCCTGTTCCATTGCGTCAACCGCCTCCTTCATCGTTATGAGCCCCTTCATGTCATCCGGACCCAGCAATAGAATCATACAACACCCCTTTGAGTTATTTGTGACGCTGAATTTAGCATACCCCAGCCTTTATGTCCCGAAGGAAAGTGCCCTTATGGAAAAGAGACGCACAGTCAAGTATCACCTGACCCCGATCCGAAAAAAGCGGAGACCGGAGATGCTAGGAACACATAGTGATTTCAGCCATAGGTGGTTATTTGGCTACACGCCCGAAACGCACCACAAGACGCATTTGACGGAGGAAGTGCCGGTCTGGTACCTCCGCATAAGACCTGCAATCGGCCGCTCATATAAGCCGGGAGAATTTCGGATCGGGGCTGACCAATCTGGAACCTTTCTACAACAGGAGATTGTTTAATAGTTAGAATGATCCGTCTCCTTTTTGGCCACCTTTGGCAGGGCATCGCCGCTGCAAGGCTATTGAAAGTGGCATTATTTTGGTGAAAGTCGCCCCGAAGGGCAGATCTCATCGTTTCCGAACATAGAAAACCCTTTAAAAATCGGCGGCTACAACCTGGCATCCCTTTTGCTTTCGACCATCTACAGGGGTACCATTGGAATCATGGACTTGGATCGTGAACCTCAATTGAACGAGGCTACTTACGAGTGGTCGCTCAGGATAATCACGATTCTAAAGAAACTTCTCAGAGTCAATCTCAAGTTGCACCATAGCGAAGACCATCTCAATTCAGGCGAAATATTTCTCTTCAATCACTTCGCGCGCTTCGAGACGTTCATCCCCCAGTACTTAATATTCCAAGAGACCGGGGCGTTTTGCCGAACCGTGGCGGCGAGCGATTTGTTTGGCGAGGAATCCGCTTTTTCAAACTATCTATTGAACATCGGCGGGGTACCCACCAATCATACCAGGCTTCTCCCGTTCCTGGCCGAAGAGATCCTGCGGGGCCGAAAGGTGATCATCTTTCCGGAGGGTGGTATGGTGAAGGATCGCCGGGTGCTGGACAGCAAAGGACGGTATAGCGTCTATTCTCCCACGGCCATGAAGAAGCGCAAACAGCACACAGGCGCTGCCGTCCTGGCGCTGGCACTCGACGCGTTCAAGACGGCCGTTATGCAGGCTTATGAGAGCGGGAACATGCGCCGTGTGGAGGCATGGGCCGAGGCGTTACGCCTGGACAGCAAGGAAGCACTGATAACAGCGGCGCGGCGGCCAACACTAATCGTGCCCGCTAATATCACCTTCTATCCTATTCGAGTGGGCGACAACATGCTTCGAAAGGTAGGGAAGCTTCTTAACGGGAGACTGAGCCGGAAGCTTTCTGAGGAGCTCATGATCGAGGGTAATATTCTACTCAAGGACACAGACATGGATGTACGCCTGAGTGACCCCGTGCGAGCCGGCGAGTTCTGGCATTGGTGGGAACGGAAGCTTATCGCCCATCTGGCCCAAAAAATCGATTCCCTGGACGGGTTCTTTCACCGATCGGCAGATGTAGGGAGATGGGAGGCGCGCCTTGTAGCACAGGGCATAAGACGCAAGGCCTTAAAGATCCGGGACGAGTATATGCACAGGATGTACAGCGACGTCACTGTCAATCTCAGTCACCTGGCATCGCACATCATCCTGGCGTTCACAGGCAAAGGGCAAACGGAAGTCGACGAGGCTACTTTCCACAAGGCCCTTTATCTCACGGTCAAGAACATCCAGAAGGAACCCTCTGTTACGCTTCATCGAAGCGTCAAAAACCCTGAGGCGTACAGCGGGGTCATAGACGGTCAATGTGACAGGCTGGACCAATTCTGGATGACCATCGCTTCAATGGATCTCGTACAGAGAGAAAATGGACGGTACCGCTTCCTCCCCAAACTCTCCCAGGAGCAAGGTTTCGACGAGATCCGTCTCGAGAACCTGGTAGCAGTCTATGCCAATGAAGCAGCGCCAATTTCCGGGGTCCTACGCTCAGTGAAACAGGCGATGAGGGAGGCGCCCGAGCTGGATGACAGGACGCTGGCGACGATGCGCTTTGACGACGAACTCATGACTTACAACTGGGACAAGCAATACTTCTCAAAGCCTCGCTACTGTGAAATCAACGAGCAGGAAACCGCTACTGAAAGTGGGGAGCCGTTCCTTTTATTGCCTGAAGAGAGAAGTGAGCTGGGTATAGTTCTGGTGCACGGCTTCCTGGCCTCGCCTGCGGAGGTTCGGTCATTCGGCGAGAAACTGGCGACCCTCGGTTACCCGGTCATCGGGGTACGACTCAAGGGTCACGGCACCTCTCCTTGGGACCTCCGGAAGCGGGGTTGGCAGGATTGGCTGGAGTCGGTGCGACGAGGCTACGCCATCATGTCGGCATTCGCACGCCGGATATGCCTGGTCGGATTCTCAGCCGGCGGAGCGCTGTCGCTTCGACTTGCTGCAGATCGGCCAGAGCGACTCGTCGGAGTTATAGCTATCTCCGTGCCCCTGAAATTCCAGGACCGCAGCATGATCTTCGTGCCGCTGATGCATGGGGCGAACCAGCTGGTGCGCTGGCTTCCATCTTTTGAAGGCATGTTGCCGTTTCGCTTTAGGGATTCGGAGCATCCCCACATCAACTACCTCAACATCCCAATCCGTGGTCTCTATGAGCTCCGACGCATGGTCGACGAGATGGAAGAGCGCCTGCCGGATGTGCAGTGTCCGGTAATCCTCATTCAAGGAACCGACGATCCCGTCGTCGAGCCCATAAGCGCCGAACTCATCCACAAGAGGGTGGGGTCCTGCCAAAAAAAGCTTTTGACAGTACCCAGTAACCGACATGGGATCCTGTACGAGAATAGCGGCGATACCCACAAGATAGTTATCTCGTCTCTGGCGGCCCTTTCCTCTTCGGACGATGGGGTGTCCCCTGAGCAGAACAGCATAACCCAAGATGCAGCGGGTTCAGCTGAATTGACACAGAGGAGCGTATCACAATGAAAGACGTAGTTATCGCAGGCTATGTGCGGTCTCCGTTCACTCCGGCGAAGAAAGGCAACCTCGCCAGGGTCCGTCCGGACGAGCTTGGTGCTCAAGTCGTCAAAGGCCTGTTGAAGAAAACGGGAGTTCAAGTCGACGACGTGGAAGACATGATTCTAGGGTGCGCATTTCCAGAAGGCGAACAGGGTCTGAATGTCGCTCGAATTGTCGGCTTCCTCGCTGGGTTGCCGCTCTCAGTGGCCGGCACCACGGTAAACCGGTTTTGCGGATCATCGATGCAAGCGATTCACATGGCCGCCGGGGCTATTCAAATGGAGGCCGGCGAGGCCTTCATTTGCGGAGGCGTTGAGTCCATGACACGCGTGCCAATGATGGGCTTCAATCCACTGCCCCACCCGGGGCTCTGCGAGTCTTATCCTCAGGTCTACATCTCGATGGGTCTTGCCACGGAGCACCTCGCGCGCAAATATGAAATTCCTCGCACAGCCCAGGAAGAGTTCGCCCTCGCCAGCCACCGAAAGGCGGCGGCCTCCGAGACCGCCGGAAACTTCTCCGACGAGATCATTCCGATCGCGCACAATGGTGACACGATCGATAAGGACGGGTGTATCCGCCCCACCACCAGCCAGGAGGCACTTGCGAGCCTGGAACCGGCCTTCGACAAAGACGGCACTGTCACTGCGGGAACCTCCGCGCCCCTGACTGACGGGGCCGTCGCCGTCCTGGTCTGTTCCCAAGACTATGCCAGGCGCAAAGACCTCAAAGCCCTCGCCCGCATCAGGGGTATTGCAGTGGCCGGCTGTGCACCTGAGATGATGGGCATTGGGCCAGTCAACGCAGTACGTAAAGCTCTAAAGCGGGCAGACCTAACCCTCAATGATATGGCTTTCATCGAATTGAACGAAGCCTTCGCCGCACAGACGCTGGCATGCGTGCAAGAACTCAACATTGCACTGGAAAGGTTGAACGTTGAGGGGGGGGCGTTGGCATTGGGACACCCACTCGGCGCATCCGGCGCCCGGATCACAGGTAAAGTCGCCTCACTCTTAAGTCGGCACGGTGGAAAATATGCGCTTGCGACGATGTGCATCGGCGGTGGCCAGGGAATCGCGACAGTCCTGGAGGCCGTTTAGCCCCGATCCGAAAAAATAATCGAGGCATTCGCGGTGTTGAGCACTCTATGGCAGCAGTTACGGACATTTTGACTTTCGTTCTACAACTATTCTGGAGGTGAGTTGCTGGTTCACGCTACAAACCCCGTACCATGGACTTACCTCCGTGGCTTTGTGACGCTGCCCTTGGAGGGAGTTTAGAACATTCATCCCTACGTTCATGCACGGGGCGTTCTGTGGTACGGGGCAAACAGGTCTTTCTTGCGGCCTGATGCTCATCAGGGAGGGTTTCTAGCACTGATGAATTTCGGATCGGGGTTAGATGGCTGAAATTAAAAACGCCGCGGTCATCGGGTCTGGGGTGATGGGAAGCGGCATTGCAGCGCACCTCGCGAACGCCGGTGTCCCGGTCGTGCTCATGGACATTGTCCCCGCAGAGGCGAAGAACCGCAACGCGATCGCCGAGGAGGCCGTTGAAAGGCTCCTCAGAACCGACCCACCGGCCTTTATGCACAAGAGGGCCGTCAAATTGGTTACGCCGGCCAACGTGGAGGACCATCTCGACATGCTGGGCAGCGTCGACTGGATTATTGAAGCGGTAGTGGAGGATTTGGCGACAAAGCGTGCGCTCTACCAGCGTATCGAAAAGGCCCGGAAGGAGGGCTCTATCGTCTCCTCCAACACCTCCACCATGCCACTCGCCAGGCTGGTTGAGGGATTGCCGGAGCGCTTCGCCCGCGACTTCCTGATCAGCCACTTCTTCAACCCGCCACGCTACATGCGCCTGTTGGAACTGGTCGCCGGCCCTGAGACGCTGCCCGATGCCGTCACTACAATCCGTGACTTTGCCGACCGTCGTCTCGGCAAGAGCGTGGTCCTTGCACACGACACACCAGGCTTCATCTCCAACCGCATTGGAGCTTTCTGGTTGCAGTGCGCCATTGCGGAAGCGATCGACCGGGGACTCACCATCGAAGAGGCGGATGCGACGATAAGCCAGTCCTTCGGCGTCCCCAAGACAGGCGCCTTCGGCCTTCTGGACCTGATCGGACTCGACGTCATGCTGAAGGTCGACGCAAGTCTTTCGGAGAGCCTGCCGGCAGACGACCCGTACCAGAAGATCCGCCGCGACCTACCGCTACTCCGACAGATGGTCGAAAAAGGTCACACGGGCCGCAAGGGCAAGGGCGGCTTCTATCGTCTAAAGACCATCGATGGAGAACGTGTCAAAGAGGCCATCGACCTTACCAGCGGCGACTACCACCCTGCTGCAAGGACAGGTCCTGACGCCCTTGTGGTCGACAAGGCGGCTGGCCCCCACGGTCTGGTTGAGCATCTCGACAAGGAAGGGCGCTACGCCTGGGCAGTACTGTCACAGACCCTTGCTTACACATCGGCAGTGGCATCCGAGATCGCTGATGATATCCACGCTGTCGACCGCGCCATGCGGCTCGGCTACAACTGGACACATGGGCCCTTCGAGCTGATCGACCGGCTGGGTGCCGGTTACCTCGTCAATCGGTTGGAGCAAAACCGAGAAGAGGTGCCCGCGCTGTTACAGAAGGCGGCTGCAGCCGGTGGATTCTACCGAGTACAGGACCGCCGCCTGCAGCAGATCACTGCCAACGGCTACGTCGACATACCGCAGGAGGACGGTGTCCTCCTACTCTCCGACATTAAATTGTCTAGAAAGCCGCTCACCAGGAACGGCTCGGCCAGTCTGTGGGAAATTGGTGACGGAGTCGTGTGCCTCGAGGTGCACACAAAGATGAACACCATCGACCTCAACGTCTTCGCCATGATCCGAAAGGCGATCGAGACCGTTAAGAGCGGCTACAGGTCCCTGGTGATTTACAACGAAGGTCAACACTTCTCTGCCGGCGTCAACCTGGGTCTCGCCCTCTTCGCCGCCAACGTCGCTGCCTGGCCGATGATCGAAGACCTGGTAACCCAGGGCCAGGAGACATATAAGGCGCTCAAATACTCCCCCTTTCCAGTGGTCGGCGCATGCTCCGGCCTGGCCATCGGCGGCGGCTGCGAGTTCCTATTACATTGCGATGCGGTACAGGCACACACAGAGAGTTACATAGGCCTGGTCGAAACCGGCGTGGGCATAGTGCCTGCCTGGGGGGGCTGTAAAGAGATGCTCGCTCGGCTCGGTGACGATCCGCGCCTCCCGCGCGGGCCCATGCCACATGTCGCCGCGGCCTTCGAGACCATCGGTCCCGCCAAGGCATCGAAGTCGGCCTTCGAGGCCAGGGAGCTGGGCTTTTTTAGACCAACCGACGGCATCACCTTCAACCGTGATCGGCTCCTTGCCGAGGCAAAGGCCAAGTCCCTTGAGCTTGCCGAAAGTTACCGCCCGCCCGAACCAGTAGTACTTACCCTGCCTGGCCGCGCCGGCAAGGCCGCGCTCGATCTCGTGCTACGCGAGTACCATACTAAGGGCATGTTGACCGCCCACGACGGGCTGGTGGCGGGCGCGCTCGCCGAGGTACTGACTGGCGGCCCGGGTGCGGACCAGTCCGAGCCAATCAGCGAAGACAACGTGCTGGCGTTGGAGCGCGCGGCCTTCATGCGACTCGTAAAGACCAAGGCGACACTGGCCCGAATCGAGCACACGCTTGAAACCGGCAGACCGCTGAGGAACTGAGAGGCACGCGATGGTCAAGTACAAAGCGCCACTCGACGACATCCGGTTTGTTCTCTACGACCTCCTGGATTACGAGCGCACGGTCGCAGGACTCCCTTGCTACAAGGAGGCAACGCGCGACGTGGTGGACCCGGTGCTCGACGAGGCGGCCCGCTTCTGCGAGAACAAACTCCTGCCGCTGAATGCCCCGGGCGATGCCGAGGGTTGCGCTTTTGAGAACGGCGTCGTGCGCACGCCGCGAGGCTTCAAGGAGGCATACCAGGCCTTTACCACAGCCGGCTGGACCGGCCTCCCCTGCGACCCCCAGTACGGCGGCCAGGGCCTGCCGAACGTACTCCAGTTCGTGCTCGAGGAACTGATCTGCTCGACCAACCTGAGCTTCGGAATCTACCCTGGCATAAGCCATGCGAGCTACAATGCGCTGGCGCAGCACGGCAGCAACGAGTTGAAAAAGTCGTTCCTGCCCAAGCTGATCGAGGGTAGGTGGTCCGGTACCATGTGCCTTACTGAGCCGCAGTGCGGATCAGACCTCGGTCTTATCCGCACCAGGGCCGAACCACACGGTAACGGCACTTTTAAGATTACCGGCACAAAGATCTTCACCTCGGCGGGTGAGCACGACCTGACCGAGAACATCCTCCACATGGTGCTGGCGCGGCTACCGGGCTCGCCATCCGGTACCAGAGGGATCAGCCTCTTCATCGTACCCAAGGTCCTGCTGAAACCGGACGGCACGCTGGGCGCACGCAACGGGGTCAGCTGCAGTTCTATTGAGCACAAGATGGGTATCAAGGCATCCGCGACCTGCGCCATGAACTTCGACGGCGCGGAAGGTTATCTCATTGGCGAGCCCCACAAGGGAATGAGTTACATGTTCACCATGATGAACACAGCACGCCTCTCGATCGGCCTCCAAGGCCTGGGCTTGGCCGAGACAGCCTATCAGTCGGCAGTTGCCTACGCCAGGGAGCGGCTGCAGGGCCGCTCGCTGACAGGACCCAAGTTCCCGGATAAGCCCGCCGATCCTATTATCGTCCACCCTGACGTGCGCAAAAATTTGCTCACCATGCGGGCCTACAACGAGGGAGCACGCGCACTCGTCCTGTGGGTCGGCACTGCCGTAGATGTCGCTACCCGACATCCTGACTCGGACCACCGCACGGAGGCGGAGGATTTGGTCTCCCTGATGACGCCGATCATCAAGGTATTCTTTACCGACTACGGTTTCGAGGCTACGAATCTCGGGCTCCAGGTCTTCGGCGGCTACGGATACATCCGCGAATCCGGAATGGAACAGCTGGTGCGAGACGCACGTATCGCCCAGATCTACGAGGGCACGAACGGCATTCAGGCGCTCGATCTGGTGGGCCGTAAAATGCCGCAGCACTCGGGGCGACTACTGCGGCGGTTCTTCCATCCGGTGTCTCAGTTCATCGAGGAGAACAGTGGCGATCCACAACTGCAGGAATTCGTGCTGCCGCTCGCCAAGGCGTTCAGCAGGCTGCAACAGGCCACACTCTGGGTTGCGCAGGAGAGCCTGAGGGACCGTGAAGAGGCCGGCGCTGCCGCAACCGACTATTTACGCCTGTTCGGGCTTGTAGCCCTGGCCTACATGTGGGCCCGGACGGTCAAGGTCGCAATCGGGAAGGTTGGGGACGAGAACGGTGAGTTTTACCAGGCCAAGCTAGCGACCGCCAATTTTTACATGAAGCGTTTACTACCACAGACGTCGAGCCTGTTTGCAGTAATCAAATCCGGCGCAGGGCCCCTCATGGATGTCCCGGAAGAGTGGTTCTGACTGGTGCGTACCTTGACTCCGTAGGGACATGGGCTCGTGTCCATGAGAGGCCATCCGAACGCCGTAGATAAAAGGATTCCATCACGATGAAAGTTTTGGCCGGATTGAGAAAAGGCATCACCTTCCTTCTGTCGCTTGCGATTGGAAAACGTGAACCCAGAGCTAAGAAGAGGCCCTATCCCTGGGAGGCAGCCTATCCAGACGGGGTGAGCTGGCGTTTGGACATCGAGCCCCGACCGCTCTTTGCAATCCTCGACGACGCAGTATCGACCTATCCCGATAAACCTTGCCTCCAATTCTTCGGTAAAAGATACACCTATCGGGAGGTCTGCTCGCTCGTCGCAAGGGCAGCGAAGGGTTTTCAGGACCTCGGCGTCGCCAAGGGTGTAAGGGTCGGATTGTTCCTACCCAACTCCCCCTATTTCGTTATCTGCTACTACGCGATCCTCAAGGCCGGCGGGACTGTGGTCAACTTTAACCCCCTCTATGCCGAGCGCGAAGTGGCATTTCAGATCCGGGATTCCGAGACCAAGATCATGGTGACCATGAACCTGAAAAGCCTGTATCCGAAAATTGGCAATCAACTCGCCGAGTCCTGCTTGGAGAAAATAGTGGTGTGCCGCATGCGTCGTGCGCTGCCCTTTCCCGAAAACGCGCTCTTCGCCGTCCTGAAGCGCAAGGAGACCGCTGCAACTCCGTCCGACGGAAGTCACGTCACCTTTGAGGAGCTGACTGCGAACGACGGGGTCTTCGAACCAACCAATATCGATCCAGGCCAGGACGTCGCCGTTCTGCAATATACTGGAGGGACAACAGGATCCCCCAAGGGGGCGATGCTAACTCACGGCAACTTATACATGAACACTGTTCAGGTCCGAATCTGGGCTACCGCAATCAAGCCTGGGGAGGAAAAGATCCTCGCGGTTTTACCTTTCTTCCACGTATTCGGCATGACAGCCGTGATGAACCTGGGCCTGTACATCGGGGCTGAGATCGTCTTGCTGCCACAGTTCAAGGTCGGTGAAGTCCTGAAGGTGATAGGCAAGGAGCACCCGTCGGTTTTGGTGGGAGTTCCCACCATCTTCTCAGCCATAAATAGACACAAAGAGTGTGATAAATATGACCTGTCGAGCCTGAAATTCTGTATCTCTGGGGGGGCCGCGCTGCCGCTCGATATCAAAGATACGTTCGAGCGTCTGACCGGCTGTACATTGGTCGAGGGCTACGGCCTGACAGAGGCCGGCCCAGTGTGCACCCTCAATCTATTTTCCGGCCTCAACAAGCCAGGTTCCATCGGACTACCCCTTCCCGGGACTTTCATCGAGATCGTTTCGCTCGACAATCCTCGCAAAACCGTCCCCCTTGGCAAGCGTGGAGAAATCTGTATCTCCGGACCTCAGGTCATGGCCGGTTATTGGAAGTGCGCGGAAGAGACCGGCGCCGTGCTGCGCGGCGGGCGCCTGCGCACCGGCGACATTGGCACCATGGACAAAGACGGATTCGTCTTTGTCATCGACCGCATTAAGGACCTCATCATCAACAGCGGGTTCAACGTCTACCCCCGTGTAGTGGAGGAAGCCATCCACCTCCACCCCGCTGTCGAGGAGGTAGCAGTCTGCGGTATCCCGAACCAGCACCGTGGTGAGATCGTCAAAGCGTATGTCAAGCTCCGCGACGGTGTCAGCCTCCAGGCGGATGAACTCCATGAATTTCTTAAAGATAAGCTCACGCCCTACGAGTTACCGAGGGAAATCGAGTTCCGAAACGGAATTCCGAAAACCCTGATCGGGAAACCATCGCGAAGAGAGCTCATTGCCGAGGAGCTGCAAAGATTGAAGCGCTGAGGGTAATGACTCTTTCTCAACCAGCAGCTTTACCCCGTACCACAGAACGCCCTGTACGTAAGTGCAGGGATGAATGTTCTGAAGTTCCCGAAGGGCAAGCCCTAAAGCCACGGACGTAAGTCCGTGGTACGGG
>SMUX01007994.1_pt1 | contig 15914 bp, 15 predicted proteins | sample 2456431 | NCBI WGS metagenome assembly SMUX01 (sample SAMN11095930, study PRJNA526329) | marine sediment metagenome | biome: Marine sediment; feature: Surficial sediment; material: Deep marine sediment; isolation source: Hadal surficial sediment | place: Pacific Ocean | collected 2014-11 | depth... | reverse complement strand
TGACGGTATCGACTCCCCCACTTCGCCCCCGACCGAACCCGTGGTCGTATCCGATCACCAGCTCTTCCATGTGGTACCGTTGGCGCAGGATCTGCCGCACGAACGTCTCGGGACTCATCGCGGCCATCGCCCGATCGAACTTGAGAAAGATGGCGTAGTCCAGTTCCGTCTGCGCCAGGATCTCGCGCCGTTCGCACCCGGTGGTCAGCAGCGGCGGTGCGGCGGCCGGATTGACCACCTGGAGCGGGTGTGGCTCGAAGGTGACCAGCACGCTGCGGCGACCGCTGGCGCGCGCCCGCTTGACGATCTCATTCAACACGGCCCGATGTCCCAGGTGGACACCGTCGAAGGTCCCCACCGTCACGACCGTCCCCTTGGGGAGCGGCGGCAACACGTCGCTCACCGGCCCACCAGCACGACTTTCGGGCGCAGCCAACCTTCGTCCGCCTCGGCCACCGCCACCAGGTCGTTCCCGTGGCGCAGGACGGTGGTGCCGGCCAGCCCGGCGGCGGCTCGGATGGCCCGTCCGTGTTCGATGTCGCGCAACTCCTCGTCATCGACCGCCGCGCTGGGCAGGTGGCCCATGACCTCGACGAGCGGCCTCAGGACCATACCGGGCTGGACGTCCTCCATGGCGACGGCGTCCTCCACCCGCAGCGGGCCGATCGCCTCCCGCCGAAGCGCCGTCAGGTGGGCGCCGGTGCCCAGTCGGCGTCCGGCGTCGCGCGCCAGCGCCCGGATATAGGTGCCGGCACTGACGGTGACCCGGAAGGTGACGTCGGGGCCGTCGACCTCGAGCACGTCGAGAGCGTGCACCGTCACCTCGACGGGCCGCAACGCCACCGCTTCGCCCCGGCGCGCCAGCCGGTAGCTCCGCTCGCCGTCCACCCGCTTGGCGGAGTACACCGGGGGCTCCTGGAGCTGGCGTCCGGTAAAGCCCTCGAGCGTCGCGCGCACGGCGTCTTCGTCGGGCAGCGCGCCGTGCCACTCCGCCACCACCGCCCCGGTGCCATCGTCGGTGTCGGTGGTGACGCCGAGCTTCATGGTGGCCCGATAGGTCTTGGGCTGCTGCTCGATGAACCGGGCCAGTCGGGTTCCCCGTCCGAGCAACACTACGAGGAGTCCGGTGGCGAACGGATCGAGGGTACCGGTATGGCCCACCGCCCGGGTGCCCAAGGTTCGCCGGACGTGGCGCACAACGTCGTGGGACGTCGCTCCGGCGGGCTTGTCGATCAACAGGGCGCCCGTCAGTCGAGAGACTCCCGGTGGATTTGGTCGAGCAAGGCGTCGATCTTCCTGGCGTGCTCCAAGCCACGATCGATGGCAAACGCGACCGTCGGCACCGTGCGCATCGTGAGCACCCGCGCCAGCTTGGATCGGAGGAACCCCGCGGCGCTTTCCAGTCCTTCGATCGCCCGTTCTTGTTCTTCGTCCGTTCCCGAGGTGGCGACATATATGGTGGCGTGTCCCAGATCGCCGGTCACCTCGACTCTGGTGATGGTCACGCTCCCCACCCGCGGATCCCGCAGTTCGCGGCCGATGACCTGGGCGAGTATCTGCCGGATGTTCTCGGCGACCTGCTCCGGCCTGCGCGACGATCCCCTCACTGGATGACCGTCACCGAATCGATGATGCGCACGCCGTCAGCCGACTCGATGACCTGGTCCGCCGCCCGGATGGTCTGCTCGGCCACCCGCCGGTCGCTCGCCACCGCGGCACACGCCACCTCGGCCCGCTGCCATAAATCCTGATAGGCCGTCTCGGCCACACTCACGTTGAGCGTCTTGCCTAGCCGCGTAGTGAGCGGCTTGAGGATACCGCGTTTCTCCTTGAGCGAGTGACACCCCGGCAAGTGCAACTCCCAGGTCCCGACGGCGACCAACACGTCACACCGCCGAGGCGGCGGACGAGTCCTCCAGCGTGCGCCGAACCTGCTCCACCAGGAACGATTCGATGCGATCGCCCACCTTTACATCGTTGAAGTTCTCGATGGCGATACCGCACTCGAGTCCTTCCCTGACTTCCTTCACGTCGTCCTTGAAGCGCTTGAGGCTGCTCATGGTACCGGTGTAGATGGCCACGCCGTCGCGGACGAGCCGGACCTGGGCATCGCGTTGCATCACTCCGCTGGTCACGTTGCAGCCGGCGATGGTGCCGACCTTGCTGACCTTGAAGGTCTGCAGCACCTCGGCTTCGCCGAGGATCACTTCGCGCTCTTCGGGCCGCAGCAGTCCCTCGAGAGCCTGGCGCACCTCTTCCACCGCTTCATAGATGACCGTGTAGGTACGGATCTCGACCTTCTCGCGGTCGGCGGCGGCCCGCGCCTTGGCGTCGGGGCGAACGTGGAATCCGATGATGGAGGCCTTCGAGGCCTTGGCGAGGAGAACGTCGCTCTCCGTCACGGCGCCTACGCCGCGGTGGACGACGTCGACCTGGACTTCGTCGGTCCCGAGTTGGGCCAGCGAGTCGGCCAGCGCCTCGGCTGGACCACCCTGGTCCGCCTTGATGATGACGCGGAGGTGACTGACTTCGCCCTCCTTGAGCGCGCGGCTGAAGTCCTCGAGCGAGGTGCCACGAGCCCCACGCCGGTTCTGGGCTTCGCGCTCGAGCCGCTGGCGTTTCTGCGCGATCTCACGGGCATCGGCCGCGGTGGCGACGCCGACGAAGGTATCGCCCGCCGCCGGAACTCCGCCGATGCCGAGCACCTGCACGGGGATAGAGGGACCCGCGGCCTCGACGGCGTTGCCGCGCTCGTCGAACAGGGCTCGTACCCGGCCGGAGAACTTGCCGCAAATGAAATTGTCGCCCTGCCTCAGTGTCCCTCGTTGTATCAGAACGGTAGCCACCGGCCCCTTGCCGGGGTCGAGGGTAGCCTCTAGCACGGTGCCGGCGGCGCGACGATCGGGGTTGGCCTTGAGGTCCAGCAACTCCGCCTGCAGCAGGATCTTCTCGAGCAAGACGTCCACACCTTGCCCCGTCTTGGCAGATATGGGGGCGGAAAGCACGTCGCCGCCGAACTCCTCCAGGACCACGTTGTGTTGCAGGAGGTCCTGCATGGTCTTCTGCGGATTGGCCGTCGGCAGATCCACCTTGTTGACGGCCACGACCAGTGGGACGCCGGCGTTCTTGGCGTGACTGATGGCCTCGATCGTTTGGGGCATGACCTGGTCGTCCGCGGCAACGACCAACACGACGAGGTCGGTCACCTGGGCGCCACGGGCACGCATGGCGGTGAACGCCTCGTGTCCCGGTGTGTCGAGGAAGGTGAGTTTATGCCCATCCGGCAGGGCCACATGGTAGGCGCCGATGTGCTGGGTGATGCCACCCGCCTCCCCGGCGACGACGTTGGCCTTGCGGACGTAGTCGAGCAACGACGTCTTGCCGTGATCCACGTGCCCCATGATGGTGACCACCGGGGGACGCGGTTCCTGCTGCTCGTCGTCGTCCTGCGTCTCCTCGATCAGGTCGGCCACGTATTCGTCTTCCTTCACCGCTTCGTAGCCGAATTCCGAGGTGATCAGTTCGATCTGGTCGAAATCAAGACGCTGGTTGACGGTGATCATCAAGCCGAGCTCCTTGAAGGCGAAGGTGACGATCTCGGTGGCCCCTACCTTCATGAGTTCAGCCAACTCGGCGGCTGAGATGAACTCGTTCACCCGGATCCGGGTCTTCTCCTTCTCCCGCTCCTCGGCAGCTAGTCCCGCCTGGATCTCCCGGTACTTGGGATCCTGGGACCGCGCGCCACGGCCGCGCTTGCCGCCCTTCATGCCGCGCAGCGTCTTGGAGATGTTGGCCCTGACGGCGCCCTGGTCCACGCTGGACCGCCGCGATTTCTTGCCTTTCTTGCGGCGTTCGCGCTCGCCGGGCTTGGCACCTGCTCCGGCACTGCTGAATACCGGCCTGGGGCCCTGGGGCGCGGCCGGTCGGGCCACGCGCGGCGGGATGAACGGCTTGGACGGTTTGGCGGTGGGCGGGGCCGGCTCTTCGGCCGCCGGCGGGGCCGCCGGTTCGCCGTCCACCGCGGGAGCAGCCGGTTGTTCGACCGCCGTGGCTGCCTCGGCCTCCACCGCCTCTTCCTCCGCCGGCGGGAGGTCCTTGAACAGTGCCTTGGCTCGCTCCTCAAGCGTCTGCGCCTTCTCAGGCGCGGTGGGTTCTTCGAGAGCCAGCTCCAACTCCATTCGGGCTTCTTCGGCCGCCAGGCGCTTGGCCTCCTCGGCCTCTGCCTTGGCATCGGCTTTGGCGACTTCCGCTGCCGTGCGGCGGCGCTTGCGGGGTGCGGCTGGCTTGGGAACTTCTACTTCGGCCGTCTTGGCCTTGCGCCGGCCCCGTTTGGGCTTGGGCTCCTCGTGGTTGAGGCGCTTGTCCCGTTCCCACCTGACCCGGATTTGGGAGACCTGATCCGGCTCCAATGCCGAGAGGTGGCTCCGCACGAAGATGTCCATCCCCCGCAGCATGGTAAGCAACTGCTCCGAGGGAATCCCAAATTCGCTTGCCAGATCATGAATTCTCGTCTTGACCACTCATTCCTCCCCTAGTCCTTTGTGCGGAGCTCGGCCAACGATCCCGGCCGCGAGCGCCCGCTCCTCCACTCCCACCACCATGACGGGTGGCTTGCCTACCGTGGCGCCAAGTTGCCTGGCGCTGGGGCCCTGTACCAGCGGCACCCGGCGGGCCCGGGCCAGCCGGACGACCTTGTCCTCGACCCGCCCGGTTGCGTCTGCGGCAATCACCACGCAATGAAGCTCGTCCAGCTGTAACGCCCGGCGCACCCGGTCTACCCCGATTCGCAAACGCCCCGAGCGGGCCCCCAAGCCGAGGAGCCCGACGATATCCGTCATGAGGCCGGCGGCGTCCCTTCCACCTGGTCCGGATCAGGGTCGGAGTCAGACGAGGCCACTGGTTCTGGTTCCGGCTCCGGCTCCGCGACGTCCTCCTGGCCAGGCTCCTCGGTTTCCGCGCCGTCCTCGGCAGGGGCCTCCTGGGCCTCCACCGGGGCCGGTTCGTCTTCCTCGGGCTCCTTCGTCATTTCGTGCAAAATCGCTTTGACGGCACCGGTGGCTTCGTCGTCCATCCCGGGGATTTCGGCAATTTTCTCGGCGTCGAAGTTGAGGAGATCGTCCAAGGTGGCAAGGCCGGCTTCCTCAAGGACGGCCACCACGTCAGGCGACAATCCGGCCAACTCCGACAGCGGAACCTGGACTTCTTGGATGACCCCGCGAGCTCCACCCAGGAAGGGACCTTCCCCACCCCGTTCCAACCACTCCCGGCTGGAATAGAGATCGATCTTCCAGCCCGTCAGTTCCGAGGCCAGACGCACGTTCTGGCCACCCCGGCCGATGGCGAGGGACAGCTGATCCTCGTCTACGATGGCCTGGATCGTCTTGCTGTCGTGATCGAAGTAGACTTTGGTAACCCGTGCGGGGGCCAGGGCCAGGCGGGCGAACCGCTCCGGATCCGGCGACCAGGGCACGATATCGATCCGCTCCGAGCCGAGTTCGTTGACGACCGCCTGCACCCGCGAGCCCTTGAGACCCACACAGGCCCCGACGGGATCGATGGAGTCGTCTCGCGAGACGACGGCGACCTTGGTTCGGCTGCCGACTTCGCGGGCGATCTCCTGGATCTGGACGATCTCCTGCTGGATTTCGGGCACTTCGAGCCGGAAGAGCGCTTTCACGAACATTGGATCCGCCCGGGACAATATGAGCCGCGGCCCCTTGGGAGTCTCCTCCAGCCGCTTGAGGACCGCGCGGATGGTGTCGCCCTGGTGGAACCGCTCCCGGTTGTTCTGTTCCCGGTAGGGGATGATGGCCTCGGCCTCGCGGAACTTGTTCAGCATGATGACCAGCTTGCCGCGCTCGATTTGCTGGATCTCGCCGGAGAGGAGTTGGCCGATCTTGTTGCCGAACTCTTCCCGGATCCGGGTGCGCTCCCCTTCCCGTACCCGCTGGATGATTCGCTGCTTGGCGGCCTGGACCGCCAGCCGGCCGAAGCTGGCGAAGGGGAGTTCCTCTTCGAGCATGTCGCCGACCTCGAAGTCAGGATCGCCGAAGCGGGCTTTCTCGAGCGAGATTTGGCACGCCTCGTCCTCGACCTCCTCGACCACCCGACGCAGCCGGAGCACCTCGATGGTACCGTCGTCCTCGTCCACGTTCATTTCGAAGGTGACCGTAGGGCCATAGGCGCGCACGAGGGCCGCCTGAATTCCGTCCTTCAGGAGATCGAGCAACTCCTCGCGGTCCAATTGTTTGGCGTCCGCCAGTTCGCGAAACGCTTCCAACACTTCCGGAGAACTAGGCATCCGATGCGTACTCCTAGAGTTTTCCTATCGTGTCCCAATCGACGACCAAGGTAGCCTGGCGGATATCGCTCAGGGCCACCGTCACGTCCTGATCGTCGTGACGCAACACCACATGCTCCTCATCGGGGACGGCCACGATTTCCGCCGTCCGCTTTCCGCCCAGACGGGGCGATTGTACCCGCACCCGGCGCCCAATGAAGCGACGCCAGTGATCCGGCCACCGGACCGGACGCTCCATCCCGGGAGACGACACCTCGAGAACGTACTGGAGCCCTCCCGCCGGCCCGCTTTCGATGGCCTGCTCGAGCGATCGGCTCAGGGAGGCACACTGGCCGACACTGATGCCGTGGCCCGGCCTGCTGTCGGGGATATCCGCCTTGACCTTGATTACCCGCCGCCGCGAAGGGCCAGCCACCTCAAAATCCACGAAGTCGAACCCCGCTTCGGTGACATAGCGCCGCACCAACTCCAAAAGGCCGTCGTCGGACACGCTGGTTGGACCCTTGGTAAAAAAAAATGTGAGGGAAAACCCCCACATCGACGAACTGCCGACTTGCCCCTCCACCCCACAGCACCTGATAATAACGCCCCTGCCTAGGGGGCGTCAAGCAATCCCAGGTAGGCAACCATCCGGCCGGGAGCGCCGTCGGACGCCCGGTGGCTGAAGAACCGCTCGTGATCGTGGACCGTGCACCACTGGGAGACCGAGATCTCGCCAATACCCAACCGCCGTGCCTCCACGGTGAGCCGATCACGCACGTCCACGGCCCATGGCTGGGGGAAGTCACCCCGGAGTCCAAAAGCCTCCAGCACCTCATAACCTACTTCAAAGCAGGCCCCGCAAATTCCTATACCACAGTGCATTACGACATCAGCCGGATCGGACGCTGCTCGGGCGGCCAGCAGTTCCATTCCTCTGGTGAGGATGCCGCTCGCCGCGCCACGCCACCCGGCATGCAGCAGGGCGCAAGCCCGCCGCGTGGGATCGACCAGATACACGGGAATGCAGTCGGCCACGGTCACGGTCAACAGCAGGCCCGTGGTGCTGGTAGCGTGGCCGTCCACGCCGTCCAGCCGGAGCCACCCTTCGACGTGGTCGTGCCACCGCACCTCGATACCGTGCACCTGGTGCCCTTGGACCACGCCGGAGATCTGTGGCAGAGCGTCCCGCAGGGTCCGCCACCGCTCGATGATCTCGGCCGCAGGCCGGTCCGACAAGAGACTCAGATCGAACTCGGTTCCGCCGCGGCCCTGGCGCCCGGTGATGCCGGCCACCACCCCGAAACGGCTTTCCCAGCCCGGGACGTGGTAGCGTGGCACGCCGGCGTCGGCGAGGGACTCTTCCCTGACAGCAGTGGCGCTAGTCATCGATTCGTTCGATGATGGCGCCGAGGGCACGGAGGCGCTCATCGATGCGCTCGTAGCCCCGTTCGATCTGGCCAATGTTGTGGATGGTGCTTTGTCCCTCGGCGCCCAGCGATGCCACCAGCATGGCCATCCCCGCTCGGATGTCCGGCGATTCGACCGTGCCGCCCCGCAACGGGGATGGCCCGGCGATCAGCGCCCGATGCGGGTCGCACAGGACGATCCGAGCGCCCATGCCGATCAGTTTGTCAACGAAGAACAAGCGCGATTCGAACATCTTCTCGAACACCAGCAGCAGGCCTTCGCACTGGGTGGCGGCGACGATGGCGATCGACATCAGGTCCGCCGGAAAGGCCGGCCATGGCCCGTCTTCCAACTTGGGGACGTGGCCACCGAGGTCCGTCTTGATCCTGCGCTCCTGCTTGGCGTCGACGATGAGCCGGCTGCCGTCCAATCGCGGCACGATGCCCAGGCGCTCGAACCCCATCAAGGTGGAGCGCAGATCTTCGGGCCGTACGGGATCGATGGTAATTTCGCTGTTGGTCACGGCCGCCAGGCCGATGAAGCTGCCGACCTCGATGTGGTCCGGTCCGATGGAGTAGCTACACCCGGTGAGCGCCCGGCCACCTTCGATGATATAGGCGTTCGAGCCGATTCCCTCGATGTGGGCCCCCATGGCCACCAACATGCGAGCGAGGTCCTGCACATGGGGCTCGGCGGCGGCGTTGCGGATGACCGTGCGGCCGGTCGCGGCCACCGCCGCCATGATGGCGTTCTCGGTTCCCGTGACGCTCGGTTCGTCGAGGAAGATGTCGGCCCCGGTGAGTTCCGCCGCCTCGAGCTCGTAGCGGTCGCCGACCGTGACCTGGGCGCCCAACTGCTCCAGGGCCAGAAAATGGGTGTCGATCCGCCGCCGCCCGATGACGTCTCCGCCGGGCGGCGGGAGGACCACTTTGCCAAATCGCGCCAGCAGCGGACCGGCCAGGAGAATCGACGCCCTGATGTTGGCGCACAGCTGGGCGTCGAGCGGCTTGGGCTGGCAGTTGCCGGTGTCGACGCGCACCGTGTTGGCGTCGGTCCACTCGATATCGGCCCCCAGGTCCGCCAGCAGCGCCATCATGGTTTCGACGTCGCGGATACGGGGGATGTTGTCCAGGGTGACGGGGCCATCGGCCAGCATGGTGGCGGCCAGGATGGGGAGGGCGGCGTTCTTGTTGCCCGCGGGGCGAATGGTTCCACTGAGGGGGACTCCCCCGGTAACCACGAATCGTGGAGGCATGGCCGCAAGCTCGCCATGGTCAAGGAGGGCGTCAAGCGCCCGGGCAGGGATTCCGTAAACCGGCTTCCGGGGTAAACTTGCGGGGGTGGGCTGGTAGAACCTGAAACAAGTGGGGGCATCCCGTGTTGTTCGTGTTGCAGGCCGCATCGGCGGGCGTGGCCGGATGGGTGGGTACCACGGTCGCGATTTCGATTGCCATCATCGCCGGGGCGTTCATCGTCATGGCGGTCATACTGGTCATCACCGCCAAAGCACTGCGCGACACCTCCTCGTCCGTCGCCGAGACGGTAGATCGGCTCGAGCGCGACGCGACTCCTGCCCTGCAGGCCATCCGCGAGGTGGCACAGGACGGTCGTGAGGTGAGCGCTCTCGTTCGGCGGGAGGTCAAATCGGTGGTCCGCACGTCCAAGCGGCTGCGCAAACGGGTACGGCGTGGGGCGGACCGTTTGGAAGACCGCCTGGAGGATCTCGACACGCTGTACGAAGTGGTCTACGACGAAGTCGAAGACACGGCCCTCGGGGTGGCCGCGACGCTGCGAACGGCCAAACGGACGCGCAAGTTGTTGAGTCCGTTGTCACGCCTGTGGCGCAGACGCCGCCGATGACGCTGGGTCGCGTGGCCGCGGTGCTGCTGATGATGGTGATTGCGGGCGTGGTCCTGCCGGACACGCTGCACGCGTGGACGCCGGCCACCCACATCTATCTGGGCCAGAGCGTCCTGGAAAACCTCACGCTCCTCTCCACTCCAGTGGCCGACCTGTTGCGGGCGTTCCCGTTCGACTTCCTCTATGGCAACATCGCGGCCGACAGTTCGATCGCCAAGAATTACGCCCCCGTGAGCCGCCATTGCCACCACTGGCACGTGGGCCAGGAGATCCACGACCACGCCCCCAGCGATGCCCTCCGCGCCTTCGGCTTGGGCTACCTGTCACATCTGTCGGCCGACGCCGTGGCCCACAATTACTTCGTCCCCCGGCAACTGGCCCTGACCAGCAGTACGCCGTCTGTGGGCCACGCCTACTGGGAGAGCCGGTTCGAGGCCCACCTGGGCGACTCCTACGCCAAACAGGCCAAGGCCATCATCACCATGGATCACTCCTCGGCCGACGGCCTGCTCGATCAAATCATCTCGCCCACGATCTTCAGCGTGCGAACCAACCGCCGGTTGTTCCGCGGCATGGTCCATCTGACGGAGACACAGGGATGGCAGACCGCCTTTCGGGTGGCACGCGAGCAGAGCCGGTGGGATCTCCAGGACGATCACGTGGAGAACCACATGGCGTGGTCGTTCGATCTCATCGTGGACATGCTGACCGACGAGAACCTGATGGCCCGGCAGCTTGACCCCTCGGGCAACCAGTCCCTGCGGCAGTCCAAGGAGTTGCGCCGCCAGTACCAGCGCATCGGTGGCCAGCGCAACGGCCGCCCGCTGGCGGAGGCGGTCGAAGATGAATTCGGGCTCCCCCCCGAGCCGCTGGGGCACTGGGATGCATCGACCAAGGTTCGTCCGTGGCACGAGACGGTCACCTCCCACGGAGTCGTGCCATGAACGATTGGTCGGCCGACCAGCCACAGGACGAGCCGTCCCCACCACCGTTCGTAATGGTCACCACCAGTTCGGCCGTCGACATCACCGTGCGCGAGGTCCTGGACGAACGCACGCCCGACGACGCCGTGTGTCTGGGGACGTTCTACCAAGGCCGCCTGATTGCCCGGTGTGTGGTCCCGCCCGAGGCACTAGCGGCGGTCGAGGACCACGCGCTGTTCGCCGACCCGGTACACCTCGGCCTGCTCGGTTTCGAGGAACCACCGGGGTTGCAGTGCCGCTTGCTGGCCTTCGTCGATACCACCCTCCTCCCGCCCGACATGGACGAGGACGACGACCCCGAAGAACCGTGGCAGGCGTCCGTGCCCCGGCCGGATTTCGAGTTCCCGGGAGGGCCGAAGGGGAGCGGCGGCGAGGCCATGGCCGTGGGAGAGCCCGAGGGCACAGTGCCGATCCTGCTGGGCCACATCGTTCGCATGAGCAAGGATCGCAAACACCCCGACGACCTCGCCAGCGAGGCCATGGATGTGCTGGCGACCATCTTAACGGGCTCGGTCTCCGAGGTGGTCGACAGAGTTCTGGAGGAGCTGCTGGGGAACGAAGAGGGAGAAGAGGGAGAAGAGGGAGACGAGGGAAAAGAGGGCTAAGAGGGAAAAGAGGTCCCCAAGGAGCCATCCTTTTCCCTCTTAGGCCTCTTCCAGTCTCTCCCGCAGCACCGGCTGCACTTTCTTGGGATCGGCCTTCCCCTGGCTGCGCTTCATGACCTGACCTACGAAGAAGCCCATCAGCTTGGCCTCGCCGCTGCGGAACCGCTGGGTTTCCTCGGGGAAATCGGCCAGCACCTCATCGACCCAGGTGCCCAGGGCGTCACTGTCACCTACTTGCAGCAGGCCCAGGCGTTGAGCCACCGCCTGCGGGTCACCGTTGCCGCCGGTGTTGCCCTCCTCCAGTTCTTGAAACACGCGTTTGGCCGCCTGGAGGCTCACCACGTCGGCCTTCACCATGCCGATGAGCTGCGCCAGCCGGGCGGCCGTCACCACCAGGCGCCCCTCCTGGTTGTACCGCCCGATGACTTCGCCCATGACCCAGTTGGCCGCGGCCTTGGGGTCGGCGCCCTCGGCTACGACTTCCTCGTAGTATCCCGCCAAGGCCACGTCGCTGGTGAGGACCTTGGCGTCGTAGTCCGAGAGGTTGAACGCCGCGACGAGCCGTTCCCGTTTGGCGTCGGGGAGTTCCGGGAGTTCGGCGCCACGCTCGTCGATCCATGCGCGGGTTAGTACCAGCGGCGGGAGGTCGGGCTCGGCAAAATACCGGTAGTCGTGCGATTCCTCTTTGGAGCGCATCGGGCGCACCGTCCCCGACCCGGCGTCGAACAACAAGGTGGCGTGCTCCACCGCGCCGCCCGATTCGACGACCTCGATCTGCCGTTGGCGCTCGGCCGTCAAGGCCCGCTCCACGTTGGCAAAGCTGTTCATGTTCTTGACTTCGGTCTTGGTGTTCAACTTCGTCTCGCCGGGATGGCGGATCGACAGGTTGGCGTCGACCCGGAGGCTTCCCTTCTCCATGTTGCAATCACTGGCGCCGGTGTACAGCAGGATCTGTTTCAACGCGCTGAGGTAGGCCCGCGCCTCGGCCGGGGAACGCAGATCCGGACCACCGACGATTTCCGCCAGCGGCACGCCCGCCCGATTGAGATCTATGGCCGTCTTCCCCGGAATGCGGTCGTGGAGTGATTTCCCGGCGTCTTCTTCCAGGTGGAGGCGGGTGATGGACACGGCCATCCGGCCGCGATCAGGCGAGTCGAACCACACTTGGCCCCCGGTGGCCAGCGGCTGGTCGAACTGCGAGATCTGATACCCCTTGGGGAGGTCGGGGTAGAAGTAGTTCTTGCGGGCAAAGACGCTCAGTTCATGGACGGTGCAGCCGATCGCCAACGCCGCGGCCACGCCCAGACGCACGGCCTCCCGGTTGGGCACCGGGAGAGCCCCGGGGAGTCCCAGACACACGGGGCACACATTGGTGTTGGGCGGGTCGCCGAAGTTGGCAGAACAACCACAGAACATCTTGCTGCGCGTAGCCAACTGGATGTGGACCTCGAGGCCGATCACGCTCTCCCAACTCACGGGAGCGCTTCTTCCGTTGCCGGTACGGCGCCCTCGATGACCGCGGCAATCTCCAGCAATTCCGTTTCGCCCAGCTGCGGGCCTATGACATGGCCGCCGACCGGGAGGCCGCCGCTCCGGCCGATGGGCAGACTCAGTGCCGGGAGGCCCGCCAGGCTGACCGCCGCCACGAAAATGTCGGCCAGATACATCTGCACCGGGTCGTCGGTTCTCTCCCCGGCCCGGAAGGCCACGGTCGGGGTGGTCGGCGTGAACAGATACGAGATGCCTTCCTCGCGGAACAGCCGGTCGAAATCGTTGGCGATGAGCGCCCGCACCTGCTGCGCCTTGGTGTAGTAGGCATCGTAGTATCCAGCACTCAGCACGTAGGTGCCGATGATGATGCGCCGTTTGACCTCCGGTCCGAACCCTTCACCCCGCGTGGTCCGGTACAGTGTCCCGACGTCGACGCCGTCACCGCGCCGCTGGCCATAGCGAACACCGTCGTAGCGCGCCAGATTGGCCGACGCCTCTGCCGGATTGATGACGTAGTAGGCGGCGACGGCGTACGGCGTGTGCGGCAGGGAGACATCGCGCACTTCGGCGCCGAGGTCACGCAGAATTCCGACCGTGCGATCGCACGCGGCCCGGATGCCGGGGTCGAGGTCGCCGGGGAAGCACTCCTTCGGCAAGCCGATGGTGACGCCGGCAAGGTCCTGGCGCCGCGCCGGCGCTGCCATCGCCGGCGCGGACACCGTGGTGGCATCGTGCCGGTCGGGGCCGCTGATCACCTGCAGGACGCTGGCCGCGTCGGCCACCGTTCTCCCGAACACGGAAATGCAGTCGAGGGAGGAACCGAACGCCACCAGCCCGAACCGACTGACCCGCCCGTACCCCGGCTTGACGCCGACCACGCCGCAGAAGCTGGCCGGCTGGCGCACCGACCCGCCGGTTTCCGAGCCGAGAGCCGCGGGCACCACCCCGGCGGCCACCAGCGCGGCGGATCCACCCGACGATCCTCCCGGCACCCGGCTGTGATCGAGCGGGTTCAAAACCCGGCCGTAGGCCGAGTGTTCCGTGGAGGAGCCCATGGCGAACTCGTCGAGGTTCGTCTTGATACCGATGAGTGCTCCCGCGGCCCGAAGCCGATTGACGACGGTGGCATCATAGGGTGACCGGTATCCCTGGAGAATCCGCGAAGCGCATGTGGTCGGTTGCTCGATGGTGACGATGTTGTCCTTGATGGCGATGGGAACACCCGCGAGCGGGCCGGGCGCCGCTGCGCCATCGGCGCGGGCCGCGTCCCCATCGAGGACCTCCTGCGACCAATCGAGCGTGGCGTTCAACTGCTGCACCTCGGGAGTGGCCAGCCGCCGGCCAATCTCCTGGGCAACGGCCCCGGCGGTGGTGTTCCCTTCCTTGACGGCGGCAACGATCTCGGCGACGCTATCCATCACTCCTCCATCGCCTGGAGACGGGGAACGACGAAGAACCCGTCGATGAACTCCGGAGCCATGTCCGCCGGTGGCCGTGCCAGGGGGACCGGCGCCACGACATCGTCGCGCAACACCACTTGGGCCGGCCCCGGAAGGAATGGCGGTGCATCATCCCCAGCCGGCACGTCACTCAACTGCGACACATAGTCGACGATGTTGCCGATGTCCTGCACCAGTTGTTCGACATCCTCTTCGGGAACGCCCAACTCCGCCAACTGCGCCACCCGAAGTACCGCGTCACGGTCGATGCTCATGCACTCTCCCAATCCCGTTCCAGCCCGGCATAGGCGACCAGCAATTGCTTGACCCCGACCGCGTCGTCATCGAAGGCCACGGACACCTTGAGGGCCTTCCCCTGTCCGCTCAGCCCACGAATGGTACCACCGCCAAAGCGGCGGTGGCGCACCCGCTCGCCCTTGAGGTAGCGTGGTGCATCCTGGGATTCGTCCTCGGCCGGGCTCCCCTCGGAACCCTCGAAGCCGGCGAACCCACCGCTCCAGTCCCGCTCTCCCCACCCGGATCCGGCATGGCCGGGTGACGGTGACAGCCGCGGTGACCAGACCGAGGACGTGCGTTCCTCCCGCACCGCATGAGGCGGTAACGCATCGAGAAACCGGGACGCCCGGTTGGGATGGAATTGACCCCCGCGCCGGCGCCTCTTGGCCCAGGTTAGATAGACCTTGTCCATGGCGCGCGTCAGCCCCACGTAAAACAGTCGCCGTTCTTCCTCGATCCCGTCCTCCTGCTCCTCCGCCCGGGCCAACGGAAACAACCCGTCTTCCAGCCCGGCGATCACCACCAACGGCCATTCGAGGCCCTTGGCAGTGTGGAGCGTCATGAGGGTCACCCCCTCTTCCGTGCCCTCCTCCCGGTCGTTGGCGCTCATCAGCGCCGCATCGGCCAGAAACTGCTCGATCGGGGTAGCGCCGGGAGCATCCTCCTCCACTACCTCGGACCAGGCGGCGGCGCTGGCGACCAGCTCCCGCACGTTGTCCAACCGGTCGGCGCCATCGGGACCTTCGGCGTGCAGCAACGCCTCGTAGTCGATGGATTCGATGAGATACTCCAACGCTTCCGCCGGAGCCATGTCCAGAGTGGCGGCCCGCAGGCTGTCGATCACTTGGGCGAACGCCTGCAATCCCCGTCGGGCGCTGGGACGCATGTCCTGGATGCGGTCCGCAATAGCGGCACAGCTCAGCAACGACATGTTCCAGGCGTCGGCCGCCGCGGCCAATCGGGCCAGCGTGGTCTGTCCCAGTCCGCGCTTGGGCACCCCGATAGTGCGCAAGAACGCCTGGTTGTCGTCGGGGTTGGTCATCAGCCGGAGGTAGGCCAGCAGGTCCTTGACCTCGCGCCGCGCGTAAAAGCTGATGGATCCGATGATCCGATAGGGCGTGCCGGACCGACCGAACGCCTCCTCCAGCGCCCGTGACTGCGCGTTGGTGCGGTACAAGACGGCCATCTCGGGATAGAGCCAATCACCGGCCTGGTGGCGCCGGCCCAGTTCCTGGACGATCCACTCGGCCTCATCCCGCTCGTCGGCCGCCATGGTGAGGTGGACCTCCTCGCCGCCGGTGCGGGACGTGCGGAGGGTCTTGCCGATCCGGCCGACGTTCTGGGCGATAACCGCGTTGGCCGTGTCGAGCACCACCTGCGTCGATCGATAATTTTCCTCCAGCCGGACGAGCCGAGTGCCGGCAAAGTCACGCTGGAAATCTGTCATGTTCCGCACTTCGGCTCCACGCCACCCGTAGATGGACTGATCGTCGTCGCCGACGGCCGCCACGTTGCCGTGCCCCCCGAGGAGACGGATCAGATCGTATTG
>SMUX01139176.1_pt1 | contig 15951 bp, 11 predicted proteins | sample 2456431 | NCBI WGS metagenome assembly SMUX01 (sample SAMN11095930, study PRJNA526329) | marine sediment metagenome | biome: Marine sediment; feature: Surficial sediment; material: Deep marine sediment; isolation source: Hadal surficial sediment | place: Pacific Ocean | collected 2014-11 | depth... | reverse complement strand
TTTTGCCAATCCCTTTGAAGTGGGTTTCTTTGATACTGAAGGTCGCACTTTGGATGTAGCCTTGAGCGGTACTTATGCCTACCTTGCTGATGGAGATGCGGGTCTCAGGATTATTGATAGGTCTAATCCAAGCAACCCCGGTGAGGTGGGTTTTTGGGATACTGCGGGTATTGCTTTCGGTGTCGCGGTGAAGGACACACTTGCTTATGTGACGGATGGAATCGAGGGTCTAAGGATAATCGATATTTCCGATCCAACTACTCCTAACGAGGTTGGCTTTTTTGATACCGGCGGTGTTGCTCTGGATGTAATCGTGAGAGATAATTACGCCTATGTTGCAGACGCCACCGCTGGCCTGAGAATCATTGACGTTTCAGATTTGGTTAACATAAATGAGGTCGGATTCTTTTTTACAGGGGGTAGTGCCGAGGCAGTATCTTTAGAGGACAATTACGCCTTTGTGGCCAGTGGCTCGGCCGGTCTGCGAATAATTGATATTTCCGACCCAACAATGCCTTTCGAAATAGGCTTTAAAGGAACTTCGAGTGTGACAAGAGATATTGCGATAAATCAAAACTATGCCTATGTTGTTGATGGCGATGACGGCCTGCGGGTGTTTGATATTTCGAGTCCGGCGAGTCCTGAATCAGTTGGTTTTTATAATACTGATGGCCGGGCTCTCGGCGTGGCTTTTAGCAGTGATTTTATCTACGTTGCTGATGACGGAGGTGGCGTTTTTATTTTAAGAAATGACTTCCTAACCGGCGTTGAAGATACTCGTTCAATACCATCAGCCTTTTCTTTAAGCCAAAATTATCCAAACCCGTTTAACCCGACAACAAAGATTCGCTATTCGCTTGTCCAAAACAGTAATGTGATTCTAAAAGTATTCAATATTTTGGGGCAGGAAATTCAAACCCTGGTAAATAAAACACAAGTGGCGGGAGAGTATGAAATATCCTGGAATTCAGGTGATTTGCCCAGCGGGCTTTATGTTTATCGTTTGCAGGCGGGTCAGTCTGTGGAGATCAGGAAGATGATTTTGCTAAGATAAGGAGATAGTCGATAAAGCTCGTGGGGGTTTCTTCGCGCCTTTTCATAAGTAAATTCCCCGACTTTTTTCACTTTTCACGCTTGGCCTTTGCCGTTTCACGTCCATACTTCTTCCAAAGCCTTGCCAACCTTTCTCTTATTTGCTTCTCGAAACCATTCTCGGTGGGCTGGTAATAAATCCGGTCTTCCAACTCTTTTGGGAGGTAGTTCTGCTCCACGAAGTTATCGTCGTAATCATGTGGGTATAAATATCCTTCAGCGTATCCCTCTTTCTTCATAAGTTTGGTCGGGGCATTTCTCAGATGCAGCGGCACCGCGCCAACCGGATTCTCCTGAATATCTTTGCGGGCGGCGCCAATGGCTTTGTACGAAGCATTGCTTTTTGGCGCAGAAGCCAAATAGGTCGTCGCTTGCGCGAGCACCAGTTGTCCCTCCGGCATACCGATGTAGGTAACGGCTGTAAATGCTGAAGTCGCCACTACCAACGCCTGCGGATCGGCGTTGCCGATATCTTCGGAGGCCAGAATAATCAATCGACGCGCGATGAACTTCGGGTCTTCACCGGCTTCGATCATGCGCGCCAGCCAGTAGAGCGCCGCATTGGGATCGGAGCCGCGTACGCTTTTTATAAATGCGGAAATAACATCGTAGTGGTACTCTCCTTTTTTATCATACATCGTGGTCTTTGTCTGCAGCGCTGCTTTGATAATTTCTGCGGTGACTTTTACAGCGGCGGCTGCGGGTTTCTTTGCCAGTCTTGTGGTCAGCTCAAGCGCATTCAGGGCACTGCGGGCGTCGCCGCCGGAAAGATTAATCAAAAGTTTGTCGGCGTTGTTTTCAAATTCAATTTTCTCTTTGCTCAAAAACTCATCTTTGGATAACGCGGACTTTACAATCACTTCGAGTTCTTCAAAAGTTAAAGCATTCATCCGGTAAACCCGACAGCGGGAAAGCAGTGGTGCGTTCACTTCAAAAGACGGGTTTTCGGTCGTCGCACCGATGAGCAAAACCGTGCCATCCTCGACGCTGTGCAGCAACGCATCTTGCTGGGCTTTGTTAAAGCGGTGGATTTCATCGATGAACAGAACAGTACGCTTCGCCAGTTTGCGATTGACTCCGGCCTTCTCCAGAACTTTGCGGATGTCAGCGACCCCGGCTGTCACCGCGCTCATCTGATAAAAATCAGATTTGGTTACGCTCGCGATAATTTCCGCTAAAGTGGTTTTGCCCACGCCCGGCGGTCCCCAAAAGATCATCGACACCAGCTCATCACTTTCGATGGCTTTGCGCAGGACTTTGTTTTCACCTACCAGATGATCCTGTCCGACAAAATCCGCTAAAGATTTGGGACGCATGCGGTCGGCAAGCGGGGTGGATTTGGAGAGTTCTTTTTGTGCTTCCTGGTCGAAGAGTTCCATGGGCTGAAAGTAAGCAAAAGTCAGAAGGATATCAAGTGGAACTTAGCAGCATATTTCCTCGCTTTTAAATTTCAATCCAATTAACTTCTCAAAGTTGCGTCTTTTTTTCAACTCATCCTGTATCTAATCATAGACTTTATAAAACTGTGCATGGAAAAAAGTAGTGATAAAGAGCTGATGAATTTAGTTCTGAAAAAAAATAGTCGCGCTTTCAAGGTTTTGTACCAACGGTACGAGTTGGCCATTTTTAATTTTATTTTTAGATACACCAGCAGTAGAGAGATCGCGCAGGATTTGCTGCAGGAGACTTTTACGCGGGTCTGGTTTGCGGCGCATTTGTTTGATTATGAAGGCGGAAATTTTAGAGGCTGGCTTTACACCATCGCCTTGAATACAACCAGAAATGAAATGTCGAAAAAGCGCTATACTTATCAATATCTTGACGTTGCTGAAATCAAAGGTAAGCAGGAACCGGTGCATCCCGAAACTGAACGACCTGATTCTAGAATGGAAAACTTAGACCTCAAAGAAAAAATAGAGCAGGCTTTGGAAAAGCTGAAGCCGCATTTTCGAGAAATTATCGTTTTGAAGCACTTTCAACAATTGAAATTCAAGGAAATTGCCGAGATTACCAAAACCCCGGAAAGCACCCTTAAAGCCAGGTTTCATCGCGGAATTGAGCAATTAAGAAAGCACCTAGACCCCAAGGAGTTTTCAGATGCAGCATAACAAAAATTCTTTGCTGAAACTATTTTACCAGGAAGCTTCGCCGCAAGAAGCGTCAGAGCTGCGAAAACATCTCACCGCCTGTACGGAGTGCCAGAAGTACATGCAGTTTTTGAACCGAATGGGGATGACCTTGGACAAACTGCCTGAAGAACGTCCTTTGTCAAATACTTTTGAAAGAATTATGGAAAACATTCCAGAAAGGCAGCCGAGGACTGCATTTGTGCAGCCGGCAATTTCTGCGGCGCCTTTTTTCAAAATTGCTTTTTCAATGGGGCTTATTGTGCTGCTTATTTATTTCGCGCAGAGTAAAATCAGTTTGTTACCAATTTGGGACTCTTTGCAGGAATTTTGGCTCATCGACGCCATCGGCGGTTTTGGCTTTATGATGCTCATTTTCTTTACAGTGGGAACTTTCATTACCCTTTCACTATCGCCAATTTTGTACTTTGATATGCACAGAAAAGCGTTACGTCTTTGATAATAACTCATAAATTTGGAGAGAAACATGAACAAGAAAAAACTTATTCGCAAAATCGCCTTACCGGCCGCTATCATATTCGTTGCTTCGATGATAGGCAGCTTTTCGCTTTTTCTGTATGTCGATTCGCTCTATGAAAAACGGGCCGAGGAGTTGAATGCACACATTGGCGAATTGACCGATCAAAACCAAAAACATTTGCACGACATAACACAAGCAGTCCAGGAGATCGCCGAACAAGTACGCACGGAAGACCTTGCAAGTACGCAGCTCATTCAGGAATTACAGTCCGAGTTTTTGAGGGAACATCAAAAGACAGATCGCGCCAAGAAATATCTTTGGATGATCGATACCTCCGGTGAATTCGTCTTTGGCTCCCCGGCAGCCGTTTTTGTGCGTCTGAATTCTGCCTTTGACCAACAAAAGGAGGTGCTCACAAATGCCGGCCTGTTCAGAAGCAGAAATGATTTCCTAACCAAATTGGTTGATCGTCATCACAAAATCAACTTTGCCAATCTTGATTTAAATTCTTTGAAAAAACAATTGGGTCTGGATGAATCGGACATCCTGATTTCCATTCCTGGTTACAGAGAAGATAGTTGGTATTACTCGAGGGAAAGAGCGCACTTGTTGACCAGCCCCCTGACAAACCAGTCCGGAACCGTTTTGGGAACTCTGTTCCTAAAGATCGACGATTCAGTGAACCATAAATTATACTATAGCAAGTTCCAGGTGCAAAACGAAAGTGCGGCATCTACTCTGGCCCCGGCTTTTGCCTTTTTTGCTTTTCTTGCCGGATTGTTTCTCTGGTTTCTTTTACCGACCTGGGTCTACATCGATGCCCAGCAGCGCGACATCAGCAACCCGGGAATGTGGGCGTTTATCACGCTCATTTCTTTGATATTCGGTTTGGCTATTTATCTGATTACACGACCGTCTGCCATGAAATCATTCCACTGTCCGCAGTGTGAGAATGAAGTAAACGGAGGGGCGTTTTGTCCGCATTGCGGCTTCGATTTAGCCAGCACGATGTGTCCGCAGTGCCAGTACCCGATTAAACCTGAGTGGTCATTTTGTCCCAGCTGCCGAACGGAGCTTATGGCAAAAGTGGAATTAGAAACTGAAAAAAAACAGGCGGTTGAAAAAGAAAAGAGTGCAAAGAGTGAAAAGAAACTTCTTAAAACTTAAAAAGGATTTCACCTCGAGGCGCAAAGTAACGCAAAGAGAATTTTAAAAACTTTTGCGCCTCTGCGCCCTTCGGCGTTGCTCAGGACATGTGTTGCTGCTTTTGCGTGTAATTTCTGATTATGTCGCGCGGGTTTTTTCTTATTCAGAATCTTGTCCATCCTGTTTGTCCTGTCCTGTTTTCTCAGACAGTCTCAAATTTTTGTGCGACTCCACCGCTCCTTATGCCAAATAAACGTAAATATTGAAGTCCTTAATATGACCATAAAAAAACCATTGAGAAACATTCCGTAAAGTCCATATCCTAAATAAACACCCCAGAACCAATTGAGCGGCAGCGAGAGGCACCATTGAATCAAAAGAGAAGTCATCATGACGATTTTTGTTGCACCGGCGCCGATCAGAGAAAAGCTCAATATCATGCCGAATGCTTCTATCCACATAAACAGGCCGATAATTCGCAGAGGACTCGCAGCGATGCTGATGGTACCAGCATCCGGGATAAATAAACCGACAATAGTTTCAGCAAATGGCACCACGCAAAGAGTAAATAGGAGCAGCGCACCGGCGCCGAAACGGGCTACTTCCCAACCCCATCTCTTGGCATCGGCGGACTCTTTCCGGCCCAACGACTGACTTACAAGTGTCAAAGCCGCAGTTCCAATCCCCATCGCAGGCAATAGGGCCACGAGCATGATATTGAGAATGACATTAAATGCCGCCAGCTCTTGCGTTCCCAGTAATCCAACAATAGCAAAAAAGACCACCAGTCCCAAAAACATGAAAAAATTGCGGATGCTTTCCGGAAGGGAAACCCTGATCAGGGTTTGGATTCTTTGTTTATCAGGCAGCCCCTGGAGAAACCCATTCTTGCGGGCATATCTCAGACCCAAACCGAGGTTGGCAAGGACGGCGATCAAAATGGCAAACGTCGTGGCGAGGCCAGCTCCGGCTGTTTCGAGTCTGGGAAACCCTAAATTTCCAAAAATCAGCAGGTAGTTGAAAAACACATTCACGACCATGGCGACCAAAACTGTCAGCAGCGAGAACTTCGGCTTACTAATACCGTTCCAGTAACCCCGGAAGGAAATATTGACGCCAACGAATATCATGGAAGGAATTCTCGGTCGCAGGTAAGCAACCCCTTTTTCAATAACTGCCGGGTCTTGACTGACCAGCGGATAGAGATAGGGCAGGATTAAATATCCAATGACGGCAAGGACCAATCCAACACTGCTTGAAATCAAAATACCTGCGTTGAGGTCGTGCCCGGTCAAGTTGGGATTTCCCTCACCGATTCGCCTTGCAACCAGGGTCTGCACACCCGCGCTTACGCCCAATGCAAGAGACATGATTAACATGAATAGGAAACTACCGACTCCCACACTTGCTAACGCAGCATTCCCTAATCGTCCGACCATAGCGGTATCGATGAGACTCATGATGTTTTGAGCAAGCATGCCGCCGACAATCGGCAGTGAGAGACCGACGATTGTTTTTAAGCGAGACTTTTCGATCAGGACGGCTTCTGGTATCATTATCCGATATTAAAATTTAAATGTCTTCAATTAAGAGACCAAGGGCTTTATAGTTTTGTTTTCAATCAAAGGCGGGGGATGACCCGGTAAATTGACTAGCCAATTGCGGTCGAGCATAAATAATATAGCAAATCAAAAGAGGAGTAACAAGGGTTGAATAAGCGGAAACAAGAAAAACAAGTCTCCTATGGATTAAATCAAGATTGAAACGTCAAAGGATTCTTTAAATCAACGGCTTTGATAGAGATAACTACGAAGTTACTCTCGGACAAATCTGTGGAAGATGCAGGAACTGACATTGCTAAGGAAAAACTCGTGCACATCTCAGGCATAAGGCTCCACCAGGCTGGGATTGTCAGTCTCAAAACAATTGGTCGGATTGATGAACGGTACCATGGAGGTCAGAAGTCAGGTCGGTAAAAGCTCCACATTTTCTTTCACCTGATGTTCGTGACAGGCTTGCCGCCAAATCGGTAATCTATCAGTCATGTTTAGTTCAGTCATATAGCTCTCAACAACCGTTGATGTTTTGCATTCACTGCCGCCCTGTAGCTCCGTCTCAAGAACATTCGCGATATGAACTGCTGTGACCAGGCCGAATTTTGCATCAAAAGACTCATTAGGGCGATGGTGGAAGGCAATGGCTTCTACGATAGAGTCGGAGATTCCCCAGAGTCCAATAAGATACGCACCCATTTCCGCGTGTGTAGCTCCAAACATCTCCTGCTCAGCCTGCCAAATCGTCATTTCATTTTCCGCCGCCAGACTTGCTATTTTCGCATACTGCTTGGGAAAATTTCTGGCAAATATCAGCTTTCCCATATCATGCAGAATGCCAGCCAAAAAGGCTTCTTCAGTTGTGACGTTATCTGCGCCTTCAATTACCGCTATCTTCCTGGCAAATGAACCGACCACCTGACTATGGCGTAATAACTCTTCGAAAGAGGTTCCGGCGAGTTCGATTTGCTCGAATTGGGAAAATATTTCGCTTGAAAGAACCAATGCCTTAATTGTAGTTGGACCAAGCATTCTGCAAGCGTGAACCGGATTCAAAGCCTCCACCTTAAGTCCAAAATGAGCCGAATTGACCACATGCATGACTTTAGCAGTCATACCGATATCCTGAGCGATAAGCTCGCCGACTCTAGTCATAACCTTGTTATTTCCGGAGCCGAGTTCTTTCACTATATCAAAGAATAATGTCGGCGGGCTGGGTAGTGATTTCATCTTCGAAACACAACTGATGAGAGTTTCTTGCAGAAGGATGCGGCGCAGCGATAAAGCTCGGGCCACCTTAGCTTCGAGCAGCTCTGGGTCACATGGTTTTGGCAAGCATTGGTGCACGGGTGCTGCCGCCTGTATAAGACTTGCCTGTACGTTCCTGTCAAGCAACATTACCCGGATTATTTTTGGATCTTGTTTACAGATTTGATTAAATAGGTCGACACTTTTGATTTCAGAGACCTGCGAATCGGCTACGACGACCTCAAAAGATCTTTTGGCAAGTGTTTTAAGGGCCTCACGGCCACTCTGTGTAAATGCCATATCCCATTGACGCTGCATCCGCTCAAGCGATTTTGGTAGGTCCTCCAAATCGCCGACAAATAAAATTCGAGACTTCACACGATCACTTTTCTTTTATTTATTTACTCACCAGGTATGTCGTAAATAGTATCAAACAACCGGTTTTCTAGTAGAACTTTAGGTTTACATCGGCAGGAAGATAAAAAACCATTAGAAGGTGAGCCTGGCCGTTGAGACTGTCAAAAAGGTCAAAATTTAACACAAAATAGTCGCAATTGTGGGCTAAGTTCGCGGGCCAGCCGAGGCAATTCTGGATGAAGCTCGTTATTGGATGAGAGCATACTCTTCGGGGATGCATTAAATCAAGCACAAATGGGTAAAATGGTGATGCCTGAAAGTTGATATTGCACCCTATCTGCTAACCTCTTTTTTATCGGAAAGCCAGACAGGCAACCAAGTTTTATCGTTGACCAAGAAGGCTCTTCAAGAGTGCGTTTTTTAAAAGTTCTTTTGGTCTATGAAAAAAACTATTCTTGAAGGTTATTAAGTAAGGTTGCAGGATAACGACACCCGAGGAAGATAAACTAACCTTTTATCTTCTCCAACTTTTTTCCACTCGCTCCCGGCACGCTCTCAATCACCTTTCTAAACTTGGTCATAATCCGCCCATTCTGATCCAAAAGCGTTTGCCCATAAACAAACTTTTAATATCGCCTATAATCGCGTACATGCACGGCACCAGGAACAGCGTTAAAAGCGTGCCGATGCTCAAACCCCAGACCATAACGTTTGCCAGCGGACTCCAAATATCCGATTTACCGCCAATGCCAATGGCCATGGGCATCAGGCCGAAAACTGTGGTGACGGTGGTCAGTAGAATCGGCCGCAGGCGCAATTTGCCTGCACTCAGAATCGAGCGCCAGCGGCGCATTTTTTTTTCACCGGCCTCATTGATGAAGCTGATAAGCACCAGTGAATCGTTGACCGCCACGCCGGCCAACGCCACCAGCCCGTACATATTGTTGATGTTAAACGGACTTTGAATAATCAACAAGCCGATGGTGGCGCCCCAAAAGGCAAAGATGATCGCCATAAAAATGATCACCGGCTGGATGAAAGATTTGAACTGTCCGGCCAGAATAATGTACATGATCATCAAGCCAATGCCGAAGAGCTGAAAAAGCTGGCCAAACGCATCCTGAAATTCTGAAAATTGCCCCCGGAAAACAATGTCATATCCCGGGTAACGTTTGCTGATTGCCTTAAAACGTTTGATAAGTTCCTGGTTCACCGCCAAAGCGCTGTTTTTAGAGGCATCCACATCGGCTTTTACTCCGATAGCGCGCTTGAACTGATCGTGTTTGATGATCGAATACCCTTGCTTAATCCTGAGCGAAGCCACATCCTTGAGTGTAACCAGACCACCAAAGGGCGTGGCGATTTTCAAGTTTTCCACATCAGAAATATTTTGCCGGCTTTCTTCTTTATATTTCACCACCACGTTTATTTCTTCGTCTCCATCACGGATTTCGGTTGCGATTCCGCCGTCAAAAGCAAAGCGCACCGTCAAAGCGATTTGGGCGACGCTCAAGCCGACAAGCGCCGCTTTTTCTTCATCAACTGTAATTTGCAGCTCGCGTTTGCCGGGAACAAAATCATCACGGACATCAAACACGCCATTCATGCTGCGCAGTTCTTTTTTAACCAGCTCCGTAACTTCCTGCAGCTCTTCGATATATTCTCCACGCACCCGAATTTCTACCGGTGCACCCACCGGCGGACCGGTACTAAAGATATTGAACTCAAGTGACTTGATGCCGGGAATTTCGTTGAGCTGCCGCCGCAGGTCGGCATTGATTTCCTCGATGCTGCGGGTGCGTTCTTTCTTATTTGTCAGCTCCAGCACCAGTTGTCCCAAAGAAGTTTTGAAGAACCACTCCTCCTGTCTTTGCTGCAGTCCGCTATTGGTGGTAACACTGACCAACTCATTCTCCGGTAACTTAAACGCGATTTTCTCGGCCTGTCGCATGACTTCGTCCGTGAGCTCAATTTTGCTTCCTTCCGGCAAATTGATAAACACAAACACGCGCGGAATTTCCTCCGAGGCAAACATATCAATTCCGACAACCCGGATCAACGGAATGCTCATAAAGATAAGCAAAATAGTGATGACGAGGACAAGATACCGTTTGCGGAGAAACTTAGTGAGGTATTTGATGTAAAGCTTTCTTAGTTTCTTAAACTTAACAAAGCCTTCACGCTTTTTGGGGATTTGGCGGCTCCACTCAGCAATATGAGAAGGGAGTATGAAAAACGCTTCAAACAACGAAGCAATGAGCGCGAGAGTTACCACAATTGGCACGACTTTCAGAAACTCGCCGATCACACCTTCCATGAGCATCAATGGTAAAAATGCGGCGACAGTGGTAAGTGACGAAGTGAGCACAGGCATAGCAACTTGCTGAACGCCGAGCGTAACTGCTTTTTTTACCGGGTGTCCTTCTTGAACATAGCGATAACAGTTTTCAATAATGACGATGGCATCGTCAACGACCATTCCCAAAACCAGTACAAGTCCGAAAAGGGAACTGCCGCTTAAGGTCATGCCGATCTGTTTCATAAAAATAAATGTAAACATAAACGTCACCGGAATTCCGATGGCTGCAAAAATGGCGTTTCTCGGACCTATAAAAATATACAAGCAAATCACCACCAGAACCAATCCGAGGAAAGCATTGTTTTGCAGGATTCCAAGAAATTCTTTGATTTGAATCGAGGAGTCATTCGTAACAGTAATCTGGACGCCTTGCGGAGCGTGGTCACGCTGATACTGAGCTACTAACGCTTTTATTTCGTCGATGATTTTAATGGAGTTGCCATCCTTCTTTTTGGTGACGCTGATAGTCAGAGCATCTTCCCCGTTGAAACGCGAGATAATGACGTCGTTTCGGGTCACGGTGTCTCGAATCTCGGCAACATCTTCAACACGCACATGATGCCCCAAAGGATTTGCCTTGAGGATGACTTTATTGAGTTCCTCAACTTTACCAATTTCACCGACGGTGCGTACCATGACTTCCCAACGCCCCATGTCGATATCGCCGGCAGGCAGGTCGAGGTTCTTGGCCCGAATAGCTGCCATAACCTGACTCAAAGCCAGGTCGTAGCTCTGCAATTTAACCGGGTCGACCTCCACCCAAATTTCGCGCTCACTGCGGCCGAAGATTTGGCATTTAGCAACATACCGAATCTCCAGAATATCGTCGCGCAAATTCTCTGCGAGTTCTTTCATTTCTTTCTCGGTGGCGGCGCCACTGAAGACAACACTGACCATTGGTATAAAATCCTGCATGGTGTAATTGAAAATCAATGGATCCTTGGCGCCCTCCGGGAAGTCAACTTTTTCAACTTCCGTACGCACATCCTGCAGGCGTTTGTCAAATTCATAGTCAGACATGGTTTCGAATTTTATCCAGACAAGCGCAGCGTTCTCACGCGAAACAGAGGTGATATTATCGATGCCATCGATATCCCGCACTTCTTTTTCAACTTTGTCGGTGATGAGTTTCTCGGTATCTTCGGGAGAGAACCCTGGCGCGCCGGTCCAGACAAAGATCCACGGAAAGGAGACATCCGGCGTCAGTTCTCTCGGCAAAGTAAGAAGTGAATAGGTGCCGAGCACGATTGCCGCAATCATGATGATGTTGACCAGAACGGGGTTTTTTATGGAGAGATTTGCTATCAACATTTACTTCAATCCTTGATTCAGAGAGGATTTGCAGGATGTAACTGAATTAAATAATTTCAAGTAAAAGTCGTACTTTGCGTTTTTAAGGAACCCTTTTTCAAATCCAGCAGAGCCGTCATTCTGAGCACGAAAAGCACTGAATCTTGATTTCTGTACCAAAACTGATGTGCGAAGAATCTGGTTTTCTGCAGTGCACAGATTCTTCGCACACGTAACCCTGGCGTAAAAGCAAATAGAGACTGAGTTCGCTGCTCAGAATGACTGATTTAATTTATCCTTGTAGTTCCTGTGTATCCTGTCTGCTATTTTTTTATTACCTCCACCCCATCAGCTAAATTCTCTTGTCCCATTACCACCACTTCCTCACCTGCTTCGACACCTTCTAAAATCGCAATATAGTCACGCGTCTCAATTCCAAATTTTGGAATACGTTTCCGGGCGGTTCCATCTTTGACGATGTAAATAATCGTCTGATTGGCTCTTTCGAGCAAGGCGTTTTTTGGCAGAAGCAGCGCATCTTTTTGGGTTCGGGTTGCTATTTCAACTTTTGCAATCATACCTGCTTTTAATTGCAATTTGGGATTGTCGATCAAAACTTCGATCGGAAATGTGCGGCTTGATAAATTTGCTTGCGGCCCCACTGAAGACACTTTACCTGAAAAGAAAAATTGCTCGTACGAATCGACCGAAACAGTGGCTGACTGACCCTTTTCTATTTTCACGATGTCCTTTTCAGCAACGCCAAATTTAACTTTCACTTGACTGATATCCACGACTTTCACAATTGGAACTCCGGGAGCAACTGTACTACCCAACTCAACCAGTCGCGCCGCAACCAATCCATTTACCGGACTGGTTATGCGGGCATCTGCTAATTGCCGCCTGGCCATTTTTACAGTCGCGTTCGCCGTTAAATATGCTGCTTCAGCGGATGCTTTTTGTAAACGCGCGCTCTCAAAAATATACTCTGATATATCATTTGTTTCTTGCAACTTTTCATTTCGCGCAAAATCTTTGGCTGCTTTCTCAAACGCAGCATTTGCCTGCATCAGATTTGCTTCAGCTTGTTCGAGAGCGAGCTGCTTTAATTCGGGATCTATTTGCACCAAAGGCGTGCCCTTTTTTACCGGGTCGCCAACGTGGACATAGATTTTAATAACGGTGCCTGCTGTTTGCGAAGAAATAAGAACATCATGCAGCGGGAAAAGCGTACCGGTCGCCCGCACCAAATCGACGACCTCCCCCCGCTGAATAACGTGCGTTTGCACCGGGATGTGGCTTGGCGAATCGATCTCAACTCCATTACTGCCTTCATCCGAGGTCTCGCGGTTTCCACATCCCTGGTTAAATGCGCCGCTAAGGATAGCTACAACAAGTAATAGTTTTATTCTTAACATTTATTAACTCCATATTGCTTTCCCGAGGAGCGATTAGCGCAGAGCGAGCGAACAAATCTGATGCAGTTGAATTATCGCTCCTCGCTTTTGCGCTCTTCGCTATTCGTGGATGCTCTTGCGCTAATCGGTAAGAACTCCCATCGCCCGATCTAACCGAGCCCGGGCGATCCAATAATCGTAACGCGCGTTAATAAGGTCAGCTTCTGACTTCGTATGAATAAACTGTGCGTCCAGAACATCGAGGTTCGCCGCCAGGCCAACTTTGTAGGAATTATCTAACACGCGCAGATTCTCAGCGGTTTGCTCGACAGTTTTTCCTGCAATGTGAAATTTTTTCAAAGAAGTCTCCAGATCGAGCCGGGAGCGAATCACATCCAAAGTCAGGAGACGTTGGGTCTCTTCTTTTCTTGCTTCAAAACTTTTGAGCCGGGCTTTATTTTCCTGCAAGCTGGCTAAATTGCTGAAACTGTGAAAGATGGGAAGATTCAACGAAACGCCGGCGCTCCAAAATGAGAAACTATCCAGGGCAAATGTATTATTTTGCTCCCATCCCAATTGGTAAAAAAAATTGACTTTGGGTTGAAATGCAGCCCATGCCAACCGGACACCTGCTCGTTGTGCATCTACTGAAGCATTGACCGCTTTTGACCCGGGGTGGTGATTCCTGCTCTTTTCAATTTGCTCATTTTGATTTTCAATCAATGGGATAGGTTCGAATAACAGTGGATTGACAGAGAATGCCTCTGCAAAAGGAACTCCCATCACCTGCTTAAGTGCGGCGGCGGCAACTTTCAGATTGTTTTCCGTTTCAACAAGTTGACCTTCGCTATTGGCAGCTTGCACCTCCCAGCGCAGAACATCGGTTCGGCTGCGCAGCCCAACTTCGAGCATTTTTTGTGCCGTGCTCAAATGCTCTTGAGAAGATTCCAAATTTTTATTCGCCAGTGAAACTAATTCGCGTACTTGCAACACTCGTAAATACCGCGTCCTGACATCCAGAATCACCTGCTGACGCGTGTCTTCCAGATTGTGTTCAGTAGCGGACTCCTGCGCCTTCGCTAATCCAACCGCAGCCCAATTTGCACCGCCGTTGTAAATCGGCTGCACCACTTGCAAGGCGGTGGAGAAAGCATTACTGTAAGCCCCCGGCCTTACGTCATTTGGATCACCCGCACCGAACTGCTCTACTAAACCACGGCCGACATCAAAAAAAACATTGCCTCTTCGCACACTTGCCGGGTCCAGGCGAGCATAACTGAATTGCAAATCCGCTTTGGGCAGGAGATCGAGCTTGGCCCTTTTAACACTATGACCCGATGCTTTTAAATCCGCTTTTGCCGCTCTTAATCCGGCGTTGTTATCTAAGGCGATTTCAATGGCTTCGTTTAAAGTAATCACTTTGCCGTTCTGAGCAGCCTTAAGCCCTGTTATCAGCATCGAAAGTGTAAAAACCGCTAAAAGAAATCTATCATTCAAGTTAAAAATTTTCATTCTTGAAACTCTCCAATTCCTATTTACTTACAAATTCATTTCCTTTTATAAAAAACCGCCACTGCAAATCCACCGCCCTGGAAATTCCGATTCTTGAACTGGTTGAGATCTCAAAACGGCTTTGCTTTAAATAGCGCTGCAAGAAAACAGACCGGCCGACCTGTTCCCCATGAACTCCCGGATTAAACTTGAAAGCTTGAAATAGTTTGCCCGGGCCGTTAGTGAGATTTTTTATCGAATTTGTTTGCCGGCGTTTTTTCATGGCTTTTAATCCCAAAATTGGTTGCACGGCCCTGATTAAAACGGCGCCGACTCCGTCTTCCTCGGTGGTAAAGTTCAGGCAGTGATACATGCCGTAAATAAGAAATATATAAATGCACCCATGAGTTTCCCGCAGCATTGCGCCTTTATTTGGTTTGGTTACGGCGTGGGAAGCAGCGTCATCCCGGTAGGCCTCGGTTTCGACAATGATGCCTTCACAGCCGTTATATTGCAGTTTCATGCCGAGCAGTTTTCTGGCAACACTTAAGGTGTCTTGAGCAAAAAAAATCTTGTCGATCAGGTCTTCCTTCACTTACGATTTCTCTAAAAGGATTGTTTATTTTTAGCACCAATATAGGCAGTCAACCGGCGAATATCAAGATTAATTCGCACTGTTTAATCGGTGCAGAAAAATATTTGACCCTGATGAAGCAATTCAGTAAATTGGGTTATTAAATAACAGAAAGTCCGATATTAATTACAACCCGAAGGGACTCGCAATGCGGACCACTAAAGCTACTTTATGCATTCTACTAATCCTACTGATTGTACCTTTTCTTCGAGCTGGTGAAAACAATAGGGTTACTCTGGTAAAAGCCTTTCCAAATCTCAGTTTTGACTCTCCGGTCTTTTTCTGTCACAGCAACGACGGCACAAACCGAGTTTTTGTAGAAGAGCAGCGCGGGGTCATTCGGGTTTTTGCCAATGATTCAACCGCATCTAATACAGAAGTGTTTTTAGATATTGACGGCCGGGTTACCTCCGGCGGCGAAATGGGACTTTTGGGGTTGGCTTTTCATCCCAACTACTCGGGGAACGGCTATTTTTACGTCAACTACACCACCACACAAAATGGTCCGCGCAGAACTGTGATTTCCCGGTTCTCTGCCCAGGGCAATCAGGCGGATCCTAACTCCGAATTGATTATTCTGGAAGTCGCGCAGCCGTTCAGCAATCACAATGCAGGTATGATCGATTTCGGAGGGGACGGCTATTTGTACATATCATTGGGTGACGGCGGCAGCGGCGGCGACCCCCAAAATAATGGCCAAAATCGCACCACGCTGCTGGGAAGTTTGCTGAGAATTGATGTCGATAATCCTGCGGCGGGATTGAATTACGGCATTCC
>SMUX01293587.1_pt1 | contig 15956 bp, 14 predicted proteins | sample 2456431 | NCBI WGS metagenome assembly SMUX01 (sample SAMN11095930, study PRJNA526329) | marine sediment metagenome | biome: Marine sediment; feature: Surficial sediment; material: Deep marine sediment; isolation source: Hadal surficial sediment | place: Pacific Ocean | collected 2014-11 | depth... | reverse complement strand
GACGAGATAGAGCACGCAGCGGGCGAACAGCTAGCGGGTATCGATCTGGCGGCTATCAAGATCGAAGACAGCGATGAGCTCAAGGTGTTATCACCAACCACCGCAATTTTCTACATAACGCCTACACCCAGCGAGCCGCAATTCGTGTCAGTAGGTGACAAGATTTCCGTCGGTAATACGTTGTGCCAACTGGAGGCGATGAAGATATTCACCCCGTTGACGTTGGCCGATTTCAACGTCGATGCAGAGCTTTACGATGGGTCGACGGAGTTTGAGGTCACTCGTATCAACATGAGCAATGGTCAGCAGGTGAATACAGGGGATCTATTGTTTGTAGTCAAACCCTCAACTAGCTGATCGCGCGAGGTCCAACACGCCTTTGGCGATACAGGCTGAAGCTATCGCAAGGATCACCCAACCGCTCACGGCCTTAAACGATTCATCGTTGAATTTCCCCAGTAAGCGGGTGCCAATCCGGGTTCCAAGAACCGCAGTTAACATCGCAATGCCATAGAACCAGGGCGGTATCGACTCGCTCACGCCGATGATGAGCCCGTAGTAGACGAGTTTGATCAGGTGTCCGATCGTCTGGGTGATCGCCTTGCTCGCAATGATCTGATAACGATTCAGCGGTGTGTTGAGATAAAAAACGTCCAGCAGCGGTCCTGAAGCGCCTGCGAGAAGTTGCGCTGCAGTGACCACACCCCCGCAGGTAAATGCGGTGGGCGTACGCTTGATGTCGAGTCCCGAGACATAGGGGCTCGCTCGGGCAAGCCATGGGAACGAGCCCACTAGAATGAGGATGACGGCGGAGTTGGGTGCTAGGGTAATTGCGCTAAACAGGCCCAGGACTGTGCCTGAGCCGAGCAGGTAGGCCGGTAGGATGCGCCACTGAATATGGCGGCGCAGAAACCAGGCACGAGAACCGTTGGCAGTTGCCTGTACTACCCCGTGAATCATCATGGCTGCCGCGACGGAAACCGTCGAGACCAGAATGGCCATCAGAATCATCCCACCCGCCATACCGAGAATGCCTGACAAGATGCTTGTGGCGAGAACGCTGAGCAGGATGACGAGATTCAAAATCATTCGGTTCTACTGAAAATCCGCGGCTTCAAGTGAATTGAGCCCTGTTTCAATCCATGAAAAAAGCGAATATAAGGAATATGATCGTCGCCAATTTGGAAAGAAGAATTTCATGATCGAAAATCTGGAAACACTCGTGACCTTGTCCAAGACCGGTACCATGATGGAGGCGGGCACGGTCCTGAAGATCTCTCAGTCGGCGGTGAGCAAGCGGATTGCGACTTTGGAACGATATTACGACCGAGCGCTCATCGAACGCCATGGCCGGCGTGTGGTGCTCACTCACCACGGAACCCGACTGGTGGAGAAGGTCACTCCATTGATCTCGGAGTTGCGCGGCGTGTTTCTCGAAGACAACGCCTTGCGCAAGGGCCAGATCATCCTCGGCGTATCCGAAGCGATACTCGCCAGTTGGGGTCCACGGTTGTTTGCTCAGGTCCGAGAGCAAATGCCGGAGGTGGAATTGATATTTCATGCGCAACGCTCGCCGGTGGTTTTAGATCGTATCCGGTCGGGGGAGTACATGGTTGGGCTCTGTACAGGTTCTTCGGATGCGGACATGGACCTGCAAAGCGAGGTTGTACGGCTCGAACCACTGGTCATCGTTCCTTCGGCACTTGAGAACATTGACTACAAGATTGGCGATGAGCTTGCTGTAATCACCATCGAATCGCGTTCGGGTGCCTGGCGTTCGATCGAAGATGATCTCAAACGATTGCATCTAAAGCGCGAAGTATCGTTGGAGTCGTTTTTCTCCGTAGCGCAAATGGCATTGGCGGGTTTTGGTCATGGTCTCATCCCCGCTGGAGTTGCTGCTACCTTGGGTATCCCGGAAGGTAAATTGATTCCCCTGAACGGAGTCGGTCTTAACCGACCGGTGCGTTTCGTCGCGCGCAAGTCGATGTTCTCACAGCCGTTGATCCAGAGCTTCTATCGCGCTGTGGCGGAGTTGGCAGCGACGATCTGATTAAACTTATTCTTCCGCGAAAGACTCCCGGCACCAATGGGCGAGCGCCTTTACCCAATTTGCGTTGTCGTTGAGACAGGGGATCAACGTAAGCTCGGTTCCTCCCGCTGCGAGAAATGTTGCTCTGCCGCGGATGCCGATTTCCTCCAACGTTTCCAGGTTGTCGGCGATGAAGGCGGGGCATGCGATGACGAGGTGTTTGACCCCTCGGCTTGGCAGTTGCTGCAGCACTTCGTCGGTGTACGGCGTTAACCACGGCAATCGGCCGAGTCTGGATTGAAAGCTCACGGAATAGCGATGGTCGGGTATCTGCAGGCGTTCGGCCAGCAACTTCGCGGTGCGATAGCTCTGGTGTCGATAGCAGGTGTCATGAGCTGGCGACGGGTTCGCGCAACAGTTGTCGGATTGCAGACAGTGATTCCGGGTTGGATCAGCGCGCGTGATGTGTCGTTCAGGCAATCCGTGATAGCTCAATAACAAATGATCCCACTGGTGGGTCAGGCCTTCTTCGATAATGGCAGCTAACGAATTGATGTACCCGGGCCGGTCGAAGAACGGCGCCAGCACGCGAACTCTCATGTCCTCCGTCTCGTTCTTGTTTGTGGATAACCATTTCTGTACCGCTTCGATGGACGTCGTGCGTGTGGAATCCGCATGCTGAGGATAAAGCGGTACGAGGAGCAGGTCTCGAACACCCTGATCACGAAGCTCTTCGAGCTTGTTTTCGATGCTGGGCTCGCCATAACGCATCGCAAGTGCGCAGGCAAAAGGAAAATGATTTGCGAACGAAGTTTCCAGAGCGCGACTGTGCAAGAGTAGGGGTGAGCCTTCAGGTTCCCAGATACTGGCGTAGGCCGCTGCACTCCGCGCGGGCCGAAATGGGAGAATGAAGCAGGAGACGATGATCCGCCGCAGGATCCATGGCACGTCCAACACGTAGGGATCCATGAGAAACTGACTCAGATAACGGCGAACGTCCACCACTTCATGAGATTTTGGCGTGCCGAGATTGACCAGTAGAATCCCGCGCGACACGGCTTCTCCTTCTTAGTGATTCTGTGCAGGGCGGTGCACCAAAAGAGCGGATCTGTACGCTTCTCAGATGATGGGATAGTATCCGCGCTCCCTCGAGTTGTCATGAGTATACGTTGACGGTCATCATCGACTACGACGCAGGAAATCTGCGCAGTGTGCAGCGTGCTTGTACCGAGGTGGGACTCGATGCGGAAATCACCGCTGATCCCGAGCGCGTCAGGCACGCTGCGCGGGTTATCTTTCCCGGCGTAGGGGCTGCGGGAAGCGCAATGAGAAGCTTGTGCGGGACCGGGATGGATGTTGCTTTGAAAGAGGTGATCGCTGCGGGTCGCCCGGTACTCGGAATCTGTCTGGGCTTGCAGATTTCGCTGGATCATTCCGAAGAGAATGATCAACGTACCCTAGGCCTCATTCCCGGTAATGTACGCCGTTTCAGTTTCGATGATCCGGAGCTGAAGATACCGCACATGGGTTGGAATGAGGTGCGCGTGCTGCAACCCCATCCGTTGCTGGAAGGCATCGAGGCGGGCGATGAGTTTTATTTTGTGCACGGTTACTTCCCCCAGCCGGAGGATCTGGCAAACGTCTACGCAGTCACCGACTACGAATCGGAGTTTGCCAGTGCCGTGGGACGAGAAAACTACTTTGCTACCCAGTTTCACCCGGAAAAAAGTGGCCGGGTGGGCCTGCGACTTCTTGCAAGATTCAAAAACTGGGACGGCACATGTTGAGTAAGCGGTTGATTGCCTGCCTGGACGTGCGCGATGGCAAGCTAGCTAAAAGTGTCAGATTTGTAGACACCAAAGATATTGGCGATCCAGTTGAAAAAGCACGTGAATATTACGCGGATGGTCTTGACGAACTCGTGTTCTACGACATCACCGCCTCCAGCGACAAACGCAACATCATGCTGGATGTCGTCGAGAAGGTTGCCGAGCAGGTCTTCATTCCCTTATCGGTTGGAGGCGGCGTTCGCTCGGTTGCGGATGCCACTGACTTGCGGCTTGCCGGGGCGGAGAAGATCAATGTCAATTCCGCCGCCGTACAACGTCCGGAACTCATCAGCGAATGTGCTGAAGCCATTGGTGATCAGAACATCGTGTTGTCCATGGATATTCGTCGAGTGGAACGATGTGATGAGTTTCCCTCTGGTTATGAGATCGTAATCAATGGCGGACGCACGCCTATGGGTATCGATGCATTGGATTGGGCTCGCAAAGGTGAAAAGCTTGGCGCAGGTGAACTCGTCATCAACTCCATCGACGCAGACGGCACGCGTGAGGGTTACGAACTCAAGCTCACCGCGATGCTCGCAGAAGCTGTGCGTATTCCAGTCATCGCATCTGGCGGCGCCGGTAAACCGGAGCACCTTTACGATGTGCTCACCACCGGCAAGGCAGACGCAGCCCTGGTTGCGTCCATGGTCCACTACGGTGATTACACCGTGAGTGAGCTGAAGCAATACCTACATGACCAGGGGGTCAAGATGCGGATGTCATGGTGATGAAAGCAATCGTTGTTGAAGACAAAAATCTGATCTGGCAGGACGTTCCGGAACCCGAACTGGGTGTCGGCGAGGTTCGCATCAAGGTGCACGCTACGGCGGTTAATCGTGCAGATCTGATGCAGCGTCAGGGTGCCTATCCCCCGCCACCCGGCGCGAGTCCCATATTGGGTTTGGAGTGTGCCGGTGAGGTGCTCGAAGTGGGCGAGGGGGTGACTCGCGTTGCCACGGGTGACTCGGTATGTGCTTTGCTTGCCGGTGGTGGATACGCGGAACAAGTTGTCGTTCCGGCGGGACAGGTGTTACCCATTCCCGAAGGGCTGACGATGCTGGAAGCGGCTGCGATTCCGGAAGTATTCGCCACTGCGTACCTGAATCTCTATATGGAGGCGGGACTCAAAACCGGGGAGCGGGTGTTATTACATGCCGGTGCAAGTGGGGTTGGAACTGCGGCGATCCAGCTTTGCAAAACAACCCACAACCCCTGTTTCGTTACGGCAGGCAGCAGTGAAAAAATTGCCCGCTGTCAGGCACTGGGTGCAGAGGAGGGATGGGACCGACATCAGGGCAGTTTTCGGACGTCCGTCATGGACTGGTCTGGTGGTGACGGCGTGGACGTGATCCTCGATCCGGTCGGGGCGGGTTATCTTGCCGATAACCTTGCGAGTCTGAACACCGATGGGCGACTCGTCGTGATCGGTCTGATGGGTGGCATGGAAACACCTCTCAACCTTGGACTCATGATGATGAAGCGGCTACGCATTATTGGCTCGACCTTGCGGGCTCGACCGATTGCCGCCAAGGCGTCGGTTATGGATGCCTTGCAGAAAGAAGTTTGGCCGTGTCTCGAAGCCGGCACGATCAAACCAATCGTGGAAAATGTTATCCCCATCGCAGAAGCAGATCGCGCTCACGCGCTCATCTCCAGCAATGAAACGGTCGGAAAGGTGTTACTACAGGTCGTTTAAAGAGTCGAGTTGGGCTTTTAGAGTTGCGAGAGCCGCACTTGCTTCTTCGGCCTTTTTGCGTTCCCTGGCAACCACCTCTGCAGGCGCTTTGGCAACAAAGTTTTCGTTGTTGAGTTTGCCTTCCACGCGTTTGAGTTCCTGTTCCTTTTTATCGATTTCTTTCCCGAGTCGTGCTCGTTCCACTTCGGCGTCGATGAGACCGCCAAGTGGTACCATCACTTTCAGATCGCCGACCAGCGACAGAGCGTTGGGCGGTGGTTCCGTATCGTCATCCAGCCACTGAATGTCATCGATCTTGGCAAGTCGTTTTAAGAGCATTTCGGTACTGGCCGATAGTTGCCGGTCGGTTTCGGTGCCGCCTTGAAAACACAGGTTAACCGCTTGCCGAGGATTGATGTTGGCTTCTCCACGAATGTTTCGAACGCCGACGACGACTCCTTTGAGCCAGGTTATTGCGGCATCGGCTTCGGCGTCCTCGAGGACTTCATCAGCTTCCGGGAACGGCTGCAGCATGATCGTTGGATGATTATTACCGAGTAGCGGCGCCACCTCGCGCCAGATAGTTTCGGTGATGAACGGCATGATCGGATGTGCCGCACGCAGCAGGATGTCGAGCACGCTTAAGAGTGTATGCTGTGTTGCGCGAATGACTTTCGGATCCGCGCCTTCATCCCATAACACTGGTTTAGTAAGCTCTATGTACCAATCGCAGTACTCATGCCAGGCGAACTCGTACACCGCGTTGGCGTAGAGGTCGAATCGATAGGTATTGATGGCGCGTTCGGAGGTTCTCAACAGGTGATGGCTGCGCGACAGGATCCACCGATCTGCGAGGCTCAACAAAACCTCACCCTCGAGATCGGCTTCCTGACAGTTCATCAGGACGAATCTGGCAGCGTTCCACAGCTTGTTGCAGAAATTCCGATAACCTTCGATGCGGTTGAGATCGAAGCGCAAGTCACGCCCGGTGCTCGCGAGCGCGCAGTACGTGAACCGCATTGCGTCGGTTCCGTATGAAGGCACTCCATCCGGGAACTCTTTGCGAATCGCTTTTTCGATAGCGGGCGCCATCTGAGGTTGGGTTAGGTTCGTGGTGCGCTTGGCGATCAGGTCCTCGAGGCTGATTCCGTCAACGAGGTCGAGGGGATCGAGTCCGTTGCCCTTGGTCTTGGACAACTTCCGGCCTTCAGCGTCCCGGACCATTCCGGTGATGTAGACCTTCTTGAAGGGGATTTCGCCGGTGAACTTGAGGGTCATCATGATCATCCGGGCTACCCAGAAGAAAATGATGTCATGTCCGGTAACGAGAACGTCCGTGGGGTGATAGCGGGAGAGTTCCTCGGTTTCCTCTGGCCAGCCGAGGGTGGCGAAGCTCCACAGCGATGAGGAGAACCAGGTATCCAGGACATCGGGATCCTGGGTGAGGGTTATTGCTTCGCTTAATCCGTACTTGGTGCGGGCTTCTGCCTCACTCGGGGCAACGTAAATTTTACCGGCCTCATCGTAATAGGCTGGGATGCGATGCCCCCACCACAGTTGGCGTGATATGCACCAGTCTTCGATGTTTCGCATCCAGGAGAAGTACAGGTTTTCATACTGCTTGGGTACAAATTCTATGGAACCGTTCTCTACTGCTTCGATGGCAGGATCCGCCAGTGGCTGAATCTTCACGTACCATTGGTTCGTGAGCCAGGGTTCGATGATGGCTTCGGAACGATCACCGCGTGGCACCATCAAGCGGTGATCAACGACTGCATCAAGCAGGCCCAGTGCATCGAGATCGTCGACGATAAGCTTACGCGCCTCGAATCGATCCAACCCCTGATAAGCTTTGGGAGCATTTTCGTTGATGCTGGCAGAAGCGGTGAAAATATTGATCACATCCAGCTTGTGGCGAGCACCGATCTCGTTGTCGTTGAAATCGTGAGCCGGGGTAATTTTTACGCAGCCTGTGCCGAACTCGGGGTCCACGTGTGTGTCCGCGATGATGGGAATTTCCCGATCGGTGAGCGGCAACATGATGGTTTGCCCGACCAGATCTGCATATCGCTCATCGTCTGGGTGCACGGCAACCGCGGTGTCACCTAACATCGTTTCGGGTCTTGTTGTTGCTACGATGAGGTAACCCTTGCCATCGCGTGTTTTGGCGCCGTTGGACAGTGGGTAACGAAAGTGCCAGAGATGACCAGGTTCTTCGTTGTTATCCACCTCGAGATCGGAGATCGCAGTACCGAGCAGCGGATCCCAGTTCACTAGTCGTTGCCCGCGATAGATTAATCCCTCGTCATACAACTGGACGAACACTTCGATCACGGCGCGGGAAAACCCTTCATCCAGGGTAAAACGGTCGCGGCTCCAGTCGAGGGATGAGCCCATGCGTCTCAACTGTTGAGATATGTTGCCTCCAGTCTGTTTCTTCCACGCCCATACCCGGTCGACGAACGATTCACGACCGATGTCGTGGCGATTTTTACCCTCAGCGTTCAACTGCCGCTCGACGAGCATCTGGGTGGAAATTCCCGCATGATCGGTACCCATCTGCCACAGGGTTCGCGAGCCCTTCATGCGCTGGTAGCGAATGAGCGTATCCATCAGCGTATGCTGAAAGGCGTGGCCCATGTGCAAGCTGCCGGTTACGTTGGGCGGCGGAATGACAATGCAGTAACTTGGACCGTTACCATTTGGCGCGAAATAGTCCGCTTTCTCCCACTCCTCATATAAGGACTGTTCGATCGCATGGGGGTCGAAACTACTTTCCATCGGCTCCCTCGGAGTTCTGGTTATTGGACAGCCGCTTTATGGTACTTGTGATTTCCTTAGAAAGCGCTTTGAGTACCGTGCTGCGTAGCTCATCTACCTGGCGGACGATCACCGTATGCAGCCAGGCATGAAGCGTCTCATCTATGCAAACCTTGAGCGCCTCGTTGAGTTCGTCTGTCGAGTCAGACGTCCACTCAATCTCGTATTGTTTTATGGATTCACGGGCTTGTTCGAGAATCTGTGCCGTGGATGTACTCCACTCATCACCCAGCAGGGCCTGAAACAGATCGTCGCCGAGAACCGTTTGCTCAGTGAACCCGCCGATGACCTGAGTCTCGGTTTGCGTTTGCTCACTTGGAGAGATCCCTCCAACTACGACGTCGTCCAGTAAAGGTACCGGGGGATCGCTTTGGTCGGCCTGGGAAGTTTTTGCTTCAACGGCTGCTGTTTTCTTGCCGCTCAGGGCTGTTTTTTCGCCGCTCAGGGCTGTCTCCTCACTCAGGAGAACGCGCATGGATTCGAGATCCCCGAGCAGGGCTTTGCGTGGATCCTTGGGTTTCTTGCGACTCATTGCACTTCCCAATCGTCGAGATCGTGGTGGAACAGCGGGTAACCGCGATCCCGGTAAAACTGGTATCGCTCGCGACCGCGACTTTTCGTTTCACCCACGACGATTTCCGCCACACGGTCAAAGCGTCCGAAAAAAGTCGGAATTTCATCACTCAGGTTAATGAGTACACCGTCGTGTTCATGGGGGTCGTCCCAACCGATGACCACCGGTGCACCGGCCGCAAACGCATCGTTTTGTCGTCCGTGTGGCATGAATCGCTGATCGGGATAGGCCCACAACAGATCGTCGAAATCCGTAGCACTTTGCTCGTGGTTGGTGTGGATGTACACCCGATTACCCGCGTCCACTGCCTTACAGGCCAGCCTGCAGGCAAAACGCATCATGGCGTTCAGGTCTACGTCTTCAAGAATGTAGAAATCCACCCGGGTCATGCCTGCTCTGCCAGGTAGCGAAACAATAAAGCCACTGGACGCCCGGTCGCTCCTTTTTTCGAACCACTAAGGTAGGCACTGCCGGCGATGTCCATATGTGCCCAGGCGCGGTTTTTGGTGAAGCGGGACAAAAAACAGGCAGCCTTGATGGCTCCCGCATCCCGCCCGGCGACGTTGGCCATGTCGGCAAAGTTGCTGTGCAGGCTCGCCTGGTAATCGTCCCATAACGGCAGCCGCCATGCTCGATCACCTGTCCAGTCCCCTGCTGCCAGGAGCGCGTCCGCCAGCACATCGTTTTTACTGAAGATGGCAGAAGCAACACTTCCAAGCGCGACAACACACGCACCGGTCAGCGTGGCTACATCGATAATGACGCGAGGTTTGTAACGTTCCGCATAGGCGAGCGCATCACAAAGCACCAGTCGACCCTCGGCGTCGGTATTGAGGATCTCCACGGTTTGTCCGGAATAAGTGCGAACAATATCCCCCGGGCGGGTTGCGTTCCCACCGGGCATATTTTCCGCAGCTGCCAGGATCGTCACAATATTTATTGGCAGCCTGGCTTCAACCGCGGCACGCGTGGCGCCGAGAACGGTTGCAGCTCCGCACATATCGAACTTCATCTCATCCATCGCCGCCGGGGGTTTCAAACTGATGCCACCGGTATCGAAGGTAATGCCTTTGCCTATCAGCACAAAAGGTGCGTCTTTCGGTTTACCGCCTTTGTAGTTGACGATAATCATCTTGCCCGGGGTGTTGCTGGCCTGGGAAACAGCCAGAAACGCTCCCATGCCGAGCTCCCGCATGCGCTTCTCATCGAGTGCTGAAACGCTGGTCTTGTACAGCCGGCCTAGCTTGCGGGCTTCGCCCAGGAGATAGGTGGGGTTGCAGACGTTAGGTGGCTGGTTGCCGAGATCCCGTGCCAGATCCAGGCCCGACTTGAGAGCTTGAGCAAGCCTTACGGCGCGCCGCACACTCGCTTTTGAGCGCATATCGGCATGCATGTGCAGGATTCGCAAGCGTGTCCGATTGCCGACCTTGTCAGGAGACTTGTGCTCGTTGAACTCATAAATTCCCGTGGAGAGCGCAAACAGGGCGTTAGCGGCTTTCCAATAGAGGTCTCGATCGGTCACCTTCGTTGTTGTCAATGCCCAGATGGCGTTGGGGGTTGGTAGTGATCTGAGCGTTGCCACGGCCGCCGCTGTCATTTTACGAAACTGAATCTCGGTTTGTTCGTCATCGGCCCCCCCGGCGACGACGATACGTTTGACCTTCGAGGACTTCGCGAGGAGAACGGTGAGTGTCTGTCCGACCTGGTCCTTAAAGTCAGCGGTGGCGGCGTCGAGCAGCGCACCCTGTTGCAGTGCCCGGGTGACCTGACGCGCCGTTTTGAGGCCGGTTACCAGCGTCCCGGTGGCGAGCTCTGCGAGGGTGCCGGTTTTCGTTGAATACTTCATAATTGCAGTCGGTGTTTTTCAGGCGCGCAATTCTAATTTAATACAGGGACTTGGCATATGGTGGTGGCCGCGCGCTACGTAAACAAGGAATTGCTTCAGGTATTCGGCATGGTGATGCTCATATTGCTCGTCGTGGCAGTGGGCGGACGATTCATCGGATTCCTGCAAGATGCGGCGCTGGGCAAGTACTCCGCTGACGTTCTGTTTTCGATCATGGCGTTACGCCTGCCTGGATACCTTCAGCTGCTACTGCCCTTTTCCTATTACATCGCGCTGTTGTTGACTCTTGGCAGGCTATTTGCGGATCAGGAAATGGTGATCCTGCAGGGTGGTGGGGTGAGCCCGGGACGGTTACTGAGGTGGCTGGCGCTACCCACCCTTGTCATCGCTGGCTTGGTAGCCTGGCTTGCGCTCGAGGTGACCCCCAACAGCCATGCCGATCTGGCGGCTTTCGTGCTGGAACAGAGGCTCAATCAGAATTTCACTTCGGTGGCACCAGGAACGTTCCACAGCTACTCAGGTGGTAATCGAGTTACGTATTCTGAAGATGTGAGCGAGGACCGCCGCGAGCTTAATCGTGTGTTCATCGCGGAGAAGAAGAAAGATGGCGGCGACGTGACTGTGTGGGCGGAGAAAGGTAGTCAGTACGTGGATCGCGACACTGGCAGCAGGTTTCTCGTATTGGAGAACGGGAGGCGTTATGAAGGAAAGATTGGCCAACTGGACTACCGGATCGTGGAATTTCGCAAGCTGAGTCAAAGGCTGGCTTTCGAAGAGGTGGCGGCATCAAGAGCGAAAACTGAATCGAAAACCACCCGTACCCTACTCGCGGCGCCGGACATCGCGGCACAAGCGGAACTGTATTGGCGCCTGGGGTTACCCCTGTTTACGATAGTAGCCGGTATGATCGCGGTGGGTTTTGCGAGGGTCAAGCCACGCCAGGGACGGTTTGCCAAGTTGGTTCCGGGGCTTGGTATTTTCATGGCTTACTATTTGATTCTAGTCGCTTGTCAGAACGCGATGCGGGAAGGTGAGTTGTCCAGCGTGTTGGGCTTTTGGATAGTGCACGGGTTGTTTTTGGTATTGGCAATCGTGCTCATCAGGCGAATTGCACGCCCGGTGAAGGTCTGATGTTCAACCAGATTGACCGTTACATCGGTAAAACAGTGTTGCTCGCGACATTTGTCGCTTTGCTCGCTTTTATCGGGATCATCAGCCTGTTCACCCTTGTCGACGAGGTGCGCGAAGGAAAAGCCGGTTACGTATTGAAGGATGCGTTGTGGTACCTGCTTCTGACTCTGCCGCGACGCGGGTACGAAGTGCTCCCGTACGTGGTCTTCCTTGGTTCGTTGATCGGTGTGGGCAGTCTGGCTTCGCGCTCCGAGATCGTTGTTTTGCGGGCGGCGGGTGTATCCGTCTGGCGGGTTTTCCTCAGCGTGGTCTGGCCGGCTTTGTTGGTTCTCACACTTGGCGCGATTGTTGGAGAATATCTGGCTCCATGGGGAGAGGAACAGGCCACGGCGCACAAGGCGCGCAGTAGTCAGGGCTCGGAGGTCATTTCGCTCCGGGGTGGTTATTGGTATCGGGAAGGGCGAATGTACATGAACGTCGCTGGATTTGGCGAAAACGGCGAACTCATCGGCGTTCGGCAGAGTTGGTTTGACGAGCAGATGCACCTCAAGGTATTGCGCACGGCCGCTCGTGCTGAATTCGTCGTAGGCGAAGATTCTCATTGGCGACTCTTCGATGTCATGGAAACGCGTATCGACGAGACCGGGACCCAGGTTGAACGTTTCGACGAGCTGCGCTGGGACGGGCGTGTGGATCCTCGCCTCCTGGGTGTCAGGGTGTTGGTAGAACCACGCAAGCTGTCTTTGAGTAATCTTTATTATCAGATTGAGTACATGGTGCGTGAGGGGCTCAACCCAAGTGCCTATCAGCTGGCCTTCTGGGGCAAGATCCTGCAACCCTTTTCAGTGTTGGGGCTCGCGCTCCTCGCCTTTACGTTTGTACTCGGTCCTTTGCGGGAAGTAGGAATCGGCGTACGGTTGAGTGTCGGTATCCTCGTTGGATTGGCGTTCAAGTACTTGCAGGACCTGTTTGCACCGATGAGTATCGTCTACGATTTACCAACAGTGCTTGCCGTCGCGTTGCCCATCGGGATTTGTTGGGCGGTCGGGTGTTGGGGTGTCAGGCGCGTCGCTTGACCTGATAGATGACACGAGTGGACGAGAGCAAATCCGACCAGCTGCGGTTTTGTTTGTCGAAAAGTAACCAGACATAACCGAGCCCGAAACACCCGAAGCCAACAAGAGCCCCAGCGAACCTCAACGTAACCTGATTTAGCGTCATAGGTTGGTCGTTTTGAGTTTTTATCGTCAGTCGCCAGGCCAACATGCCGAGAGTCTGTTTCCGCGTTAACCAGAAAAAGGCAAAAAATCCGTAAAGTTCGAAAAACAACAAGGTTTGCACAGCGGCACCGAACACGTGGTCATCAGCAATTGCAACGATGGGAAACAGTGAGACCATCCACAGGGCAATTACCAGTAGCGCGTCGTACAACATAGCGCCGAGGCGGCGCAGTAGCCCTGCTGGTGGTGGTGTTGAATCCATACGTCTAGAACGTAGCCTCGTAGTCAGCGAGATGCACCGGTCTTGCACAGAACTCCTCGCGGGTCATCGTCATGATGACTTCCGGATCGTGGACGTTCGCCCAGGCACGGCGACCGTCGGGTAACAGTGCACTCAGGTGACCGACTGTCGGTCCCTCCGGGCCATACATCACCGTGTAGGATTCCACTTCTGCGCGCCCGTGGTATGCCAGGACCGCTTCTCGCGTCGGCATTAAGTCAACTTCGGCCTGCAGGTCGGCGTGTTGGAACGGTTGCTCCGGTGCTTGAGCACTATAGATGCCGAAAGCATGTTTAGTGATGAACCCGCCATTTGCGGTGATGAGACCTTTGGCTTCGGGCGAAGCGCGCAGCAGCCCTACCATACGTGCGATAGAGTGCATCACATAGTTGTTCATAGGCCCCCCCGCGAAGGTGAGTCCACCCGTGACGGTGAGCGGACGGTGCAGGTCGAATCCGATCTCGAGTGCCGATACCTGCACGGCTACGGGGAAGCAACTGTAGAGATCCACGTGCTCGATATCGCCGGGTGTGAGGCCTGCGAACTCCAGACATCTGGCAGCGGCAATGCGGATCGCGGGTGAGCTGTAGAAGTTATCACGATTGGAAAGGTAATAAGGATCGTGAGCGTCAGTGCCCGCCCAGGGATAGATCCAGCGTGACTCATCGATACCCAGTGCGCGTGCCTTCGATGTAGAGCACAGAATGAGTGCGGCACCCTGGTCTACATTGCTGTTCGAGTTCATGAACTTTGGGTAGGGGAACGAAACGGGTCGATTGAGTTTAGAGGGTGTGCGAATCTCTTCGGCACTTTTGGCTTCGCGAATCCAGGCGTGTGGGTTTGCCGCGGCAACGTCGCTGAAACCAGCCCAGAGCTCGGAGATGCGCACCAGATGGTCTTCGATAGACTCACCCAGATGATGCCTGAGGGCATTCTCCATCATGGGATAAACCTGGATAGGACGCCCGATATGGGCTGCCTTTTCAGCCTCGTGGCGCATCAACTTGGATGTCCCGATCCGTCGATTCGGCTCGCCGGGAAGTTCTCGCCAGGTCAGCTCTACACCTGCCCGCCGTGCTTTCGCCTGGCTGTTGCCGCACTCTGCACCCGTGATGATGATGATTTCCTGATCACCGCGCTGGATTTCGAGGGCTGATAGATTGACCACAGACTGCACAAAGTTGCCCCCGAAGGGGGCGATGGCAGTCTCTACACCGTTTGCGCCGATCGCTTCCGCTATGGCAGTGGCCGGGTTGCCGTAGGGCCACATACCCCGAATGACCCGTATCGACTTAGCCCCGGTCAGCAGCGCCGGGCATTCGGCATCCATGCTTGCGTTTTGAACGGCTTCGATCATGAGATCGATCGGTTCCTTGCCGGATCCAGGTTCTGCTACGCGTTGCTCCAATTGCGCTACGCCGACGAGCACGGGTATGTTGGTCATAAAGCGAGTTACCGTTGATACGACAAAAAGTTCGGCATAATACCGTGGGATCACATCTTATCGAAACGACGGGTTGTAGTTGTCATATGCGCATTTTTATCAATAACACGTCAATTCGATCGTTGGACGTCGAGTTGAGTGCCACCGACGAGGTAATTATTCTGCAATCTTTGAGCGGCGGTTGAGATCGTTGGTAGAGCGCTCGAGACAACGTGTTGGCACTTTACCTAGCTTAAGCGAATTCGATTCGGGGGATGACTTTTCCCCTGTCGCCCCGCTAAGCTTCCAACCGTATATCTGGTATAGAGACGACGACAACAATGAAGTATGCAGCAATAGCCTTTATGGCGTTAGCCATGACTGTAGTCGCGGAATTTGCCGAATCAGCCGAAGGTCCTGGTGCAGAATATGGAATACCTCAAGCACCAACACACTGGCTGGCCACGGGAAATAAAGGTGCCGGTTCGGGTCCAGTTACCCAGGAAAAGCTCAATGCGTCTCACACCGCTAAAAGTAGTTGGTTACATTATTACGGTGACTATCGAGGTTACAGACACAGCGCGATAGATAACATAACCCCACAAACAGTCGGCAATCTCGAATTCGCATGGGGTATGGCTGCGGGTACTCAAGGGCCGTTTGAAACATCACCCGTCGTCTATGACGGCATCATGTACGTGACGACCTCCTACAACAGACTCATTGCCGTCAATCCCGGATCGGGTGAAGTCATCTGGCGGTACGACTATCAGAATCCTGAGGATCTTAGAATTTGTTGTGGCCCCAACAATCGAGGTGTGGCCATCGGCGGTGATCTCGTAGTCATGGGAACCCTCGACGCGAAGCTCCTGGCATTTCATCGCCTCACCGGAGCCCTCGTGTGGGAGACGGTGATCACCCCATACCAAAGAGGTTTCAGCGTGACAGGAGCACCCCTGATAGCCAACGGCCGGGTGTTTATCGGCGTGGGCGGTGGCGAATACGGAGTACGTGGTTTTTTTGATGCCTATGATCTTGCAACAGGGGAGCGTTTGTGGCGTCACTACACGATACCCACCGATGGGGAACCCGGCGTAGAGATCTGGGCTGGGGAAAGTTACCG
>SMUX01176055.1_pt1 | contig 15957 bp, 12 predicted proteins | sample 2456431 | NCBI WGS metagenome assembly SMUX01 (sample SAMN11095930, study PRJNA526329) | marine sediment metagenome | biome: Marine sediment; feature: Surficial sediment; material: Deep marine sediment; isolation source: Hadal surficial sediment | place: Pacific Ocean | collected 2014-11 | depth... | reverse complement strand
GACGCCTTAATTGCGTCATGTGCAAATAGTCTAGGTTCCCAGCTCATTCCTTCCTCAGTAATCATTAATTGCCTACAGACCCTTTGTCTGTAGTCTTCATTTGCTTTGCGCCATGCGCCTAGCGCTTTGCTGGCTTCCCTACTCCCTATCCCCTACACCCTAACCTCGGTTAGTCCTGTTGGGATGCGTTTTTTTTGCGGGGAAGCCTGCTGAGTACGGCCCCAAGGGGTCCAATCTCTTCCGGTACACCGTTCCTGTAAGCAATTGCCATGTTGGAGTATGGAGAAACCCGGGGGCTTGGGGTGAGGATACCCACAAGGTTTAGGGGATCGGAGGAGGAAATAATAACTACCTCTTGTTCTAGATCCCCACGTCTGACGCTGCGTAGTGCCTCCACTGCCTCGGGCAAGGCAAATTGCTCACCAACGAAACCGCTAACAAATCGGCCGCCTCGGATTTCGCCCCTTGCCTCGAGACGGCGATAGATTTGCAGTAGGGTTCGCCAAGCCGGCACCCTTGTCTCCCGTGCCAAAAGGTCTCGGAAGACCACCCCGTAGCGGTAAAGAAGCTGGCGCGCCATCATCTCATTGGCCTTTTCGGCATCAAGGACTTCCTTGCCTATCCTTCCGCCCCTCCACAGAGACCATCGGCCAGTGGGCAGCAATCTTGTGGGGTTCCGTCCACCAGAGAAGCCGTGCAGATGGCGTGTCCTCTTCTGTCGTTTTATCTCTGGTGTGAGCAGGGTGCGAAGGCTGGCGATGCCGTCGCCAGTGACCTGCCCACGGGCCACCAGCTCCCAAAGGGCCGCTTCGGTTTGGGTCTTGAGCCGCCCAAGGTCTCGGGCAATGTCCAAAAGAAACGATGCGCCGTTGCGTTCCAGATATTCGGCCACGTCCCTGGCAGTGGCGGACAAGCCCTCGATTTCACCCAAACGGTTTCTGCCTGGTTCCATGAAGTAGGGTAGGTCCTCGCGCAGCACAAAGGCAATGGGCGCTACCCTTGTGGGTGCCTGCCGTCGACCTTTCCTGGGTCGTAAGTCGAGCCGGCCGTGTGATTCGGGTATCTCCATCTCACTAGCCTGATGACTGGGGGGGCTGGCGTTGAGTCTTAACTTCCCCCAAGTTACCACGCCTGCAAGACAGAGGCTCTCCAGGTCTACTGGGTTGTATTGGGAGATTCGAGCAGGTAACACCTGTTCCTCCCAGGCGGGTGCCGGCAGTTCAAGCCCTTGGAGTTGCTTGATGACCTGAAGTACCCCTTCCCGACCGTGCAGCTGCGATTTAGGGTCCACATGTTGCCAGCGGAGCAAAAAGCGAATGAAATCAGCCGCGGTGATGGACTCAATCTCGCGGCGTAGCTGACCTAAGGTAAGGCGATGAATACGGGCGAGGAGTCGTCGGTCACACCATTCCACCTCCTGCTCCCCCCTTGCGCCCGGGTTGAAGTGTCCCTGTAGCACGATTCCAGAGGACTCGAGGGCTGGAAGAGCCAGTTTTACCTCCCCAGGGGAAAGTCCTGCCCTGCGTGCAAGGGTTGTGACGGTGGTGGGCCCTACGACCTCCATCCAACCTCGTACCATGTGGTGCATGGCCTCCTCTGCCGAGGGGACGGTGCTCTCTCCAGCAATAGGCACCGGAAGGTCAAGCTCCGGGTGGATTCGTATCTCGGGGAAGACCGCTCGAACCAAGCTGAGCCGCTCCGCTGCGACGTAACCTGAGCGTTCCTCTGCACCATTTTCGGGCCGCCATCGGGCTAGGGTCGCCCGCCTTGCGGCGATGAGTTCCTCTGCCAATCCTGGCCAGTCTTGCGCTTCCTCCAAAGGCAATACCCCAACGCCGAGGAGGAAATCATGCAGTTCATCGGCGTCACGCACATCGGGCCAGGCCTCCGTGAGTACCTGATGTATGGCCTCTGGACTCAAAGCGCCTATTCCGCGGGCCAAGTCTGGATCTATCCTTCTTAGGGCTACCGCCCGGGCCCGGCGCTCCTCCAAGGGGGCATCATCGAGGAAGGCATAGGGGTTCGCATTGAGGATCTCATGCGCCATGGGGGAGGGAGCGGTGGTATCCACTGCCACAGTGGAAATCTGGTGCTGTTCAATCCTTGAGAGGACCTGGCGCAGACCATCGAGGTCCATGGCCTCATGGAGGCAGTTTTGAACGGTCTCATTTACCAGGGGGTGGTTTGGCAGCTCAATGGGTCCAACGCGGTTATCCTGACACATGACCTGTTGGGGAAATACGGCCGCCAGCAAATCCTCGGCGCGCATGCGCTGAATGGCCATGGGGACCTTTCGACCTCCGCTAAATCGTTGTACTGCAAGGGCGCGCGATGCGTTCCACCTCCACCGACTGGTGAAGATCGGGGCGGCGAGCATCGCCTGAATTAAGTCCCTTTCCACGGTTGAGGGGAGGACATAAGAAAAGATACTCTCCAGGGGAAAGGAATGCTGCTCACCTAGGGACAGCACGATCCCGTCATCGGTGGCGGCTGCCTGAAGTTCAAAATCGAAGACGACACAGAAGCGCTTTCGAAGTGCCAATCCCCACGCCCGGTTGATGCGGCCGCCCAGAGGGGTATGGAGGACGAGCTGCATTCCCCCGGACTCATCGAAAAACCGCTCGGCCACAATGCAATCATTGGTGGGTACACAACCGAGCACGGCCTGTGTTTCGCGGATATAGGTAACGATCTGTTCCGCCCCATCTTGGGGGAGACCTGTCTCCTTGGTCAACCAGTTGATGGCTGCAGGGACGTCATGATGCCGTTGTGCAATTTCCGCTCTCAGATCCGAAACCGCTTTAGAGAGTTCCGTTGTGCGTGCGGGTGCCTCTCCGAGCCAGAAGGGTACCGTTGGAGGGGCCCCATAGGCATCCTCCACCCAAACTTTTCCGGACACCACCCGGCGGATCTTCCAGGACTTATTGCCCAGGAGAAAAATGTCACCGGCAAGGCATTCGATGGCAAAGTCCTCATTCACTTTGCCCACGGAGGTTTCGTGGGGGACCTCGATCACATCGTAGTCGGCCGTGTCCGGAATGGCACCGCCATTGGTAATGGCTGTGAGACGTGCCCCTCTGCGCGCTCGAAGTCGGTTGTGGACTCGGTCACGGTGAAGGTAGGCGCTTCTTCTTCCTCGGCGGGCGGCCACCCCCTCGCAGAGAATCTCGAGGGTCTGTTCGAACTCCTCGCGAGTGAGATTGCGGTAGGGATAGGCCTTGCGCACCATGTGCCAGAGTTCGTCCTCTCCCATGGCGGACGTGTATGACTCTTCTTCAACTAACGGGAGGCTCCTTTGTGCACTGGTCTGGGGCATGAGGCCGGCTACCGTTGCAACCATCTGCTGCGCCAGGACATCCATGGGCTTATCCGGAATCTTCACCTGATCCAGATCGCCACTTTGCACGGAGCGGATAGCAGCGGCACACTGCAATAGGTCATCGCGCGTTAACGGGTAGAGGATCCCCTGCGGGATTGCCCCTAGCCAATGCCCTGATCTCCCCACGCGCTGAAGAAGGGTGCCCAGCGCACGCGGAGCGCCCAAGTGGCAGACCAGGTCCACGTGTCCGATATCGATGCCGAGCTCCAGAGAGGCGGTGGCCACCACCACGGGTACTTCCCCCGCCTTTAACTTTTGCTCAGCCTCAAGGCGGGTCTTGCGGGACAGGCTACCATGATGCGCCGCGACTTTTCCTTCGCCCAATCGACTGCTGAGTTGGTGGGAGACGCGCTCCACCAGGCGCCGCGTGTTCACGAAGACCAGGGTCGTTCGATGGGACCTCACCTGGGCTGCAATGTTTTCGTAGACATCGGCCCAGAGTTCATGGCTCGCAATGGGACCTAGCTCCTGATCAGGCAACTCTATGGATAAATCGAGATCGCGTTTATGCCCCACATCCACAATGGTGCAGGCGGTTTTCCCGTCGGGTTGAATACGATCGTTACCCACCAGCAACCGGGCAATCTCTTCGATGGGTTTTTGTGTGGCGCTCAGTCCCACGCGTTGAAGGCGGTGGCCTGCCAGGGCATCGAGACGCTCGAGTGACAGGGCGAGGTGAGCCCCCCGTTTATCTCCGGCCACTGCATGGATTTCGTCCACAATGACTGTCTCGGCGGTCTTCAAGATCTGCCGGCTTCGCTTGGCGGTCAGGAGTATATAGAGTGATTCGGGCGTCGTAATGAGGATGTGGGGTGGGTGGCGGGTCATTAATTGCCGTTCCCGCGTGGGCGTGTCACCGGAGCGTACCGCTGCACGAATCTCGGGGAGAAGGATGCCCTTTTTCTGTGCCAACCCCATGATTTCCGAGAGGGGTTGCTGGAGGTTTATTTGGATATCGTTCGCCAGTGCCTTTAAGGGGGAGATATAAACGACACTGATCTTGTTGTCGAGTCGACCCGTTACCCCACGTCGGACAAGCCGGTCAATGGACCACAAGAACGCGGCAAGGGTCTTCCCCGAACCCGTGGGCGCCGCAATGAGCGTGTCGTCAGCTTGAGAAATATGCCTCCAGCCGGCTTCCTGTGCGGCAGTGGGATTGCCAAAGCGATCATGGAACCACTGCCATACGAGAGGATGAAATTGGGTGTTCAATGGGTTACCCTTGTTGGATTAATTATTTACGCTCGCTTTTATTTGAGGATCTATCATGCCGCTGGTCTTTACGCCACAAATGAAAAAACGCCTGACCCCTCGGGTCATGCGGATGCTGGAGGCCTCTCTGCGTGAGTTCCCCGAGCTTGAGGGCAAGCCCCTCACGGTGGGATACACTCGCAGCTACCTGGGCGCTGCGTTCACTCCTGCCCGGATGGGAGTCGATGCCCCAATGGGGATCCGGCTAAGGGCTCGCCATCTTGCTTACAATACCATAGGTCATGAATTGACTCACCTGGTGCAGGGGTTATGGCAGGTTCCTCACAAAAGAACGTGTCGTCCAGTAGCAAAGATACCTGGAGGAGAGAAACAGTGCGACATCTGGACCCTGGCTCGCAGTGGGCTCTTCTGTGACGATGCGCCCACCTACCTGAGGCTGCCGCGCGTCGTGCGGGAAAACTGGCCGCGGTACGCCGAGTCCATCCGGTCCCTATGCGTTGCTGCAATTGAAAAACGCCGAACCCATCGCTTTTATATCCGGTGGCTGGAGGAGCAGATTCGTCTGCTTGCCCGTGGGGCAACTGCAGAGATTGATCAAAGTCGGTAGGTCCCGTCCGCCTGGACTTTTTAGCCCCGATCCGACATTAATCGGTCCGAGAAATCATCGCCAGCAAGTCCCGTACAATGCGCTATCGGTCAAGCTCATTCCTCCTCGATCGAGATGAGATTCTACGGGACAAGCATCAGATGACCTTTCAGAGCTGTCTGTACCATGGTTCGATAACTCACCTGAAGTGTAGTTACGGACTAGCGGCCCAAATGTCTGTGACCGTTACAACGTCTGGCCGAGGACAGCACGTGGCCTGGTCATTTTTGTCGGATCGGGGTTAGTCAGTATCTTTTATTACGACAACCGTTGCGCCCCATCCACCGGATTCCGTAGGGGCATCTTTGAAGGAGGAAACCAGAGGGTTCTTTGCGAGGGCCGATTGGACAATTTGCCGCTGGACCCCCTTCCCGCGCCCATGGATAACACGGACCTCATAAAGTCCGGCCAGGTGACATTGGTGAATGTACTCTTCCACCACACTGGGGATATCCTTGGGGGCGAAGGCGTGCAAATCAATGGAGTCTTCTAGGGGAAGGACGATGGGCTCGTCAAAGGGGGAATCAACCGGATCGGTAGAAGGATTTTCTGGCGGGTCTATCCTTTTCCGGCTCATTTTCAAAGACGAACAACTCTTTAATGACTTAACCGCCGATTCCCGCAGATTTACGCGGATAAGGATTCGGAGATTTCACCGCAGAGACGCAAAGTACGCAGAGGGAAGAATTTTTGCCCAATCGGGAGACGACGATTGGGCAAAAGATCTAGTCTTTAGAAGAGGCATGTTTTTGTTTGTCGTTGTCTCCCGACAAACAAAAAAAATAATTCTCTGCGCCCGCTGCGTCTCTGCGGTGATTCATTCTTCTTCTGCGATAATCTGCGTAAATCTGCGGTTAATTATCCGGTCCTATCTCCATCTGTCTGCGGCTAATTGCTCCTAACGCTTTGCGCTCTGCGCCATGCGCTTTGCTTCTTTTAGTCCAGGTCAATATCCTTTAACGGTTTGGTGATGGGTTCCTCCTTGGCCTTTTTAAGGAGGTCCTGAAATTTGCGATCCAAGACTTTCCCCTTGTTCTTTTCCGCTGCCAGTATTTGCTGGTATTTCTCGTCACGGCGGGTCGCTTCTTCTTGAAGCATCTTGCGCGCGTCCTTTAGATGGGCCACTGGCTGGGGCCTGGGAGGGACCTTGTGTGCCAGGACTGCAGCTAGCGTCATGTCTATCGTGAGCGTGGATTCACAGCAAGGGCAAGTCACCTGTATGGTAGAGGCTTTTTTTTCAGACATCGCTCAATACTCCTCTTTTGGTTATTATCCCCTAATCTCGATTGATTCTCCATCAGGACCGCGAAAGACAACCCTGCGCCAGCCCTTCTCCCTTGTCTCTCGGGCGGCGGTGGGATGGGGTTCTTGCGCGATCTCTACGCCCTTTTTCTGTAGCTCGGCCACCGCTGTATCGAAGTGGTCCGTCTCGAGACAGAAATGAAAGCCTTTCATAGCGCCATCCGACCTGTGCGTGAGTTCCAGAACGGTGTCCCCGAGCTTGAGATAGGCAATCTGCATGCCGCTACCCGCCGCATGTTGGAAGTATTTCCTAAAGCCAAAATGCAGCTCGTAGAAATTCACCGAGTGGTCCAAATCGCTCACATGCAGGGCCACATGATCAATTCGCTTATACATCACCTCTTACCTCTCATTCAGCATACTATTTCGCCTTGTGGTTTTGCAAAAGCCTCCATCTCCTGGATGCTTGATTGATAAGCGCAAAATTGATACTGAAATGTGAGGATGAAGGTAACACAGAGAATTTCTCCCTTCAATGCCATTGGCCGGGCCCGAGCTTCGAACACTTAATTTCGGTTGGAGACAGAAGTCTTTTCCGTGGCTGCGGCCGCAATAAATAAGGTTGTTTAGACGATATGCCGATATACAAACTGATAGATGACGTTGTGTTTCCGCCGCCCAATGACGCCCAACCGGACGGACTCTTGGCCGTAGGTGGAGACCTAAGCGCAAAGCGGATCTTATTGGGGTATCAGATGGGGATCTTCCCGTGGTATTCGGAAGGACAGCCCATTCTATGGTGGTCTCCCGATCCGCGAACGATCTTCGAACCGGACAATATCGTCATCTCCAAAACGCTCCGTCAAACGCTTAACAAGGGTATTTATGAGGTGACTTTTGATAAGGCCTTCGTGGAGGTGATTAAAGCTTGTAAAGAGGTTTCCCGAAAAGGACAAGAGGGAACGTGGATAACGCCTGAGATGCAAAATGCGTATATACATTTGCACAAACTAGGGTACGCCCACTCAGTGGAGAGTTGGCGTGAGGGCGAACTCGTGGGAGGGCTTTACGGGGTATCCTTGGGGAGATGCTTCTTTGGCGAGTCGATGTTTTTTCGCAGAACGGATGCCTCGAAGGTCGCCTTGGTGGTTTTACTACAGCGATTAAAGGCCTGGGGCTTTCACATGATCGATGCACAGATGACCACCCGACATCTCTTGAGCCTGGGAGCCAAAGAGGTGCCGCGAAACGTGTTTCTCAAGCGGTTGAAAGAGGCCCTGCGCTTTCCTACTCTCAAGGGGCCCTGGGACGGAACCGCGGGCTCCACCATGTGATGTAACAGGACTCCCTCCGGCAAACTGTTGACTTCGTAATAGTCCGACCTAACCAGAACGCTGAATTCGGAAAGTATGCTTCACAGCCAGGGATTTGGTCCAATCCCCGTGAGGTTGTTTGAGGAGAATCTGTTAGTGTTCCGAAGAGATGCGTGAATCCGGTTAGCCCCGATCCGACAAAAAAACTAAGATATGCGCAACCTTGGAGTGCATGTCGCAACAGTTTTAGCCATAGGGGAGGTCGTTCCGTAGCTTCACTGACAGTGCCTTTGGGATTGCATGGTGCAAACCACTCTAAGGCATGATTTGCTGCTTAGCATAGTTGATTTCTTCGACCGATTAATGTCGGATCGGGGTTAGTTGCCGGGGCAATGGCCGGTGTGGAGATGCGACTCAAAATCCCCGTGGAAGAGCTTCACCGCGCTTTCAATGGGCGGTCCGGGCATGTTGATAAGGGCACAAAATCCCTTCCCTTTATTGAAGGCGATGACTTTGCTCAATTGCTCCAAGAGGGCCGCTTGCCCCTCACCTTGCTGCACCTTCTTTAGAATAGCGACCAGCATGTTGGTTTCCATGCGGCACGCCGGGCATTGATCGCAGGACTCGCGCGAAAAAAATTCCGCGATGTGAAGAATGTCCTCAACGAGGCACTGTCCCTCGGTGATAAAGCGCACGACTCCACAGCCAATGGAAGAGCCCGCATCGCGAAAACTTTGGTGATCCAATGGGGTGTCCAGCTTATCGGGACGGAGAAAGGCCGTAGAAGGACCGCCAGGCTGGATGGCCTTGAGGGTCTTTTTACCCTTGATTCCTCCCCCGCACTCATCCAGCAAAAAACGCAGTGGCGTACCGAAGGGTAGCTCGTAGACTCCCGGTTGTTCCACTTCCTCATTCAGGGAGAAGATCATGGTCCCCGTGCTCTCCGCCGTGCCGAAACCCCGGTACCATTTTGCCCCTTTAGCCAAGATCGGCGCCAAGTTCGCCAATGTCTCCACGTTGTTGACCGTGCTAGGCTTGGCAAAAAGCCCAGCGGTGGCAGGGAAGGGAGGTTTCTCCCGCGGCAACGGTTTTTTGCCTTCGAGAACCTCTAGGGCGGCCGTATCCTCACCGGCCACATAGTTAGGTGGTGCAGGGTGGACGAGAATCTCTAGATCAAAATGACTACCGAGTACTTTCGTTCCCCAATAGCCGGCATTCTTAGCCTCGGCTAGGGCCTCGGTCATGCTTTGGGTTGCGGCCTGATAGTTCTCGTTGATGTAGAGATAAGCCCTGCAGGCCTGGACCGCATAGGCGGCGAGTATCACCCCCTCTAAGATGAGGTGAGGGAGATTTTCCATGAGGAGGCGGTCTTTTTTACTTCCCGGTTCGTCTTCGCCGCCGTTGAGGACTACATAATGAGGCTGTTCCCCGCACTCGGCGGTAATGGCCATTTTCTTTCCCGTAGGAAATCCTGCCCCTCCACGGCCCCTGAGGCCAGATTCACTCACCTCCTTGATTATGGCCTCGGGAAGGCCCTTAAGGGCCTTCGCCAGGGCACCATAGCCGCCCCGTGCTTGATATTCTTTTAATCCTTCTTTTCCCTCCGGGATCCCCCGTGGGAAGAGAATACCCTCCATAACTCCTCCTAAAAAACCCCGGTATCCAGTAGCTGGTAGATGAGGTCTTTGAGAGAGCTATCGATCTTATCAAGCCGTTTGACGTCGGGTCCACCGGAGAGGTGTTCCACAATATCGTTCACATCCTCCATCTTTACTCCAGCGTACCAAGTCTTCTCCGGGTAGACGACGATGTTGGGGCCTTCCTGGCAGGCACCAAAACACATGTATGGTTTGACCTCCACATCGGTGAGACCCTTCTCACCCACCTTCTTCTCAATCTCATGCAAAATCTCTTCTGAGCCGCGACTCTTACAATCGATATTCTGACAGACAAGACAGATGGACATTGCTGAAAATCTCCTTCCGTAGGGGACTAAACTCGGGGGCGACTCTTTGGGGATCAGTTCATCTGCACGACCCAGTCCTTGTTCTTGAAGATTTCGCTCAGCTGGCGCTCGTCTTCCTCCGTGGGTAGCGTCTGGGTCAGGTGCTTCTCATACTCCTCTTGAGAGAGCAGCTGGCCGTCGACACTGTAAGGCTTACCGGTATGCTCTCCGATGGAGCGATGGAATTTCAAGTCGGGAATGGTCAGCTTGGTTTCTCCCTCAGGGATAGACTGATTGAGGGTCTCCACCAAGCCACGAGATTCTTTAAGATAATGCTCCAGCGCCAACTCGTTGAGCCGTTCCTTGTCCGGCTCACCCTTGCATTCATGCTCATCGTAGCGGCCCTTGAGACCCCAGATATAGGCCCACTGAGCAGAGGAGGATTGAGTGGTCCCAAAGAGGTCATAGGCCGTGGATAGCCACTTATTAAAGTACCTTTGAACGATCGGGAGGGGAATCTTGCCCGCCTTGACGATGCGAGTCAATCCCGCGTTCCCGGTAAACATGTGGAAGAACTCTTCTTTAAGCATCGCCGTTACGCTCTCGGCCAGGGGGGCAAAGGCCGAATGACTCATCATGGTGAGCTGATACTTCCCGTCGCGATCCACGAATTGAGTATACGTGAAAAAGTCGAGCCAGTTATTCACGGGTTTGTTAAAGGAACCCAGGAGACGATTGCCCTGTCCTGCCCGACGGTGTAGAAGCTTCTCTGCCTCGAGCTTCCCGGTATCGCCAAAATAGGTTACCAGGAGATAGCACATCTGCCATCCGTGACGCATCTCTTCGCTGTTGACGCGGATGAGAGCCTGGCGATCGTAATCCGTGGGCGCGGTGTCCAAGAGGTTTTTCTGCTGTTCCACGGAGGCAAATTCCGTATCTCCCTGATAAACGATCAGGTTCAGAAGGGCATCCCGGATGGTCTGGTTGGGGATCTGGGTCACCCTTTTCCATTTCGGTTGCCCTTTGAAATCGCCGAATTCGATCTCAGGGGAATGGAGCTCACCGAGCTTGGTCTCGAATTTGTAGTCTCCCATAAGCGCCGCGTCGTAGCCGATGTCCTTATGCCAGTCGTGAAAACAGTCAATCCAATCATCAAAAGTAGCAATTCTTGCCATTTGCCTATCTCCTCCGGGGCTTGAACAGTTCGAACGATCGTTCGAATATAGTGCCTGGGACCACAGAAATCAACCCTGGCGGCGGGACCTGTTTTCAAGCTTCATTGATGAACGGGACTTTAAGGAGTTTTTCTATTGATGTCAAATAGTTGATCGGGGTCCTATGCGATTTAACGCATGCGACCTCTCATGAACCACTCCTGCCTCGTACGCTGCTTCGTCCCATGGGTTGGACCTTCTTTCGGACCGTTCACCTTGTCTTTGCCAGCTGGGCCTTTGCAGCTTCGGCGACACCCGCCGCAGTGAAACCAAACCTCTTCTGAAGATCCTTGAGCGGGGCGGAGGCCCCAAAAGACCTCATGCCAATCCTCTGGCCTGTGGTACCGGTATACTTGGCCCACCCAAATGTCGAGGCCAATTCCACTGAGACTCTCGCGGTGACAGAGGGTGGAATCACACTGCCCCGGTAAGCCTCTCCCTGGTCGTCGAACAGCTCCCATGAGGGCATACTGACGACCCGTGCCTTGATTCCCTCGGTTTTGAGCTGCTCGTAGGCATCCACACAAAGCGAAACCTCACTGCCGCTGGCCAGCAACAGGACCTCAGGTTTTCCGTCGCCTGCATCCGCCAGGACATAGGCGCCTCGTTTCACACCCTCGGCGGACGCGTATTTCGTACGGTCCAATGTCGGCAATGCCTGACGCGTAAGGATAAGGGCCGCAGGTGCATGGTGGAGATTCATGATCACCTTCCAAGCCTCTACCACCTCGTTGGCGTCTGCCGGGCGAAGCACAATGAAACCAGGTATCGAGCGGAGGGAAGCCAGCTGCTCGATGGGCTGGTGGGTTGGCCCGTCCTCACCCACCCCAATGGAATCATGGGTAAAGATGTGGATGGTGGGAATTTCCATCAAGGCACTGAGCCGGAGCGCCGGGCGGGCATAATCACTGAAGATGAGAAATCCCGAACCATAGGCGCGAACCTTGACGAGTCCCATACCGTTCAAGATGGAGCCCATGGCATGTTCACGGACACCGAAGTGCAGGTTACGTCCGCTATAGTTCTCAGCGGAGAAATCACCCGCGCTGTCAAAAGTGAGGCGTGTCTTGGTTGAAGGCGCGAGGTCTGCGGCACCACCCATCAACCAAGGCATGTTCTTAGCGATAGCATTTAACACAGTGCCTGAGGCCTCTCGGCCTGCCTGACCCTTCGCATCCGGAGGAAAATTCGGTAGGTCCTTGTCCCAACCAGCGGGTAACTGGCGGTGCTGCATCTTGTACAGCTGGTCCGCCAAGTCAGGGTACTTCGTGCGGTACTCCTTGATCCGTTGAAACCAGGCGGCGCGCAAGGTCTTGCTCCGTTTGCCGATGCCGTCCTTAAAATGATCGTAAACACCATCGGGTATCAGGAATTTCGCTTCTTCTGGCCAACGGTAGTTGCGCTTCGTCAGCCTGATTTCTTCTTCACCCAGTGGCTCGCCGTGGGCGCCACTGGTGTCCTGTTTGTTGGGTGAACCGAAAGCAATATGGCTATCCACAATGATCAGAGTGGGTCGATCCGTCGCACTGTGAAAGGTTTGGAAGGCGCGGTGGAGCATCTCCAGGTCATTGGCATCACCGACCCGAGTGACGTTCCACCCATAGGCGATGAAGCGTGTAGCCACGTCTTCACTAAAAGCCCAGGCGGTATTGCCCTCAATGGTGATTCTGTTGTTGTCGTAGATCCAGCACAGATTGGAGAGCTTCAAATGGCCTGCCAGAGACGCCGCCTCACCAGACAGCCCTTCCATCATGCAACCATCTCCACACAGGGCGTACACATTGAAATTAATCAGGTCTTCAAAGCCGGGCCGGTTGAATTGTGCACCCATCCAGCTGCCAGCCAGGGCCATACCAACGCTCGTGGCCACACCCTGTCCCAAGGGACCGGTGGTGGTCTCGATACCGGAGGTCCAGCGATATTCAGGGTGGCCTGGGCAGCGGCTATCAAGCTGGCGAAAGTTCTTGATTGCCTCGAGGGGTACCGATAGCTCGCCGAGGGTTTCGTAATCTTTGCTCACTGCCTTTACCCCGGTCAGGTGAAGCAGCGAGTACAGCAGCATGGATGCGTGTCCTATGGATAGTACAAATCGATCACGGTTGGGCCATATGGGGTCCTGGGGATCGAAGCGAAGGAAACGCTGCCACAAACAGTACGCCACCGGCGCCATGGCCATGGGTGTGCCCGGATGGCCCGACTTTGCCGCCTGGACCGCGTCCATACTGAGAGTCCGGATCGTATTGATGCATAGTTGATCGAGGTTTGTTTGAGTTGCGCGTTCCATGATTGGCTCCTTCTAGACGTTGTCCTGCTACGAGGCCTTCATCTATATCATCGACTCGATGTTCAATCAGCACGCCAAGTGGCTGAAGGTTTAAAACTGCCCGTAGTGGTTTGTCGACTAATAAAACTACCAGTTTTTGGGTGTGGACACTACGGGTATTTAAATAACTCCGGACCTGAGAAAAGGGCCCGGAGTCTGGTACCTTAAGACTGGGATCTAGGAACGGTCATCCGAACTTGGAGGCTGCCTCAACCCTCACTGGAGATTCATCTTGCTCTGACGTTCCGCCGCCTTCCTGTCCCACTCGGGTAAAACCGTCTTTACGAATTGGTCCTTCTCCTGTCTAAGCTTATCCATGTCCAAGCCGATATAGGCTTGAGCTTTTTCCTTTGTCGAGATATCCGGCATCGCTATGGGCACGGACACGTCATGTTTGATCAGCACCTGTATAAGCATCAGGCGGGCCTCCTGGGCCTTTTCCAACGCGGAACCCAAGACGCGAAGGGATTCCACCGGCGAGTGAAAGGCCCCCCCGTGGCTCGCAGCCGCGTAATCCCATCGCCACTGCGCATGGCGGATCGCCGTTAGAATGGGTCCCATTTCTGACCCCGTTGCACCGTTATCCCAAGCCATCTTGGCCTCGATGTGGGCCTTGACCAGGGCGTTCTCCACGCGGCCACGGACCTCGAGCACCTTGTCCTGTCGCTGCACGACGTCGTTCATGAGCGTGCTTTCACTCTCCTTGTGACAGACCTGGCATGAATTGGCGATGTTGTTCAACGGACTCTGGATCCAGTGGTCGGTAAACTTCACCCCTCCCTCCCTTCGGTAAGGCATATGGCAATCGGCGCAGGACACCTGCCTTTCCGCATGAATCCCAGTGAGGTAAATCTCATAGTCAGGGTGCTGTGCCTTGAGCATTTTTGCTCTGCTTAACCCATGCACCCAGTCCACGTGGTTAACGTCATCAAAGTATTCCTCCATGGCCTCCACGCTCATGCCCTTGTCCCAGGGAAAGGTCAGATATTTTTCCTCTTTCCCTTTGAAGTAATACTCCACATGACATTGGGCGCAGACGAGGGAGCGCATTTCCTGGTGCGTGGCCTGTTCAATATCCTTACCCTGTCTTTGGAAGGCCTCAATCAGAGCGGGACGGGTGATGCGCAGTTTCATGGTCTGATTGTCATGGCAATCCTGGCAGCCGATGGAATTGACGACCTCCGAGCCCAGGCGGTACCACTTGTCTTGGTAAAATACACCGACACCCATTTGGTTCATCAGCCGCGGAACATCGGTACTCTTGCACGACCAACAGGTGGCAGGATTGCCGGTCCCAGTACGCAGCGTCTTTCTTATATCCTCGACAGCAAAATAGTGTCCTCTGGATTGATTGTAGTCCCTCGAAAAACTATAGCCTGCCCAGAGGATTACCAGATTGGCATACTCGTCTAGGAAATCGATCATGGCGGAACCGCCATGTTTACTGCGGAAGGTGGTATTCGATGTCTTTTGATAGGTCTCATATTCCCGCGGGAAGTTTTCGCCCCAGACCTCGTTGCGGGGCTCCCACTCAGCGATGGGCTTCACGAGCTGAAACATGGCCCTCTCTTCGCTTCGTCTCTCCATGATCGAGAGGGCGAACAACCCCCCGAACACGACCACAACAACGGTTGCAAGGAACAGGACCCATCCCATCCAGGGCCTCCGATAAACCATTTCTCTTATACTTGCCATGAGATCTCGCTCCTTCTGTAAATTCCTAACCTTTCCATTGGCTACTTTGGTAGCGTGAGTTTTGTGATCCAATCAGGCACCACAGGCGTCAAACGAGGAACACGAGCATAGGGCGTTGACGCGAGACTGTTGACCCGCCCGTGCGGTGTTTGACGGTGGCATTCCCAACACAACCGACTCTCTCCTGAGTTAAAACTTTCGCTACGGATCTCCGATGGTGATACGTTCTCCACCAAATTGACATGACAGCGGACACAGTTCTTCTGCACGACGGGAATGGCCGCCTTGTTGAGTTTGATCACTTGCGGTTCCATCCTCAAGGTAAATATTGTTGCGTGCCTCAGCCCATCCATGGCCTTGAACGCGTATTTTTTCAGAAAATTGTCATGGGGGACATGGCAATCATTACACACCGCGGCCCTTGCATGGCTGCCGCGTTGCCATGTGGCGTATTCCGACGCCATGACATGGCAATTCATACAAGCTTCAGGTTGGTCCGACAGGTAGGAAGCGGCATTGGAGATATACAAGGCAAGACATCCGAGCCCAGTGAGTATCCCGAGTAGAATAATGACCGGTAATTGCCACTCAGGTGGTGGCGCGAAATGCCGTATCCAAGTCCCAAACCTAGACATCTTCCTGTTATGGTAACAAAATGCCTGTCAATGACATCGCATTAAGGCTCATGTGACGGTCTATACCAATAGGAGCTAACCTTTGACAACCCGTAAAATTACTAGTTTTTTGGTCAAAGGGTACTAGCCCTGATGGCTTTCGTACATCGAATCGGCGCTTGTTTAACCCGTTGTGGGTAGCGATCTTATAGGCCTCAGCGAAGGTCGGGTAGTTAAAGATAGTGTCCCGGAAGTATTCAATGGTGCCATCCAATGCGAGCACGCCCTGGCCGATATAGATGATCTCCGTGCCGTCCTCACCGATGGCATGCACACCTAGCACCTTCAGTGTGTCCGGATGGAACCAAACATTT
>SMUX01156782.1_pt1 | contig 15973 bp, 12 predicted proteins | sample 2456431 | NCBI WGS metagenome assembly SMUX01 (sample SAMN11095930, study PRJNA526329) | marine sediment metagenome | biome: Marine sediment; feature: Surficial sediment; material: Deep marine sediment; isolation source: Hadal surficial sediment | place: Pacific Ocean | collected 2014-11 | depth... | reverse complement strand
GCGGGAGCGCGATCGCAAAGCCAATGATTCATAGATCCACGTCGCACGAAGAGCTCCACTTTCCGTAGCTACGCCTATGCGCAACCTAGTGGATATTTACGCAGACTTCAGTGCTGCTCCCCGCAAGGACACAGCTGTCTGAGATATTCCCAGGTGTAGATGCCATAGGAGTGCCCGTCCTTCCACACCAATTGCAACGCGTAGTTTCCTACCCCCTCCAACTTCTTTAGTTCAATCGATCCTGTTGGGACAAGTGGGATTTCCAGCATATCCGGGCTCCCACCCCCTCCCATTCCCTCGTGACCGCCTCGACACTCAGCACACGGACAGGCAGCCCTTAAACCAGCAAGTGGGTAAACGCTGAGGTGGCCGTCTTCCCACTCAATGGTCAGCAATCCCTTGGAACGCGAGGCGGTTATCTTGCTGGGTCGATGTGTCACGGCGCGGCATCGAGTGTTTGCAAGAATTGATCCACAGCCCAGCCTTGCTTGCTAGGATCGAATGGGTTTGCAAGCCGCCACCACGTGTACCCGTCTGTCGCCGCAGGTCCATCGATCACTTCAAATACCTCGCTCTCCAGTCCAAGCAACAGGACATCCGCACCAAGATTCGGATTTGACCTCATGCGCAATCCCTCGCCCTCGGTCCCGAATATCTGTACTAACTCGCCGACCGTGAAATCCTTTGGCGCACCCGGTGGTGCGGTCGGGGTGTGAGTCGGCAACAATGAGGCGGTTGGGCTGAGAATCATTGGAGCGGTGGCGGTTGGAATCGGAATGACGGTTAGAACCGGGGCGAGAGAACCTGCCTGCGATGTGCCGCGCAGGCGAGCAAGGGCCAGGAGCATAACAGTGATAATCAATCCCACCGCCGCCCCGGCTACGATCCAGATCAGTCCGCGACGGCCGCCCGTCAACCCGCCTCGGATTTTGGCAACAGGACGTTGAGCGTCCTTGGCATGGTCTTGAAATGGAGCGGCGATTTGAGAACTTCCGGTTCTCCATCAAAGTGCATGTGGATGTCAGTGCTCGATTCAAAAATCGCTTGCTCAGCCTGAAAATGGACTACATCCGGCGCATCGATGTGCACTCCGAGCAATATTTGGATCACCCGGGTTACGGCATCTCTCATCGAACTCCCGCCAATCAGCCAGAAGTCTAGCTTGCCATCGTCGAACTTCGCATCCGGGCTCAGTTCTACGACTCCGCCCGCGTATTTACGGATGTTGCTCGCGATCGCGACCAGATAGCGGTCCTCCCACACTTGATCGCCAGCTTTAACCCGCAGCTCGACCCCCTCCCAGCCGATCGATTTCCAGAGCGCGAGCAGGCCATAGTGAACCGCGCCGAACGCTTTCTCCCATCGCCGCCTGGGCTCGATGCTGCCCACGATCTGCGCATCCAGCCCGATTCCCGCCCACATTAAAAACTCCTGTCCGTTCGCCTGCCCCATGTCCACCTTGCGCACCTCTCCGCGCGCCAGACGATCGGCGGCCTTCTCAAGGGCGAAGAGATGGATCCAGTCCAATCGTTCGATTCCAATTTCTTTCGCCCAAACATTGGCTGTTCCGGTCGGAAGCACTCCAAGCGCTACATCGGTGCCAGAGAGCACCGAGGCCACGCGACCTACAGAACCGTCGCCGCCTGCCACAAAAACAGCGTCGCAGCCTGCCTCGACCGCTTCCAATGCAAGTTCTCCCAGATGTCCACCGTGCTGGGTCTCTCGCACATCGACTTCCCACCCAGCCTCAGCGAGCACGCCCACGGCTCGGCTGAGAAACCATCCGGCCGGAAACCGCCCTGCTGCTGGGTTATAGATGAGCCATGCAGTTCGCATATCACGTAGGAGAACCTTGAAAGGGTGTCACATTATAGCCTAGCCACCTTCTGGCCGTCAGTTTAGAATTCGCTGGGTATGGACAAGGAACTCATCGGCGGGCGCTATCAGGTCCTCCAGCAAATAGGGACCGGCGGTATGGCGAACGTCTATCTAACGCGGGATCTCAACCTTCAGCGCCAGGTGGCAGTTAAGCAACTGCGACACACCTTCGCCGAGGATGCGGAATTTCGTGTGCGCTTCCTACAAGAGGCCCGATCAGCGGCTAATCTGGTTCACCCCAATATCGTCACAATTTACGATTTCGGACGAGATCCACAAGACGTCTACATCGTGATGGAGTATGTCGAGGGGACGGATCTGAAGATACTCATCCGGCGGCGGAGCCCGCTTCCACACCCGGAGGCGATTGAGCTCATGCTCCAAATATGCGAAGGTGTTGGCTATGCGCATCGGGCCGGCTTAGTGCATTGTGATTTGAAGCCCCACAACATCCTTGTATCGAATTCGGATCGTATAAAAATTACGGATTTTGGCATTTCCCGTGCCCTGGCAACCATCAATCCAAATGAGCAGCTAGAGGTCGTTTGGGGCAGCCCGCAATACTTCTCGCCGGAGCAGGCCGCCGGAAAAGCGCCCTCGCCAGCCAGTGATGTATATTCGTTGGGTGTGATTCTCTATGAAATGCTGACCGGTCGGCTGCCATTCGAAGCCGCAGATACCGGGCTTCTGGCAGAGTTACACCAAATAGCTCCGGTTATTCCTCCAAGCACGTATGACCCGACTATCCCGCCAGAGCTCGATCAGATCTTGCTCAAGGTGCTCTCAAAGGAGCCGGCCGCGCGCTATCGAACAGCCGATCAATTCGGGCAAGTACTGGCAACCTTCACGGAAGAGCAGCCCGCTTTGCCTCGTACCTACCAGGTTTCTCAGGCTGCCACGCGCGCGATGGATCGATTCACGCCGGATGGCGTCGATTGGTGGGCAGTTGGCCTCGGCCTACTGGCCTTTTTGGCTGTGGGCGGCCTCCTTCCCCTGTGGTTGTGGGTATGGCTACAGTACCAATAGCTTGCAGCTCTTACGATCGTCTTACTTTTCCCATCCCACCCTGTACGGTATAATCGGCGCTGCCCACCCTATCGAGCATAGTGAGTAGCGGGGTTTCAGGGCTTAGGAGGTAATTGTGAATTCCCCACGAGGACGCAATTCAATAGTTCTCGTTATCTTGCTTCTGATTGTCGTTGTACTGGTTGTCCAGTTCAGGGCCGGTCAGACGCCGCCAGATCGCTTGGATTTTAACGAGGTCGCGGATCTGATCCGAACCGGACGAGTTTCGCGCATCATCGTTGATGACAACGATCTGACAGTCATCTATCCAGATGGCGAGACACGAGCAGTATCCCGCAAAGAACCGACTACCACCGCCGTCGAACAGTTATTGGCCCTGGGCGTGACCCAGGAGATGCTTTCTTCGGATCGCGTTAAACTCGAAATCAAGCAGCCCAGCGACTTCAACCAGATCCTTACGCTCGTCACCTACTTACTGCCCGGCTTGCTGGTTGTAGGCTTGATTTTCTTCATGCTGCGGCAAGCTCAGGGATCCAACAATCAAGCCCTCTCGTTTGGAAAAAGCCGAGCGCGCATGTTAACCGGAGATCAGCCAACGGTCACGTTTGATGATGTAGCAGGTGTCGACGAGGCCAAAGAGGAATTACAGGAAATTGTTGAATTTCTCGAAGAGCCTGAGAAGTTCATTAAGCTGGGGGCGCGCATTCCCAGGGGCGTGCTCCTGATCGGCGCTCCCGGAACAGGAAAGACACTGATGGCCAAGGCCGTATCCGGCGAAGCCGGGGTGCCCTTCTTCTCCATATCCGGTTCGGAGTTTGTAGAGATGTTCGTCGGCGTGGGAGCCAGTCGAGTGCGGGATTTGTTCGATCAAGCCAAGCGGCACTCTCCGGCGATCGTCTTCGTGGATGAAATTGACGCCGTGGGCCGCCACCGAGGCGCTGGCCTTGGCGGCAGCCACGACGAGCGCGAGCAGACCCTGAATCAGATGCTGGTCGAGATGGACGGCTTCGATACGGACGCAAGCGTCATTATCGTGGCCGCAACCAATCGCCCCGATATTCTGGATCCGGCACTACTGCGACCCGGTCGATTTGATCGTCGCGTAATCCTGGATAAGCCAGATATGCTCGGACGTGAACAGATTCTCAAGGTGCATGTCAAGGGTATGCCGGTCGACGAGGAAGTCGATCTCAAGACCATCGCCAAAGCAACCCCCGGGTTCGTGGGCGCCGACATCGAGAATCTAGTTAATGAGGCCGCCATTCTCGCCGCACGACGGAACAAGCACTCCATTGGCGCCGACGAATTTCAGGAGTCGGTCGAGCGCGTAGTCGCCGGCCCGGAGCGTCGCAGCCGCATCATCAGCGAAGAGGAAAAGAAGATCATCGCCTTCCATGAAGCAGGTCACGCGGTTGTAATGCACGTTATCCCAGAGGCCGACCCGGTCCACAAAGTCAGCATCATCGCGCGCGGCATGATGGGCGGCTTCACGATGGCGCTGCCGGAGGAAGATCGCACGCTAACTTCGCGGCACAAGATTTTAGCCGACATGGCTGGCCTGCTTGGCGGGCGCGCGGCGGAAACGCTCATTTTCAACGACATCACATCCGGGGCTTCGAATGACCTCGAACGGGTAACCAATCTTGCCCGAAGCATGATCACTCGATTAGGAATGAGCCAGGAACTTGGTCCGATGGTTTACGGACAGAAGGATGAGCTGATCTTTCTAGGGCGGGAGATCGGGGAGCAAAGGGACTATTCGGAGAGCGTCGCTGAACAGATCGATGCAGAAGTCAGGCGGATTGTCGAAAAGGCCTTCGATCGAGCATACGACATTTTGAAGGATTACCGCGTGCAATTGGAATTGATTGCCGAGACATTGATTGAGATCGAGACGCTGGACCGCGCCAAGTTTGAGGAGCTGTTCTCTGAGCCTGTCGGCCCTAAGAACAGCGGCACGCCCATCCCGGTCGGTGCGGCAACAGACTGAGCGAATCAGAACCCCATAGAATTGAAAAGCCCCTCAAATGAGGGGCTTTTTTCATCCAGTCGCGCCTGGCCTGGAAGGCGATCAGCCTTCCGATTCAGCTTCAGCCTCGACCTTTTCTTTATCCTGTCGGACGAGTTCCCGGCGTAATATCTTGCCAACGGTAGTTTTCGGCAACTCATCCCGAAACTCAATTTGCGACGGTACCTTAAACGGTGCGAGACGCTCTCGGCACCAGTCCTGGAGTTCCTCCACGGTTGCGGTTTGATCTGGCTTCAGCACGACCCAGGCCTTGACCGACTCGCCACGATACGCATCCGGGATCCCGGCCACACCCACATCCAACACCTTAGGGTTCTCAGCGATGGCCTCTTCAACTTCCCGCGGCCAGACCTGGAAACCGCTGGGCTTGATCATCTCCTTCTTACGATCCACGATGTAGAAGTAACCGTCATCGTCCATGTATGCGATGTCGCCGGTGTATAGCCATCCGTCCCGCACGGTGTTAGCCGTTTCGGTAGGCATGTTGTGATACCCCTTCATAATGCTGGGGCTCTTGATCACCAGTTCTCCAACCTCATTCGGTTCCAGTACGGTGACATCGTCGTCTAGTGAAATGATGCGGCTATCGACGTTTGGAAATGGCACCCCAATAGAGCCGACGCGGTTTTCGCCCATGATGGGATTGGCATGCGTCGCAACCAGCGATTCAGTAAGTCCGAACCCCTCAACCAGCTTCCCACCGGTAAGCTCCTCAAACTTGACCTTCGTCTCACGCAGTAGGGGAGCCGATCCCGAGATACAGGCCTTGATCGAGCTAAGATCGTACTTTCCGGCCAGGACATCGGGGTGATTGTTGATCGCGTTGTACATTGCCGGGACGCCTGGGTAGAGCGTCGGCCGGTATTTATCGATGCTCCCGAGAACATCCTTCAAGTCACGCGGGTTTGGGATCATCACCATCGCAGCCGCGTTCTTGACAGCAACCGCCATTCCGACCACAAGCCCATACACGTGGAACATCGGAATGGCCATCAACGTTACGCCTTCGCCGGGTTCCTCTCCCACCGCGCTCAACCAGGCGTCGCCTTGAAGGGTATTGGCCACTAGATTACGGTGCAGCCCAATTGCTCCCTTCGACAGCCCGGTCGTCCCTCCCGTGTATTGAAATAACGCGGTGTCATTCGCATCGATCTCAACTTCCGGCCGATCCGCTGCCGTGTATTCACTGAGCACATCCTGCATCCACTCGTCTCCCTGCTCAAGAGTCACTCGATGGCCGCCGCTGCGTTCCTTAGCAACAGTGAAAAGCAACCGGATCACGGGTGGCAGATACTCTTTGATGTTGGTGACGATGATTTTCTGCAGATGCGTGTCGGATCGGACTTCCTTGACCGTATTGTAGAAATTACTCATGACAAGCATGAGCTCTGCGCCGGAGTCGTTCATTTGATGCTCGATCTCCCGGTGCGTGTAGAGCGGGTTTGTCGCTACCACTACTCCGCCTGCCTTCAAGATCGCATAGAAGGCAATGATGAACTGCGGCGAGTTGGGCATGAAGATCGCCACTCGATCACCCTTGTTAACGCCGCGCGCCACCAATCCTGCAGCAAGACGATCAGTAAGCTCGCTCATTTCGCGGTATGTGATCACCGCCCCCTTGAAAATCGAGCACGGCCGGTCCGGATAGTCTTTGGCAGATTGTTCTAGAAAGTCGTGCAGCCTTAGATCAGGCACATCTACTTCATTAGGCACGCCTTCATCGTACTGCTTATGCCACACTCGTTCGTTCATCTGAAATCCTTCCTTGCGCTCGGGGGCCCGATCCCATTATATATGTCGCTAAAAGGTGTCCGGAAGTGCCGAATGATATAATTCGCCGGTTCGCTCGATTCTTGCATTCATTCGTCTCATTCATTCGTTCCCCATTGGAGGCCCCTCTCTGTGAAGCTCGATAAAAGTCAAGAACTCCTCAAGCGCGACCGGGCCGTTATCTCCCCTTCCTATCCCCGCGCAGCTCCATTCGTGATGGACCACGGATCTGGCGCAGAGGTCTGGGATGTGGATGGGAACCGTTTCATCGATTTCGTGGCCGGAATTGCAGTCTGTACTACTGGACACTCGCATCCCAAGGTCGTCGCAGCCATTCAGGAGCAGGCGGAACGCTTCATTCACATCTCATCCGACTACTACCACCCGCTCTGGGTTGAACTTTCCGAACGCCTTGCGAAAATTGCTCCTTTCTCCGAGCCAGCCAAGATCTTTCTTGGAAATTCAGGCACCGAAGCTGTGGAGGCCGGGATTAAACTTGCCCGCCATCACACCGGCCGCCCGCTCTTTATCGGGTTCCAGGGTGGATTTCACGGGCGCACCCTGGGTTCGCTAGCCTTCACTTCGAGCAAATCCGTTCAGCGAAGCGGCTTCGGCCCACCCTCCATTGGAGTAACGCACGTTCCATACCCAAACGAATACCGACAGGTGCTGCAGCCAACTAGCGAGGACTACGGGGAAACAGTAGTCAACTATATTGAGGATCAGATCTTGAAGACGATTGTCCCTCCGGAGGATTGTGCAGGGATTTTAGTGGAGCCCATCCAGGGCGAGGGTGGCTACGTGGTGCCACCTCCGGGCTTCTTCCCGGCTTTGCGAGCGCTGTGTGACCGCCATGGCATCATGCTAATTGCAGATGAAGTCCAGTCCGGCATCGGTCGAACCGGTAAGTGGTGGGCGATAGAACACTGGGGTGTTGAACCTGACATCGTGTGCTTTGCCAAGGGCATTGCATCGGGCGTACCGATGGGGGGCATCGTGGCGCGCGAGTCGGTCATGGATTGGCCGGAAGGCGCGCACGGTAACACATACGGCGGCAACCCACTGGCTTGCAGCGCCGCCCTGGCAACTCTCAGCCTGGTTGAGGAAGAGCTCATGGTCAACGCCCAGAACATGGGCGAATATGCCATGGATGCACTCGAAGAGATGCAGAGTCGGCATCAATCGATCGGACAGGTTCGCGGCAAGGGATTGATGATCGGAGTCGAATTCGTCGATGGGGATGGCACCCAGCGACCCGCGCATGAATTGCGCGAGCGCGTGATCGAAGAAGCATATGCGCGGGGACTGCTACTGTTGGGATGTGGCGAGAGCACCGTTCGCCTCGCTCCCGCACTTAACATTGAGGAAAGTTTGCTGGACGAGGGGCTCAGAATCATTGAGGAGTCTATCTCGACCATATCGACCTGATGCTTCCAGACTTTCGCGTACGTCAGCGAGACTATCTGCTCGAGATCTCGCGCGCCCTCACACAAGAGCTGGATCTTGATCGAGTCCTAGATCGCATTGTCAAACTCGCGGCCGAGCTGTTGGCAAGCTCGGCCGGTCTTATTGCCTTGCGTGAGGCAGATGGATGGCGTGTTGCAGCTACCCACGGCATCAACACAGAGTTTATTAAGTTCCTAGATCCACTGCTGGAAGACATCCCGGATCAAGGCGATCCGGCCCAAACGGCCCTCCCCGAAGTAAATCGCCGCCTACAAAAGATCACGCAATCGGCCTCTATGGGGCTGCTCACTGGAGTCGGGCTGCCAATGATCGCCCGCGAAGAGGTGGTTGGAGTCATTTTCGTGTTCCGATCGTATCGGGGGCGCTTTTCCCGCGATGATCGCAGACTGCTTGGCGCTTTTGCGGCTCAAGCCGCAATTGCGGTCTCGAATGCCCGTCTTTACACACAGGTCGCTGATCAGAGCCGCCACCTGGACCGGGTGGTCGAATCTTCCGCGGACGGAATCTTCATCCTTGATCCCAGCTACAGGTTCACGCGATTCAATCGAGCTTGCTCAAGGCTGACAGGTTTTGGCCCAGAGGATGTGGTCGGCAAAGAGCATTCCGAGATTATCCGATGGTCCAGCCGAAAGCCGGGATCCACCCTGGAAGAGGCGGGCGCAGACGGCTGGCCGCTTTCGCCGAATGCCGAGTTGTATGTGGAAGGAGACCTACTGCGGGCAAGCGGTAGCCATGTGAGCGTTGGGATTACGTACACGCCGACCTTTTCAGACGACGGGCGGCTGCTGAGCGTCGTCGCCAACGTGCGCGACATTACACGCTTCCGAGAGGCCGAGGAACTAAAAAGTACCTTCATCTCCATCATTAGCCACGAGCTGCGAACCCCGGTAGCATTGATCAAAGGCTACGCGGGTACCTTACGCCGTGACGACGCCGATTGGGATCCGGAAGTTGTGCGCGATAGCCTGGCTGTAATCGAGGAGGAGGCGGATCGCTTGGCGGATCTTATTGACGATCTGCTGGATGCCTCCCGACTGCAGGCCGGCGCGCTATCTCTGAATTTTGCTGATGTAGATCTCTTTCAGCTCGCGGATGAATTAGCGGAGCGATTTCAAACCCAGTCCGATCGGCACACATTTGAAGTCGAACATCCGGCCGACTTCCCGCTCGTGAGTGGAGATGAGGAAAGGCTTACTCAGGTCATATCCAACTTACTTTCCAACGCCGTGAAGTACGCCGGGGATGGCGGCCAAGTCTTGATTCGGGGCCGCCAGACGCCGGATGAGGTTGTCATGTGCGTAAGTGATCAGGGCCCAGGGATTCAGCCTTCCGATCGATACCGGATCTTCGAGCGTTTCTATCGGTCGGAAGAGACCGCCGGAAGCAAACAGGGTGCCGGATTGGGCTTATTTCTGGCGAAATCCATTGTAGAGGCTCACGGCGGCAGAATTTGGGTCGATGAGAAGGCAGAGCAAGGGGCGGAAATTTGTTTCTCCTTGCCGAAGGGAGAGGGATAAAACGTGGTTGCGCCTGGTTCGTCTGTTCGGTGCCCGAACTGTAATTCACCCATTCAAGCCCACGTCCACCAATTGGTGGATGTGAGCCAGGACCCAAGCGCAAAATCGCGCCTGCTCTCTGGCAGCCTCAACTTCATTCGCTGCCCAGTTTGCAGCTATGAGGGCCAGCTTACGACTCCGATCGTCTATCACGATCCGAGCAAGGAACTTTTGCTTACCTACATGCCGGTCGAACTCAATATCACCAGAGACGAGCAGGAAAAGCTGCTGGGCCGGTTGATCAATCAGGCAATTGAGTCGTTACCCGCAGAGAGCAGGAAAGGATATCTCCTGCAGCCTCAGGCAGTGCTGACTACGCAGGGTCTTATAGAGCGTATTCTTGCCGAAGATGGGGTTACAAAAGAGGATTTGGATGCTCAGCGAGACAAGATTCGCTTGTTCGAGGATCTGCTGAAGGCATCCGAAGACTCACTGGAGACATTCGTCGAGGCGCACGACTCGGAACTCGACGAACAGTTTTATCAACTTGCTGCGCTCAGCCTGCAAAGCGCTACGGATGAACCGGCCCTTGCGGCCGCCACTCAGCGACTCGAAGCCGTGCTTCAAATGAGCAGCTACGGGAAGCAGTTGACAGAACGCGAGGCGGAGCTGCGGGCTGCTGCAGAAAGCCTGCGTGAAGCCGGAGAGGATCTGACGCGGGAGAAGCTGCTCGAGCTGCTTGTTGACGCGAATAGCGATGATCGAGTGGAAGCCATCGTGAGTCTAGCTCGCCCCGGTCTGGACTACTCTTTCTTTCAACTACTCACGGAGCAGATCGATCAAGCTGAGGGCGAGGAATCAACACGCCTTGAGGGGCTTCGACATCGATTGCTCGAGCTGACCGAAGAGATTGACAAGGCGCAGGAAGCGCGCCTGGCTCGAGTCACGACCCTGATTGGCTCCATTGTACAATCGGATGATATTGATCAGGCCATTCAAGCTGCGCTGCCCGCGATCGACGAGCTCTTCATGGCGATCCTTCAGGCCAACATCCGGGGAGCCGAGGAAAGCAACGATCAGGATCTGCTATTGAAGCTCAAGGAAATCGAAGTAAAACTCAATGAGGCGATCCTGGAAAGTCTGCCTCCAAACCTGCGAATTGCTCAAGAGATTTTGGAAACCGAAGATGAGCAAGAAGCGCAGCGCATCCTGGATAATTCTGCCGAGCTGATAGACGAGCAGCTATTGGGGGCGTTGATGAGCACCAGCCAGCGCCTGGAAGAGGCGGATGACGAGGATGGCGCGGAGCGCCTTCGGCGCCTGCATCGACATGCACTGCGCTTGTCCATGCGATCCAAAATCAATTCTTAGCGGGAATGCTCTGTCAGGCGCCGGTTCCAAGCAGTTTCAACAGACCCGCCTCGTCGATAATATCCACGCCTAGATCCTGAGCCTTCACCAGCTTAGAGCCAGCGTTTTCTCCCGCAACAAGATAGCTGGTCTTCCCACTCACACTACCGGTGACCTTTCCACCAGCTGCCACAATCTGCGCCTTTGCTTCGTCGCGCTTCATGGTCGGTAGCGTGCCTGTAAGGACGAAGGAATGGCCAGACAGCAACTGCTCTCCCTGCTCAACCAGCTCCTGTGAGGGCCATGTACCGGCCTTCTTGAGCTTAGCAAGCAGTTTATTGTTGCGGGATTGCGCGAACCAATCAACCACTCCGGATGCGATATTCGGACCAATCCCGTCCATCTCTTCGAGCTCCGTTACCTTGGCGCTGGACAATGCGTCGAGGCTCCCGAACTGACGTGCGAAATCAACGGCCACCGATTCGCCAACTCCTCGGATTCCGAGCGCATTGATCAATCGGTTCAATGGTTGGGCCTTTGATGTTTCGATTGCGTCTAGCAGCTTCTCTGCCTTCTTGTCCGCGAAGCCTTCCAAACCGAGCAGGTCCTCCTTAGTGAGTCGATATATATCGGCTGCGTCTTCGACCAGGTCACCTTCCACCAGAAGCTCGGCGATCTTGATGCCAAGTCCTTCAATATCCATCGCCGAACGAGATGCAAAGTGTTCCAGGTTTCTCACCAGCTGGGCCGGACAGGAGGCGTTTCCACAATAGACCGCCACTTCGCCTTCGATGACCAGGATCGGCTCACCGCAATCCGGGCATTTCTTGGGCATCTTGTAGGGCTTTTCCTTGCCGGTGCGCGCATCGGCGATCGGCCCGATAATGTAGGGAATGACGTCGCCCGAACGTTTGATGAGCACGCGATCCCCAATCCGGATGTCCTTTTCCTCGATGAAATCAAAGTTGTGAAGGGTGGCCTGTTTGATCGTCGCGCCTCCAACATAAACTGGTTCCAGGATCGCGTAGGGCGTGATGACACCCGTGCGTCCCACATTGAGCCCAATGTCCAGCAATTGAGTGGTTCGTTCTTCGGCGGGCAGCTTGAACGCGATCGCGGCCCGCGGATCCTTTCCGACGACTCCTAGCGATTGGGCCAGCTCCAGATCGTCGACCTTAATCACCATTCCATCGATCTCATAGGCAAAGGATTCTCGTTTGCTAGCGAGCTGTTCGATCGTTGCAATCACCTCGTCGATACTTTCACATATCCGTCCATGACCTTCGACCGGGAATCCAAATTCCTTTAGTTGCTCCAGCACATGCCATTGCCTTTTCAGTGGAACTCCGGACGACTCGATAATCGAATAGCAGAATATTCGTATTGGGCGAGTTGCGGTTAGCGAGGTATCCAGCTGGCGGAGCGACCCGGCGGCAGTATTGCGCGGATTGACGTAGGTCTTGCCGCCTTCGGCTTCTGCCTTCCGGTTCATCTGTTCGAAATCCTTCTTGAAGATGATGGCCTCGCCACGAACGACAAGGCTGGCTGGCGCCTTTTTACCATTCGGCTCTAGCGGCACCCGCAGAGGGAGCGTTCGGACCGTCCGGAGATTAGCGGTGATGTCTTCTCCATTCTGGCCATCGCCCCGGGTTGCGCCGAGCTTGAATATGCCTTTCTCGTAATGCAGCACAACCGTCAGTCCATCCAATTTGGGCTCCACCACGAATGCAGCATTTTCCACCCGCGCATCAAGGCGCGCGATTCGTTCGTACCAGGCGCGCACGTCGTCTTCGCTGAATGCGTTGCTGAGGCTGAGAATGGGTCCGGGATGCGGCACTCGGACAAATCGTTCCGATATTCCGCCCCCTACCCGATGAGTAGGCGAATCATCCGTCTCCAGCTCTGGGTACTGCTGCTCCAGATCTCTCAACTCCTGCAGCAGCTGATCATATTCAGAGTCACTGACCAACGGGTCGTCGAGAACGTGATATCGATAATTGTGGAGGTTTAGCTGTTCTCGCAGTTCTTTCGCCCTGGATCTTGCTGCCCTGGAAGCCATTGGCCTTAGTCCTCGCTCAACCCCTCGTCACCGTCGGGCCATACCTCATGAAACATCCACCACTCATCCGGGTGATCACGAATAAATCCCTCGATCAGATAGATCACTTGCTGTGCGATTTCCCGCTCCCGGTCAGCATGTCCTTCGTAATCTTTGGGTCTTATGACTCCTAAGGATTTGGCGCGGTACTTTCCGCCCTCGATGCTGTAGGTAACACCTACCATGATTGGCGCATTGGTCTTTAGTGCTAAACGGACATGCCCGACCGGAAGCCAGGCCCGCTTGCCGAAAAACTCCATGAAGATCCCCGACTCATCGGGCCTGTCAGCGGCAGTTACGACTACTCCGCCTTCTTTCAAATAGGTGATCGCTGCGCGCAGAGACTGATAGCTTACCGGCGCGATATTCAGGCCGAAGCTGCGACGGAGATCGTTCTGGGCCTGGTAGCTCGGCATGACCTCCGGGTACGCCAATACCTGCGTGTGATAGTCGAGCCCGCCAAAATAGATCAAGAGATGATCCAGCCCGATGGTGTGAGCGCCGACGTAAAGCAGCCCACTTCCCTGCGCCAGGATTTCGTCGATGGTTTCAAGCATCTCCTTATCCGGTGTGGCGATCTCGGCTAAGGTCTCAAACCCGCCTTTCACAACTTCGAACAGCGAGATGTAGCTGCGCATGATGTTACGAAGCACTGCCTCAACCGTTTCAACCACCTTTGGATCGTCTTCTGAAAGCCCTTGCACGACAGATTGATTGCTACGTAGCGCGACAACCATCGGGGTGTCGGGCTGCCGCGCGATGCGAGCTGCGATACGATCTGCCACCCACAGCGTAAATCGCCGGGGAAGAAGCCTCACCAGCCACATTGCCGCTTCTGGCCCCCACCGGCTGTTTGCGAATGAAACCAGGCTCATGAAGAAGGTATGGCCTTCTCCGCGCGCATTTGTCGATACCCAGACACGATTACCGGGGCACCTCGAACAACAGAGAAAACCACCGCCATCCAGGCTACAACTTCTGAAAACCTCAAGACCGGTTCCGACGCACTTTGGAGACTGCCGCCTTCCGGGAAGCCCGAAAGCGCAAAGCCGAGAGTAAGTCCACAAAAGGCCACGATCTTACTGATGCTGTAGCCCGACCGCATCCATGGCGAGCTCACCAGGAACTGTCCTAGCCTGGATCCTTGCTGCTCGAAGGGGGCCTTGCCTTGTCTAACCCCGATACTTCGGATGGCATCAGTTAGCACGGTGCGGGCGATGATGATCAGCGGGATCGCGACGGAGACGGTTCCCAGGTCTGCCAACACGACCCATAGCACCAGTTCATAGGTGCGATCGGTGGCAATATCGAGCACGCTCCCCATCAGGGAGGTGGTGCCTGTCCGCCTGGCGATTACACCGTCTAAAGTATCGAGAAAGAGTGCGAAGAACAAAAAAGGCACTGCGAGCAGCTGGACCCACGGAGTCCCGATGTAAATCATCATCAGATAAACCAGCAGCAATGGATAGCGAATGATCGTTATTAGATTGGCCACGGGCACAATACTAACCTAACGAAAGGGTCCTGTAGGCGCTGGTCGCTGCGCCACCGTATACTTGTTGAGGCTATGGCTAAGCAGAGAATCCTGGTTGCGGATGACGAGGTTAGCGTAACCGAACTCTTCAGCATGATGCTGCAGATGGAAGGCTATCGGGTACGGGTTGTGCACGACGTGCAGGGTGCAAAAGACGCACTGGAGGAGGAGCCGGCCGACTTGATGTTAGTCGACATCATGATGCCGGAGGCATCCGGATTGGAGCTTTGCCGATATGTGCGGGCCGAACCATATCTTGCAAGTACCCCCATTATCGTAATATCGGCTCGATCGCAGCTGGACGAAGTTCATGAGGGCCTGGCTGCCGGCGCAGACACCTATCTTCTCAAACCGGTTTCCAAGAGTGAGCTAATCGAAGCCGTGCAAAAAGCGCTCGCAGATTAGGCTTGCATAATCACCCCACGCCCCCGTAGCTCAATGGATAGAGCGCCGCACTTCGAATGCGTAGGTTGGGAGTTCGAGTCTCTCCGGGGGCGCCAGACTAAGAACCAAAAAGGAGCTGGCCATCGCCGGGTCCTTTTGCTTTTCGGTAACGACGAGTGTTTACATCGCGATCGCTGCCAAGCCGAGCCCGATCGGTCCCCAACCAACCGGCAGTTGGCCCCAAGATTCGCCCTGATCCTTGGAAGCCCAAACTTGACCGTTCTTTAGGGCGGCGATTACAACCCCCGATCGGCCAGGCACCGTCGCCAGGCCATAAGGCATTGAGTCCAGTGGCTGAGGCAGCCCACCTGTCATTTGCTCCCATGGACTTCCCTCTTGAGTACGATAAATGCGCGCCTGCGCATTTCCAATCGAGTGGGCCTTTCCAGGTCCTGGCGATACGGAGACGTACCAGTGATCGGGCTGATCGGGATCAGCCGCACAAGCGACGCCATAGTGCCGATCGAGTCCATCTTTGAATTTGGTCCACGTGGCGCCACCGTCCTTACTGACGCTCGCGCCGCCCCCGGTACCGCCCGCCTCGTAAGCCCAGGATCCATCGCTGGAGTGAAACTTCAACGTATGGCAATCCCGCAGCGAACCCTTTAGATGGCGGGACCAGGTCTCTCCAGCATCCGTGCTGCGAACTACAGCTCCGAATTCAATCCCGGCCACCAACACACTGGGATCAGTCGGCGAAATTGCAAGCGATTGAATATAGGCTGTCCCCGGCGATTCCGCTGGCGACCACCACAGCCGCCGGCCCGGTATCCGATTGAAACTCTCGTTCTCGCTCCATGTCCCTCCCCCATCGCTCGATGCGAAAACCCCGGCAGGTTTGGTCCCGGCATAGATCGCATTCGTCGATATCGCGACCGACT
>SMUX01360862.1_pt1 | contig 16018 bp, 15 predicted proteins | sample 2456431 | NCBI WGS metagenome assembly SMUX01 (sample SAMN11095930, study PRJNA526329) | marine sediment metagenome | biome: Marine sediment; feature: Surficial sediment; material: Deep marine sediment; isolation source: Hadal surficial sediment | place: Pacific Ocean | collected 2014-11 | depth... | reverse complement strand
TCACCATCATCAACGCCGCCGATTACGGCCGCACGGTCTACGATCTGTTCCTGCGCCGCGAGCTGATCGCGCTCGGCGAGGACGTGGTCAACGATGCCTTCGAGCAGGACATCGACATCACCGCGGCCGACCAGATCGAGACCGCCGAACAGAAGCTCTACAGCCTGGCCGAGGCGGGTCAGACCGAGGGCGGGCTGACCACCTTCAAGTCGGCGGTCATCGAGGCGGTCAACATGGCCGCAGCCGCCAAGGATCGGGACAGCCACGTGGCCGGTGTCGCGACCGGGTTCCGGGACCTGGATAAGCTGCTGGGCGGCCTGCACCAATCGGACCTGATCATCCTGGCCGGCCGACCGTCGATGGGAAAGACCGCGCTCGCCACCAACATCGCCGCCACCGCGGCCATGGCGCGCCGCAAAGAAAAGGGTCCCGACGGCGTCGAGATCGAGGTCCCCGAGGTGGTCGCCTTCTTCTCGCTCGAAATGTCCTCCGAGCAGCTCGCCACACGAATACTGGCCGAAGCTTCTGAAGTTCGCTCGGACGCCATGCGGCGCGGCGAGATCGACGACAAGGATTTCGGTAAAATATTTGATGCCAGCCGTGCGCTGTATACCCTGTCACTGTTCATCGACGACACCGCGGCACTCACCATCGGCGCGCTGCGCACCCGGGCGCGCCGCCTCAAGCGCCAGCACGGCCTGAGCCTGGTGGTGGTCGACTACCTCCAGCTCATGCAGGGCCCCGCCGGCCTGCGCAATGAGAACCGGGTCCAGGAGGTCTCGGAGATCACCCGCGGCCTGAAGGCGATCGCCAAGGAACTCAACGTGCCGGTGCTCGCGCTGTCCCAGCTCTCGCGCCAGACCGAGCAGCGCGACGACAAGCGGCCGCAACTCTCGGACCTGCGCGAATCCGGCTCCATCGAGCAGGATGCCGACGTGGTGATGTTCCTGTACCGCGAGGAATACTACCTGATGCGCGAGAAGCCGACCCAGCGCGCCAACGAAAAGGACGACGACTTCGAGCGCCGCCAGGCGCGCTATGCCGAGCGCCAGAAGGAGACCCGCAACAAGGCCGAGGTCATCGTCGCCAAGCAGCGCCATGGCCCGATCGGAACCGTCAACCTGCAGTTCCGGGGCGAGTTCACGCGCTTCCAGGACCTCATAGAGGACGACCACCTGCCCGAGCGGCACGGCAGTTCCCAACCCGACGATGTGCCCTTCTGAGGCGGCCGGGCCCGGCGGCGCCGGCGACGCCGATCCCGAAGCCGCGCGCGCCGGCGCGATCCTGACCATCGATTTGGACGCGCTCGCCGACAACTACCGGCGCCTCTGCGCCGAGCTGGACGGCGTGCCCTGCGCCGTCGTGGTCAAGGCGGACGGCTACGGCCTGGGGCTGACGCGGGTGGCGCCCGCCCTGTTCCGGGCCGGCGCGCGCAGCTTCTTCGTGGCCCAACTCGGTGAGGCGATCGCGCTGCGCGGCGCGCTTCCCGAGGCGGCCGAGATCTACGTGCTCAACGGCCTCGCGGCCGGCCCGGCGGCCGAGTTCCAGGCGCAGCGTGTGGTTCCCGTGCTCAACACCCTGGGCGAGGTCGCGGATTGGCAGGCCGCGGCGCGCCAGGCGGGGCGCACGCTCGCCGCCGCGCTGCATATCGACACCGGCATGAGCCGCCTGGGCCTGCCCGCAAGCGAGCTTGACGCGCTGGCCGCCGAACCGCGGCGCCTCGAGGGCATCGAGCTCGGCCACGTCATGAGCCACCTGGCCTGCGCGGACGCGCCGGAGCATCCGCTCAACGCCGCCCAGCTCGCCGAGTTCCGGGCCGCGCGCGCGCGCCTGCCGGCCGCCCCGGCCAGCTTCGCCAACTCCTCGGGCATTTTCCTGGGCGCCGATTACCACTTCGACCTGGGCCGCCCGGGGATCGCGCTCTACGGCGTCAATCCGATTCCCGGCCGCGCCAATCCCATGCGTCAAGTGGTTCGCCTGCAAGGAAAAATCCTACAGGTGCGCGAGATTGACGCTCCCCGGACCGTTGGCTATGGTGCGACCCATCGCGCCGCCGGACCGAGCCGAGTCGCGACCGTCGCGGTCGGTTATGCCGACGGCTACCTGAGGTCGCTTTCGAACCGTGGCAGCGCCTGGCTCGGCAACCAACGGGTTCCCGTGGTAGGACGTGTCTCGATGGATTTGATCACCCTCGACGTGACCGGCGCCGCCCCCGGCAGCGCCCATCCCGGCGCCTTCGTCGACCTGATCGGGCCGGAGCTACCCGCCGACGATGTCGCGGCGGCCGCCGGCACCATCGGCTACGAGATCCTGACCGCGCTGGGCCAGCGCTATCACCGGGTCTACCAGGGCGGCTAACGGATGCCGATCCTTCAGCCCATTGGCCGAACCCTCCTGCGATTTCTGGAGGCCACCGGCCGGCTGACGCTGTTCGCGCTGACCGCGATCGCCCACTGCGTACGGCCGCCGATCTATCCGCGCCTGATCGGCCGCCAGATGATCGAGATCGGCTATTACTCGCTGCCGGTCGTGGGGTTGACCGCGATCTTCACCGGCATGGTGCTGGCGCTGCAGAGCTATACCGGCTTCGCCCGCTTCTCGGCCGAGAGCGCGGTCCCCAACGTGGTTGTCGTCTCGATCACCCGCGAGCTCGGGCCGGTGCTCGCTGCACTCATGGTCGCCGGCCGGGTCGGCGCCGCCATGGCCGCCGAGATCGGCACCATGCGGGTCACCGAGCAGATCGACGCGCTCGACACTCTGGCCACCAACCCCTTCAAGTACCTGATCGCCCCGCGCCTGATCGCCGGGCTGACCATGATGCCGCTGCTGGTCGCGGTCGCCGATGTGATCGGCGTGTTCGGCGGCTACGTGGTCTCGGTCTACAAGCTGGGCTTCAACCCTTACGTCTACCTCAAGAACACCCTCGACTTCATGGAGTTCCAGGACGTGTTCTCGGGCCTGGTCAAGGCCTCGGTGTTCGGCTTCCTGATCACGCTGATGGGCTGCTACCACGGCTACAACTCCCGCGGCGGCGCGCAAGGCGTCGGCGCCGCGACCACCAATGCGGTGGTTTCGGCCTCGATCCTGATCCTCAGCGTCAATTACCTCATCACCGAGATGTTCTTCTCCAAATGACCGCACCAAGCCAAACCGCCACAACCCAAACCGCATCAACCCCGGCCGCCGAGACTCAGGTGACGCCCAAGATCCGCATCCGCGGTCTGCACAAGGCCTTCGGCGACAAGGTGGTGCTCGACGGCCTCGACCTCGACGTCGGCGTCGGCGAATCGGTGGTGGTGATCGGCGGCTCGGGCACCGGCAAGTCGGTCATGCTGAAGTGCATCCTCGGCCTGCTCCACCCCGAGGCCGGCAGCATCGAGGTCGACGGCGAGGAGGTGGTCGGCCTGCGCGGGCAGGAGCGCGACCGAATGCTGCGCAAGTTCGGCATGCTGTTCCAGAACGCCGCCCTGTTCGATTCGCTGCCGGTCTGGGAGAACGTGGCTTTCGGCCTGATCGAGGGCGCGCGCATGGCCCGCGCCGAGGCCAAGGAGATCGCCTTCGACAAGCTGGCCGCGGTCGGGCTCGGCCCGGACGTGGGCCAGCTCTCGCCGGCCGAGCTTTCGGGGGGCATGCGCAAGCGCGTCGGCCTGGCGCGCGCCATCGCCACCGAGCCCGAGGTCATCTTCTTCGACGAACCGACCACCGGCCTCGATCCGATCATGGGCGACGTGATCAACGACCTGATCATCAAATGCGTGCGCGAGCTGGGGGCGACTGCGTTGTCGATCACCCACGACATGGCCAGCGCCCGCAAGATCGCCGACCGCATCGCCATGCTCCACGACGGCAAGATCATCTGGGCCGGGCCGGTGGCCGAGGTCGATGCCTCGGGCAGCGCCCATGTGGAGCAATTCATCCACGGCCGCGCCGAGGGACCGATCCAGATGCAGCTGCGGGCGCTCTAGCCGGCGACCCGGGACACAAGCGCTAACCTAGGGAGCTGGGGCGAATCTTGGCCAAATCGCAGTCACGCTACGTCTGTCAGAGCTGCGGCGCCTCGGCGGCCCGCTGGGCCGGGCGTTGCGACGCCTGCGGCGCCTGGAACGCGGTCGTCGAGGAGGCGTCGCGCCCGAGCCCACCCGGCGGGCTGAGCCAAGGCGGCCAATGGGGCGGCAAGCGTGGCGGGGGGCGGGGCAAGGCGATCGAGTTCGTCGGTCTCGAGGGCCAAACCGCGCCAGCGCCGCGGCGCCCCAGCGGCATCGTCGAGTTCGACCGGGTCTGCGGCGGCGGCTTGGTGCCCGGCTCGACCGTCCTGATCGCCGGCGATCCCGGCATCGGCAAGTCGACGCTGCTGCTCCAGGTCGCCGGCGCGCTCGGCGGCGGCCGTGCGGCTGGCGGTGTGGCGGGAGGCGACGCCGCGGCGCCCTGCGCCCCAGCCCCTTGCGCCTACGTCTCCGGCGAGGAGGCGGTCGAACAGCTCCGCCTGCGGGCGCGGCGCCTGGGCCTCACCGGTGCGCAGGTGCGACTCGCCACCGCGACCTCGGTGCGCGATATCGCCGCCAGCCTGGACCACGCCGAGCCGCCGGCCGTGGTGATCATCGACTCGATCCAGACCATGTACGTCGACAGCCTGGATTCGGCGCCCGGCACGGTGTCCCAGGTGCGCGCCAGCGCCCAGGAGCTGATCCACCTGGCCAAGGCGCGCGGTTTCGTCCTGCTGCTGGTCGGCCACGTCACCAAAGACGGCCAGATCGCCGGGCCCAAGGTGCTCGAGCACATGGTCGATGCCGTGCTCGCCTTCGAGGGCGAACGCAGCCACCAGTTCCGCATCCTGCGCGCGACCAAGAACCGCTTCGGCCCGACCGACGAGATCGGTGTTTTCGAGATGACCGATGCCGGCCTCACCGAGGTCGCCAATCCTTCCGCCCTGTTCCTGGCCGAGCGGCGCGGCAACGTGGCCGGCGCGGCGGTCTTCGCCGGACTGGAGGGCAGCCGCCCGATCCTGGTCGAGATTCAGGCCCTGGTCTCGCCCTCGCCGCTGGCGACCCCGCGCCGCGCCGTGGTGGGCTGGGACGGCGGGCGCCTGGCCATGGTTCTGGCGGTGCTCGAGGCGCGCTGCGGGCTGGTGCTGGCGGGCAAGGAGGTCTATCTGAACGTCGTCGGGGGCTTGCGCGTGAGCGAGCCGGCGGCGGACCTGGCGGTCGCTGCCGCCCTGGTCTCGGCCGCCACCGACCGGCCGGTCCCCGCCGAGACCGTGGTGTTCGGCGAGATCGGGCTGTCGGGGGAGATCCGCGCGGTCAGCCAAGCCGAGGCGCGGCTCAAGGAGGCCGCCAAGCTGGGCTTCACCGGCGCCTGGACGCCGCCACGGCGCAACGGCAACGGGCGCAAGGCCGGCCTGGAAGCCCGGGAGATTCCACACCTGCAGGATCTGGTGCGTCTGTTCGTCGATGGTTAGTGGATGGAATCCAGCGCCTCGCGAGCGCGGCGGGCGGGCCCGAATCGGGTTGGCTTCGCCGGGCTAGGGAACCAGGGAACGATAGACATTAAGCCATGGAAGCGCCTCCCATTAACCTGACCGATGCCGCGGTCGTGCTGGTGATCTTGATATCGGGCCTGCTCGCCTTCTTTCGCGGGCTGGTCCACGAGGTGCTGGCGGTCATCTCCTGGATCGGGGCGGCGCTGGCGACCATCTACGGCTTCCCCTACGCCCGGCCCTATGCCACCGAGCTGATTACCGTTCCCCTGATCGCCGACATGGTCGCCGGGGTCGGCATCTTCCTGGTCACCCTCGTCGTGTTGTCGGTGCTGACCAACTTGGTCTCGCACCAAATCCGCCAAAGCGCCTTGGGACCGCTGGACCGATCGCTCGGCTTGGTCTTCGGGTTCTTGCGCGGCGCGGCGCTGATCGCCGTCGTCTGGCTCGCGTTCAATATGGTGCTGCCGCGCGAGGACCATCCGGAGTGGGTCACCGAGGCCAAAGTCCGGCCGCTGGTGGAGCGCGGCGCCGTGCTGCTGGTCTCGATCCTGCCCGAGCGGTTGCGCCGCGAAATAGGTACAGAATCCGGCACCGCCAAGGACGGCATCGACGAGCTGCAGCGGTTGCAGGACTATCAGAATTTGCTCAATCCACCTGCAAAAGGCGATGCACCGGCGGGCGAACCCAGCTATAACACCCGCGAGCGGGACGAGATGCGGCGCGCCATCGAAGGCATCGGCAGATCCGGCGAGGAATCCCAGTGATCGCGACTCACCCTTTCGACGACAAGCTCCACGAGGAATGCGGCGTCTTCGGCATCTATGGCCACCAGGACGCAGCCGCCCACACCGCGCTTGGCCTGCACGCCCTCCAGCACCGCGGCCAGGAGGCGGCCGGCATGGTCGTCTACGACGGCAAACAGTTCAACGCCCACCGGGAGATGGGGCTGGTCGGCGATACCTTCTCCAGCGAGCGGATCATGAGCCGGCTGGTCGGCGACGCCGCGATCGGCCACGTGCGCTACTCCACGACGGGAGAAACGGCGCTGCGCAACGTCCAGCCGGTGTTCGCCGACCTGCAGTTCGGCGGCTTCGCCCTGGCCCACAACGGCAACTTGACCAACGCGATGGCGCTGCGCCGGGAGTTGGTCGCGCGCGGCTCGTTGTTCCAGTCGACCTCCGACACCGAGGTCATCGTCCACCTCATGGCGACCTCGGAGTTCCACAGCGTGGTCGACCGCATGACCGACGCGCTGCGCCGTATCGAGGGCGCCTACTCCCTGGTCGCGCTGACCGATTCCTGCGTCATCGGGGTGCGCGATCCGCTCGGCGTGCGGCCGCTGGTGATCGGGCGCCTGGGCGAGACCCACATCGTGACCTCGGAGACCTGCGCGCTCGACATCATCGGGGCCGAGCTGGTGCGTGAAGTCGAGGCCGGCGAGATGGTGGTGCTGGACGGCTCCGGCATCCACTCGCTGCGCCCCTTCCCGCCGGCGCGCCAGCGCTTCTGCGTCTTCGAGTACATCTACTTCGCCCGCCCCGATTCGGTGATGGAAGGATCGAGCGTCTACGAACGGCGCAAGGAGATCGGCGCCGAACTCGCGAGAGAGAGCGGCATCGACGCCGACGTGGTGATCCCGGTGCCCGATTCAGGCGTGCCGGCGGCGATCGGTTATGCCGAGGCCGCGGCGATTCCCTTCGAGCTCGGCATCATCCGCAACCACTACGTCGGCCGCACCTTCATCGAGCCGGTCGAGCAGATCCGCCACCTCGGCGTCCGTCTCAAGCACAACGCCAACCGGGCCAGCCTGACCGGCAAGCGGGTCATCCTGGTCGACGATTCCATCGTCCGCGGCACCACCTCGGTCAAGATCGTCGAGATGGTGCGCGCGGCGGGCGCCACCGAGGTGCACATGCGCGTCGCCGCGCCGCCGACCGCCCACTCCTGTTTCTACGGCATCGACACGCCCGAGGAGAGCGAACTTTTGGCCTCCCACATGGACGTCGCGGAGATGGCCACCCACATCGGCGCCGACAGCCTGGCCTTCATCTCCATGGACGGGCTGTACCGGGCCATGGGCGAGCCCGGGCGCGATCCCGAGGCCCCGCGGTTCTGCGACGCCTGCTTCACCGGCGAGTACCCGACCCAACTGACCGACCGCGACGGCGACGAGCCAACGGCCCAACTGTCCCTGCTGGCCGAACTCGCTTGAGCCCGCCCACGGGACCCGGCGCCGGCGTGGCGCGACCCGCATGAGCGCCGCGTCTTCTGGCCGAGGCCGCCTGGCCGGGCGCATCGCGCTCATCACCGGGGCCTCGCGCGGCATCGGCGCGGCGGTCGCCCGGCGCTTCGCCGCCGAGGGCGCGCAGTTGGTCTTGGTCGCGCGCACCGTGGGCGGGCTCGAAGAGCTGGACGACCAGGTTCGCGAAGCCGGCGGCCCGGGCGCGACGCTGGTGCCCCTCGATCTGCGCGAGTGCGACGCCATCGACCGCCTGGGCGCCTCGCTCTACGAGCGCTTCGGCCGCCTCGACGTGCTGGTCGGCAATGCCGCCGTGCTCGGCACGCTGTCGCCGGTCGGCCACATCGAGCCGCAGACCTGGGCCGAGGTCATGGACATCAACCTGACCGCCAACTGGCGGCTGATCCGCAGCCTCGACCCGCTGCTGCGGCGCTCGGAAGCCGGGCGCGCGATCTTCGTCAGCTCCGGCGCGGCGGGTGCGCCTCACGCCTACTGGGCCGCCTATGCGGTCTCCAAGGCGGCGCTGGAGATGCTGGTCAAGACCTATGCCGCGGAACTCTCCAAAACCAAGGTCCGCGCCAACCTGATCGACCCCGGTGCGACCCGCACCGCCCTCCGCGCCAAGGCCTTCCCGGGCGAGGATCCGCTGTCCCTGCGCGTGCCCGACGCCGTCGCCGGGACCTTCGTCGAACTGGCGGAAGCGGCCTGCACGAAAAACGGCGAGGTGGTGCGGGCCTACTGAGGCATTTTCAGTTTGCCGCCCACCGCTGCGGCTTGCGCACCAACGTGGCAAACGCAGGGTCGTTACTTTACTTTATATATAAAGTAAAGTAACGAACCCATTTCTTGGTGCCCATTCTTGGCGCCATTCTTGGCCGGGGGGGGAGCGGGTCCGCTGACGTCGGGGTCCGGGTCACTTCTTCGGCGCGTAGGGGTTTTCGCCCTTGCGCAAGGTGATGCGGATCGGGGTGCCGGGCAGGTCGAAATCCTCCCGGAGCGCGTTCTCCAGATAGCGCAGGTAGGAATCGGGCAGTTTCGTGGGCCGCGAACAGAAGATCGCGAAGCTCGGCGGCCGGGTCTTGGCCTGGGTCATGTAGCGCAGCTTGATGCGCCGGCCACCGGGTGCCGGCGGCGGGTGGCGTTCGATCATCGCGCCCAGCCAGCGGTTGAGGGCGGCGGTGGGAATCCGCCGGTTCCAGATCTCGTAGGCGGCCAAGACCGCATCCAGCAGGCGCTCCAGCTTGTCGCCCCGAAGCGCCGAGATGGTCACCACCGGCACGCCGCGGGTCTGGGGAAAGGAACGCTCGAGCCGGTCGGATAGCGCCTTCATCGCGCCCGCGCGATCGGCGCAGAGGTCCCACTTGTTGACCGCGATGACCAGCGCCCGCCCCTCGTCCACCACGTGGCGCGCGATGGTGAGGTCCTGTTTTTCCATCGGCGCCTCGGCATCGAGCAGCAGCACCACGACATGAGCGAAGTTGACCGCGCGCTGGGTATCGGCGGCGGACATCTGCTCGAGCCGCGCGACCGCCTTGGCGCGGCGGCGCAGGCCGGCGGTGTCGATCAGGCGGATCGGCCGGTCCTTGTAACGCCACTCGATGGCGATGGCGTCGCGCGTGATCCCGGCCTCGGGTCCGGTCAGCACCCGTTCCTCGCCGACCAACTTGTTGACCAGCGTCGACTTGCCGACGTTGGGGCGGCCGACGATGGCGAGCTGCAGCGGCTTGTCTTCGTCCGCCGCCTCGGCCGAGGAGGCGATGTCACTGCTTTCGATGATCTCGGCGATCGAATCGCGCAGATCGGAGAGGCCGAGGTTGTGCTCGGCCGAAAGCGGCACCGGCTCGCCCAAGCCGAGCGCGTAGGCCTCCATGCGGCCGGCCTCGCTGTCCCGGCCCTCGCATTTGTTGGCGACCAGGACGACCGGGGTCGACCCGCGCCGTAGCCAGTCCGCGAAGTGCCGATCGAGCGGCGTCAACCCGGCGCGGGCGTCGACCAGCAGCAACGCCAGATCGGCGGACTCCACGGCGCGCTCGGTCTGGGCCTGCATGCGCGCCTCGAGACTCGCCGCCTCGGCCTCATCGAGCCCGGCGGTGTCGATCACCGTGAACGTCAGGTCGCGCAGCCGCGCCTCGCCCTCGCGCCGGTCGCGGGTCACGCCGGGCTCCTCCGAAACCAGCGCCAGGCGCTTGCCGACCAGGCGGTTGAACAGCGTCGACTTGCCGACGTTGGGGCGGCCGACGATGGCGACGGTGAAGTTCATATTGGCTCGATACTGTTATCATAAGGGCCGTTCCGGCCCGCGCCCTGGCGCTCAGCGCAGGGCCAACAGACTGCCGCCCTCGGTCAGAAAATATAGGCTGTTGTCGGCCACCACGGGCGCCATGAAGACGCTGTCGGGCAACTCGATCACGCCCAGCACTTCGCCGCTGTAGGGCGAGATCGACAGCGCCTGCCGGTTGGAGCCGGCGACGATCAGGCGGTCCCCGGCCAGCACCGGCCCGGCCCAGTGGATCGGGCCTTCCTGCTTCTCGGGCTTGGCGAAACGGGCCAGTGGGCGGACCCAGCGGATGCGGCCCTCGCGCCGGGTCAGGCACACCAGCTGCGCGTCGTTGGTGAGCACGAAGATGAACTCGCCGCCGACCCAGGGCATCTCGACGCCACCCAGCGCCGCCTCCCAGGCGCGCACGCCGCGGCGCAGATCGACCGCGATCATGCGCCCGGAATGGCTGATCGCGAAGACCACGCCGCGGTCGATCACCGGCGCCCCGCGGATGTGGGCGATATCGCCCAGCGGGTCGACACGGGTCATCGCGGACAGGCTGTCGCGCCACAGAACCCGGCCGTTCTCGGCCAAGAGGCCGACGATCTCGCCCGACGAATAGGGCACGATCACCGTCGAGCCCGAGACCGCGGGACTGGCCCCGCCGACCAGGCCGGTCGGCTCCTGCAGGCCGCTGTGGTTCCACAGCCGCTCGCCGTTCTCGGCGGACAGCGCAATGGTCTGATTGTCCAGCGTTACCACGAAGACGCGCCCCTGGGCGGCCGTGGGCGCGGCGCGAACCGGCGCCGGCACCGGCTGCTGCCAGATCACGGCGCCGGTTTCGGCGTCGAGCGCGAACACCCGGGCGAAGCCGGTCGAGACGTAGATGCGCCCGGCATCGTAGGCGATGCCGCCGCCGAAGTAGCCGTCGTCCTCGTCTTCGGGCTCCAGATCGCTGCGCCACAGCAGCCCGCCGCGCGCGGTGTCATAGGCGGAGACCGTGACCAGCGAGTCCATGGTGTAGGCAACGCCATCCACCACCAGCGGCTGGGCCAGCAGGCGGCGATCGTCATCCGAACCTTCGCCGACATCGGCGCTCCAGACCTGCTGCGGGGAGTCACCGAGGGCGAGATGGTACATGGCGTGCTCGGGATTGCCGCCGTAGTGGGTCCAGGTTCGGTTGACGTAAGGCTCGGAAAGCTGGACCTGCAGATCGGCCACCGCCGGATCCGGGCGCAGGCCGCGATCGAGGCTCAGGATCGCGATGCGCTGGCCGGGCAGGATTTCCTCCGGCGTGCCGCTGAAGACGCCGTCGTAGGCGTCCCCGATCGCGCTGCACGCTCCGAGCAGGCCGGCGATGCCGAGCGCCGCGGCGATCCTGGTCATGCGGGGTGTCACGGAACGGTTATTCCTTGAGCGCGGCCAACATCTGGGTCGCCCGCTGGCGCAGGCCGGCCGGCGCCTCCCGGTCGTCGGAGATCTTGGTATAGAGGTCGCGCGCGGCCGCGGTATCGCCCTCGCCGATCGCGATCAGCGCCAGCAACTCGCGGGCGGTGGAACGAAACGGCTGGCTGTCGGCGGCGAGCGGCTGCAGGCGCGCGCGCAAAGCCGCCGGATCGCCGCTGTCGATCTGATGCAGGATCGAGAACAGAGTCGCGGCCTCCTTGAAGCCTGGACCCAGCCTGGAGCCCTCGGCGATCCGGTCCCAGACCGCGATCGCACCGCCGGTATCGCCACTTTCAACCCTGAGACGCGCCTCCTCGAAGGCCGCAAGCCCGGCGTAGCTGTCGCCCGAGGCCTCGCTCAGGTCGATCATGGCGTCGAGCCCGGCCGTCGTCTCGCCGCCCTGGGCCAGTTCGCGCGCCGCCCCGTAGCGGTCCGAGAACTTGCTGCGCTGGTCCAGGTCATAGGCCTGCCAGCCCTGCACGCCGGCCACGCCGAGCACCACCGCGGCGGCCAGCCCGATGACCTGGAGGCCGTACTTCTTCCACAGCTTTTCCAGGTTGTCGCGACGAAGATCCTCGTCGACTTCTTTGAATATATCGGCCACGAACCCTCTCTCGGCGCCTGGTGAAGGGGCGCTAACATAGCCCGGCGGCGCCCCGTGATAAAGCGTTTCGCCGGACCCTGCCGGCCGCCCCTTTGCACTCTCCCCGGGTGCGCCCTAGCTGCCTAGTCCCGCACCCCGCTCAGGCGGCCCGCCACTTGATCGAGCAGCCCATGGAGGCGATCTGCTCGGCCGGGCCCCGGCCGGTCTCGGCGATCTGGACCATGGCGTCGTACAGCTCGCGCCGGGCGCCCTCGACCAGGGTGGTCTTGGACTCGTCCAGGCGGCCCCGGTACTGGAGCTCCAGGTCCTTGTCGAATCCGAAAAAATCGGGCGTGCAGACCGCGTCGTAGGCCCGCGCCACCGCCTGGGTCCGGTCCACCACATAGGGGAAGGAGAGCCCATGGCGGGCGGCGAATTGCTTCATGTTGTCGAAGGAATCCTCCGGATAGTCCTCGGGATCGTTGGCGTTGATGGCGATGACGCCGATGCCGAGCGCCTGCAGCGGCTCGGCCTCCTGGGCGATCCGCCCGATCACCGACTTCACGTAGGGGCAGTGGTTGCAGATGAACATGACCAGCGTGCCCTTGGGGCCGCGCACCCGCTCCAATGTGTAGCTCTCGCCGTCGACGCCTTCGAGGGCAAAATCGACCGCCTTCCAGCCGAATTCGCAGATCGGTGGTACCGCCATGTCCCGTGCTCCCGCCTGTCCCGTGGTGCCGCCCGCCCGGGTTCCCGCTCCGCACCGGCCACGCCCCTCTTTACTGCAATCAAACGCATGAAAGATCAAGGAGTTGCGCCGGGCCCCGCCGGCCGCTCCCGAGGCCCCGCGCCAGCCGTCATCCAACCCGGAACAGACAGGGGGCATACGGCGCCCAGCCGGATCGGACGCGTTCCTGGCAAACATAATTGTATCAATAAGTTACAGGGAAATTGGCTTAAACCGTTTGTTTACGCCTGGGGCGCAAACTCGATATCCGGGCCAACCCGGCCAGGACGGCCGGGACCCGGAGTTTCGAGCCACCGCGCCGCCCCAAGGCGGCGCCGCACCCGAAACCGGATGCGAAGGAGTCAAGGTATGACCCGCGTTTTCGTCATCTGCGCCAGCCTGCTGGGCCTGAGCGCCTGCGGCGGCGATGTCGGCCTGGCGATGCTCGCCGCCAGCACGGCCACCTTCATTCACACCGACAAGACGGTGATGGATCACGCGGTCGGCCTCTCGACCGATCGGGACTGCTCGATCCTCTACCTGGCCCGGGACCAAGACTACTGCAAGCCGCAGGAGCCCATCGAGCCGGGCCAGGTCGCCTACATGTCCCAGGCGCTGTATTGCTACCGGACCCTGGGCGGGGTGAGTTGCTATGACCGGCCCGATTACACGGCCAGCAGCCAGACCCGTATCGTGTTCGGCGACACCCTGATCGCGCCTCTGGCATCGGCGCCCCTGGCCAGCCGTTCGGAGCCGGCGCTGCAGTGACGCGCCGCGCGCCGGCGAAAATAAGTGTCTGACCGCTGGACGGGGCCGTCGATATCGGGAACACTAATGCGCGAGGCACAGCGGATTGGGTCGGATCAGCGCAACTCATGGCCAAGCTCTATCGTCTCACCGAAATCTCCCCGTCGAGCCGGGCGACCTTCTTCGACCGAAACGAACTCAGCCAACTGCTTTCCCTCTACAGCTGCCGGGTCGCGAACGGTCAGTGGCGCGACTACGCCATCGACCAGCAGGGCGGCAGCGCGGTGTTCTCGGTGTTCCGCCATACCCACGACGCCCCGGCATTCCGCATCGCCAAACAGTCGGCACGGGGCGTGGGCAGCGCTTACGTCGTCTCCAGCGGGGCGGAAACTCTGATCCAGGCCGAGACCATGGCCGAGGCGCTGAGCGTGTTCGGCGGCAGCCTGCGAGTGGTCTCCTGACGCCCCTTTTGTAGCTACAGCACCGGCCCGCGTCAGCGGAACCTGTAACTAGTGTGGTGGAACAGAAATACGCCGCACTAGGCTGCCTTCTCGACCGCGAGCTTTTCCACGTTCACCCGCGCGCCTTCCTGGGCCATGGTCCGGTCGAGCAGCTTGGTGCAAGCATAGACCGCATCGATGTGCGGACAGGGCGTGCCGGTGAGCCGGCCCATCTCGATCACCGAACCGACCAGGGCCTCGATCTCGAGCGAACGCCCGGCCTCGACGTCCTGCAGCATGGAGGTCTTGTGGGCGCCGACCCCGCGCGCGCCCTCGATGCGGCGTTCGATGGTGTGGCGGAACTCGATGCCCAGCTTGCCGGCGATCTCGGCCGCCTCGCGCATCATGTTTTCTGCGAGCCGGCGGGTCTCGGGGAACTCGCACATATCGACGAGCGTCGCGTGGGTCAGCGCGCTGATCGGGTTGAACGAGAGATTGCCCCAGGCCTTGAGCCAGATCTCGGAACGGATCGAGGTCAGCACGCGGGAGCGGAACCCGGCCTCGACGATGGTGTCGTGGACGCGGCTCAGGCGCTCGGTCTCGGTGTTGTCCAACTCGCCAACCGGGAAGCGGTCGCCCTCAACGTGACGGATCACGCCGGGCGCGGTGACGCCGGCGGCCGGATAGACCACGCAGCCGATGATGCGCTCGGGCCCGATGTTGGCCTCGAGTTTGCCGTCGGGATCGAGGCATTCGAGCCGGCGGCCGTCGAATTCGCCGCCGTGCTTCTGGAAGTACCACCAGGGCAGGCCGTTCTGCACGGTCAGCACCATGGTGTCTGGGCCGTAGAGCGCCGGCAGCTGGTCCGCGACCGCGGCGATGTAGTGGGCCTTGATCGCCAGAATCACCAGGTCCTGAGGGCCGGCTTCCTCGAAGCTGGCGGTCGCGGCCAGGTCGGTGGCCAGATATTCCGTGCCGTCCGCCCAGATCAGCTTCAAGCCGTTGCTCTGGATCGCCTCGAGGTGGGCGCCCTGGTCGATCACCGTGACTCGGTTGCCCGAAAGCGTCAGCCGCGCCCCGAGCAGGCCGCCGATGGCGCCGGCGCCGACGATACAGATTCGCATGCTTGCCTCCTAGTGTGGTGCTGACGAGCGGCGCGCGCTCACTGCTCGAAAACATTGCTCAAGGTTCCCACGCCCTCGATCGAGACTTCGATGGTGTTGCGCGGCTCCTTCATGGACCCGACGCCCAGCGAGGTGCCGACGGCGATCACGTCGCCCGGATAGAGCGTCATGTCGTGGGACAGCAGGCTGACCAGGCGCGCCGGCGCAAAGATCATGTCGGCGAGCGGGTAGTTCTGGCGCTCCTGCCCGTTGAGCACGGTGCGCACCGAGAGCGTCATGGGATCGAGTCCGGTCGCCACCGCCGGGCCGAACACGCCGAAGGTATCGAAGCTCTTGGACCGGACCCACTGGGCGAAGGTCGGGTCCTTGCTGATCAGCTCGACCGCGGTCACGTCGTTCACGCAAGTATAGCCGAAGATGTAGGGCGCGACCTCGGCCTCCGGCACGTCCTTGCATTCCTTGCCGATGACGATGCCGAGCTCGCCCTCGTAGGTCACCTTGCCGGCATAGGCGCGCGGCCGGCGGACGGTCTCGCCGGCCGCCAGGAAGGAGTTGGATGCCTTGAGCAGGTACAGCGGCTCCTCCGGCTCCGCCACCTTCATCTTTGCGGCGAGTGCGTGGAAGTTGTTCCACAGCGCGATCATCTTGCTCGGTTGGGTCGGCGTCAGCAGCCGTACCTCCGAGAGCGCCAGGGTCCGGGAGCCGGCCTGGGGCCCGTCGAACATGTCGCCCTCGTGCTCGGTAATGCTATCCCCCTCCAGCGTCCCGAAGCCGATTCGGCCGCCGTCCTCGAAACGAACCCAACGTGCCATGCGGTACCCCCCTTTTGCCTTGTTTTCTCGCGAGCGCCGTTCCGCCGGTGCCGTGCCGCGGCTGATCGGCCGCGTTGTGCGCTTAACCAAAATGGTAATACCGTATGGGGTCAAGGATGGATCAACTCAGCGTGACCGATTGGTCTGACAAACAGTCCGAATCG
>SMUX01375598.1_pt1 | contig 16050 bp, 16 predicted proteins | sample 2456431 | NCBI WGS metagenome assembly SMUX01 (sample SAMN11095930, study PRJNA526329) | marine sediment metagenome | biome: Marine sediment; feature: Surficial sediment; material: Deep marine sediment; isolation source: Hadal surficial sediment | place: Pacific Ocean | collected 2014-11 | depth... | reverse complement strand
TTCCCGACCCAGTCAGGCCGATGCCCAGAGGAGCACACCACACATTCGACTACCTGGCGCTGGGCGCGCGTGAATATGGCGCCAGGTTTGGCATCTTGCGCCTCCTGGACGTATTGGACCGGCACGATGTCAAGGCCACGGTCATCACAAGCGGGCTGGTCGCTGAGCTATTCCCGGACAGCGTGCGAGAGGTCAGCGCGCGAGGGCACGAGCTCGCCACCCACGGGTGGGACCAATCGATACACGCCCCCGTCTTCAAGACAAAAGACGAGGAACGATACTCAGTCGTCAAATCCGTTACCGCACTCGAACAGGCCACCAAAGAGCGAATCGTCGGGTACATGTCGCAGGGTCCGCGGCCGACGCCGAACACGCTGGAGATATGCACGGAGCTGGGGTTTGTCTGGACAGCTGACTATTCCGACTCGGACGTCCCGTACATCATCGACGTAAACGGGAAAAAGATTGTGTCCGTGGGCTATGTCATGCCGAATTACACCGATAACCGTCTCACATCCCTGGGTCTGGCTGCTGGTCTCAATCAATTGAAGGAAGCGTTCGACGCCAGTTACGAGGAGTCTCAGAGGCATCCCATGAAGTTCTGCTACGTCTGCCATGTGCACGTCAGCGGGACACCCGGAATGAGCAAACTGCTTGATAAATTCATCGAACACGCCCTGCGGCACGATGGGGTTGGGTTTTATCCTTGCATCGACATCGCAAACTTCTGGCTCGACCACGAAGGTCGATAATTGAGCAAGACGGACACCAAGCTCTGTCTCGCCCGGCACAAAGGTCTGTCCGAATACCGCCACCAGATTGACACAACAAGCCGTTATCGGATATTGTCCATCAGTTGAAGTATCAGCCGTGACGAGGCGACTTCATAAAGAAATTTCTATCATTTGAATGGAGGAACCATGGACTATACGCGTTTTGCACACGTGAGGCTTACCCCCTTTGAGCAGTGGGTCCAGGCCGAAGGGCTGAAGGTCCTCACGACACACACGGTCCCCGACGTCCTGACCGTAGAGCTGGAACCCTGGAAGCGCACCGGCTGCCTAGCGACCCTACTGGATACGACCCAAGACCCCTCCGACAAGGTCATGATTAACAACCAGGGGACCACCCGTTATCTCGTCGAGATACCACCGGGGGGCACCTTCAAGCCCGAAAAGCACATGTACGAAGAGATCTTTTATGTCTTGAAGGGACGGGGCGCCACCGAGGTGTGGAACGAGGGCTCCCCAAAACTAACCTTCGAATGGGAGGAAGATGCCGTCTTTGCCATACCCCTGAATACCTGGCACGAAATCCATAATGGGAGCGGTTCGGAGAGCGTGAGGCTTTACGCCGCCACCAATATGCCAACCCCTTTCAACCTCTACGCCAGCCCCGAGTTTGTCTTCAACTGCGCCAATACTTTCAACGATCGATTCGATCCCAACGACGAGGAGTACTTCAGCCGGAAGTCCAAGAGGCTGGAGGACCGGCTCTTGCAGTCGAACTTCGTCCCCAGCGTTACACGGTTATCACTCGACGGTTATAGCTACCGCGGTCCGGGCACCAACACGCATGTACTGATGGCCGGTGGCCGGTTCGTCTGCCACGTATCCGAATTCCCCCCGGCGTCCTACAAGAAGGCGCACGGCTTTGGAGCTGGTGGGGCGTCCACGGGCGGGCGCAGCCGGACCGGGCTCAGCAACGAGAACAGCTACCTCTTCCTCAGCGGTGATGGCTACGACCTCCAGTGGGCGCCAGGAGCGACGCCGGGACCAGGAGTCGAGTTTAAAAAGTTCAACTTTAAACGGCATTCACTGATGACAAACGGCCACGCAGGCCATCAGCACTTCAATCCCAGCGGTGAAGCCGCACGCTACCTGGTGCTCCGCTATGGCAACCCTCTATTCGGCGTTCGGGAAGGGCAAAGGCCGAAGGGCAAGAGCCGGCAGGAATCACCGAGTATTCAGATCGAATTCAAGGACGAGCAGCCGGATGTAAAGGCGCTGTTCGAAGAGGAGTGCCGAAAGCGCAGCGTGACATCCAAGATGCCACCCGTGTGACCGCCGGGCACAACTGTCGCGAAGAACCTCGCAAGGAGGCCTAGATGCTTGATGAACAGACCCTAGCAAGTGGCATGAGGATCTGGTGCGCACGCCCAGACTCGGCCGTGAAACGGCCAGCTGTCGTCATACTGCACGGGCGCCGGGGGCCAATAGATATTGATGGGAGCTGGGACAGAGTGGAAAGGCTCGCCCGCGACGGCTTCGTGGCCTGCGTCCCGGACCTGTACCATCGTTTTACAGGAGACCGTGGGCCGATCGAGGCCCAAGAAGCCCGAATAGATTGTAGCGACGACGAGTACCTAGCCGACTTGGACGAAACCATCGCCTACCTGAGGACGCTCCCCTATGTTGACGGCGAGCACATCGGAGTTGCGGGCTTCTGCATGAGTGGCCGTATTTCCCTGACTTTCGCCGCGGCACGCGAAGCGAAAGCCGTCGTGGTCTTTCATGGCGGGTTGTACCCACGAGACTATGCAGGCTCTTTCGCGGGGCAGGAGTCGGTGGCCAATTTCGTTCCGAAGTTGTCCTGCCCTGTGCTTGGACTCTTCGGGGAGCTCGACCCGCGGGTGCCTCTGGAGAATATCCAACGCTTCAGGAACGAGCTCGAGCAACACGGGAAAAGCTACCAGATACGTGTCTTCCGTGACACGGATCACGCCTGGCTCAATCTCAAGTCCCACTCGTATCACCACGAATCGGCTGAGGAGGCCTGGGGGATATTCGTTACTTTCTTACAGGACGTCTTTGCAGGGAAGTGGCATTCGGACAGAGCGATCTGGCGTTTCGGTTCGGACTCGTCGGTTGATTATGACGTGAACAAATTAAACCGGTGAAGCAAGCGCAAAGCCCTCTGTCACTGGGGTCAGGTCTAGGATCGTAGCATTTCGTCGGGATCAGAACTGGAAATCCTGACAGATATCTCAGAAAAAAGGAGGCCTCGTTGGCTGCCGCTCCTCTCTTTCAATCGCCGCAAATCGAAACCCTCCGCCTCCCCCGTCCCTTCCGAAACATTCAGAATAGTAGACGTAAAATACTGACCAGACTAGCAGCGTTTGTTGGAGCACTAAGCTTGAAACGCCCCTTGTTAAGACATTGGAGTCGCGTTAAAATCCCAGCCAAACCAATAATGATCCGTTTACTCAATTGGGAAGCGTAGAGATATACAACCGGCGCTTGGTTGAACTTGAGGACTAAATCTCGAGTACCTGGTAGCAGAAAGGTGGTTTGCAATGGTAGCGACTGACATTTTACTGGACGGGTTCACACGGGTATACGAGTCCCTGCACCGTACATTGCCTGACCTCACCGAGGCTGAGCTCATCCGCGAGCCCCATCCACCCATAGGTTGGCTCGCTTGGCGGCTTACCCGAGTCATGGACAACAACGTGTCGCGGCTTTCCAGCCGCGAGCAACTATGGATCGGAGATGGCTGGGCTGCGCGCTTTGGTATGCCGCCCGAGCCTGCGGACTTCGGGCGATCGGTTAGTCACACGCGCGAGCAAGTGCGCGCTTTTCGTGCCTCAGCTGAGTTGCTACTGGAGTACCACGATGTAACGTATGAGCGAATGAAAACGTACCTCGAGAAGCTTACGGCAGAGGACTTAGCACGGCAGCTCGACGAACCCCAGTATCAACCACGCCCGACCGTTTCCGTGCGCCTCGTCAGCGTGTTGGAGAACGCGATGACCAACCAGGGGCAAATCAGTTACTTGAAGGCTTACCACCGGCTCGGCGGCTGGTTCCCACGCGAGGCCAAGGATCCTGCCAACTTCCGCTAGAGACCCGGGGAACACCGTGTGTCACCGGGGTCGGTAGGTCAGGCCTGGATATATTCCCTAGGTGGTAAGGGGTAAAAGATCTTCTTAGGACTGGTTGTTCATATGCGATAAGAAACAGTTTGAAGAGCGTTCGCCAGAAATCGAAAAGGAAAGACCTATGAAAGGTGTTTTAGAGGGAGTTAAAGTTCTGGAGCTCGGCAATTTTATTTCCGGACCCTATGGCGCCTGTTTGCTTGCGGACATGGGAGCTGAAGTGATCAAGGTTGAAAATCCCAAAGGTGGCGACCCGTTCCGCGGCTGGGATCTCGGCGGGGACCAACCTAATTTTTGGGCGCTCAACCGGGGCAAGAAGAGCGTCACGTTGAATCTGCAAACGCCCGAGGGCAAGAAAATATTCCTCGGATTGGCCGCAACGGCCGACGTCGTCCTAGAAAATTACAGACCCGGCGTGACAAAGAAGTTGGGAATTGACTACGAATCGCTCCGCCCACTGAACTATAGGATAATCTATTGCTCTATTACAGGAACAGGCCCGACGGGTCCCTATAAGAATCGACCCGCCTATGACACCGTTGGGCAGGGGCTTGGCGGCATGTTGAGTCTTTTGATGGACGCCGACAATCCGCGGCCAATCGGACCTAACTATGCCGACAGTCTGAGCGGCCTTTTTGCCTGCGTCGGCGTACTGGGAGCGTTGGTCGCGAGAGCAAAAACGGGCAAGGGCCAGCAGGTGAACGCGACGATGGCTGGCGCAGTCCTCGCCTTTCTCATTGCCCCCGCCACGTCTACCCTTGCCACTGGTAAAATTCCCGGACCGTACAGCCGCCCGATAGCTTCCCAGACCTATGCTTTTTCTGCGTCAGACGGCCTGCCGTTTGCTATCCATCTCTCCTCGCCGCAGAAATTTTTTGAGGGTTTGTGTAAAGCCGTGGGGCATCCCGAGTTGATTGACGACCCGCGCTTCTGCACGCGGCCGAACCGCAGAAAAAATTACTCGGAACTCAATGAGACCTTCGGTCAATTTTTCAAAGACAAACCGCGTTCGTACTGGCTGGAAAAACTTGAAGCCAACGAGGTGCCGTGCACGCCGGTCTACAACATGGCGGAGGTGTTTCAGGACCCTCAGATCAAACACATGGGGATGGAAATCATAATTGAACGGCATAACAGACCGGAGATCCGCACCGTCAAGTTTCCCCTGGATTACAGCGAGACAAAGGTTCCACACCCCACGCCGCCACCGGAATTGGGCGAACACAACGATGAGATTCTCAAGGCGCTCGGTTACGACACGAAGACGATAGCGAACTTCAACGAAAAGGGTGTGATCTAAGGATTTCCCTTGACCCTACCAAAGGTCTCACGCGACCGGATTGCGATGGATTTCAGAGATCCAGCTTCCGCCGCAGCCGGTTCGACTACTGGCGGCAAACGGTCAGGTCCACAGTTGTTGGTTGGCTGGTTAAAAATATCCTCGCATCCTTCCAGTTCTTGAATCTAGGATTGCACAGGCAAGCTAGGCAAATCTGATACCAAGCCCATCTCCAATACTTGTAGCATCCCAGAGCTTTACTAATTTGGATGTCTTGGGGTAGAGTACTGCCAATTAAAGGGCGATCCAAAAACAATACCAAAAACATTTAATGCCCCTGAGTTGCCCTCACTAGTACGGCGAAAAACACCGATATGCTGGAGACAGTAGGCATCATAATCGGGATCGTTGTTGGCGTCTTTGATTGGTATGAGTAAACGCCTGATCAACCGGAGACAGTTCCTTACTGAGACAGGTTCCACTTTGGTGCTCGGGGCCATGAGCAGCGTCCTATCGCCGTCCGTGGCACGAACCGCGGTGCGCGCTCAGGGCACGACTGGAGAAGTGCTGGTCATCGGTGCCGGCTTAGCTGGACTCGCTGCGGCTTACGAGCTCGACAAAGCTGGCTTCGGGGTCACGGTCCTCGAGGCGCGCGGCTGGCCCGGGGGGCGGGTCAGAACTTATCGGGATTCCTTTGCGGATGGTCTCTATGCCGAGATGGGGGCCGAGTACGTGGACGCCACCGATGAGTACGATCACAAGTACTGCAAGGAGTTCGGACTCAAGGTTCTGACAGCCAAGCTCTACGATGGGATCTTCGTTCGGGGGAAGAGGATCGCCATGTCGGCCCTCAAGAGTGGAAAAGCTTCCCTGCCGTACGAAGGCACGGTGAAGGGAAGGCTTTTCGGTCAGGAGGCCCAGTTCACAAAGCGATGGGTTGAGATAATCAAAAAGACCGACACGCTCCCGCCCGAGATCCTAAAGCTCGACAATCTTTCTGTGGTCGAGCTTCTTCTCGAGGGAGGGGCGCCTCAGGACATCATCACCCTGTACACCTACCTGAACGCCACCGAGTCTACGGCGCGACCCCATGAGATGTCGGCACTCGGAATGGTACGGGCGCATGCCTCCGCGAGCAGTTTCAACGAGGACGTCGACGAGGGCCGCATCTTCGGAGGCGCCGATCAACTCCCCAAGGCCTTCGCCCACAGGCTCTCCAACAAGATTCTCTACAACCGGCCCGTCAGGAAGATTGCTCACGATGCCGCGGCGGCGGAGGTCTGGTTCGAGGAGGGCGGCACCATTCGTTCCATGCGGACGCCGCGGCTCGTGATCACCATCCCCTTCAAGGTGCTTCGCGACGTCGCGATCACTCCCCAGTTCTCGCCGGAGAAGATGGATATCATAAACACCCTCGGCTACGGCCACGTAATGAAAATTGCCATGCAGTACAAACGGCGATTCTGGAACGATCCGGGAAGCATCGGACAGAGAATTTTCACGGACACCAAGCTCAGGAGAATCTACGATATGTCCATCGACCAGCCAGGGCCCCGGGGTATTTTGATGAGCTTCACTTCCGGAGCGGACGCGGAAAAGCTAGGTATGCTCTCCGGAGAGGACCGCCTCCGAGCCGCCCTCGAGGAGACCACTAAGGTCTGGCCCGAGGCACCGAAGTACTGGGAAGGGGCAGCAATCAAGTACTGGAACGAGGATCCCTGGGTTCGCGGCAGCTATTTCTTCATGAACGTCGGGCAGAAGCTCGATTATCGCAAGGTGGCCGGGAAAGCCGAAGGGCGCGTCCACTTTGCCGGCGAGCACACGGAGACGAACTCCATGGACGGTGCAATCAAATCCGGCGTCAGGGTCGCAGAGGAAATCAAGAAGGCGGCCCGAAAAAATAAAAAAGGCTAGGCATTAAACTCCACCCTTAATATTAACATCGGAAATTGGCTGCCTCATCCGTGACCAAATACAGCTACCGCACCGGTCCCAAATGTAGGGATTACCTGCGTATAGGTGTCCACGGATTTCACGAGCCAGACAGTAAGGCTCCCATCCAAGCCCGGTGCCCGAGGTGTGGCATCAATCTCGATGTCACGATTGCACCCCGAAAGAAAAATAAAATATGAACGGGACAGAGGAGAAAGACAGATGAATTTAACATCAGTTAAGACAGATGTAGCAACACAAGACGTGATCCCAAACGGTAAACGTCAAAGGTAAGGGAGCCAAGTGAAATTGCAGCCGTGTATTGGTTACCGAACTGAAATTTGTCATAGGAGGACTACCTCATGCCCAATGTCAAATTGCCGACTGGAGTGGATCTCTATTACGAAACTCACGGACAGGGCGAGCCGCTAATCTTCGTGCCATCGACGGCATATTCGGGCGAGGTCTGGAAACCGTCGCAAATGCCGTTAGCAGAGTCGATGAACGTTATTTTTCATGACCCGCGAGGCTGCGGCCGCTCCGTGGCGGAGCAAAGTGTTTACACAATCGAACAAATGGCCTTGGATATCGTAGCGCTGATGGATCATCTTAAGCATTCCTCGGCCCATTTGATCGGCCACTCGATGGGCGGTCGGATCGCTTTGTCTCTAGCGCAGAATTTTCCGGGACGGGTAAAGAGCCTGATCATGGCAGCCAGCGGCTCTGGACCAGCAGGCAGATCAGGACCGGACTGTATTCCGGGTTTACCACACCGACTGGTGGTGGAATTGGTCGAGATGGGATTTGAGAAGTTTATTTATCACGAGATCGTCGAATCGGACACGTTTTTTACAAAAGAGTACCGTACAAGCCATCGTGCTGAAGTTGAGGAATTTTACAAACTTGCCTGGGCGACTCACGCCAAGCTTCCCGAATACCTTCACTTGTGCATAGCACGCCACAATTTTGAAGGCACTCATCGTCTGGGTGACGTGAAAGCGCCGTCACTGATACTGATCGGCGAGGCAGACACGGTCGGGAGCAATCACATCGCTCAATCGCAAGTGCTGAAAGAGCGAATTCGTAGTGCGGAGATGAAGGTTCTAAACAGACAGTCGCATGGGTTTTTCTGGCAGGCCGCAGAAGAAACCAACAATGTCATTCTTTCCTGGGTGAAGAAAAATAGTTAAGGGTTACCAGCGTGAGGTCCTGCCAGGGTGTTGAAAAACCCTGTTCACAGGCTGGTCAAAAAGGTCCCAGGTGCGAGGCGCGCGAGAAATCGACGAGCGGAGGCGTACTTAGGCAGTACGTTGGAGCGAGGCGATTGAGCGCAACGAAGCAGATGGGCCTTTTTCAACGGTCTGTTGCAATCCGACACCGCTTGAGACACATGTCGCAACGCAATACCTCGGCTCGAAGGCGAACCGACCTCGGCTGGGTTGACATAATAAGCCGTTATCGGATATGACTGCCCAAAAACGAGGAATGGATGGCTGTCTCGCAGACTTTTGGATTTTCGGTGGAGGGCCGCAAAAAAAAATTCCTATGCCGCCGCGATACTCACCAGTATGATTATTTTGGGGCTTTCATAGTGAATGGGTGAAACCCTACTCGCGGCAGGGTGTATTATGACGGGTGGAGTATGGGAAACGAAGCTTTCGTCAATTCAGTCGTTCAGGAGATAATCCAGCCTGGGCTGCAGCGCCTGATGGAAGGTCGTTTTTTTTCCGAGCTGAGGGAGGGGAAACTCTCGATCCGGAGACTCCAGGGTTGGGCGTTGCAACAGTATCATCGGAACATCGCTCTCTTAAAGGGCTTTGCCCTCTGCATGGTTAAATATGCCCATGATCCTCAGCTCTACAACTACTTTTTGTACCAACTCAATGAGGAGCAGGATCATCCGGATCTGACCAAACGCTTCGGGCTTGCGATAGGACTCAAGGAAGAGGACTTTCAGAATGCCACGCAGATCTTTGAGTGCCTAGCGCACACGGGTGCGACCATTCGCGGCATGCTTTTGGGTTCACTATCAGAGGGCCGCACCTCCGCTCTAGTCAACGAAACCATGATCTGTCGCCATTCAGAAGAGTTTAATACCTATCTGCGCAAACACTATGGCCTTGGAGATGAGGCATGTGAATTTTTCACGGTGCACACGGTTGTAGACCAGGATCATACCAGGAGAGCGGTCGAGATCCTTGCTCGTCATACAAACTCCCCCCGGGATCAACAGGTAGTGCGCGAGACCGCACATTATACGGTGCGCTTCAAGCTTGGCAAATTTGACGGGATCTACCAAGCCTACGCGTGAACTTTATGGCCGAATTTGTTTCCAAGTAGGATTTTTTGACTGGGCCAAGAATTAGGATAAAAGCCGATGGCAAAAATGGCGGGTCACATGAAATTAAAAAATACATTGACGACAATGATCGTCATCGGTCTTGTTCTCTTCGCCGCGCTGCCTGAGTCAAAGGGTGCGGAATTTTTCAATAAGGACAGGGTTATCCGCGTCCTTGTGGGCTATACTCCGGGCGGTGGGCACAACGGCCCGGCTTGTGGCCCGGCACGTGGCCAAATACATTCCAGGCAAACCAAACCTCATGTAACAGAGATGTACAGAAGAACATTAGTATTCATAGCATAAAGCAAAGGAGGGAAAATCATGAAGAAAATTCAGTTTGGTGTGAGAGTCCCCAATTCGGGGCCGTTGGCCGGGAAAGAAAACATTGTCAAAGCAGCTAAGCAAGCCGAGGAGTTGGGCTTCAATTCGGTCTGGGTTCACGACCACGTGGTATGGAGCTCAGAGATGCACCGCCACCACATTTCCTCCGGAGCCACCGAGGCCATCACCGAAAATCAGGAGGCGAACTTCTATGAAGCGCTGATGACGCTTTCTTATCTTGCGGCCGAGACCAAGAAGATTACACTCGGCGTCGCTTGTCTGGTCATGCCATGCCGCAACCCAATCTATGCAGCAAAGCAGTGTGCCACGCTGGACTGGCTCTGCGATGGGAGACTGATCGTCGGGGTCGGGTTGGGCTCGAAGGCCACGCGTGAGTCCAGGGAGTTCGAGGCCTTTGGAGTTCCTATTCGCCCTCGGGGGAAGAGAACGGATGAGTATGTGGAAGCCATGAAAGCCATTTGGACCCAGCCGATTGCTTCCTATGAAGGCAAGTACATCAGCTTCAAGGATGCCGAGATTGCTCCCAAGCCGGTTCAGAAGCCCCATCCACCGGTCTGGGTGGGAGGATGGATGGACCAGGCGGCGATGCGTGCAGGAAGAATCGGTGAAGGGTGGATTCCCGGGTGGCTATCCCCAGCGGAGATGAAGCGGGGCTGCGAGATTCTAAACAAAACAGCCAAAGAGCACGGCCGGGATCCGAGCAAGATCAATATTGCTGTGGAAAAGCTCGCGGCGATTGGGCGGACCAGAGACGACGCGTTGAAGCTGGCACTTCCGACAATTCGGGAAAGTAGCAAGAGTTACGAGCGTGATGTGGTTGACATGCAGTTTGCTTTGGACCGCCATATCATCGGCTCTGTGGATGACGTGCGTCGCAGGGTGGACGAGTTTATCGAGGCCGGTGTCGACCACTTCGAGCTGAAGATCATTTATCCCAATTTGGGAAGCATGTTTGAGCAGATGGCTCTCTGGTCAAAGGAAATCATCCCTCATTACAACTGAGGTGAGAGACCGATTTCAGCTAGGACGCCCATCTTCAGTATCGGTGCAGGGCCTAAAAAAGAAATTCGAAACATTGCATGAACTTTGAAGGCAAAATTGATCTCGGAGTTCCTATAGAGGACGCTTGGGAGTTCTTGGTCGACATCAACAAATTGACAGCTTGCTTGCCCGGCATCGAAGAGGTCAGACAGATTGACGATAAAACTTTCGAGGGCACATTGGCGGCGACGGTAGGACCCATTTCGGGAAAGTTTAACTTCCGTTCCACGATTCTCGAGAGTAAACCACCGGAGCAGATGGTGGTCAGAACCGAAGGTAGGGATTCGGTCACAAAGAGCACGGTCCATGCCGATATGAAGGTGGAATTGTGCAAGATCTCGGAAGAGAAGACGCAGATGAACTATAAAGCCGATGTGAAGATCAATGGCCGACTTGCCATTCTCGGAGACATGATTCTCAGGGCCACGGCGACATTGATACTTCAAGAGTTCTCGCGGCGCTTGAATAAAGGGCTCGCCGATCAGTCGGCAGCTTAAACCCAATAAAGGAAAGAGGACCATGGCGGACCCATTTGACGTGATCATTGTAGGGGGTGGATCGGCAGGCTGTGTGGCTGCGACTCGCCTTTCGGAAGATCCAAGGCGAAAGGTTTTATTACTCGAAGCCGGCCCAGATCCCTGGCCGTTGCCTGAGCTGGTGGCTGATGCGGACAAGCAGATACGTCTTTTGCTGGAGTCGGATTTCTTGCGCATGTACCCCTGTGAACGACACGTGGATGGCAGTACATACTTTGCTTTGTCGGGAAAAATCATAGGGGGCGGGTCCTCTGTTAATGTGATGTCGGTACTGCGCCCGATGAAAGCTGATCTGGATAACTGGGTGAAGTTGGGCAATCCAGATTGGTCGTATGAGAAATGTTTGCCGATTATGAAGCGGATCGAATCGGATCAGGATTATCCCGATAGTCCAATCCACGGCAATAGTGGACCACTTTACGTTAAGCGCCGTTATAAGCTGGACATGCCTGCGTCCCCGCCAGTAGAAGCCTATCTCGCTAGCGCCTATGCGATGGGTTTGCCGAAATGTCCGGACCTCAACGTGCCCGAACCGTACGGAGTGTGTGAATCACCCTACAACATTAAGGATGGGAAGCGTCAGTCAACCGTGGTGGCCTACCTCAATAGCGCACGCAACCGGCCGAATCTGACCATCATTGCAGAGGCCCTCGTTCAGTCATTGGTGCTATCTGGGGAAAAAGCGGAAGGCGTTCACTATCAGAAGAATGGCCAAGTGCACACCGTCATGGGCGGACAAATACTGCTGACCGCCGGCGTATACCATTCTCCACAAATTCTCATGCTCTCTGGACTAGGACCCGAGGCAGAGCTGAAAAAGCATGGCATCCCGCTCGTCCATGAAATGCCGGGCATCGGGGAAAACTATCATGATCACCCCGTGGTATTCATGACGTTCGAGGGGCCGAAACCCTCGAACGAAGATTGGGTGATTCCACGCTTTCGCCTCATCATCAAAAAGAATCCTCTTTACGACTGTGGAAATTTCCATATCAATATGAGGCCACCTACGGAGGTGGCCGGTATCAAACGCATGATGCCGGTCTCTGCGCATTTACTCGAGCAGCGCAATCGCGGTCGTATTTTTCTTAATAGCAAAGACCCAGATGAATTACCGGGCGTGGACTCACAGATGCTGGAACATCCGGAAGATCTCAAAACGATGGTCGAAGCGATGCATTTTATCGATGATCTGGTACACAAAGGGCCGGCGAGAGAATTTTATGGCCCGCTCATTCAACCCGGCCCGAGCGATGACTGGGGCAGATTCGCGCGCTCGACATACGACAGCTACCACCACGGCGTTGGAACTTGCATGATGGGTCCGGCATCGAACCCGATGGCGGTGGTGGATGAGAAACTCCGCGTTCACGGCATCGAGAACCTGTGGGTTGGCGATGCGTCGATCATGCCGACGGTGAGCCACGCGAATACCAACCTGACTTCGATTATGATCGGTGAGCGGCTATCGGATTTCGTCAAAGAGGTGGCTTAACTGAATATGTCCGTAGTCCAGCGTAGCTGTAACTAGAATAGAGGTGAAGGAGACACAAAGCGATGCTGTTCATTGACAACGAGACCGTTAGCCAGATCCTGAATATCTCCGACACCATCGAGTCCCTGGACACGGCGTTCCGAGGGCTTGTTGACGGTGGCTCGATCCACCGCCCTCGCATCGACGTCTACGTCCCCACCGGCCGCGAGGAAGACTATTACCGCTGGGGCACCATGGAAGGCGCAAGCCGCGATCTCGGCATATTCGCCATCCGCATGAAGTCGGACGTGATCTCGTGGCCGGTGGACACTGCGGGCAACTGGACCGAGGAGAAGTATTGCGTTGAGCCCGGCACTTACTGTGGACTGATCTTCCTGTTCAGCACCGTGAACGGCGAGCCGCTGGCCATCATCAACGACGGCTACCTCCAGCACATGCGGGTTGGGGGCGGTGCCGGCCTCGGCGTGCGGTACATGTCACGAGAGGACTCCCACGTGGTAGCGATGCTCGGCTCGGGAGGGATGGCCCGCACGTACCTCCAGGCCTTCTGTAACGAGCGGGATATCCGCAAGGTGCGCGTGTACAGTCCGACCAAGGACCACCGAGAGGGCTACGCCGCACAGATGAGCGAGGTGCTCAACATCGAGGTCGAGCCAGTGGGCGATGCCGAGAGCGCGGTGCGCGGTGCGGACATCGTCTCCACATGCACGGACACGATGGCGCCGGCGCTGAAGGGCAAATGGCTGAAGCCGGGCATGCACATCACTAACCTCGGCGGGTACGAGCTAGACGCGGAAGTCTTCGCGCGGGCCACGTCCATCGTCCGCCAGGGCATCGGCGGGGCAAGGTTCGCCGAGGAGAACCCGCGTATCCAGTACGGCCGGGGGCACAGTCCCGTGGCGTACGTGGCCGGCAACGACCGGGAGATGGCGCGGTTACCAGAGCCTGCCCATCAGATGGGACGCATGGGAAGCGGCGAGCGCTACCCGACCTTCACCGACCTGGTGACCGGGAAAGGCGGGACCCGGCAGTCGGCCGACGATATCACGCTCTACCTGAACAGCGGGAATCAGGGGCTTCAGTTCGCGGCGGTAGGGTCCGTAGTGTATCGGAAGGCTCGCGAGGCCGGACTCGGACGTGAGCTGCCCACCGAATGGTTCCTTCAGGACATCCGTGACTGATCGGCGCTGCCACTCACAGCGCGAAGTGTCTTTCGAGGACCATCAGATCTTCTCGTTCTTGAACCCGGCAAAGTGATCATGGACCGAGCACAGGAGCAACAGGTGAGCCTCACCGACCCGCGCAACGTGACTCTGCTGGGGAGCATTGCATGCGGCCATGCGGTCGTTCACTGGTTTGCATCAGGTTTTCCTGTGCTCCTGGCCGAGCTCGTTACCAGCACGGGACTCGGTCCCCTTGCGGCGGGCACGATCATGGGGGCGCGGAGCATCTCCGGCGCCATCGCAAGCATTCCGATGGGCATGGCGGCCGATCGGTACGTCCACCGCCGCACACAATTCATGGCGATGAGTCTCGTGTGGTTCGGAGGGTCGTACTTCCTTATCGGTATTGCACCAAACCAAACGTGGATCATCGTTTTCGCAACGGTCCTCGGGGTCGGGAGCGCGCTTTGGCATCCGCCGGCCGTCGGGCTTCTCTCCACCCAATTTCCGACTCGGCGTGCGTTGGTCATGGCCATCCACGGCGTAGGGGCCAGCGTGGGCGACATCACGGGACCTTTGGTAATAGGCTTACTTTTACTCGTGGTATCATGGAAGAGCATCTCCCAGGCCAGCGTCCTGCCTGCAATCGTGTTTGCCGGTGTGTTCTATCTGGTGGTACGTGGCGCCGGAGTTGGAGAAATACGTGGGCACACATCGCTGGCGGGTTACTTCGACGCTCTCCGGCAGGCGGCTCGACACCGGACGCTACTGCTGTCGATCTTGGCCGCAGGCACGAGGTCAGCAGGACAGATCATCCTTGTGACATTCATGCCTATATATGCAAGGGACGACTTGGGTCTGGGGCCTGGCTTTGTTGGGGTCTTGCTTGCCCTGTTGATGGGGCTCAGCCTGGTTTCACAGCCCGTGCTCGGGTATATTTCCGACCGCACCAGCCGCAAGGGCACCCTCCTGCCCGGTACGGTGGTGTTGATGTCTATGACCCCACTGCTTGGGCTGGCAAATGACACGTGGACACTGCTGGCCGTGGTGTGTGTCATAGGACCCTTCCTGTTCAGCTCCGCCGTGTTATTAAATGCCCTCGGCCTCGACATCGCGCCTCGGGAGCTTCACAGCTCGGTGACCGCTGCACAGTTCCTCACGGGACTGACGCTCGGGAGCGCGGCACCGGTCATAGCGGGCGCAATCGCAGCCGTGGCAGGGACTGCTGCTGCCTTCTACATGGCGGCGGTGCTGTTCGGCGTGACGTTCGTAATCGTATTGGTCCTACCGTCAACGAAAGGCAGCACGCCGACCCCTCGATTCGTAGCGCGGTAGAAGGAAGGACCAGTTCTTGAATCTACGATTGTAAGGGCAAGCCCGAGCTTTGTTTTGCAAGGGAGCCGGGGTAGACTGAAAATAGTGTCCTCGCTACGTAAATTCGGAATACCTGGCTACCGGGCCGTCGCATGCTGCCTCGTGATTTTCGACGTCATTTTGTCGTCGACCTGCGGGCATGCTCAACCCTATGAAAAGAAAGGCATCTATCGGGTCAATGCAAACGGCTGGGTACAAAGCGAAATACCCGATGCAGGCGACGTGTTTACCTGCGGAGAGTGCAAGTCCCCGGTCCAGATTCGAATCACTTATGGCTCGGCAACCTCCAGAGGGAACAAGTTCCAATCCAATGAAAAGTTCCTGCAGGGCCTAAGCACGGGTAACGCGCAACGCACCTTCGCGCGATTAGTCATGGAAGATCAGGTGCCGAAGGATATGCCCATGGATATAATGAAGACAAGTATCTCGGAGCTTGGCGGGTTAAAGGTGTTCCTTTTTCAAGCAGTAACAAAAGTCGAAAAAGCGTTGTCCAGGAGAACCATCATGATGGCGGTGCATCGAGACCGTATGGTGACGGTGTCCTTGAACTACTTTGAGGGCGGCATGGATGAACCAAGCCGCAATCTGGTGAGGGCCTTCCTTTCCAGCTTTCAGTTTTTATAGATTCGGTGAAGGGTGCAAGACTTTTGTCGACAGTGAGTCCGTTTCT
>SMUX01155526.1_pt1 | contig 16058 bp, 12 predicted proteins | sample 2456431 | NCBI WGS metagenome assembly SMUX01 (sample SAMN11095930, study PRJNA526329) | marine sediment metagenome | biome: Marine sediment; feature: Surficial sediment; material: Deep marine sediment; isolation source: Hadal surficial sediment | place: Pacific Ocean | collected 2014-11 | depth... | reverse complement strand
TTGAAGAAGATGAAGGTCAGAATGGCATGAACCTTTCCCCAGGTCTCGTTCATCATCCGACCGAACATTTTTGGAAACCAAAAATAGATAGCGGCAAACATCGAGAAGATGATACCCGCAACGACGTAGTGAAAGTGCGCGACAATATAGTAGGTGTCGTGGATAAAGATATCCACCGGGGTAGAAGCCATAAAGATTCCGCTCAGGCCTCCGATCACAAAGGCGGAGACAAATCCAAGCGTGAAAATCATCGGTGTGGTAAACCGAATGGAGCCGCCCCAAAGAGTGCCGAGCCAATTAAAGGTCTTAATGGCAGAAGGAACCGCGATGACCATCGTAGTCATCATGAAGGCAGTACCCAGGACTGGATTCATTCCGCTGAGAAACATATGGTGACCCCAGACGACCCAGGAGAGGAAGGCAATCGAGATCATGGAGAAGGCCATGGCCCGGTAGCCATAGATCGGTTTGCGGGAGAACACCGACAGAATCTCGGAGGTAACCCCCATAGCCGGCAGGACCAGAATGTAAACTTCTGGATGGCCAAAAAACCAGAAAAGGTGTTGCCAGAGCAGAGGATCGCCTCCGCGTTCCGGCAGAAAGAAACTGGTTCCGAGTGTCCTGTCGAAGAGAAGCATGGCCAGGGCCGCCATCAAAATGGGGAGGGCCAGCAGGGCTAGGATGGCTGTAATGAAGAGGGACCAGATTACCAGCGGCATGCGAAAGTAGCTCATGCCCGGCGCACGCATGTTGACCACCGTCGTAATGTAGTTAATGGAGCCCATGAGGGAGCCGATGGTGAAGAGGATGAGGCTGATGATCCAGAGATTCTGCCCCCAATCCACTCCCGTATAGACCGCCTTGGCCGAGAGCGTTGCATAGGCCGTCCAACCGCTAGCGGCGGCCCCGCCAGGGACGAAAAAGCTAGCCACCATAACCGCTCCTCCCGCGAGACCAATCCAGAAGGAGAGCATGTTGAGAAAGGGAAATGCCATGTCCCGTGTACCGATCATGAGCGGGATCAAGTAGTTCCCAAAGCAGCCCACCATAATCGGCATGATCACAAAGAAAATCATGATGGTGGCGTGCATCGTGAACAGCATGTTGTAAGTCTGGGGCGGGATGATGCCTTCGTACATCGTCGGCTCCGGTACCCAACCCATCCCGGGCACTGCCGTTTCCGGCCAGGCCAGCTGCCAACGCATCAACATGGCCAGGAAACCACCAATGACCAACATGGACAGCCCCAGGAAGAGAAACTGGCGGGCAATCATTTTATGGTCGGTGGAGAACACATAGGTCCGCAAGAACCCTAGCTCTTCGTGATGCCCTGCATGTGCAACCTGGGCCGCTCCGGAATCACTCATCCTTCATTTCCTCCGTCCTTATAAGTTGGAATCAAGCTGGCCTTTTGGCGCCCATACATTATCCCTGGGACAAATTCTCCTGCGCCCACTTTTCATAGTCCTCAGGGGTATCCACATAGAGCCATCCGACCATGCCGGAATGTCCAAAACCACACAGCTCTGCGCAAGGAAGCTCGTACTTGCCGGGCTTGGTTGCCTCGAACCACACGAGAATTTCCCGGCCCGGCACAGCATCCTGCTTGAGTCGCAGGTTGGGTAGAAAAAAACTGTGGATGACATCCCTTGATGTAAGGTTAATGTGCACGACTTTATTGACCGGAACGTGTATCTCATTATCGATCTTGAAGTCATCCTTTGTGCCGAATTTTCCGTCACGTCCTGGATAAATGATCTCCCAGTTGAACTGTTTACCAGCGACTTGAAGCCGAAAATCGGCGGGCGGGGCATTGATTTTAACCTTCGCCCAAGTGCTTGCACTCACGAATGACAACGCGAGCAAAATAATAGCGGGAATAACGGTCCACGTAATTTCGAGGGCCGTGTTGCCGTGGGAGTATACGGCCCGCCGTCCCTCCCGTTGGCGGTACAGGATAAGAAAAAGAACCATGAGAACTGTAACCAGAATAAAAACTGCCCCGGTAAGGTAATAGATAAAATAAAACAGCGCATCTATCTCATCCCCGAATGTGGACACATTTTCTGGGAGCCATCTCATCATTGGAGAAATCTACCTCTTCATTTCTTTTGGGATAATCTTCACTCGCACTGACCATCTCCCGCCCTGAGCAGGCCTCACCCTGTTCCTTGTTCCATCTTCCGGTCGAGAAATGCAATGGATAATTACGGCTAGCATAACTTTCACCCACTTATCAAGGAAAAAGGGGGATTGATACTCTCGATCAGACCTAAAGCGGCAGGGCGGGAATGGGTGGGAACGGCCGTTCGAAAGACTCTTCTTCCAATTTCATTTCTTGCCAAATTCGATCGATATGTTTTTGGATATGACTTTTCTCTATCCCTTCGACCACAATGGTCCGAAGACCGCGCTGCTCGATGTAGGAATGAGCATTTCTTGGCTTCGACCCGCTGTATTTAACAGACAGAATTTCTTGATAGTTCTCCGCAAATTCCTTGGCATCCCCGACCGAATCCCACACGGCGGCCCAAATAAAAGAGGTTTTATCTCCGTTACGGAAGGCAATAAACCGATCCCCGTCCCAACCGTCTGCTACCGATATGCCCTTTTTTTTAGAGAAGAACTCCGTGAAAAGGACCCGGACCATGAGCTCACCTAGAATATTGTCCTCGATCTCGGTCCACCCCATCGGAAATAAGAGGGAAAGTGCACCCAGGCTGATTCTGGTCGGGGGATCCGGGTTATCGATGTACTTTTCCGGATGGAGCACTTGTTCCGTTGAGAGAGGTGGATCAGAGTAAATTCTATTGATCCCGAGCCAACCCCTCTCGTTGAGATAGCGGGAAACAAAGGACACGCCTCCGTAGTATTGAAACAGCAGCTGCTCCATAATAGCCACGGGAATTTCGTCGGCAAGGGTTGAACGTGTCTCATCAATGTTCCTTACGACAGAATCGTTCACCTGAGTTATGTTTTCCTCATCTAAAAAGCCAAAGAGATAACCGAATCCGGCCAAGAGGGCGTCCCCCTCCACCACGCAGCGCAAAGCCAGGGTCTTATCATCGTTGCCCAAGATGTCTAACTTCTCCCCAATAGAGAAGTGCTGTTCCTGCAGGGCATGGGTTAGCTCATGGGCCAACACCATCTCTCCCATGATATCCCTCTGGGCGAGAAACTGAACGGCGTTGACGGCCATGCCTCCCACCCATTCCGCCGGCAAGAAGAGCTTCTTTGCCCTGGGATCATAGAAGGCAACCACTTGATTCGTGTAGAAATTCAGCAAGGCCTCCTTTAGGTCGAGGCCCTCGGGAAGGAGACCGAGTTTGCCATAGGCAAGAGAAATATTCTTGAGCTTTTCCTCTCCATAATCCCTAATGAGGCTGGCCTCCAGGTACTTCCTGATCGCATCCTTACTTTTAACCTCGATGGGAACTTCAGAAATGAAATCCAAGCCGCGCATCTCGGCAAGGCCCTGCTTGATCTCCTGCACCTTGTCCTGCTTCACCTCCCCACCACTCACCACGAGATAACTGGTACAGCCTGTCTGAAGGAGGAGCAGAAGAATCAAGAAAAGAACGCGCAATTTTTCTCAATCCTCCTCATACTGCTCTTTGAGCTTGGCTACCACCGCCGGATCGGCAAGCGTTGTGGTATCCCCCATGGCATGACCATCGGCGATATCGCGCAGCAGCCGTCGCATGATCTTCCCACTCCGCGTCTTGGGGAGCTCTGCTGTAAAGAGGATCTCATCGGGCCGAGCGATTGGACCAATCTTTTTCGCCACATGTTTCTTCAGCTCATCCACCAGCTCGGGCCGGTTCTCAATCCCAGCCTTGAGTGAGACAAAGGCACAGATGGCCTGCCCCTTGATCTCATGTTGTTTTCCAATGACCGCAGCCTCAGCCACCTTCGAGTTGTCCACCAGGGCGCTTTCCACCTCCATGGTGCTGATCCTATGACCCGCCACGTTCATAACATCATCCACGCGGCCCAGGAGCCAAAAGTAACCGCTCTTATCCCGCTTGGCACCGTCTCCAGTGAAGTATTTGCCAGGGAAACGACTCCAATATTGCTCGACATAGCGGTCTGGGTCTCCATAAATGGTGCGCAGCATGGCAGGCCAGGGTTTGGTGAGGACAAGATAACCTCCACCCCCCTTGGGGACTGATTTCCCCTGCTCATCCACAATGTCCGCCTCAATGCCCGGGAAAGGCATGGTGGCGGAAGCGGGTTTCAACGTGGTCACCCCCGGCAGTGGGGTAATCAAAGGATGTCCCGTCTCCGTCTGCCACCAGGTGTCCATAATTGGGCAGCGTCCCTGGCCAATAGTACGGTGATACCACATCCAGGCCTCGGGATTGATGGGCTCACCAACGGTTCCAAGCAACCTTAGACTGCTGAGGTCGTGTTTCTGCGGGTATTCCGCGCCCCAGCGCATGAAGGTCCGGATGGCCGTGGGGGCTGTGTGAAATATGGTTACCCCGTACTTCTCAACGATGCGCCAGAAGCGGTACTTGTCCGGCCAATCAGGCGCGCCCTCATACATCACCTGAGTGACACCGTTCGCCATTGGGCCGTAAACAATGTGGGTGTGACCCGTGACCCAGCCGATATCCGCTGCACACCAGAAGACATCTTCATCTTTCATGTCGAAGATCCACTTATTGGCCAGGGTGACCCCCACCAGGTAGCCCCCTGTGGTGTGGACAATCCCTTTGGGCTTGCCGGTCGTCCCACTGGTGTAAAGGGTATAGAGCATATCCTCGCTGTCCATGGCCTCCGGAGGGCACCACGGGGCGGCATCCTCCATCAATTCATGCCACCAGTGATCACGGCCATTTTTCATGGCCGCCCCCGCAGCATCCCCCACGCGCCTGACCACCACCACATTTTCAATGGACGGACATCCTTCCAGGGCCTCGTCGCAACTTCTTTTCAAGGGAACAATACTGCCGCGGCGGTAGCCCCCATCTGCGGTGATGAGGAGCTTGGCCTTTGCATCATTGATTCGATCTCTAAGGGATTCGGCGCTGAATCCGCCAAATACGACACTATGGATGGCACCGATGCGATTGCATGCGTGCATGGCCACCACCAGCTCCGGGACCATACCCATATAGACAGCCACTCGGTCACCCCGCTTGACCCCTAGCTTTTTGAGGACATTGGCAAACTGGTTGACCTGGCGCCAAACCTCCCTATAGGTGAGTACCCGCTCATCACCCGGCTCCCCTTCCCAGATAATGGCCGCTTTATTTTTACGCCACGTATTTACATGCCGGTCCAGACAGTTATAAGATGCATTGATCTGGCCGCCGATAAACCATTTGGCCCAGGGACAATCCCACTCCAGTACCTTCTTCCAGGGCTTAAACCAATCCAGCTCTTTAGCCGCAGTGGCCCAGAATTTTTGCGGGTTCTTACTTGCCTGCTCAAACACTTTCTTGTTAGTCACATGGGCTGATTTTTTGAACGGCTTTGGTGGAGAAAAACTCCTTTTCTCTTCCAACAGGACCTCAATCGCTTTGTCTGCCACGGTGTCTCTCCTTTCCTTTCTGGGTATCGTGCAATGGAACTATTTACAAGGAACTGGATTTTAAGCAAGCAAGAAAGGCTTAGCAAGCCCAAAAAAAGAGAGGCCTCACTTGGAGGCCTCTCTTCATCCCAATCACCTGTGATTCGGTCTGCTATAGAGGTTTCTGACCTAAATCTTGGCCTTCAAGATACCCTTGATGGGTGCCACGCCGGGCAACACCCATTCATCCCACATCGTGTCGACCATTTTCTGAATGTAGGTAAAATGCTCCTCTTGGAGATGGTCAAAGCGGCCCTGCTTGGTAAGCCATTCCTTTACGGGAATTCTTCCCTTGCCCGTCTTGCGCGCGTCGTAGGTGTAAATGATGTTGCCTTCCACGATTTCGTAGAGCGGATAGATACCACATTTGATTCCCAACTCGCCGAGCTCGTTCGAGAAGCGGGGATGATAGTCCCAGCCTTTGGGGCAGGGATCGTAGGTATGGATAAACGTCGGGCCGCCGATGCTTAGCGCCTTGCGCACCTTGTTATAATAATCCGTCGGCGGATAGGTGGCGCAGGCGGTGGCGACGTAGCGGCACGTCGGATGCCCAACAGCTAGCATGCCGGCGACGTTCTTCTTCCAACGCCGCTGCGTGATCGGATGCTTCGTTCCCGGAGGCGTAAACGTCGTCTGGGCACCGTAGGTGGTAAGTCCGGTCGCCTGAATATCGGTATTGGCCGCCGATTCGTTGTCGTACATGATAATCAGCAAGTCGTAATCGCTCTGCAGGGCGGCGGAGATGCCGCCGATCCCCATATCGCCGGCGCCGAGATCGCCGGAGAAATTGATGACGTTGATTTTCTCGTCTTTGATCTTCCCCTTGCGCTTTAGCGCGCGTAGGCCCGCGGCCATGCCCACAGCGGACGACCCGCCGGCGCCGAGCTGCGTGTGCATCCAGGGCACGATCCAGGGCGTGGTCAAGTAAGATGTGTTGGCCACATACATGCAGCCGGTCGATCCGGTGACCACCGTGCGCGAACCCGCGACCTTGATAAAGCCGCGCATCGTCGTCGCCGACTCGCATCCCTGACAGGTGCGGTGGCCGGAGGTGTAAAGCTCTTCCAGCGGGATATTGTGAACGCCTTTGACCTTTTCGTAATCGATTGTGGGTACAGTTGACATAATTGTTCCCTCCTATGCTATTCTCTTAGACCGATCCAGGTTACGAATCCGTCCATCGAATCCTTTTTAGCCGCCTGCTCCGTGATCTGGAACATCTTTTCCGCGTCCGCGATAGAGAGATCGCGCCCGCCCAGCCCGCCCATGAAATTGACCACCACCGGCCGATTCTTGGCCGGATAGAGACAAGAGCGGATCTCGTGCATCAGGATGCCGCTGTCATCCGGCGAGCCGTGCGCGAAGTCGCGGTCGACCACGCCGACAGCCTTGAAGCGGCTCAAGCTCTCCCGTAGCTCAATGGTCGGGAAAGGCCGGAACCAGCGCAGGTTCACGTAACCCACTTTTTGTCCCTTCTCGCGCAGCCGGCGCACTGCCGTGCGGCCCGGAGCCGCCAGGGTTCCGATACCGATCAGGACCACCTCCGCGTCTTCGGTCATGAATTCCTCAAAGTAGTAAGGCGCAGAGTAGCGGTCGCCGAAGACTTCGTTGAATTCTTTATAGGCTTCCTTGATCACGCCGCGCGCCCGTTTGGCCGCCTCCCAGTTCTGGCGTCTCAGCTCCATAACCCAGTCCTCGTTGACCTGCGGGGCGACCGAGATCGGGTTGTCGGGATGGAGCCGCCGCTCCGCCAGATCATACTGTGGAAGAAATTTCTTCGCAGCCTCCAGCGACGGAACCTTCACCATGTGCTGGGAGTGGGTGAGAAAAGCTCCATCCATGGCCAGCGCCATGGGCATCCTGACTGTCTTGTCCTCGGCGATGCGGTAGCCGATAAGCACATGTTCCAGCGCCTCCTGCGGCGTTGTGACCCAGCACTGAAGCCAGCCCATGTCCCGGATCGACATTGCGTCGTTGTGCTCGACGCCGAAGGCGCCGGGATCGTCCAGGGCGCGGTTGCCCACGAGGAAAAGAGGCGGCAGGCGATCCGTGGCCGTCACGACCAACGCCTCCATGCCGTACATCCAGCCCGTGCCGCTGCTGCCCGCAAAGGCGCGCGCATTCACCGAGCTCGCATGCTTTGCGATCTCGAATTGGGAGTGCTCGCTGTCAGCGATGATATACTCCGCATCAAATTTCCCGTCCGCAATCAGCTTGGAGAGCGCATCCATGACCTCCGTGTATGGGCGGATGGGGTAAGCGGCGATAACGTCCACGTCGGCCAGGCATACCCCTTGGGCGACGGCCTGGCAGCCGTTTAAAAGTTCTTCCCGTTCGTAGACACCTGATTGATCTGATCTAGCTTGTGCGAGTGCAACACTCATGTTTCAACCTCCTGCGTCTTTCTGGCGGGTACGATCTTTCCCTCGGGCATCACTTCTCCCTGAGTCACGGTAATGCCCTTTCCAGTGATGACAGGGTACGTAACCCGATCTTTGCCTTTTTTCTCTTCGACCCACTGGATGTAGTCTTTGGAATCTTTCTTCCAATGTTCCCACGGGCTCGAGTCGTCCTCGAATCGAAGCTCGTCAACCATCACGATGCACTCCTTCACCGGACAGACCTCAGCGCATTTGCCGCAGCCGACGCAATACTGGTACTCGACATCGTAGAACCCGTCGCTGGTCGGATCGAAGCACTCGTCCGGGCACTCGACCCAGCAGAGGGTGCACTTGGTGCAGAGATCGAACCTGATCGCAGGTCGCTGAGTCTTGGTGGTGCCGCGCTTGAACATGGCATTTCTCGATTGTCCCCTCGGTCCGATCTCGAAGCTACGCTTCACCGCTGGAACCACAGCGCCTTCGGCCATCTCAAACCACTTGGGCAGCACGGGCACCTCGTGAGGCCAGTCGATGCCCTCGTTGGGCGTCACCGTCTTTACTCTGGCCGGCTTGGTCTCTGCGCTGAGCGACTCGTAAGCCGCGCGCGCTGCCTCGGCCCGGTGCTTTTGCTTGGTCTTCTCCAGCAGATAAGCCTCGACCGCCTCGATACTGATGACGGCGGGATCTATAGCGGCAATACCACCCAAGATCCGCTCGTGAGTCAGATCATCCTTGTTGACCCAGAGGCCGGCGAGACTGGCGTCGCCGTCAAGAATCGCTATGCGGTAGTTGTAAGGCTTCTTGCCGATGAATTTGAGCAGCTCATCAGGGCTTTTCCAGGAAACCACAAGCAAGCAGCCGTCCTTGGCCACCCTTTCGTTGATCGGGCGGATGCCGTGCCATCCCCAAGGTTCGACGCCCTTGCACATCGTGTCGTCTAGGACGACCGAGATGTTCGCCTCATCGATCTCAAGCTTGGCACCGCACTCGGCTTCCAGCTCCTCCTCCGGGAGATCGGGGGAAACGAAGGCAAAATATTTACACGGGATCCCGTTTCTCTCGGGCGAGTCGCTGTAGCGGCCGTTGGAAAAGGCCCTTTGCCCCATGCGGGTGGCGATCATGACGATGTCGCTGCCGATCTTTTTCCCGAGGTTCTTCTGAAAGATCCCTCGGTAGTTGATTTCGACTCTCTTAATCATTTTTTCCTCCCTCTTTTATCCTACGGTCCTTAAGAAACTCTCCTGTGCTTCAGGTCCCTTCCGGGATCGACAATTCTAGCCTTGCTTTTTCTTATGGTCAAGACGTTCTGCTCCACCTGTTGGATGTGTTGGTTCATCGCCTTTCGCGCCCGATCCTGGTCATGGGCCTCGATGGCGGAAAGTATATTACGGTGGGAATTCAGAGACGCCAGATTGCGTCCTGGGGTTTGGAGGGATTCCTCGCGGCTGTGACTGAGTATCTCCATGAGCCCCGAGCCCACTTTCTTCAGGGCCTCATTCTGGGTGGCCTGACCGATGGCAAAATGGAACTCCGTGTCGGCCTCCACCCCTGGCGCCCCGTCTCCCACCTCTTTGGCTTGCTTATCCAATATCTGTTTCATCCACTTGATGTCAGTTCGGGTTGCCCTTTCAGCCGCCAGGGCGGCAATCTGGGGCTCGATCAGCCTACGCATCTCAAAGATGTCGGCCAGGGCATCCTTTTTTTTGCTTAAAAGCGCCGCCAGTGCTGCCACCAACGGTTCCATGGGAAGCTCCGCTACAAAAGTCCCTGTACCCGTGCGGCTGTTGACCAATCCCTCCGCCTCCAGGGCACGCAAGGCCTCGCGCACCGAGGGGCGACTCACCTTAAAGGTCTCCGCCAGCTCCCTTTCCGATGGCAGCTGGGCCCCAGGTTTGAGCCTTCCGTCTTGGATCAGGTCGTGGATCTGGTTTACCACTTCCTCATAGATCCGGGTCTTTTTAATGGCCTTGAGCATATCCAGGTCTAGCTGTCTGGTGGTCTGACCAGTTGTATAGGAAATTTCCCACCCCCTGTCAAGCGATATTTCTGATAAATTTTCTGCTAACCGTTTCGCTCCTTCTCCAGGAAAGGGTGGATGGCACGGTCAAACAGGCTCCGCTCTAATGTCCAGCCCTGCCTGAAAACCGACCTCGGATTGACATAATAGGCCGTTATCAAATACCGTCTGGTCGAAATGGGGTTCCTTGGCGAGTCGGCTCCGTACGATAGCTGCTTGAGGGTCCCAATAGGGGCTGGCACGCGGTCCCCGCCAGGATTCTCGGGGTCTCGATGGGCCGATCCGCAAAAGGAAATTCTTATCATTTAAAACGGTTTGCAGAAACTCAATTGGGGCAAGTCAAACCTAAGAATCAATCATGAAATCAATCTCAATATCTTTGGCGTTCCTGTTATTGTTTGTGGCCACAAGTGTTCAATCCGCGGATCAGCTCTCAGCGGAGTCCTTATCTTTGTTAAAAGATTTGGTGAATATCAATTCTGGCACCCAAAATACCAAGGGTCTCGAAGCAGTTCGTCAAAAACTGATTCCTGAATTCAAAAAGATAGGCTTTGAAGCCAAGGTCCTAGACGGCGCCAACGACCACAAAGTGTTGGTGTTTGAGACTCCCAATGCCAAACCCGAACTCGTATTGATGGGGCATGTGGACACGGTATTTTCAACGGAGTCTAAGTTTCAGACCTTTGAAAAAAAGGGCGATCACTATTACGGCCCAGGGGTCATTGATATGAAGGGCGGCTTGGTTTTGATCACAGACGTGCTGGCTAGCCTGGATGACAAACTCAAAGCTAAAATCCGAGTGATCATCAATGATGACGAAGAGATTGGGTCACCGCACACGCGCGCTGTTTATCTTAAATTACTAGATGGCATTCGCGGGGCGTTGGTGTTTGAACCCGCACTTCCTGGTGGGACTTTGGTAACGTCGCAGTCTGGCGTGTATTGGTTAAAACTGTCTGTCAAAGGCAAAGCCTCTCATGCCGGGTTAGAGCCAGAAAAAGGAACCAGTGCCTGTGTTGAACTTGGGCATAAGATCACGCAGATTCATGAGTTGACCGACTTGAAACGAAAATTATTGGTAAACCCCGGGACGCTTAAAGGGGGGCTAAAGCCCAACGTGGTTTGTGAAAATGCCGAAACCAAAATCGATATTCGTTTTGTCTCAGAATTCGATTTAAAAGAAGCCTTGACCAAAATCGATGACATTGCCAGCAATGTCCACTTGTCTTTTTACAATAAAGACGTTCCGCCTACGGGCAAGACGGAGTTCATCGTCAAGCTGCCTAGCTTGACTTCTAAAAATACCGGTCACTTGTATAAACTAGCGCAGTCAGCAGGTACTAAATTGGGTTGGACTGTTAAAGGTCAGCACGTGGGTTATGCTTCGGATGCCAATCACTTGTCGTCCAAAAACATCGATCTACTGGTCGGGCTGGGCCCGTATGGGCAAGGCATGCACACCGATGAAGAGTTCATGGATCTTAAGTCTTATGGGCGCCAAAAGGAGCTCAGTTTAGGCATCATCAAGGCCTATTTAACAAAGCCATGAGCCCTGGTAGAGGTCTTATCAAGATAATCCTCTAATAATACTGTGGTTTTTGCTAGGTTAAAATCCACAGCAACAAATTCCCCCAATCGGGGAAAACAAAGATGGTCCTTGGAGCAACGCAAAGTCCCTAGAATAAGAAAGAACCCCGTTATGACAACCATGAGGGAATCACCGCGCCACAATTGGGGCCAGGCTTTCTAGTATTGACAATCCTGAGAATATCTTGTTATCCGTCCCTCCATGGCACGTCGCCCCAGGCTTCTAGCCCAAGGACTTCTTTATCATGTGATTGCTGCCATCCAAGCCTATATTCAGTATCACAATCGATATTCCAAACCCTTTGTTTGGACCGCTAAAGCCGAAGATATCATTGCAAAGTATCAGGGGTTGACCGGTCGCACGAAGGGTGACCGGACAGTTTTTCAGCTGCCTTTCTGTCGTCCGTGGTCTGTCGTCTGAGCTCCGCACCGCGAATCTCCTTCCGTCTAATGAGTGACACCCGGATCCGGAAAACACAATTCATGCGTATGATAAGGAGCAAAACACTATGAAGCATGTAGGCAAACGAGCGGCGTTGGCATTGACACCTGTGCTGGTGGTAGGAATACTGACTCATTAGCATGGGGGAATCAAAATGAACGAACGGATCGTTTGCCTCTCAATGTGCTTTTTGTTGTTTGGAGTCCCAGCAAGCCTCGGTGAACCCATCCCGGTTCCGCAGGGCGTCAACAATATGATCCCCACCCCAGAGGGGACCAGACGCATTAAAAAGCGGTATGTGATGATCCCGATGCCTAAACTACCTTTCAAGATCGACCGACGACTTCTGTCACACGACCGGCCAGCTCGTAAATACGGCAAGCCCTACCAAGGGCCTATGATCGATGTGCACGTGCACTTGAAATCGCGGTTCCAAAAGCAGACAACGCTCGAGGCATTGAAGGAGGTCGTCGATGGCATCCGCGATGCCGGCGTCGAACTAGCGGTTGTCATGCCTACCCCCAATGAGGGGCGTAGAGGCGGCCGCGAAAAACACCGTATGCACCGCAAGCTGCTCAAAGAACTCGGCGGGAAAACGATCAAGCTTATGTGTTGCGGCAACTATGCCGGCCAATGGATTCATAATGCCTACTACGAGACCTACACGAAGAAAAGCTTGGATGCGTTTCTCAAGCGGCTCGCCATGGACCTCGACAGCGGATTATACACCGGTGTCGGTGAGTTTGGGTTGTATCATTTCAACAAGAGCGGAAGACAGTCGACCATTCGCTATCCACCGAATTTCGAACCGTTTGTGAAAGCGGTCGACTTAATCGCCAAGAGGGGGTACTGGATCCTGCTACACGCCGAAACCGTTGATCCACAAGGGGGCTCCTATGAAGACAAAATTTTTGCTGGCATTGAGCTGCTGTACAAACGCAATCCCAATCTCAAGCTGATCATGGCGCATACGTCGACCACCAATCCCGACAACGTGCGCCAGATGCTCCAACGGTATCCTAATCTCATGATCGATTTTAAGATTGTTAAAAGACTAAAAAACTGGTGGTACACAGAACCGGTAAATAACGCGAAACGGGAACTGCATGAGGATTGGGCCAATCTATTTGAGGCAATGCCTGAGCGCTTCATGGTGGGAACGGATCGGAAGTTTTTCCGCCGTCGCATGGACGCCGGAAAATACAAGAGAAAGAATAAACGGTGGAGAAAGGTGCTGGGCACATTGAACCCGAAGGCCGCGCGGATGATCGCTTACGAAAACGCCAAGAGACTATTTGGTGAAATCACGCCCTGAGTTTGTGAATGGATGGTGTTTCTTTCGTCCTGCACAGGCCAGGTACCGCGGTCAGGCTATCTTCGATCGGGCCTTTTCCTTTCACAGTTTTTTCTCCAAAAGCACCACGGCCATTGCCGCCATACCCTGGCCCTTACCAATCCAACCCAACCCCTCGGTGGTGCCCGCCTTGACGTTCACTGCCCCCTCGGAAACCTTCAAGAGCCTGGAAAGACGCTTCCGGATCTCGGCGAAGAAAGGGGCCAGGCGAGGCTTTTGGGCCAACATCGTAATGTCGCCATTGATGATGTGAAATCCCCCCCGATTCATGATCCCGAGGACCCTCTTCATCAACACCTCGCTGGAGATTCCCTGGTACTTCGGGTCCGTATCCGGAAAGTGGGTTCCAATGTCGCCCTTTCCCATGGCACCCAAAATCGCATTGATCAGGGCGTGCAGAACTACATCTGCATCCGAATGACCCACCAAGCCATAACCGTGCGGGATCTCCACGCCACCGAGGATGAGCTTGCGCCCTTTGCCGAACCGATGGACGTCAAAGCCTTGCCCGATACGAAAGTTGGTCTTCAAAAACCCATTTCCCCTTTGCCCTGAACCTGATGACCGAGGAGAATCACGGGCACCCTGCGCCCCTTTGCGATGCGGGTCTCCTTTTCATGGGCCACGATCAATCCCTGCGCCAACGAAAGGGAGCTCAAGACACCCGAACTCTGTGAACCGGTGGTGGAAGCAAACCCGTGATTATTTTCGTAACGAAGCCGGCACCGAATGAATTCTTTGACTCCTCGGCTTTTTCTGATCTCGTGCTCCAAGGTTGCCCGGATCACCGGCAAAAATAGGTCTTTGTGACCCATCATCTTGAGCAGTACAGGGCGGGCATAAAGGAGGAACGAAACAAAGGAGGACACCGGATTCCCCGGCAGACCAAAGACCGGCTCTTGGCCGATGCGGCCGAAGGCCATGGGGTGCCCCGGCTTTTGTGCCACCCGCCAGAACTGCATCTTTACTCCCACATCTCCGAGGGCTTCCTTAACGAAATCGTAATCCCCTACGGAAACCCCGCCCGAAGTCATGATCACATCGTAGCGCAGTGCTTTTCTAAAACAGGCAGCGAGACTCTCTCTCTTGTCCCGGACAATACCAAGGGATACTGGATTGGCTCCCGTCTCTTGAACCGCGGCAAACAGTGTATAACTATTGCTATTGACGATCTTGCCAGGCCGGGGTGGGTCCCCCACCTCCAACAATTCGTCCCCAGTGGAAATCAACCCAACCGAGGGCCTGCGATAGACCCGCACCTTACTTTTTCCCACGGAGGCCATGAGCCCGATATCCGCGGGACCAAGCCGCTTCCCCTTCTGTAAGATGGTGCGGCCTAATTGGACATCTTCCCCCGCCCCTCGAACATGACTCCCGCATCCGTCCACCTTGGAGATGCGTACCTTTCCCTGAACAGAATCAGTATATTCCACCCGCACAATGGTATCAGCGCCACGGGGGATCACTGCCCCAGTCATAATTTTGATTGCAGTCCCCTTGTGAACGGAGTGTTTGGCCACATAACCCGCTCGAACCTCATCCAAGATCCGCAAGATCACAGGCCTGGCCGCTGTTGTCCCCTCCACGTCCTGCCACCGAACCGCAAAACCGTCCATTGCGGAGTTGGCAAATGGGGGCACGCGGCGTTGGGCGCGAACATTCTCAAAAAGGACTCTTGCGTTGGCCTCTAGAAGGGGAACCTCTTCACCGGTTAGAGGAGAAACCTTCTTCAGAATGAGTTCCACCGCTTCGTTGACGGAAATCACAACCCGATCATCCCTCCATCACAGGAAACAATCAACCCTGATCCGAAATAAAAGACGGCAGCAAAAGCCAATAGAATATCCAAGGTAACTAAGCTCGTATCGAAAACTTCGGATTGGGTTCCAGCCTTTACGTTTTCTCCGCCCCGCTTGCATGGGTGTCCTTATGACTGTTATAAGGCATAAGGCAAAAACAATAATAATAAGGAGGAACTCATGGCCCAGCAACTCAACGTGGGGCACACGTTTCCCGATTACAGCCTCTCATCGGTGGATGGAAAAAAATTAAACATACCACGAGACCTGACTGGCGAGTATTCTGTCTTGCTTTTTTACCGTGGCGGCTGGTGACCCTACTGCCGTCGGCAGTTAGCCGATTACCAGTCACAGATAGAAGCCTTCCGGAAGGAAAATGTTGATGTTATCGCGCTCTCGGTGGATCCTTTAGACAAAGCCAAAGAAACTGTAGAGCAGCACAAGCTCACTTTTCCTGTCGTTTATGGACTCGAAGTGCCTCGAGACGCGGACAAGATCGGCGCCTTTTGGGAAGAGCGGCGAAAGATAATTCATGCCACGAGCTTTATTTTGGACTCCGACAGGAAGGTGGCGGATGCTTGCTATAGCGTCGGGCCCATCGGCCGCATCACCGCAGAAGATGCACTAAGCCATATTCAGTTCTTCAAGAAGAGAAAGGCGCAACAGAGCTAAGCCAAAAAAAGAGTCAAATTCCAAAAGACATCACGCCGGCATCTGTGAGGTCACGCCGGTTTGTTTTAGAGCAGCCTCGTATTGTCGCCTGATTGCTGGGTCTTCCTCGTCATAATCAATCAGAGTTCCCCCCTGTTTTGACGTCAGGTAGACCCCATCCTCCATGCGTTTGGCCGGCAAGGTAAATCCCCAGGTGTGGAGCCGGCTGCCAGTGCGTACGGCTAGGTG
>SMUX01020007.1_pt1 | contig 16062 bp, 11 predicted proteins | sample 2456431 | NCBI WGS metagenome assembly SMUX01 (sample SAMN11095930, study PRJNA526329) | marine sediment metagenome | biome: Marine sediment; feature: Surficial sediment; material: Deep marine sediment; isolation source: Hadal surficial sediment | place: Pacific Ocean | collected 2014-11 | depth... | reverse complement strand
TACGATACAGTTAAGAAAAAAGGAATTGATTTAAAAGATAAAATTAAAGTAGAAGAGTATTCGTAAATCCTTCTTTTCATCGGAAGAATAAAAAACCCATTTTCTTAGAAAAGGGGTTTTTTAATTAATATACTGTCCATTCAAGAACATCTCCTATTTCAAGACCCCAGGTATCGGAAAGCCCTGCATTAATTTCTAATACATACATTGCTGGAGCATTAGATGAAAGTGAAGTTTTATCAAACGGTTTAGCGTTTTGTTGAATACTCACAATTTCTTTTTTACTATTTATAAAAATAATATCTAGAGCAAACTCAGTATTTTTCATATAAAATGAACGCGGTTCTTCTTCTTTAAAAATAAAGAGCATTGCCTGTTTATTATCCATAGAATGACGGTACATTAACCCGGTTTGGGTCTCATAATCTGTCTCAGCGATTTCTAAATCTAATTCTGCTAAAATAGAATCTGACACCCTTTTTTTAAGAGTAATTTCACCCTCTTTTGTAAATTTAATTTCTTTAGTAAGTACTTTATTTTTTTTTTGAGTTTCTGTGCAACTTGAATAGAAAAGACCAGTCCCAATGACTATTGTGACAATAAAGACAAAATAAAAAAGTATTAACTTCATAAGGTTACCAGCTTTTTTGAAGATCGTACCATTAAATAAATTCCAGCCAAAATAAAAGGAATACTTAACCACTGTCCGGTGTTAAGTACCCAATCAGCTCGTTCATCTACCTGAGCTTCTTTTACAAATTCTACAAAAAATCGCACGGTCCATAACAGTATTAAAAAAGCTCCAAGAAGGTAACCCATTTGATTACTTTTATTGGTTTTCCAGTAGATATAATAAAGTATTAAAAATACGAATACATAACCGGCAGATTCATATAACTGTGCAGGATGACGAGGAAAATCTTCACCCAGTTGTTGAAAGATTACTCCATAATCACTGTTTGTTGCTTTACCAATTATTTCAGAATTAATAAAATTACCAATACGCACAAAGATAGCACCACAGGCCACAGCTATAACAATACGATCCAAAACCCAAAGTAGAGGTTTCTTTATTAATTTTTTACTATATAAGTACATAGCAATGATTATCCCTATTGCTGCTCCATGACTAGCTAAACCTTGGAAACCGGTAAATTCAAATTCTGGTACAGTTTTAAAGGGGAGTAATATAGAAAGAGGGTCTTGTGAAAATAATTCAGATTGATAAAAAATAACATGCCCCAATCTTGCTCCAATCAAGGTGCCAATGACCACGTAAATAAAAAGGCTGTCCATTTTATCGGGTGTTTGCCCTTCATTTTTAAAAATTCTTTTCGTAATAAACCATCCCAATGTAAAAGCTACTACAAACATTAAACTATAATAACGTATTGTAAAGAATCCGAGATCAATACCTTCAGAAGGGTTCCATGTAAAACTTAAAAAATGCATATTAATTTATTTTAAACGAAGCGTAAATATAAAAAAGCAAAATGGGATTAAATAAAAATTAACTTTTTTCTTTAGGAATAGGATCATGACCGGACCCCCCCCAGGGATGACAGTTAGATATTCTTTTAAGAGCAAGCCAGCCTCCTTTAAATAGTCCATGAGTTCGTAAGGCTTCAATTGAATATTGAGAACAAGTAGGATGATATCTACAAGTTGAGGGAAAAATAGGTGATAACAGTATCTGGTAACCTCTAATTAGAATTACAAAGGGATATGTGAGAATTCTTTTCAATCTAACTATTTTATATTAAAACGCCTATATAACTCATCCCGGTATACAAAATTTAATATGTTCAATAACACTGTGAAAAGAACGTAGTTGTCAATTCAATGAAAAAGTGGTCCCCTCTTTTCCATCATTAAGCTGTATGCCAGCCTCTAATAATTGATCTCTAATCTTATCGCTCATTTCAAAATCTTTATTATCACGTGCCAGATTTCTTAATTCGATCAATAGTTCAATGGCTTTTGTTAACTTGGCACCATCATTTGTTTTGGTTGTAACAGTATCCTCTAATCCCAATACGTCAAAAATAAAATCGTGCAATGTTTTTTGAAGTAGATTTAAATCACTTTTATCAATAGTAATTTTCCCTTCTTTTATTGAATTAATTATTTTAACAACATCGAACAATTTTGCAATAAGTATGGGACTGTTAAAGTCATCGTTCATAGCATCGTAACAAGACTGTCGCCATTCAGGTACGTTAAAATCACTTGTGCTTGATGCTTTAATGTTTTTTAAGATTCGATAAGCATCAAAAAGTCGATTAAATCCTTTTTCAGAAGCCAGTAATGCATCATTCGAAAAATCTAATATACTTCGGTAGTGAGCTTGGAACATAAAGAATTTAGTAATGGTTGCAGAAAAGGGTTTGCTTAAAATAGTATTATCTCCCGAAAAAATTTCTTGTGGTAATATGTTATTTCCGGTTGATTTTGCCATTTTTTTCCCGTTAAGAGTTAACATATTCGTATGTATCCAATAGTTAACAGGAGATTTTTTTGTTGATGCTTCGGCTTGTGCAATTTCACATTCGTGATGTGGAAATTTTAAATCCATACCACCGCCGTGGATATCAAACTGCTCTCCCAAATACTTAGTACTCATTGCTGTACATTCTAGGTGCCAGCCCGGAAAACCAACGCTCCAGGGCGAGGGCCAACGCATAATGTGCTGGGATTCAGCTTTTTTCCAAAGGGCAAAATCCTGAGGATTTTTCTTATCAGATTGTGCAGAAAGTTCACGCGTATTGGTAATCATTTCATCTAGTTGTCGTCCGCTAAGTTTTCCGTAGGTATAGTCTTCATTAAATTTATGAACATCAAAATAGACCGACCCGTTTACTTCGTATGCATAGCCTTCAGAAATAATGGTTTCAATAATTCCAATTTGTTCTATAATATGTCCAGTAGCTGTAGGTTCTATACTGGGAGGTAAGGCGTTAAAACTAGCCATAGTAGTATGAAAATTTACCGTGTATTTTTGTACAATTTCCATAGGTTCTAACTTTTCTAGTCGGGCCTTTTTTAGAATTGGATCTTCGCCACTTTCACCATCATTTTCAAGATGACCGGCATCGGTTATATTACGTACATAGCGAACTTTATACCCTAAATGTTTTAAATACCTAAAAATCAAATCGAAAGACAAAAAAGTACGGCAATTTCCTAAATGTACATTGCTATAAACCGTAGGTCCACAGACATACATTCCCACTGTGTCTTCGTTAATTGGTTTAAATAATTCTTTGGTTTTAGTAAGGGAATTGTAAATATAAAGTTCCTGCTTTTTGTAAAGTTTCATTAAACGCGTTTGAAATTAAAACTCTGTGTTTAGTTTAATGTAATCTAAAAATTCTCTGCGAATTTCAGAGTTTTTAAACTTGCCTCTAAATTCACTGGTTAATGTACTGCTGTCAATATCGCGGATTCCTCTAGAATTTACACACAAATGTTTTGCATCAATTACACAAGCTACATCCTTAGTGTTTAAAACTTTTTGTAATTCATTGACAATTTGCATAGTAAGACGTTCCTGAACCTGAGGGCGTTTGGCAAAATAATCTACAATACGATTCATTTTTGAAAGACCGACTACTGTTCCGCTGGAGATATAAGCGATATGAGCTTTTCCTACAATAGGAAGCAAATGGTGCTCACAAGTAGAATAGAGGGAAATGTTTTTCTCTACAAGCATCTCACCGTATTTATATTTATTTTTGAAAGTAGAAGCATTTGGTTTATTATCTGGATGCAAGCCACTAAATATTTCTTCTACATACATTTTTGCAACCCTAGAAGGTGTCCCCATAAGACTGTCATCAGTTAAATCCAGACCAAGGGTGTGCATTATGTTTTCTAAAGCTTTTTTAATAAGTGCTATTTTCTCAATATCACTGAGTTCAAAGGCATCAGGACGTAAAGGAGTATTGGCAGATGTACCTACATGATCATTGCCTAATGCTTCAATAGCTTTAAGTTGTTTTTCTAAATCCATACGAAATTATATTGTGTATTTTAAAAAAAATACGATGTGCAAAGGTACATATTCATTTAATGCTATAAAAATTGGACTTTGCTATTTTTCAATACCGAAATAGGTCTTTTCATAAAAAATCCTTAAATTTCGAAGAAAATAACCTATTTAGCTATGAAAATAAATATCCCTTTATTTTTTTTGTTATTGGTATGTTCATTGTTCTCTAATAAGAATTTTGCGCAACAAATTGAGTTGTTTCAGCAATTTAATGGACGATACGATTATACTGCTTTTGGAAACACACTAAACATTGAGGAAAATGGTGGAGGTGGAGCTTGTGATATATTAACTCAAAGTAGTGCCGAATTCAATTTACAGCCCACACAGACCTTAGTTGCAGCCTTACTTTATTGGTCAGGTTCTGGAACAGGTGATTTTAATGTTAAGCTTAACGGAAATAATATTGTTGCAGAAAGAACTTTTGCTGGTAATTTCACTGGGCTAAACTATTTTTCGGCTTACGCCGATGTTACGGCAATAGTGTTTAACCAGGGAAATGGCACCTATACACTTTCTGATCTAGACCTTACAACTGTAATCCCTGCTTATTGTGGCAGTGCTACCAATTATGGAGGATGGTCAATTCTTGTTATTTATCAAGAAGCTACTTTATCACAAAATCAAATTGGGGTATTTGACGGTTTTGAAGCCGTTTGGGCTGTTAATCCAGTCTTGGATTTTGTTCTTGAAAATATAGAAGTTGCAAGCCCTGATTTAGCTAAAATTGGGTTTTTAGCTTGGGAAGGAGATAAAAATATAGCAGTTAATGAAACTTTAACGGTAAACGGGATTATTATGAGTAACCCACCCTTAAATCCAGCAGATAACGCATTTAACGGTACTAATAGTTTTACCGGGTCGAGTCAACTATTTAATATGGATTTAGATTTTTATAATGTTGAAAATGTTATTAATACAGGAGATACAAGCATTGATATAGGTCTTACCTCTGGACAAGATCTTGTTATTGTTAATAATGTGATTACTGTTATTAATTCTGAATTACCCGATGCTACTATACAGGTTGAAGATATAGTTATTGTCTGTGGAAATACCGACATTGATATAGTCTATACTGTTTATAATGTAAATAGTACAGATATTCTTCCTGCTAATACCCCTATTGCTTTTTATGCTGATAATCTATTGGTTGGTCAAAGCCAGACTGTAGCTGATATTCCTATAGGTGGAAATGAGCCAGGTACGATTAACATCATTATTCCTCCAGTTATTCCCGGCACTTTTATTTTAAAAGTTGTAGTTGATGATGATGGTACAGGAGTTGGTGTGGTTAGTGAAACAGACGAAAATAATAACGAATTTGAAATTGTAGTTTCGATATCGCCAATATTTATTGTAGACCCCCCTCCCCCAATAATAATATGTGATGATATAGAAAGTGGAAGTACTACAGATGGGATTTCGATTTTTAATTTAGAGGAATACAAAGTGATTCTAATAGGCAATAATAACTTCTTGGTATATTATTATGAAACCTTGACAGCTCAAAATAATGGATTTCCTATTATAGACCCAATAGATACATATGCCAACACTTCTTCTCCACAAACCATATATGTAACAGTTGTTAACTCAGATCTCTGTGAGTTAAGAGGAGAGTTTGAATTGATAGTTCCTCCCAACCCAATAGTATTACCTATTACCATTGAGGTTTGCGATGATGATAACGATGGTTTTTATTTTTTCATTTTATCCGATTATGATGACGATATTACTGGTGGCGATCCGGATTTAATTGTAAGATATTACGGCAAAGAAATATTAGCCATAGAAGGAGACCCTTTAGCGGTATTACCCACCCCTTATTTTAACGACGATCCTTTTATAGATTTTATATGGGCACGAGTTGAAAGCATTACAACAGGCTGTTTTACAGTAATAGAGATACAATTAATCGTTAATTTAATCCCCGTAGAACCTTTAGAAGGTTTTGGAGATTTAATTAAGTGTGATGAAAATGGCGATGGGCAAGAACTTTTTGATCTGACACTCAATACTCCCTTTGTTATTGGTTCTCAAATTCCACCCCTTTCAGATTATACAGTTTTTTATTATTTATCTGAACTTGAAGCCGAAATACCAATAAACGAAATTTTAAATCCAATTAGTTTTCCAAGCACAGGACAGACAATTTGGGTGCGAATAGAAAACATCAATACAGTATGTTTTAATATTTTTAATTTTGATCTTATAGTGGTTGATCTACCAATTATTGGTTCGGGTCCCTTTATGGATGAATTATGCGATGATATGATAAATGGCAGTACAGGCACAGACGGGATATCTACCTTTAATTTAGCTTTGAATAATGAAGATATCACACTTGGAGATATAAGCTTGTCTGTCTATTATTTTGAAAGTTTAAATGATCAGAATGCAGGTATAAGTATGGCTATTAATCCCGATACTGCCTATCAAAACATAACAACCCCACAGACACTTTTTGTAAGTGTATTTAATGTAGAGGGCTGTGAGGAACGTACATTGCTTACCCTTACTGTACTTCCTAATCCAACACCGGTGCTCCCAACACCCTTAGAGGTTTGTGATGATGATAATGATGGAGATAATAGAAATGGTTTTGCAGAGTTTACACTTGAAGATAAGGATGCAGAGATCACGGGAAATGAGACAGGTATTATTATTAGATATTATGAAACACAGGAATTGGCAGAGTTAGGCAGTTTATTAGACGCATTAGTAAGCCCCTACACTAACCAAGTGGCTCATAATGATGTTGTATGGGTACGTGTGGAGTATGACCCGGCACCGCCTTTAAACGGAACGGGTTGTTATACAATTATACAATTAGAATTAATTGTAAACCCATTACCGGATGATTCTGTAGTTATAGAAGATGTGATCAATTGTCAATTGCCTTTTATTGGAACCAGTAGTATTATTTTTGATACTAAGGATGCAGAGATATTAAACGGTCAAGATCCTTTGATTTTCGATGTAGTATATTTTGAATCCCAGGCAGAAGCTGATGCATATCCTGTAACTATGATATCAATATCTTCGGCTACACCTTATTTTTATGATACAACCGAAAGAACTATTTATGTAGGGATTTTTAATTTGGATACAGAATGTTATATAGCAACTCAATCTTTTATATTAATTGTTCAGGAAGGAGTAAACGCAACGACTCCATCAGCTCCCTATGCTATATGTGATAACACAGATCCAAATGATGGTTTTGCTGAGTTTGATTTATTAAATTTTGATTCTAATATCAATGGAATAGATATAGCGGGCGAAATTCTGGGTACCCAGGATCCTACAATATTTATTATTACATACCACGAGAGTATTGAAAACGCTATGGATAATACAAATCCGATTTCAAGTCCTTATACAAACGTGATTAACCCACAGATTATTTATGCCCGTGTTACCAATACAGATAATACTGTTAGTGATGATAAAAAGTGTCATGATATAGTCGAGGTAATTTTAAAAGTAGAAGAATTGCCTAATATTGATATAGAGGATGAATATAGACTATGTGTTGATGAGAATGGTGATCCTCTCCCGTCGGAAGAAGGGGAGACCTCACCTCCATTGATAGATACTGGTTTAGATCCCGGGGTGTATACTTTTGTATGGGAAATTGACGGAGTTGTAATCCCTGGAGAGACCCTTCCATTTATCACAGCGACACAGGGCGGTGTATATACGGTAACGGTTACTGAAATAGATACCCTTTGTAGTTCGACAGCTACCACAACGGTAACGGTATCCTCTCCTCCTTTTATCTATAGTGCAGCAGTAGTTAGTGGTGCCTTTGGCATCAATGAGGTGATCCATACAGGCCCACAGGGGATTACAATAACCACTATAGACACCCATGTGATCCACGTAAGTGTAGAGGGCTTAGGCACCTATGTATTCCAGCTGGATGACGGGCCTTTTCAAGAGAGCGATTTATTTGTAAATGTTCTACCGGGCATTCATATAATAACCATAAAGGATGTAAACGGTTGTGGTAGTGTAATGATAGAAGTAATAGTGATAGACTATCCAAGATTTGTGACACCTAACCAGGATGGGTATCACGACACATGGAACATCATTGGTATAGGCACAAGTGACCCTACCGCAAAAATTTATATATTTGACCGGTTTGGAAAACTCTTAAAACAGATAAGTCCAATTGGTGAAGGATGGGATGGTACATATAATGGCAATCCATTACCTTCGAGTGATTATTGGTTTAGAGTGGAATATAAAGAAGACAACACTCTTAAAGAATTTAAAGGCCATTTTACCCTAAAACGATAGATTAAAGCTATGAACTTAAAAAAAATCTACTTTATCCTACTTATAATGCTAACCCATTTTGCGTTTTCACAAGATGGTATTCCTATATATTCAGATTATTTTGCCGATAACCTATATATTTTACATCCATCTATGGCTGGTGCTGCAGCACGTAATCAAGTACGATTAACTGCTCGCCAACAATGGTTTGACCAAAATGAGGCACCTAATCTTCAAACATTAAGTTTTAATGCCAGATTAGGCGAACAATCTGGTTTAGGGGCTATTGTGTTTAATGATGCGAATGGATATCATTCCCAAACAGGGTTATATTTTACCTATGCACATCATATTATGTTTTCACGTAGTGATGTGGATTTAAATCAATTATCATTTGGTTTAAGTGCAGGATTTATGGAATCTAGACTTGATGAAACACAATTTGATTTAAATGATTTTGACCCAATCATAGCAGGGATTATTCAAAGTAGTTCATATTTCAATGTAGATGCTGGAGTTTCGTATAACATTCTTAATTTTTCAGGACATTTTACAGTTAAAAACATAATATTTCAGAATAGAAATATCTACACTGATAAACTTGAATCCAACAATCAAAGACGATTCCTTATATCAGCTGCCTATGCAATTGGCAAATCCCTTTCTTCCTGGACCTATGAACCTTCATTTTTATTTCAGTTTTCCGAAAGAACAGGAGAGCAGGCTATAGATGTTAATTTTAAAGCTTATCGGGAATTGGATTTTGGAACTTTATGGGGAGGGATGTCTTTACGTAGAAGTTTTGATGGTTCAGAGTATTTAGATGGCACAGAAATAAAGAATCAAAAGTTACAATATGTTACTCCTGTAGTTGGCGTAGATTATAATAGATTTATGTTTGCTTATACCTATTCTTACCAAATTGGTACTGTAAGGTTTGAAAGTGGCGGGTTTCATCAAATTACAATTGGATATGATTTCCTTGGTAATAGGTTTGAACCCTATGATTGTGACTGTCCGGCTATTAACTACTAATATAAAAAAGCCCCTTTCAGGGGCTATTTTTAATTCCAGGTATAATTCTTTTTTTCAGCCTGTTTTTTCAATGCTTTTATCATAGCACTTTCAAAACCGTTAGAATTTTCATCTTTATTAATTATGATGTATTCTCTACGTTTTTTATTTAAATCGGAAATTTTATTTTGAATTTGTTTTCGTTCCCTTTTCTTTTCTTTGACAAAGGCTTTAATTTCAGACACAGACTTATCTTTTAAATTTTCAGGGAGATCTTCTATTTTAAGATCATCATAATTAAAACCTACTTCTGCTTCGGCATCGACAAGATCCCAACTGCTGTTTTTATATAAATGAGATCCTTTAGCTATAGTTCTGCTTACTGCATTAGATTTGCTATAATTGGCTGCATTACTATCTTGTGTATTCTGCATAGCAATTTTTCTTCTTCCTTGTTTGCCATAAGGAATGTACGTATTATTTAATTTAATGTTAAGTTGTAAAATAAGATCATCAAAAGGAGATGCAATATGTACAGTTTTTTGGTTGTGGTTAATTGACATATAATCACCGTAGGTTAATTGAGCACCGTCTTTCCATTTAGAGTAAACCCCTTGTCTATAATCACCACAAAATATGGTATTTATAATCACATTTTTTTCTTTTGCATTAGAAGCGGCATCAATGTAATTTACCATTCCTTGGGTAAAGGGTTCGTTACCTGCAATAAATATCATTTTTAAATCATCTGGGTTATTACCCCAATCCAAGTTTTCTAATGAAGCTTGAATTACTGTACCACAGTATTCACTACCTCCGTTTGTGGTTAGAGAGAATAGTTCTTTTGAAACATCATCTAAATCATCGGTAAAACCTAATATTTTTCTAATAAATCCCCCACTTTGGTTAAGATTATCGTTTCCATATTCATAAAGGGCGATCTGTAAATTGGGACTTTTGTTTCTACATTTTGCATATGATAATTCATTTATTATCTCCCAAAGTTGAGCTTTTGCTTGATCTATCAACCCATCCATACTATTACTTGTATCTAATAATAAAGCTATTTTAATGTAATGTTCTTTTATAGGATTTTCATTTCCTATTAATTCGTTTACTGCTATTTCTTTTGTATTATCGGCTTTACAAGAAAGTGTCGATACAAAAAAGGTTAGCATCATAAAAATTTGTAATATCTTCATAATATGATTATTTATTTTTTTGTAAACATATAGGGAACTTTTTTAAAAAAAAAGCAACAATGAGGTAACAATACTTTTGGTTTAGGGAATAATATTAATAATTGAGAGAAGTGGTATTTTTAAATGAAAAAACCTCGAAATTCTAAAAATGTAATTTTAGTAACTGCTTTAAAGTGTGTATGTTTACCTTTTTAAAGACAAAATGAAAACACTACTAATACTTTTTTTTTCTTTATCATTATTTGTTACTGCAAACGTACAATCCCAGGTACAACGTAACACAAAACCTTCTTTTATATTGAAAGGTCAGGTAAAAGAGGCAGAAAATAATTTACCTATCTCCAAAGTAAATGTTGAGATTAATGGCGGAGCATATACAACAACAAATCTTGCAGGTGAGTTTTCTATAAATGCAAAAATTGGAGATGAACTTATAATAAGAAGTGATGAATTTGAAACGGTATACTATACTATTAAGGACAAACAACGTATTACTGTAAAGGTTAAAAGCCTATTAGAAGACTTTCTTCCAACAACTTCGGGAGTAAGATCAATAAACCATCAGGAATTATTTAATACCATTATAGATTCAGCTAAATATTTTCTGAAAAAGGATGCCAAAAAAAGTATAGAATTTATAACTAAGGCATTGGAGTCTATTTCCGGTGAAAAGGATACTAACTATCAAAACAGTGTTGCTTTTGAAACTTTAGGAGATAATAACTTGTATTGGAAACAATATGATCTTGCAATAGATAATTACAAACGCAGCCTTACGTCGAATTCAAAAACGAGTACACGAATAAAATTGGCTTTGGCTTTTATGAAAAATAAAAACTATCAGGAAAGCATTACTATTTATAAAGAAATATTGAAAGAAAAACTTTCAGACTATCAAAAAGTTGAAGTTTACGAAGGATTAGGAGATACCTATAAGGCCATAGATAATCATATAAAAAGTGTGTTTAATTATCAGATGGGGCTTGATATTGCTAATAACCGAAAAATTATTCCTAAGATTACCGATTTAAATTCAAAAATTGGTGAAGCCTATGCACAAGGAGGAGCCTTAGAAGAAGCTGAATCTTATTTTGATAATTCTTTAAATCTTGCCGAAAAAGAGAATAAAAAAAGAACTGTCGCAGAGAAAAATAAAGTAGCAGATTTTTACAATCAGAACAGAGAATATGACAAAGAAATTCAACTCAGAGAAGAAACTCTAACCGAAATTCAATCTATGAGTAAAGATTCAATGGGAAATGACTTAAACAGTCCTCTTACTCTTCAACGTCAAAATTACAAAATAGCCAATGCTTTTGTAGCTCAAGAAAAGTACAATGAAGCTATTCCATACCTTAAAAAAAGTATAGAAGAGGCCAACAAAAAAGAAGATCTAATAGTACAAAAAGATGCGACTCGAAAACTTTCAGAAATTTACAAAGACCTGGGCGAATATGATAAAGCCCTTAACAGTTATCAACAATACGTTGAGCTTGTAGATGAATTATACATAAAAAAAGAACAAGAAATTTCTCAAGCGACACGTTTCAGCAGAGAAATTGCATTAAAGCAAAACCGTATTACCAGTTTAGAAAATGAACGACAACTTAATGAAAGCCGTTATCAACTTACAAATGAGAATAAGGAATTAACACTTAAAAATATTAGGGTACAACGATGGGTCATTGTTTCACTTATTGTCATTGCACTTTTATTGTTAATCACTGCTTATGTTCAGAATAAAAGTGTAAAACAACAAAAATATGCCAACAATTTATTAGCTTTAAAATCCCTGCGTACACAGATGAATCCGCATTTTATTTTTAATGCATTAAATTCTGTTAACAGTTTTATTGCCAATAACGATGAAAGGGCGGCTAATAAATATTTAAGTGATTTTTCACAATTAATGAGGTCTGTACTAGAAAATAGTGAGGAAGATTTTATACCCCTTATTAAAGAAATAGAACTACTGAAACTATATGTAAAACTCGAACATTTCAGGTTTAAAGATAAGTTTGAATACACCATTACAGTAGATGAAAAACTAAAAGTAGATGAGTTTGTGATACCTCCTATGTTACTTCAACCTTATGTAGAGAATGCTATATGGCATGGACTTAGATATAAAAAAGATAAGGGATCATTAGAAATAGTATTTGAGCAGATGGATTCAGAAAAAGTGAAAATTACTATTATTGATGACGGTATTGGTAGAAAAAAATCTAAAGAACTAAAAACTGAAAACCAGAAGAAACAAAATTCTAAGGGGATGGGAAACATTCAAAAACGCATTAGTATATTAAACGATATATATAAAGATCTGGTAGAGGTTGAAGTAAAAAATATATTTGAAAATGAAGAAGGCACTCAAGTACAACTTATATTAAAAAAAGATTGATGAATACATTACAAGCTATTATAGTTGAGGATGAAGAAACAAGTAGGGAGATTTTAAAGAATTACCTTGCAAAATATTGCCCAAATGTAAAATTGGTTGGAGAAGCAGGCAATGTTGAAGAGGCTTTGGTACTTATTCGTAATAATGAACTCGATTTGGTGTTTCTAGATGTTGAAATGCCTTACGGGAATGCTTTCGATTTATTGGAAAAGGTAGGAAACAGGCTTTTTGAAACAGTATTTATTACAGCTTACGATCAATATGCCATAGATGCTCTTAATGCTCATGCATCGTATTATTTACTTAAACCTATTTCTATTGATAAACTTATTGAAGCTGTAGATTATGTTTTTAAAATAAAAGAAAAAGAAAATAATCTTCAACATTCCGTATTACGCCTTGTAAATAAGAAAATAACGGGAAAGATTACCATTCCTCAACAAAGTGGTTTTGAAGTCTTGGAAATAGAAAATATTTTATATTGCCAGGCAGATGATAATTATACCAAAATTTTCTTAAAAGACAGTAAAAAACTGGTTAGTAAAACCCTTAAATATTTTGAAGGAATGTTAAGTGATAAAGGTTTTGCAAGAGTTCATAAATCTTATTTGGTAAATGTAAATTCTATTAAAGAATATAGAAAAGGTAAAGGAGGAAGTGTAGTTCTTATTACAGGAAAAGAAATTATGGTAAGTCCTTCTCGTAAAAAAGAACTCTTAGCATTTTTCAGATAATTAAAAATTAATTTTTTTTATTGAAATATTATTTAAAAAATCTTTTAATAACATCTTTAATGTACCGGTATTGTCATTGCTATAAAACTGAAGTGTAGGTATAGATTTTTCAATACGCATTAAATTATTTTGGTTTAATATATTTTGAGTTTGTTTAGCTACAGCTTCACCCGAATCTATTATTTTAATATTAGAGGGAAGTATTTTTTTTAAATGTGGAATAAGATAGGGATAGTGGCTACATCCCAAAACAATATAATCTATGTCTGCCTCTAACATGGGTTGAAGGTATTTTTGAAGAAGTAATTTTAATTCTTTGCTATTAATTTTTCCTTTTTCAATAAGTGTCACTAATCCTTCACCAATAACCTCAGTAATGGTAATTCCATATGTTAATTTTTTTGAAGTACTATGGAATAGAATACTGCTCAAAGTACCTTTGGTGGCCAGGATTCCTATATTTTTAGTACGGGTTTTCAAAGCCGCAGGTTTTATTGCCGGTTCAATGCCAATAATAGGCACATTATATTTCTCTCTCAATAAGGAAATGGCATTCGTAGAAGCTGTGTTACATGCTACAACAATAATTTTACAACCCAATTGTAAAAGTAAATCGGTATTCTTTATACTTAATGTAATAATTTCATCTACAGACTTATTACCATAGGGAGCATTCTTACTATCGGCTAAATAAACAGTATTCTCAAGTGGAAGGAGATCATGTATTTCTTTCCAAATGGAAGTTCCTCCCACTCCCGAATCGAATATGCCTATAGGACTATTGTTCATCTTATATGTAAAAATAAAAACTGCCCGCCAAAAAGACGGACAGTTCTACATGTTTTTTATTTTAAAAGTGAATTATATGCCCAACTCTTTTTTAACATCTACCATAAGATCTTTTCCTTCAGCGAGTAATACTCCATTACCACTAGCCGAATCTAGAACATATTCAAATCCCTGAGTACGGCCTACTTTTTGGATTGCATTTCTAGCTTTCTCTAAAATTGGTTGAAAAAGATTGATCTCTTTATTTTGAAGGTCTCTTAATGCTTGTTCTCTATAGTCTGCTATATTACTTTGCATGCTTTGTATTTCTTGAACTCGTTTAACATTTTCTTCTTCGGTTTTACTTTCTTGTTCATTACCGTATTGTTGTGCTTTTGTTTCAACCTCCTTCATTAAAGTTTTGATTTCTGTATCGTAGGTTTTTTGTAGTTTTTCTAACTGGTTTTGTGCTGCTTTCATCTCTGGCATAGCTTCAATAAGTGCTTGAGTGTCTATATGTGCAACTAGAGATTGGGCATTAACAAAACCAGTAGCACCCACAAAAAGCAATATAGCTATGAATAAAGACTTAATTTTTTTCATTGTAATTGTATTTAATTTTAGTGTTATGGATTTTTATAATTTTTAATTAATCTTCTTCTTTGTTTCCATCACCATTGTCCCCTTCATTTTCTTCATTTGGTGGATTATCGGTATTTTTGTTATCCCTTGCATTCGCTATTGAATCTTTTCTTTTTTGCCTTTCCTCTAATGTTTTTTGTCTACGGGCTTCAGACTCAGCTTTTTTTGCTGCTCTAACAGAATCACGAACACGTTTTCGTTCTTCCATTAGTTTTTCACGCTCAGTCTTTTTCTCTTCTATAGCTTTTTCACGTTCAATCTTTTTCTCTTCATTTGCTATTTCACGTTCGGTTAAAACTTGATTTTCCTCTAAGGAAAGATTATCTATTCTTTCTAATTCTTTCTTTTCTTTTTTAGAATTTACTTGTTTTCTTTTTGCTGCACGATTAATACTGCGTAATACAATATCACTAATATCATTTCTTTTGGCAGCAAAAAGCATTACAATATCAGCAGATTTGTCAAAAATAAAATCGTATTTTTTGTTTACAGCAACTTCTTGAACTATATTAAAAACTTGATCCTGAATGGGTTGTACCAAACGCCTTCTTTGAATGTCTAAATCTCCATTAGGTCCAAAGCGGTCTTGTTGGTATTTAAACATTTCATCTTCTTTAATTTTAATATCTTCTTCTCTCTCTTCTATAAGTTCTTTGGTTAGCAAAACTCTCTCATTACTTAAATTAAGCTTCATTTGTTCTACTTCATTTAATTTTTTTTCAATATCCTGTCTCCAACGTTGTACTTTACCATCTAATTGTATAGTGGCTTCTTTGTATTCAGGTACGTTTTCAAGAATATATTCCATATCGATATACCCAATGCGAACACCCCTTTGTGCTTTTGCAACAAGCATAAAACACAATAGTGTAAGGGTGAAAAAAATTAACTTTTTAGTTTTCATAATCGTTAGCTGTTGTTTAAGAAAATATCGTGCCAAAATTAAAATTGTTGTCCAAT
>SMUX01154283.1_pt1 | contig 16077 bp, 12 predicted proteins | sample 2456431 | NCBI WGS metagenome assembly SMUX01 (sample SAMN11095930, study PRJNA526329) | marine sediment metagenome | biome: Marine sediment; feature: Surficial sediment; material: Deep marine sediment; isolation source: Hadal surficial sediment | place: Pacific Ocean | collected 2014-11 | depth... | reverse complement strand
GTACCGCAGAAGACCCTTTCTTAAAAGGACTTGGCTTGGGTTACGCCGGATGCGTGCTGGCTGTTCTTGCAGGTAACCTGGCCGGAAGCTATTGGTTCTATTTGAATGTTTCCGGGTTTTATTGGGTAAACTTGGGCCTGGTCGTGCGCGGCCTTGAATTAACAAAGGAATCAAAATTAGCAGAACCAAAGCAAACTGAATTGCCGCAGCGTAATGTCATGACCGTAGTTCAGTAGTTGTTTTACGGTCATCCATTCAGCTAGCAAAGGCAGTTGTTTGTGATTCCGAACCCCGCAACGAACGTCGGGTGAAGAATCTGGTTTTGCACCAAATCGCAGGCTATCAGTCGTTGACTAGATTTCTCACTTACGTTTAAAAAAAACTCAATGGTCAAATTTGTTGAATCAAAAATATATTTGAGCAGATGAGAACTAGAAAGGTTCTTCAGATTATAAGTTCACTGGGAGTAGGCGGTGCTGAAACCATGATTCTTGAGCTTAGCAAAGGGTTGGATTTCTTAAGAGTTGATAACCATATTGGCGTGTTGAGTTACAATAAGAATCCTCAAATTGAACTTCCCAAAGCCGCTCAGCAAAATAACTTGTCTGTTCAAGTTTTTAACTGCCGTGGGCGGATAGATGTTAGGACGATGCGAGATATAAAACGTTTCATCCGACAGCATGATATTCAAATCATTCAAACACATGGCTATAAGGCCAATTTTTACGCCTTATTGTGTAGCGATGCAAAAAAAACGATTCGTATTGCTACTTGCCACCCTTGGACTGAGACCGGTGTCAGCTTGAAAGCACGATTCTATACGAAACTGGATAAAGCTTGGCTTAATCGGTTTGACAAAATTGTCGCTATTTCAGATGCGGTTAAAGAAGAAATATCGCAAATCGGTATATCAAATTCGAAAGTTACTGTCATAGATAACGGGATCGACGTGCACCGGTTTAACGGACCTTTTACAAAAGAATCCGCACGTAAAAAATTTGGATTGCCGGCGAATAAATTCGTTGTGGGAACTATTGGCCGAATGATTGAGGAGAAAGGCCATGATATTTTTTTGAAAGCAGCTCGGTCACTTGTTCAACGAAATTCGAATCTGCTATTTGTCATCGTCGGAGATGGACCACTAATGAATCAGTTAGCTAAACAACGATCCCAATTAGGTATAGAAAAACATGTGTTGTTGCTTGGCCGAAGAACAGAAATTCCCGAACTCTTAAAGACTTTTGATTTATTCGTTTTGAGTTCTTTATCCGAAGGGTTACCCATGGTCATATTGGAAGCAATGGCAGCCCAAAAACCTATCATTGCTACTCGGGTAGGGGCCATTCCTAGGGTGATTCAAGATGGTGACTCCGGATTGTTGATTGAACCAAATGCGGCCGACCTGCAAAAGGCAATTTTAGAATTGTTGGGGGATAGAGCAAAGGCTGATCGATTGGCTCAATTGGCTAGGGAGCGCATCATAAAGCACTTTTCTTCGAAATCAATGGCTGAAAAATATCTGCAACTTTATGACCAGGCTTTCGGTGAAAAAATGAAACACGACAGTGAGTTACAGTATTGAGATGGGCGTTTCACAAGAAAGAGTTCCTATTCCGGTATTGGCTTACCACAGAGTGTTGAGGAAGTTGGCGTTTCGAAATGGAGAATTAAGCTCTCCTTATGTTATGCCTCGGTTACAGTTCGAACAGCAGATGAAATATCTGGCTGAAAACGGATTTCAAGCAGTTTCTCTTGATGAAGTTTTTCTAAATCCTAACAGTACCGCGAAACGGATCATCATTAGTTTTGACGATGGCTACAAGGACAATTATACGGTGGCCTTTCCTATATTGAAAAAATTTGGATTAAAAGCTATCTTCTTTGTAATTGCAAATCGCATTGGCACGGAACATTTTATGAGCTGGGACAATCTACAGATGTTGCTTGAGGCCAAAATGGAAGTACAATCCCATACTCTGAACCATCAGCCGTTGTCAACTTTGTCAGAACTGACTCTCATGGATGAGTTGGTTAATTCTAAAATTTTACTTGAACAACGACTCGATAAGCAAGTGCATTTTGTAAGTTTTCCCCATGGAATGTATAACAGAGCGGTATTGAAAACATGCAAGCAAGTTGGTTATTGGGGGAGTTGTAACTCGGATTTTGGTTATTTTGATCCGAATGGGGATTTATATCGAATTAACAGATTTATGGTTAAAAAGGCATATGGTCTTGATACCTTCGTACATATGGTCACAGCTAACTGGCAGTTTAAAGTAAAGTTCGGGATTTCGAATCGAATAAGGCAAGGATTTACCCGTTTAATTGGATTCGAAAGATACCAAAAATTTTACCAAAGGATTTACGGTGTAGATGAGACCGTCACCTAAGTGTGGTTCATAATATGAATATTTTGTTTATATCGACAGAGATTCCTTATCCACCTGATCACGGCCATCATATTAGTACCTATAATTCTCTCAAGGGATTAGCAAAGAATCACAATATTTTTTTTGTTGGCTTCGCAACAACCAAAAAAGAACTTAAGTACAAACGAGCTATCAAGCCGTTGTGTGTGAGTGCGGATATATTCATGATTGCCTCTGGTTGGCGATTTTGGCTTTCGTTGTTTTTTAATGTTTTTTCCCCTCGGCCGTTTATTGGACAAAGATATTATAAAAGCGCAGCGAGAAAAACAATACGAAATCTTCTGAGAGAGGATAAAATCGATTTCGTGCACTTTGACTTGCTTCATGTAGCACCTTATTATAAAGTAGTCAGAGCTCTACCAAAGGTATTAGGTAACCGCAATGTAGAATCGTTAAGGTTCTTGAGGCGCCTTCAAACGGAACGCAATATTATCAAGGTTGTATATTTCTATTTACAATATTTCAAATTACGACGATTTGAAAAAAAAATGCCCGCAAAGTTTGATTGCTGTGTTCTAGTTTCTGACGTTGATAAACGGTTTCACGCTCGACTTACCGGAAATGATAACTTTGTGGTGATACCCAATGGTGTAGAGATTGATTACTTCACTCCTAACGGAATTCCACATAAATCGAATACCCTCGTCTGGGTGGGATCCATGAAAGATCCCTATAATGCCGACGCAGTGGATTATTTTTTAGAGAATATATTACCACGGATAAAGACGGAAATTCCGGATGTGGAAGTGAATTTTGTAGGGGCATCGCCTACAAAGCTATTAAAAAGAAAAGCATCTGAGAATGAACATCTGAAGATTTCCGGGTTTGTCGATGATGTGAGACCGCATATGGAACAGGCTACGGTGTTCATCGCTCCGATCCGATGTGGCAGCGGCACTAAGATAAAAATTCTAAATGCGCTTTCTATGTCAATGCCGGTGGTGACGACCCCTGTGGGGGCCGAAGGCATAGCCGTCGTTGACGATGAAAACATCATCATTGCGAAAGACGATGAGGATTTTGCAAATAAAACCATTATGTTGCTTCGCAATCCTGAATTTGCAAAAAATATAGGTAAAAACGGAAGACAATTAGTCGAAGAGCTTTACGATTGGCAAGCGATACACAAACAAAGGCACCAGCTTTACGCTAAAATTGTTCACCAGAGGAATGCAAAGCTTGTAAAAAGCAGTGAAAATTAAGTAGTATGTGATTAGGAAACGATAATGTGTGGCATTTGTGGTATTGTTGAAAGCGAAAATTCTGTGAATGAGAGCGATCTCGTTCGAATGACCGAGATACTGACCCATCGCGGACCTGATGACTGGGATTATATAGTAAGAAAGAACGTGGGCTTAGGCCATCGTCGATTAAGTATAGTGGATCTCTTTGGTGGCCACCAGCCCATGTCCAATGAAGATGACACAATCTGGGTCACCTTTAACGGAGAAATATATAATCATAAGGAAATTCGTCTTGACCTTGAAAAGAAAGGGCATCGATATAAAACAAAATCCGATACTGAAACCCTAATTCATTTGTATGAAGAAGAGGGGCTAAAAGGCGTTGAACGTCTTAATGGTATGTTTGCTTATGCCATTTGGGATGAAAATTTGAGAAAACTTATATTGGTTAGAGACCGTCTTGGCATAAAACCCCTATATTATTATTGGGACCAGGGCTCGTTGGTGTTTGCCTCAGAAATTAAATCACTACTTGAATACCGGCCTGGCAACCCATCTTTGAATATCACTGAACTTCCTTCTCACCTTGCAATCGGATATACTTCCGGAGAAGAAACTCTTTTTGCCGGGATCAAGAGATTACTCCCCGGGCATTTTTTGGTTTTGGAGAATGGTGCAATACAAATAAATGAATATTGGGAAATAGAATATTCTGAAAACAATTTTAGAGATAGCGAACAAGATATTATAGAAAACTTTAATCATTTATTTGAACAATCGGTGCAACATCGATTGATGAGTGATGTTCCCCTCGGAATATTCCTTAGTGGTGGTATTGATTCCAGTGCCATTGCCGCGGTTATGAGCAATATGGTGGATGAGCCAATTAAAAGTTTTTCCGTAGGGTTCAAGGAGAGAGAGGCCAATGAGTTTTACTATGCTAGAAAAGTTTCTCAAGCCTTCGGTACGGATCACCACGAAATAACGGTGACTCCGCAAATGTTCTTTGACAAGTTGCCGAATCTGATCTGGCATGAGGACGAGCCGATTACGTTTCCCTCAAGCGTAGCACTATATTTTGTAGCTCAATTGGCAAGCGATCACGGCGTTAAAGTAGTGTTAACAGGCGAAGGAAGCGATGAACTCATGGCTGGATATGGGAAATACCTGAGAACCATTTATAACATGAGTTTGGGTAAACTGTATTCTAGAGTTTTACCTGGATTCTTAATTGACGGGGTAAAACTATTTATCGATCGCATACCTTCCCGTTTTTTTATTAAGCAAAAAGCAGTCAGGACGTTTCTGTATTTAAAGCCTGAAATAGAGGAAATACACTTTGATAATTTTTCGGTTTTTTCAAGAGCAAGACTCGGTGAGTTGTTGACTTATGATTTAAAAAAGCTTCTGGATGGCGTAGATCCTTACAAATGTAGTAGGCATTTTTTTCATGAAAACAATGCCACAAGTTTGCTTGACCGAATGCTGTATATGGATATTAAAACTTACTTACAGAAATTACTCATGAAACAAGATCGGATGAGCATGGCTGCATCCATAGAGAGTCGGGTTCCCTTTTTAGATCATAACCTAGTTGAATTTGTGAGTAGTGTGCCCACAAGAATGAAACTTCGTGGATGGACGGCGAAGTATCTCTTAATTCGAGCCATGAAAGACAAATTACCCAAAGAAATCATTTCACGTCCCAAAATAGGATTCCCCGTTCCCATTAAAAAATGGTTCAAAGATGATACATGTCCATATCTCAAAGAGATGTTACTTAGCCCAAGAACATTACAAAGGGGATTATTTGACAAGAAATATCTGGACAAAATTATCTATGAACACAAAGCCGGAATTTGGGATCACTCCTCCCGGCTCTGGTCTCTTCTGAGTCTTGAAATATGGCAAAGGATCTTTATCGATGGGGAAGCAAGCCTAAAGTGATTTCCGAAACATTTTTTGAGTCACAATAAATAGAAGGGTAATGAATTGAAGACGAGCATATTTGGCCTTGAAACCTTACTTGGAAAAGGGTTTCAAATAAAAGTTTACGATAAAAATGTATCTTTCGCAAAACTGTTTGGAGCAAATAAGAATTTTATTCAAAAGCATATACTGCATATTTCGCAGCTAATGGTTGATTCATTGGAGGAAATAATAGATCATTCAGAAATAATCGTCATCGGAAACAAGAACAACGAATTCATCAATATTTTCTCTAAATTAAAAGAGACACAACAGGTGATTGATTTGGTTAGAATAGCAGAAAATATCGAAACTAGAGCCAATTATGAGGGGATTTGTTGGTAAATCAGCATGCTCAAATACCAAAGAACTCCAAACAGAAGCCGACGTTCAGGGGTTTTTAGTACTCTGGTAATTGATGGACATAAGAAATACTTTTTTATGATTACCGCATTTATCCTTACTCTGGTTTGTCTTGAGATCGGGCTCAGGATTGGCGCTTACTTTCTTCACTCTAAAAATCCTTACTACCTCTTTTATGGGATCAAGTCCAAGATGGCGGATGATGATCCGGAAGGACACACCGCTGTATTCAACGGTTATTTCAAATTTCCGCCAACCAAAGTTTTAAGCAAATACGGCATGTTTCAAGAACCAACTCCTATTCGCATAAATTCATTAGGATTCAGAGGCGCGGATTTTACTGGTAATAAACCAAGCGGGGGTTTCCGGGTGATTTGTTTAGGAGGATCATCGACGTTTGGCTTTTTCAATAGGGATAACTTTACTTATCCGGCTATATTGCACCAACTATTTTCAGAAAGTATTAATAACAATAAAGTTGAAGTCATAAATGCAGGAATTCCGGAGGCTCAATCTGATAACGTTTTAGCTATGTTCAAGGATGAAGTACTTAGCTTCAATCCGGACGTGATTACTCTTTATTTAGGTGTCAACGACGCTGTCTTCCAACTGGATACAAATTTTCTTCAGACAATTCTCCGCTGGGTCCACTATCATTCTGCTATTTACGTAGCACTTGGACGGCTAATTGGTTCGATTGGTGGACCGGAGCTTTATTCAAGGTGGTCCATACATCGCTCTATTTCGAACAGAGATTACGTAGCTCAGCAAATTGAACTTCATACACAAAGGTACGAAAAAAATATTCGCGAACTTGCACTGCTCGCACAAAGGAACAATATTAAACCGATTTTCATAAAGCAAGGTATAAATTTAATTAGAAGACCGAGAGCTAATAGTACAACCAGAATGACATACCAGGAAATATTGCAATCTATACAACGTCGACTAGAAAACAACGGTTGGATCGACGCCAATGAAACCACCCACCTAGTGCATGCTGCTCTTATGGAAATTCTGGATAAGTTTGCAAGCGAAGAAAGTATTCCAATAGTAAACAACATTGCCATCCTGGATAAACATCCGGAATATTATGCAAGTTATGTGCACCTTACTGAAGATGGAAACAAAGCTCTCGCTGAAGCGCTCTACCTAGCGCTCAATCCTAATTAAAGATCACAAGTCTCAAAAACTCAGACAATGAATGACGTAGGTGCAAAAAAGTAGATAGTTAAAGATTTTTTGCAAATATTGAACTGACGATTCCAAAGGTTTAATTTTTTGAACCAATATCATGAATTAGTTTCACAATTATGGTTTTAGGAAAATAGTAAATGTTTCTTTTTAAGAATATAATTGCTCCGTTCTTCTTTCCGATGCCATTGTGTCTTGGGATTTCTATTTTTGGTTTATTCTTACTTCGGTTGACATCCAAACAAAGGGTAGGAAAAATTTTAGTATCCGTTGGAATAGGTACTCTTTATTTACTTAGCTGCGGACCTGTATCAGATATAATTCTTAAGCCACTTGAAAAACAATATCCTCCGTATAGCGTCGAAGGTTCCACTAAATTTATTGTTGTTCTTGGAGGTGGTTTCAATTCTGATCCTCAAATTCCTCTGACAAGTCGGATTGATGATAATTCATTAGTGCGTCTAATAGAAGGAATTCGAATATACCGAAAAATATCGGGCATCAAGATTGTTGTATCGGGTCAGTATATATCATTGGTAATGGCTGAGGTTGCAAAAGTAATGGGGGTCCCCGAAGATGATATAATTATCGAATCAAAATCCAAGGATACCAAAGATGAGGCGAAGATCATAAACTCAATAGTTAACAATGAACCCTTTATTTTAGTGACATCTGCGTGGCATATGCCTCGATCTATGGCTATGTTTAAGAAACTGGGAATGAGTCCTATTCCTGCTCCGACCGGGCACTTAGTTAGAAGAAGATTTTTGAGTCCAAGTTCATTTTTCCCCAGAGCGCGTGATTTGTACAAATCGGAAAGAGCGTTGCATGAATATCTGGGGTTAGTTTGGGCAAAGGTAAGAGGGCAAATATGAGCTTTATGTCATGAGTTTTGAAATTTCTGTAATTGTCCCTATCCGTGACGAAGAAAAATATATCCGGCAGTGTCTTGTAGCGCTGCAGGCTCAGGATTATCCTCACGAAAGCTACGAAGTCATTGTTGTAGATGGGTTGTCTGATGATGCCACTCCCACAATTGTTAAATCATTTTGCAGTTCGAACTCAAATTTTCGGATGCTTGAAAATGTGCACCGAATCCCTGCCACAGGTTTGAATATCGGTATTAGGGCTGCAAAAGCAAAGGTGATCGTTAGAGTTGATGGACACGCCGTGGTCGAGACAGATTATCTAACGCAATGCCTGAATTATTTACAGCAAACAGAAGCCGACTGTGTATGTGGATTAATAAAAACAATACAAACAACTACAAAGGGCACGGCAATTGCTTTGAGTATGTCTTCGTTTTTTGGGGTTGGTAATGCTCGATTCCGCATTTCAGGCAAGGAAGGCTATGTAGATACGGGCGCATTTCTTGCTTATCGTAGGGAGATTTTTGACCGCATCGGATTTTTTGATGAAGATCTAATTGGCTGCGAAGATGATGAATTTCATTACCGTTTAAGAAGTAAAGGAGGTCGAATTTTTTTTACGCCAAAAATTCAATCGAAATATTATTCACGATCTTCTTATCGAGAGCTGTTTAAACAATATTTTAGATATGGTTTGGGTAAGGTGAACGTTCTGAAACGGCACCTTCGCATGATGCAGTTACGTCAATTTGTACCGCCTGTGTTAGTTGGAATTTTTATCCTGAGCGTATTGTTATTTCTATTTGTTAGCCCGGTTTTTTTATTCATTCCAAGTCTATATATTACGGCTTGTTTATTTGCTGCTGTGGCAATTAGCAAAAAAAATGGATGGAAATATTTAATATTTTTGCTCCCGGTTTTTTGCTGTTTACATTTCGGCTATGGTCTTGGTTTCATAAGCGGACTATTGAAATTAAGCCTGAAACCTGTGGGAGGCTGGCTTCAACATTTCGTTAAGAAATTGAAGTTATTTTTGCAATTGGAAACAACAAATCCCGAATAGACTTAATTAACTTTATTTTTAATTTACAATTACGTAATTTAAATAGCTTCTTTGTTACAAAAACGTAATGCTGATATGTAAAGTTTACTAATTTTTTACACTGCTTCATTTGCAAAGAATCGCCTGGTACGATAAGATTTTAATTGAATTCAAAAAGTTTTATTTGAATTCAAACGATGGCTTGAAAATTGCAAAGACATCTTTATCAAAAATGTCCTAACTAAGAACCGAAAGGAAAGGGAGCCGTTCAAATGAAATCAATGCCATTGTTCACCATGCTACTGCTTTGTTTGTTATCATCTAACGCACAGTCGCAACCATTTAACGCACAGTCACAACCATTTCAGTATGTTTTTGGTACAGAGAAATATTCTGTACCAGCGATGCCTCAACCAGCCAAAGGTGTACCATTTCAAGATCCTCAGTTTAACACTACGCACGTCAGAGTTTCGGATAAGTTAATAGATGGTTACGGCCGTTCCTTTATGACGAACATTTATTCTACCGTAAATATAGAATTGGCTGGTGGCAAACATGTTTTGCTGGGCGATTATAATTTTTATCTCTACGAGATTGAAACATCAAAAATGATTAAGAAATTAAATATTATCCATGATACATATGATAAAACTGAGCCAGAAGTAAGACCTGATCCAAATGATCCTAATATATTCTACTATATGGCAGATACCATCTTATATAAGTATGATATCCGGGATGATTCCTCAACCATCGTCCACGACTTTAAAAATGAATATCCAAATGCCCAATGGGCGCAAACTGAAACGCAGGGAGACCCCTCTGAGGATGGAAGATATTGGGCGTTTCAGATTGAAAGGTATGACCCACCAGTTATCGGCATTGACAACATTGTGTATGACAAGCAAACTGATCAAATTGTAGGCAGATTTGCAGATAAATATCCTGCAGAGAATGTGCGCTGGATTTCTATGAGCCCTTCGGGAGATCGAGTTTTGGTTAAATTCTGGAATCAGAATCCTTCGTTTTGCTCTAGATATGGCTGCGATAATGGACCTTTACTTACAAGACTGGTGAGCTTTAACAGAGACTTCACAAACCCGATTGGTATTTTAGGAGCGAATGGCCATGCCGATAAAGCAGTCACACTCGATGGTCGAGATGTTATGCTCTATCAACATACAACTAACGACTGGATAACCATGGCTTATGTGAAAACCGGCCAGGAGGTTAAATTAATAAAGATTGATTTCACTCAAGGTTCAACCGGCTTTCATTTTTCCGGCAACAATTATACAAGGCCGGGTTGGGGATTGGTTTCAACTTACGGCGTCACACAAGATTGGCAAAACAAGCAACTTTATATGCTCGAGCTTAAAGAGAATCCACGCATTTGGAGATTGGCACATACTCGCTCTCAACCAAATCCTAACATAAAGAAGGATTATTGGGCCGAGGCCTTCGCTACCATCAGTAGAAGTGGTACTAAAGTCTGGTGGTCCGCAAATTGGGGAAATTATCAAAATAGATTAGAGACTTATCAAGTCACACTACCGGAAACTTGGTGGGAAGAGCTTTCCGGGGCAGCCGCACCACCTGCGCCACCCCTATTGTCCTCTCCGGCTGATAATGCGACAAATGTATCAACAACTCCAAGTTTAGCCTGGAGTTCTAGTGGGGCGACGTCGTACCGGTTGCAAGTTTCAACGAGTGCCAATTTTTCAACAACAATGGTCGATCAGAGTGGACTTACCTCCACTTCATTTCAGGTCTCAAGCCTATCAAATAGTACGACATACTATTGGCGTGTCAACGCAACGAATGCAATCGGGACAAGCGGCTGGGCCCCCGCCTGGGAATTCAGTACAGAGGGGGCCGGTAGCGCTCCGGCAGCCCCTGCGTTATCCTCGCCATCGGACAACGCCACGAATATTTCAACGGCTCCTAATTTAGTCTGGAATGCGTCCAGTGGAGCGACTTCATATCAACTTCAGGTTTCAGCTGTTGCTGATTTTTCAACTACTTTTGTTGATCAGAGTGGAATTACGTCTAATACATACCAAATCAATGGCTTATTAAACAACACAACCTACTACTGGCGTGTTAAGGCAACAAACGCCAACGGAACAAGCCCGTATTCCACTGTTTGGCAATTTTCTACGACAGCTGCCACGCTCTCGGCGCCGGCCTTGTCTTCCCCGGCGGATAATGCAACCAATTTACCTATGGAACTGAATTTAGTGTGGAATACCGTGAGCGGAGCTGTATCCTATCAGGTTCAGGTCTCGATGCAGCCCGATTTCTCTGGCAACTTAATCGGTCAGATCGGTATAACCCCCACTTCTTTCCAAGTGAGTGGTTTAGCAAATGAGACCACATATTTTTGGCGTGTCAATGCCACAAATGCGGGTGGCACCAGCCCCTGGTCAACTGTTTGGCAATTTACAACTGAACCACTTACTTCAGTGGAAACAGGCAGCGAAATACCCAGTGACTTCGGACTTGGCCAGAACTATCCAAACCCGTTTAATCCGACAACGAATATCGCGTTTGATTTGCCAAAATCAGAATATGTAAGCTTGAAAGTTTATACTCTTTTGGGAGTTGAAGTAGCAACCCTGGTTTCCGAAAACCTGCCCGCCGGGAAACACACCATCAAATTTGATGCGAGCCGTCTTTCCAGCGGAGTGTTTTTCTATAAACTGCAAACGAGCTCATTTGTTGAAACCAGGAAAATGCTGCTCGTGAGATGATTTTGATTTAGAATCAGTTTAGGGCGAAAACCACAGATTGAAGTAATCGGCTGATGGCAATTGTCGGGACGCTTCGATCTGTGGAAGGTTTTTCATATGGTCTCGGTTGGAGTAACTTCACTTCAGGCTAAAGCTGTTTCAAATCAATATTAATGGTCGTTGAGGCAATGGTAAATCCTCCAAAGGAAACTGATTCCGGCACAATAAACCGTAGCATCGCTAATTTCCTGCATAAATCAGGGGCTTGTTGATACCTTAAACAAGCCCCTGATAATCCACAGTTCTTTTTCCCTGAGTTAAACTATCAAAACCAACGAATAACACAAGGCGTAGAAAGGAGCATTAAATGAGTCTATGGTGCAGCGTGTTTCTTTGGCAGTTTATTCTGGCCCTTACTATGCAAAATGAGTTTCAATATGTGATGGGTCCGCATCGGTATAAAATAGCAAAATTTCCTAAACCTGAAAAAGGAGCACGCTGGCAAGACCCTGATTTTCATACGTCAATCACCAGGGTTACAGATAAACGCATCGACAGGTATCGTGGCTCTAAAATGGTAAATATCTACTCCACTGTGAATATAGAAACGGCCGATGGTAAATATGTACTGCTCGGGGATTTTGATGTATTTCTATATGACCTGAAAACTTTCAAACTAATAAAAAAGCTTCGTCTCATTCATGATGCTTCTGACCCTGAGGTAAGACCGGACCCCTCAGATCCCAATATCATTTATTATCTCGCACATACGATTCTGTACAAATATGATCTGAGAAATGATAGGTCTATCAAAGTGCATAATTTTCGGCGGGAGTATCCTAAGGCTACCTATGTTCAAACTGAAACGCAGGGAGATCCCTCAGCTGATGGTCGCTATTGGGCTTTCGAAATTGGCACATGGAGGCGAGGAAGAGGAACGATCATTTTTGACATTGTTGTTTATGATAAGCAAACGGATACGATTGTAAGCCGTTTTTCGGACCATTGGCGTAGGGAGAACGCTCGTTGGGTCTCAATGAGTCCTTCAGGTGAACGTGTCTTAGTTAAAATGTGGAGAGATGATTTTCTGAAGAGGGCCAGGACCAGGTTGATCAGTTTTGATAGAAACTTTCAAAATCCAGTTGCTATTCGTGGTGCGAACGGTCATGCCGATAAAGCGGTCACACTCGATGGTCGAGATGTTATGTTCTATCAACATACAAATGACGATTGGATAAGCATGGCTTATGTGGAAACCGGCCAGGTGATTAACTTAATAAAGATTGATTTCACTAAAGGTTCAACTGGCTTTCATTTTTCGGGCAACAATTATGCAAAGCCCGGTTGGGGGTTGGTTTCGACTTACGGTTATACACGTGATTGGCAGAATAAGCAACTTTATTTGATCGAGCTCAAAGAGAATCCACGCGTTTGGAGATTGGGACATACTCGTAGTCGACCAAATCCTAACATAAAGAAGGATTATTGGGCCGAGGCCTTCGCTACCATCAGTAGAAGTGGTACCAAAGTCTGGTGGGCTTCAAATTGGGGATATTACAAGAGCCGCTTTGATGTTTATCAAATCACTTTGCCAACGAATTGGTGGGAAGATCTTTCCGGTGGTTTATAAACTTCACATAAATAAACTGGCCCTGACCGCTAATAGGGAGAAATTTCAATGAGACATAAAAAGCGGAAAAGAACCGAAAACAATTTTTCAATGAGAATTCCGATCCTTGCTTATCATCATGTTCTACCCAACGATGCAAAAATAGAAGTGTAAAAAATTCCCCGTTTACACTGTCCAAGGAAGTGTTTTACAACCAGATGCTTTTCCTTTCTGAAAATAGCTACTGTACTCTGAGCTTATATGAACTGCTGAATTTAAATTAACGGAGGGCAAAATGGCCTGCAGTGTCTCAGTCAGGACAAACTAATAATCATCACGTTTGATGACCGGGTGGGTGGATAACTTCGATTTTGCATTGCCTGGGACAAGCGCTGCCTGGATTCCGGAAAAACCAGAAGCCAAACCTGGGTTGACGAATATACTGTACTATTAGAAAACGATTAGGTCGACAAACCCGGGTGCGCGGATTTCTATGCGGAGTGATAGGGTCGATCCCGAACATCATGCCGGTCTTTATGGTACCCAGGGCACCGTTTCTTTGATGGTGGATGCCGGTATGACAGATGTCATCATGATTCCCTGGAAAAGCTCAATCGCCGCTGAAAGCGTTCGTTTTTTTGCTGATAAGGGATTCCCGATAATGCCCTCTTGCCAGAATATTACAAAAGAGGGCTACTCTGACGCGCCCAAGTGGGCAAGTCTTCTCCGCGAGTTTTATTCCGAGACGAACCTTCCATTCGGCATGATGCATTGCAGTTGGGAATATAAGTTCGATACTGATTTAGCCTGGGAACAGTTAGCGACCGTAGCTGACCACGCCTGGTCGTCAGCGCCCTATATCATTCATACGCCTGTAAGAAGAGCACCGGCAGAAACAGAGATCGAAATTGTGGCGAAAATTGAGGGAGATAAATTCGTTTTTGACGGCAAAAAAGTGCGTCTCGGCCCCTTGGCTGTGAAGGGTGCTTTCTTGTACTATAAAAAAAGTAGAAGTGACTCTTCATATACGAGAACCGTAATGATAAAAACAGGGACTCAATTTTCAGCAATAATTCCGTGAGCTCCCCGAGGAGTAAAAACCATTGAATACTATATTCAGGTTTCGAAATGAGACTCACATTTCTTATTCACCTAAACCGCAAGAGAAGCCTTTTGAAATAATCATTACAATGAATTAACGGCCGGTTTTTTGTGCAAGAAAGAACAAATTGGTCTTTTAGGTTCTTGCGTTCTTGATCGTACCTGCTGAGCCCTTTGCGATCGCGGCCATTTCATTTTAGACGCATCTTTCAAAAAGACACAATTATGCAGGTTTTAGCAAATAAATGCGAAAACGAGGCCAAACTCTACTTGACTTTTGAAATTTTTTTAAATATCTTAACTTTCTTGTAACAAAGTCAAATCGAGGAATTGACTTTGCATTGAGAATGCTTTTTAAGAAGATATCTAGAATACAAGCACTGCGGGGGAAAGCGGTTTGCGCCAGCAGATTCTCAACAAAAGCAGTTCAATTTCCCCTTCGATGACATTAAGATAGTCAACAAAGTTGGCAACCTTAGCCTTAATCACTGGTCTTACAAAAGGCGTTATTTAAAAATATCAAATATCCACAAGGCATATTTTTATGTTCCAGCTTAAATCCTTTGGTATTAATCATCTCGTTGTTTTTTTTATTCCCGCATTACTCTTTACTGTAGTTAGCTGCAATGAACCCCCACCAGAACTGGCAACTTTCGATTCTGCCGCTTCTGACCCGAAGGCAATAGCAATCGCAGAAGAGGTTATCGAGGCTTCCGGTGGCCTTGAAAATTGGCATAAAACCCGCTATGTAGCCTGGCGATGGCTTGACAAGCGATTAAATGTCTGGGATAAATGGACCGGAGATATTCGTGTTGCGTCCAAAATTTCTATTGTAATTATGAATCTCAATACCCGGAAGGGTATTGCCTGGAAGACCGGTACAGAGATCACTGACGCTGATGAGCTTCAAAGAGCATTGGACTATGGCTATGAGAGCTGGATGAACGACTCCTACTGGGTTTTCATGCCCTTTAAACTGAAAGATCCGGGTGTTATTTTAAAATACATCGGCGAGGGTGAAATTGAGGGCAGTCCAGTCGATATTCTCAGTGTGACATTTAAAAATGTCGGCAAAACGCCGGAAAATAAGTATGATATATATGTAGACAAAGAAAGTAAGCTCTTAGTTTGGTGGGATTATTATATGGATGCGACAGACGAGACGCCACGTTTTAAGATGCCCTGGAAGAACTATCAGAGGTATGGCGATATTTGGCTTTCCGACGACAGAGGACTAAGAAAGCATACGGATCTGGCTGTATTTGAAGAACTACCCGCTTCAGTTTTTGAAAGTTTTGAGCGAGTGGATTTGCCAAAGCTCATTGAGCAACAAGCACTTTAGTTTATTTATCAGGGGAAACCTGTGAGAAGAAACTACCTTTATGTTTTCTGAGACATCCCATTCCTGGAAGTAGTTCATTTTCCCCCCCCCTTTTCATTGTATATCTAAAAAAGGGTGTGAAGTTCAACAACATTGCAAATTACATCGATAGTTCGCATCTGTCTTGGTTATTTTTAATCATACAATTCACAAGAATTCGAGGTTGTTAATGAGGCACATCCTTTCCATTTTGCTCGATAAG
>SMUX01037068.1_pt1 | contig 16087 bp, 14 predicted proteins | sample 2456431 | NCBI WGS metagenome assembly SMUX01 (sample SAMN11095930, study PRJNA526329) | marine sediment metagenome | biome: Marine sediment; feature: Surficial sediment; material: Deep marine sediment; isolation source: Hadal surficial sediment | place: Pacific Ocean | collected 2014-11 | depth... | reverse complement strand
GGATCCTCGCAGTTGTTTGCATACGGGACGGCTTTCTTGGGAATTTTGAGGGTCGAGGAAGGGCATGGCGAAGAAGGGATGGCGCAGCTCGACGAGGCGCTCACCGCAATCAAGGGGGCGTCGCGGAGAGCCGCGGTGTTCATCCATTCACTGCTAGCCAAGGCGTGTGAGAAGGAGCGACAGACCGATAGGGGACTAGAGGCGGTAGCCGACGGGTTGACGATGGGGGGGAATATATATGAACCAGAGCTTCTTCGACTCAAGGGTGAGTTGCTTCTAGGGCAGGCCGTCCCTGCGGTCCAAGACGCCGAAGCCTGCTTTCAAAAGGCCATTGATCTGTCCCGCCGCCAAAGCGCAAAGTCGTCAGAGCTGCGAGCGGTGATGAGCTTGAGCCAGCTGTGGCAACATCATGGTAAAAAGGAAGAAGCGCGGCGAATGCTGGCTGAGATTTACGGCTGGTTTACGGAAGGATTTGACACCGCAGACCTAAAAGAGGCAAAGGCACTACTCGAAGAGTTGTCGTAACAGACAGGTGACACCCATCTTCACTGCTGCTTTTCCCAGAATAGCTATCACTCCATCCCAAGATGCAATTAAACCCTTTAATTGATCCCATAGAACTAGATTGAAGGAGAATACCATCCAATTTTCACTCTGAGAGTATTAGCCAACAAAAGATTTGACCCGTTCCCTATTTCAAGCACGCCTAAGAGTCAAGGGGCTATTGCATCGAGCCGCTTGCGATTCCCTAAAACCTGCCCCGGTAGGGTGCCCGTGTGTTCGCCATTTTCCGTAAGGACCTCGCCGTTAACCAGGGTCATCTTCACCCCGAGGGCCTTCTGAATGAGGCGCCTTTCCCCACCCGGCAAGTCGTTTACCATCTCCGGCTCACATTCGCGTACCTCTTGAGGGTCAAAGAGGACCAGGTCGGCTGCCATGCCTGGACGGATCAGACCACGATCATGGAGTCCGAAAATCGAGGCAACCATGAACGTGAGTTTCCGTATGCCCTCTTCGAGACTCATGATCTTTCGCTCTCTGATCCAGTAGCCAAGGAAACGGGTGGCATAACCGTAGCCGGCATCATAGATCAGATGGGCTCCGGCATCTGATTGGCCCACCAGCGTAAAAGGGCTCCTTAGTATCTCTGCGACTGCCTCTTCATCGCCGTTAGTGCTCGATGTCTGGAACTCTGTCTCCAGGCCCTCCTCAAGCGAGAGATCAAGGAAGACATCGATGACATCTCTCTGCTGCATTCGGGCGATCTCCGCCACACTCTTGCCCTCGAGGTGGCGGTTTTTCTCCAGAGCGCTTTTGATCAGATAGACGAGATCCCAACGTCTTGAGAAACGCGAGGGCCGTTTATCCTCGACTGCCTCGTAACGCAGTCTCCGCCTGATCTGCGGGTCTCGGAAAAGCTCGGTTTTAACGTCACGGCCCTTGAACATGATCTCCTTCCAGCTCGGGAGGTCATCGAAGACCTGGGCGTTGTTCAGCGTGAAACGGTTGTTGAACAGCCGGGCGTTACACAGTGGATAAGAAGGCACCCCTTTGGACAGCGATGCCTGCGCTCCTTCAAGAAGCCTGAGGTAGAGGTCCGGATGACTCCAGCGATGGGCGATGGACTGCCAGATGACCGGCCTGCCCGATCGGACCGCAAGCCGCTCAAAGAATTGGATGCCCTGTTCCGCAGGGATGGAAATGCCTAAAGTCCCCTGAGAGATTTGGATCGATCCACGATTGAGCTCTCCCAGGACGCTCCCTAGCTCTAGAATCTCGTCATCAGTTGCTAGCCGACTGGGAATGGGTCTGCCGTCTGCACGCATGTGGACAGGATTTTGGTTAGTAGAGAAGCCGATTGCCCCTCCATTAATACCTTCACGCAAAATCCTCTTCATCTGCTCTATCTCGGAATCAGTCGCCGCTCGCTCCGAGGACTCCTCGCCCATGACAAACTGCCGCAGGGCACAGTGTCCCATCAGACTTGCCGTATTCACTCCCAGTCTTCCCCTGAGCCGGTCGAGATACTCAGGAAAGGTTGTCCACTCCCAGCTCACGGTCTCTTTGAGAAGAGGCAACGGCATCGCCTCAACGCGCACGAAGGTTCCAAGCACATTTTCCCTGTCTTCAGGGCGACAAGGTGCAAGGGCCAAACCGCAGTTGCCCGGAATCACGGTGGTCACACCGTGCCAGCATGAAGAGGTCGCAATTGGATCCCAAAGGAGCTGGGCATCCAGGTGAGTATGGAAGTCAATAAAGCCGGGGGCTACGGCAAGACCGTCTGCGTTGATCGTCCGACGGGCATTCCCGTTCAGCCGGCCGACCTCGACGACGCGGCCCCCACTGACTCCTACGTCACCCAGGTAAGAGGGGAGCCCGCTCCCATCATAAATGCGACCCCCCTTAATAAGTACGTCGAACGTCATGCTTTGCTGTCCTCACTCGCTTCACCCGTAAAGCCGTAGAAGCGCTGGGCGTTCTCACTCATGATGAGACGCTTATCCCCCTCTGAAAGGTCATCCCGCCCCAGGAAGATCTTAACCGTATTGGGCCAACTGCTGTCCCAGTGAGGGTAATCCGATGCGTAGAGTAACTTGTCTGCCCCAATCCGTCCGGCGACGTACGGTAGAGTGGACTCTTCGATTTCAAATGAATAGTAAAACCGGTCGCTGAGTAAATACTCGCTGGGTTTGCGTTTGAGGAGCGGGGCTTCTCTTTTCCCGCGTAGCTCGAACTCCTCGTCCATGCGATCCATGAGGAAAGGTATCCAACCACAGCCGGATTCCAGGGCGGCAACCTTGAGTTTGGGGAACTTCTCCGGGACGCCGGCGAAGACGAGCCCAGTCAGGGCTGCCATGCACTCGAAGGGAAACGACACAGTGTGCACGGCAATGAAGGTATCAAACCTCCCGTGCATCCGCTCCGACGCCCGGATGCCACCGTGGATTGCGAGCGGAACACCCAACTCCTCCACCTCCTCGTAGAACGGCCAGAACTGGCGTCTACCTATATCCTGGTCACGAACGTTCGTGGGCATCATGATGGCCACATGTCCCAGTTCCTTCACAGCACGGCGGGCCTCCTTGATGGAGGCATCCACGTCTTGTAGGGGGACGATGGCCACTCCTTTGAGACGCTTGGGATCGGTTGCGCAAAAGGCCGCCAGCCAATCGTTGTAAGCGCGAGCAATGTCAACCACCAGGTTAGTTTCCTTTTCCGCACTCAGGGAGAGGCGCGAACTCGGATAAATCACCTGGATATCGATGCCCTCGGCATCCATATCGGCAAGCTGAACGTGGGGGTCTTCATTGCGCTTTCCCAATGTACCACCAAAACTTCGATCCCAGGCCTCCGAGGCCTGTAGCGGACGCGAACGATTTTCCTCTTTCATGTATTTTTTAAGGCTTGCGTTGGACTCGCTTACATGACCATCGGCATCAATGACTAGCATACCCTTCATAAAACCCTCCCTGGCGGAGTTCGGTTTGACACGTAATACTTAACAGGCCGGTTCCGTTCCCAATGTCGGGAAGAAGATATCCGATGACGGCCCTTTGTGTCAACTTGAAGTCGAAACCCGGGAAAACCTCTATGCAAGGGCAGGGGTGGCAAGGAAATTAGTAATGGGTACCAGGAAGGGCGGCTAGCTATCGGCGATCAATGGGCTGAGCTGCTTGCAAAATTCCCCTATCGGACCTGTGTAATGAAAGTCCGCTATCTCATCCAGGGGCGTCGGCTCCCGATTGACGATGGCGAGGAAGGCGCCGTTTTGTTTGGCTAAGACCGGGAATGACGCGGCTGGTTGGACTTGCAAAGAGGAGCCGAACACGACAAAGATACGGGCCTCTTCACTCAGGAGTTGGGCCCGTCTCATGGGCTCTGCAGGCATCGCCTGGCCAAAGGAAATGGTGGCTGATTTGAGCAGCCCACCGCATTCGTCACACCGGGGCGATTTGAAGTCTCCCACGAGGTGTTTCATGACTCCGTCTGGATCAAAGGATTTCTCACAACTCAGACAAATAATTTTTCGATCTGTGCCGTGCAGCTCCACGATCTTCTCATCGGGAAGCCCGGCCAGGCTGTGCAGGCCATCGATGTTTTGCGTGATGAGACCGAGAAGTTTTCCTCTCTCCTCCAGGGAGCAGATGAAATAGTGACCTAGGTTCGGACGGACGTCCTTATAGAGTTCATGGATCTCCCGCTTCATGGACCAGGCGCGAACTCGGGCTTCCTCGCTATTGATAAAATCCGAGAAGTATACGGGAGTGTACTTGGTCCAGATGCCTCCCGGGCTTCGGAAGTCAGGGACACCTGATTCCGTACTGATCCCTGCGCCAGTGAAGCATACGATATTGCCCGTTTCCTTTATTCTTTGGGCAAAATCCTGCAACGTCACGGCCAGGGATCAGCAGTTACGAGTTCAGTGGGTTGAAAGTAACTTCTGCGCGGAGCAGAAGTTACGCGGGTGCAGGCCTACTTCAGATGCCGACTAACGAGCTTGGTCATCTCGAACATGCTGACCTGTTTTTTTCCACGGAAGACAGGTCTCAGCTTGTCGTCGGCATTGATCATGGTCCTCTTCTTCTTATCCTGCAGCCCCCGGCGCTTGATGTAGATCCAGATCTTCTTGGTGACCTCGGTCCGCGGTATCGCCTTCGCCCCGATGACCTCGGCCAACATTGCGCTGGGCGTCACGGGTCTCATGAACGCCGCGTTCGGTTTACGTTTCTTCTTGGCCTTTGTTTTCTTTGCACTACGTTTTTTTGCTGCCATTTGCCCTCCTAAAAAAGGTATTTCTTAGAGGGTATTTTACATCAAAAGGCTACCCCTTGGCTAGCTTTTTTTTGCCTCCTGAGCCAAGAAGGGCGCCCTCCCCCGACCCGGCCGGGGGGGTAGGGTTCCTTCGGCCATCAGGACTTGCATTCGAAGGACGAAGAATTATAAGCTCGCCTATCAAATGGAGTGAGTTTTCATAGGGGGCAAAATGAGGCAGAAAATATTCCAATGGCTAGGTAAAGAGTTCATCGCCCTTTCTTGTGAGGGGGAACAGAGAGGGACTGCGGGGGAAGAGGCACGTGAGATCTTTCGCCGCCTCGATGAAGAGCTGCGGGGCCAGGGGCTCTCACTGGAGCACACGGTCCGGACTCGGCTCTGGGCGAGGGATAGAGAGAGCCGAAACCTGGCAAGCAACGAAAGATTTAATTTGCTCGCGGGAAAGGCAAGATCGGTCAGCTCCAGTTACATCGCGCCTGACCATTTTGACTCGGACGCACGGGTTGCCATGGATCTGCTTGCCATGAGACCTGATCAGCCAGGGAGTCAAAAAGTCCTGGTGGAATACGATCCACCCATCGTTCCGCTTCGCTACCTCAGCAACGATTCCATGGTCTTTCTATCAGGGGTGACCGTGGTCCTACCTGAACTCGCCAATCAGTTAAGCGATATTCTCCCCCGCATTACGGGCTCCCTGGCCGACGCGGGGGCCTCGTGGAATCAGGTGGTCAAGGTCTCTTCCTTCCTCCACCGCTCCCAAAAATTAGCGACCTATAAGGAGCTTTTCGCAAAAGACGTAAAGGCGGAGATTCCCCTAAACGAGTTCGCCTTTGTGGATGGCTATTCATCAGAGGGGAAATTGGTGGAAGTGGAGGTGACCGCTAAGATTCGCTGATGAGGTAGAATCCACACGGAGGAGGTTAGCTGCCCATGTCTCAAACCGAATACCAATTGCTCACTCAAACGGATACAGGTACGCCCTGTGGGGAACTCATGCGGCGCTACTGGCAGCCTGCGGCCCTCTCCAGGGACCTCCCCCCGGGCGGAGCGCCGTTACCCGTGCGTTTGCTGGGAGAGGATTTGGTCCTGTTTCGCGACGACAAGGGACAACCAGGCTTATTGGGCCTTCACTGCGCGCACCGAGGGGCGGACCTGAGTTACGGGCGGGTCGAGGATGGCGGATTGAGGTGCATCTATCACGGTTGGCTCTATGACATCAAAGGTCATTGCCTGGATCAACCCGGGGAGCCGGGTGGAGGAGAACACCGGGACTCCATCCAACAAACGGCCTACCCCTGTCAGGAGTCCGGAGGGGTTGTCTTCGCCTATTTGGGTCCAGGCGAGCCACCTTATCTCCCTGCATATGAATTTCTACAGGTACCCGACGATCATCGGTTGGTTATAAAGGTCTTCCAGGATTGTAACTATCTGCAGGGAAACGAAGGGGGCATCGATCCGATCCACCCATCGTTTCTGCACCGTATCGCCCGAGACAGCGATGAGGATCAGTATGTAGGAGTCCGGGGGACTGATACTTCGTTTCTGACTCTGTGGGAAAGAGATGTGGCCCCCCAAATAGAAGTGGAACTCGCAGATTTCGGACTGAGAATTTTTACCATACGCAAGGCCGGGGCCGACAAACATTACCTCCGGGTAACTAATTTTGTTTACCCCAACATAAGCGCCTTCCCCGCGCAGACGGGTGCAGAGGGGTACAATGTCAATTGGCATGTCCCCATCGATAATACACGCCACTGGAAATACATGTTCGTTTTCAGTCGAGAGAGGCCCCTCAGAAAAGAGATCATCAGCCGGGGACGTGCCGAGGACCGCAACAAGTCCAATCGGTACCTGCAGGATAGAGAATCCATGAAGACCAAATCCTACAGTGGCATGGCGATGGACGTTCCGGGTCAGGATACCTGCATTATAGAAGGGCAGGGTCCCACACAGAACCGTGAGCAGGAACACCTTGTCTCCTCGGATAAGGCCATCATCGCTGCCCGTAAACTTTTGCTCAGGGCCATCCAGGACGTTCAGGAGGGACGGGAAGCGCCCCATGTGGTGCGAGAGCCGAAGCTCAATCGGTTCCCCCAACTGGTGGTCCTATCGGATGTCATACCCAGCGGGACAGATTGGCAGGACTACACGAAGAAGATCGAGACAACGCCCACCTCTGCTTGAAAATCGACCTCACGTTGACATAAAAGCCCGTTATCCGATATCGTCAGCTCTAAAGTGCGGAGGCCCAGCCTGTTTGCCACCCTGCCCGTTGTTGGGGCCCCTCGACGGGGAATGGGTCTGGCGGAGGTTACGGAATCCTTCGGGTCTTCGGTCGCGAAACCTTAAAAGCAGGTTCCCATCATCACTCATGACGCCAAAAATCATTACCCGCAGGAATTTTCTTTATATTGGGGCAGGCACTGTCGCGGGCACCGTTTTGGGCTATGGGTGCGAATCCTCACCGTCGCTGAGCAGCAAACCCAAAGTGAGCGGCCCATCAAAAAGCGGCAGTACGATCCGTGATTACAGTTTTCACGCGTCAAAATTCACGGGCGCCCCTGACGGTAGAGAGCGGATGCTCATGGGATTCAACGAGATGTTCCCTGGCCCCATGATTCGTGCTACCGAGGGCGATACCATTCGGGTTCGTTTAAAGAACGACCTGGGCACCCCGACCACCACTCATTGGCACGGCCAATTCCAAGAAGGTACATGGTTTATGGACGGAGTCAGCGGCGTTACCCAACAACCTATTCCCAACGGAACTGACTTTGTCTATGAATTCACTGCCAATCCCTCCGGCACGTTCTGGTACCACTCTCATGCAGGGGTTCAGTATGGTAATGGATACAAAGGCCCCCTGATTGTCGACGAAAAAGATCCCATCGCAACCTATGACCGAGACGAGGTTCTCATGATTTCGGATTGGTTCCTGGAGCAAACTACCGAGATTCTTCAGCATGTCAAATCCGGCAAATACGACGACGACAATTCTTCAAAAATGCCCAAAATGAGAACCGGCAAAATGAAAATGAAGATGGATGTGGCGGATGTGCCGTGGCAATCCGGGCTAATGAACGGCAAAGGCCGGATGGACCCCTACAACGGGAAGGAGCCGCTCACGACTTTCAACGTGGAGAAGGGCGAAACCATTCGCCTCCGGCTTTTGAACACATCATCGACCTATTCTTTTCAGATTCGTATCGACGGGCATCCGATGACCGTTATTGCCGCTGATAGTGTCCCCGTGAAACCCATGGAAGTAGACACCCTTCGCATCGATATCGGGCAACGTTACGACGTGCTGGTTCGTGCCAACTTGCCAGGTGTCCACTGGATACGGGCCATGACGCGGAACGGAAAAGAATTTCTCGGTGTGTTGAAATACAAGGGGACAGCAGCGTCCGAACCTTCAGCAAAAAGCGGCCAATGGGGACCTCGCAATCTCAATGAACTGGACTTAAGAAACAAAGCGCCGGTCGACCTGCGGGGTGTTACCTACCGTGAAATTCCTTTCGTATTGGGTGGCACCATGAATCCATACCGATGGAACGTTAACGGTCAAACTTACCCGGAAATCGAACCGATCAGGATCAAGCAAGGTGAGGTGATTCGATTTATCATGAAAAATCCAACCGGGATGTGGCATCCGTTTCACCTGCATGGACAGACCTTTCATGTCCTTGGCAAGCCGGGCAATCTGAATTTGGTGAATCCACTCACACGTGACACGGTCATGTTGAAAAGCCAAGAAACCACGGTGATCCAACATCAGTTTAACAATCCCGGTAGATGGTTCTTTCATTGTCACATCATGTGGCACTTGGCAGTAGGAATGGCCACCATTCTTGAGGTTCACCCGTTCCACGATCCACGTGGTAAGGCCTACTTGGATAGTCTAATAGGAAGAGGCTAGCTCGCGGTTATATCGAAACCGCGCGCCAGGATTACCGAGCCGATCAGCTTAGATATTGGCCAAACCAGTTAAAGACTTTTTTCCACCCGTCCATTGCTGCCTCCGGCCGGTAGCCTGGCCGGTCCACGGAAAAGAAACCATGTCCTGCCTTCTCGTACGAGTGAAATTCATACCTCTTGCCCAATCGCTTGAGTTCCTCCTCGATCTCCGCCACGTCGCTCGGTGAGGGGCGGGTATCTTCCTTGCCAAAAAGTCCAAACACCGGGCAATTTAAGGCCGCAGTGAAGTCGATCGGTGCTACGGGCTGGCGCGCAGTGAGTTTATCAGGAGGGGACACGATACCACCCCCATAGCAAATGACGGCGGCATCAACGTTGGGGATTTTACACGCTGCCAAGTATGCCTGGCGGCCGCCGGAGCAATAACCCACAATACCGACCTTGCTATTGCCGTAGGGCAATGAGCGCATGTACCGTATGGATCCTTCAATATCTCCTATGCTGCGGTCGTCCGGCATCCCTCCGGCAGCCCTTACGCTGGCACTATTGGCTTCGGGGCTGCCTTTCCCTTCGCGAAAATGAAGATTTGGCATGATCGCCGCATAGCCGTAATAGCCAAATTTTCGGACGATCTCCTTTGATGCCTCGTCCCAGCCTGGCATGTGATGGATGACAACGACGGAAGGATAGGGTCCTTGGCCCAAGGGGCGAGCGAAGTAAGCATCGATTTGATCACCATTGTGACCGGAAAGGTAAACCGTCTCTGCTAACATTCCCTCATAACCCATAGCCTGTGTTCCTCCTCGCTAAAATCTCCTCAATTGAAGTTATGACGCTCTCAGACCGGTACGACTCACGGCATGCAGATTACAAATTATAACCTGGTGAATCCATGTTAACCCTGTACCGCGGGCCTACACCCATGGCTTTCTCTCGTTCGACCTGCTGGCTCAACAACCTCACGGCCCTGAGGCACTTGAAGGGGAGGTTCTCGATGTGTGGTACGGGGTCAACAGATTCACTGTGCCCGCCACTCGCCTATTACTCACCGATGATCTTCACCAGAACCCGTTTGCGGCGACGCCCGTCGAACTCCCCATAGAAGATCTGCTCCCAAGGGCCAAAGTCGAGCTTGCCATCTGTGATAGCCACCACCACTTCGCGCCCCATGACCTGCCTCTTCATATGGGCGTCGGCATTGTCCTCGCCGGTATCGTTGTGCCGATACTGGCGGATGGGTTCATGGGGCGCCAGTTTCTCAAGCCACTGGGTGTAGTCCTGGTGCAAGCCTGACTCATCGTCGTTGATGAATACCGACGCGGTGATGTGCATAGCGTTTACCAGCACCAACCCTTCGCGCACTTCACTCTCCCGAAGGCACTCCTCGATTTGTGGGGTGATATTGACGAACGCAACCCGTGTGGGTGTTTTGAACCAAAGTTCCTTACGGTAATGTTTCAACGTTTAGTCCTCTAGCAAGCTGCTGAAAAAGACTCATATGCCACCAGCCTGCCTTAAGCAGGCGTTTAGGATAGTTGCGCTCGATCGCTGCGGGAATCATTCTCGCTCCAAGCGGAGTCGCTCCAACGTACGGCCTAAGTACGCCTTCACTCGTCGATTTTTCGCGCGCCTCGCCTCTGAGATCTTTTTGACCAGCCTGCAAACAGCTTTTTCAGCAGCTTGCTACAGACGCCGTCGAATCAACTAGCACCAGCGCTCACCCCTGCGGGCAACTCCTACCCGTGGCTCTCCCCCCAGAGTTGCCTGAGACGCCGATCGCGACCGCAGGAATAGCGATAAATGGCATATTGGATAGGTTTTTTATCGTAATAGTCTTGATGATAATCCTCCGCAACGTAGAATTTCGCTGCGGCGGTAATCTCGGTCACAATAGGCTGTGAAAACCGACCGGACTTCTCCAGAGCTTTCTTGGACTCCTCGGCGAGCTGCCTCTGTTTCTCATTGTGATAAAAAATACCGGCGCGGTACTGGCTGCCCGAGTCGCAAAACTGTCTGTTGCGTGTGAGCGGATCGATATTGCGCCAGAAGACCTTTAGCAACTCCTCATAGCTGATTTTTTTCGGATCGTAGATGACCATAACTGCCTCCGTATGACCGGTGCGCCCGGAGGAGACTTCCCGATAGGTGGGATTCTCTTGGTGACCACCCGTGTATCCCGAGGTGGTGGATTTGACACCCTTCAGTTCGTCAAAGGGGTGCTCCATGCACCAGAAGCAGCCACCGGCAAAGGTAGCACGGGCCAGGCCCTCAACACTGGACGTTTGCTTGGAATCGCCCTGTGCGGTTCCTATCAAGCCGAAGATGAGCAGAGCGTTTATGAGAAGGAATCCAAATTGTGTAGGTACGTTCACTCTCTTTCCTACGGGGTGCCACGACGGCTGCCTCCGTCCATGTAAATGGAACTGCCAAACATGTAGGAATTGGCTTCAGAGCATAGGAAGCAGGCTACCCGACCAATTTCTTCGGGTTCAGCGATTCGGCCGGCGGGGAGTGACCTTCCCAGCTCCCTCAACACCTCATTCACATCCTTCCCCTCTTTGTCGGCGCGACCTTGCACATTGGTGCGCGCACGCTGGGTGTTCGTGGTACCGGGACAAATGGTGTTGACCAGGATGCCCTTTCCTGAGATGGCATCTGAGAAGGCACGGGTCGCGTTCAGTACCGTAACGTTGGCAAAGCTAGTGGCCAGGTTGCCCCTCCCCGGATTGGCACCCGCACCCCCAGCGATGTTGACGATTCGCCCCCAGCGGTTTTTCATCATATGGGGGATGACAAGCTGGGTCATGCGCAGATACCCGAAGGTTTTTAGACTCAGCGCCTCGCTGAGGAGTTCCATATCAATGTCGAGAACATCGCCCCCCCCCGCAGCGCCCGCGCTGTTGATCAGAATATCGACACCCCCAAAGTGGTCCACAGCGGCGGCCACCACCTTTCGGCACCCATCGAGAGAGACCAGATCCGCTGACACGGACCTCCCCTCTCCACCTGCAGCGTTCAGCTCATCCACAACGGATTGGAGCAGCCTTTCATCCCTGGCGGTCACACAAACCCTTACCCCCTCACGTGCGAGTTCCAACGCACACGCACGTCCGATACCGCGATTTCCGCCGGTGACGACGGCTCGCTTTCCTTTCAATCCGAGATCCATGGACTTTCTTATTCGATTAAAGACAATGTTCCAACGGGGGTATGGGACTCCCGCAACACTACATAAGGACATCTCCAGAGGCTGCACACCGGAAACCAAAGTAGGCGTGACCTGTTTCCGCCCGCCAGGGGGTGACGATCTCACGAGAGGTGGCCGTAAGTCCTTCCATTTCGCTCGCTGCGTTTCCCCCGCGTGCGACGCGGGACCCGCCAGCACTCAACTCCTCCCGACCATCTTTTGGATCATAGGGATAAGGTTCATGGGCGGAGCGAGTCCACTCCCAAAGCTGGCCAGACATATCAAGCACCCCATACGGGCTGGCACCATCGGGATACTGGCCCACGGGGACTGTTTCCCCACGAAACCCACCGACGAAAGCCAGGTCCGGACCGGGTGGCTCATTACCCCAGGGATAGAGGCGCTGGTCCTTCCCCCGGGCAGCCTTCTCCCATTCTGCCTCGCTGGGGAGACGCTTCCCGAGCCACTGACAATAGGCAACGGCACCATACCAGCTTAGCTCCGCAGCCGGGTAACTCTCGTATCCATTGACCGGAATCCAGCCCTCTTTCTGCCGGTAGATGAGGGCATCCGGATCTTCCACATCCAAGTACATCTCGCCTTGGGGGCCGGAGGGGCCTTTCGCCTGGATGAATTTGGCGTAATCGGCTACGGTCACCAGGTTCCTGCCGATATAAAAATTGGCTAAGAACACTTCATGGGCAGGGGCCTCATCCGGCGGGCCATCGTTCCGTCCCATGGTGAAGGGACCGGCTGGGATGAGGATCATGCCGGCAAACTTTCCTTTCCCCTCCAATGACGCAGCCTTACCTCCGGGAGCAAAGGTAGAAGTTCCGATCCATGCGCCGAGGAAGAGCACGCCCGCAAGACTCGTGAACGAAGGGCTCCCCTGCAACCGTGGGAGGCTGGACCCGAAAAGCATAACCCTTTTTGTTCCATCGCGGGGCAAAGGTCAAGACACCCAGAGCTGCGAAAGCCGCCTTTAACCGGGCCCTATTCCCCGTCACACCTTCCTTCGCAACGAATGTCTAAAGCCAATTGACAATAATAGTTCCCATAATATAGTTATCCTTACGGACCGCTTTGAGCCGGTCTAAGGAGGAACCATGACCCATGGCAGTTTCCGGTTATCGACTGTGATGGGCATTTGGTGGAGTCCATTCCAGAGTTGACTGAATTCATGGACTCAAACATGTGCCAGGCTGTCTTAAGCGCTGGGCGGCTGTGCTAGGAAGCAATGCCCAACGATGCTTCAAGCTGGCACCCAAAGAGAGCCGGCGCGCTACGGCTAGCCCCATGAGCCAAGCCGAACACGCTTGATTTGGCGGAAACAGTTATCTCCCAATTTCGCTCGAACAATGTCAATCAGAGCTATCATCCACGATCCTGACGATCGACCTCTTCAAAATCATCTCGCATCATGGGATCAGCCCCCTTTCGGGCCAACCCCTTGCGGGAGGGCAATGTGTCCGGACCTACCGAATGAGTAAAAACCGTTGAAATGAATCCCAGGGAAGATTATGATCGGCAAGATTTAATTCAAGGCGTGCCATCAGGAGGTGAAACTTGGCTTATCAAACCCTAGGCAAACCCGTACCGAGAATCGAGGGATTAGCAAAGGTAACTGGGACCACGCAGTTTGCTGCCGACCTTGCCGTACCCAATGCACTGTGGAGCAAGGTCCTGCGCAGTTCATTACCACACGCCCGTTTGGTCCGGGTCGACACATCGAAGGCCAAGGAACTACCTGGCGTCCTTGCGGTCCTGTGCGGGGCTGATTTGCCTCCCCTTCTCACCGGGCTACGTATGAAGGATATGCCCATACTCGCCCAAGAGCGGGTTCGTTTTGTCGGCGAGCCGGTGGCGGCGGTGGCCGCAGAGAGTCTTCAGATCGCCGAGGAGGCACTCGGACTCATCGATGTCCAATACGAAGAGTTGAAACCTGTCTACGATCCCCTCGAGGCCATGCGGCCCGGGGCCCCACTGCTCCATGAGGATCGGTCGCGGTTCAAAAACGCACCCCCAGTCACAGTTGACCTACCGAACATTCAATCACTCAAGGTGTGGAAACATGGAGACCTGGAGGCTGGATTTAAGGAAGCCACCTATATTTTCGAGCATACCTTCTGGACACCGCTAACGCATCACGGCTACCTGGAGCCCCATGCCTGCACCGTTTGGGTTGATCCCTTCGGGAATGTGGAAATTTGGGCTTCCAACAAGGCCCCTTATAACCTGCGCAATCGGTTGGCGGCGGAGTTATCAATCGAGCAGGAGCGAATCAAAGTTCACATTCTATCCGTGGGGGGAGACTTCGGCGGGAAAACTTCAATCATTGATGTACCTATTTGCTACTTCCTATCCAAGCGCGCCGGCAAACCGGTCAAGATGGTCCTTAGTTTTGCAGAAGAGTTATCGGCGGCGGCACACAGGCATCCATCGGTAATCACGTTGCGCACCGGTGTAAAGCAAGACGGCATTCTCACGGCGGTGGAGGCAAAGGCCGTATTTAGTGGAGGCGCCTATGCCGCGTTGAAGGCCAATCCCGATGTGACGGTCATGGGTCCTAGGCGATTGGCGAGCTATTACCGCATCCCCGCCATTCACGTGGAAGCTACCTGCGTCTACACAAACCAGGTGCCCTGCACCCAGTCCCGCACTCCGGGAAGCCCGCAGGTGGTATTTGCCGTGGAATCTCAGATGGAAATCATTGCTCGTGAGTTAGGCCTGGACCCGATCCAGTTTCGGATGCAAAACCTATTAAAAGACGGTGAGGCTTCACCCCTGGGACAGAAGTGGGAACATATTCGTGCCCGTGAGACCCTGGCAAAGGCCATCGACGCGTCCGGGTGGCGCCGTCGGAAACCCTCAAAAAATTATGGTCGAGGGGTGGCCCTATACGAACGCGGGGCAAACGGCAGCAAGGCCAATGTGGCCATTACCATCGAAAACGACAAAAGCATTACCATCTTAACCGGAGTCCCCGAGACTGGCCCAGGCATCTATACGGTCATGCAGCAGATCGTCAGCGAAACCCTTGGCGTCAGCCCGCAGAAGGTCAAGGTCCGGTTTGAAAATACCCAGAGCTTACCCTACGACCCAGGGACCGGAGGCAGCAAGTCAACGGTCTCTACGGGATATGCCGCTTATCAGGCGGCGCAGGAGGTATTGGAAAAACTAAAGGTGGTTGCCGGGCGGGAGCTTGGGTGCAACCCCGAAGAGGTCTGTCACGTGGGCGGCCGCTTTGTGGGTCACGGACGAAAAGGCCTCTCCTTTGAGGAACTAGCCAAAATCGCTGTGAGTGAAAATCAGGGACCCATCACCCATCTCACGTATTTTGAACCTTCCAAAGGGCCTTCGGTTACTTCATTTGCCGCTCAGGTGGCTGAAGTGGAGGTTGAGCCAGAAACGGGTCAGGTGACGGTGAAACGAATCACTACTGTGCACGACTCCGGAGTGGTGTTGAATTCTCTCACCTACCAGGGCCAAGTGGACGGAGGGGTCATTACGGGTCTAGGATTTGCCACCATGGAGGAAACGCCCATGGTCGATGGCCATGTGTCCACCGCAAACCTGGGCGAATTTAAAATACCGACACCAAGGGAGATCCCCAATCTGACCACTGTCCTGCTGGAGAGCGCCACTGGACCGGCCCCCTATCATGGCAAGGCGATCGGCGAGATCCCCAATGCCCCCACGGCCGCTGCCATAGCCAATGCTGTGGCCGATGCGGTGGGGATTCGGCTCTTCGAGCTACCCCTGACAGCGGAAAGAGTGTACACGAGGTTGAAGCAGGTCCAGCCCCAAGGCTGATTGAACCACCTTCAGCCTTGCGAAACAGCCAGGTGGCAGACCTGTAGGAGGTTTGACCTAGCCAAGGGCTCGCCCCCGTGAAATATCGACTCGACCGAGGTTGAGTTGTTTGCCCTAACCGCTATTCCACAGGGCTCGCCAGAGTAAAAGGCTCCCCACAAAGATAAAGACGAACGCCAGGAAGAGCTTCATCTTCTCGCCATCCACCCGATTGTTGATAAAAGGAGAGACCTGTCCTCCGAACGCTACGGCAGGAATGGTCATGAACAGTACGTTCCAATGAATGCTCATCTCCCCTGTTGAAAAAACATAGGCATGCACGAGAGTAGCCGGCAGGACCGTCGCAAATACAATCAGGATACCGGTCCCCACCGCCACTCGGACGGGTAACCGGTG
>SMUX01318787.1_pt1 | contig 16106 bp, 15 predicted proteins | sample 2456431 | NCBI WGS metagenome assembly SMUX01 (sample SAMN11095930, study PRJNA526329) | marine sediment metagenome | biome: Marine sediment; feature: Surficial sediment; material: Deep marine sediment; isolation source: Hadal surficial sediment | place: Pacific Ocean | collected 2014-11 | depth... | reverse complement strand
CTTGAAGGTCTTCTCCACTGCTTGAACTTGGGCGGTCGCAAAGCACTGGTACCTGCTCTTCTGAAACCTCCTGGTAAATCCTTACCCTCCTCCAATGTACAAATTCGCCAAACCCCCTAGTTTAGCAGTCGATTTAACACGCAAGAAATCGCAAAACTGAGAAGAAAGTCGAGGAGATTTCCTAATTCTCGGACTATCTATTGCCGAGCTAACATCTTTGCAGGTGCTTTATCACTGGCATAGCACTTGCGTTTAGAACTGTTAGAAAAAGTAAAAGAAAGTGAGGACAGGGAATGTTTCGAGAGAAGATCGGCACTAAAGACTTTTATCATATGCCGCGCGAGTATCAAGAACTACTCACACGCGTTCTAACTATCCAGGCAGACTGTGAAATCGGTGGTCCCCATGTTTATGGCGCGAGGTGGCTTCTCGACGCGCCCACCGCCGATGATATGCACCGTCTGTCTCGAATTATTGGCGAGGAAATCGATCACTTTCGCAAGATGGACCGGCTGCTAAAGGATATCCATGGCGATGGGACCCATCTTTTGTATAAGGACAACTCCGAACGTTACCTGGATGCTTTCAAGGTAACAGAGGTTCCCACCTGGGCAGAAGTGGCTGTCTTCTGTTTTCTCGTCGACCGGGTGGGTAAGTATCAGGTGATGGAATTCGTTGATAGCACTTACCTTCCCTTGAACGAGGCCCTGCCGGGCATTATCAGTGAGGAGGTCGGGCATATAGGTTACGGCCACGTGAAGATGAAGGAGCTCTGTGGTTACGGTAAGGGGAGAAGGGAAGCCCAGGAGGCGCTGAATCGCTGGTATCCGCTGGCACTGGATATGTTTGGCCGCTCAGAGTCTCGGCGAAGCGAGCGCTATATTGAGTGGGGGCTAAAGCGACGGACAAACGCGGAGGCAAGGAGGGCCTATATTGAGGAGGTAAACCTGCTGATCGTAGAACTCGGATTAGATGTGCCAGACGAAAAGAAGGGAAGGCTCTATCTCTAATAAGAGAAAGGAGAAACGCGATGGAAAAGGGTCCTATGACGGATGAGTATTGGATTTATGGGCGGCCGGGCGATCCGTCAGCTCAGGAGATCTCCGAGGCCGAACAGCTATTGAGCGAATTTGAAGGCCATGATGTAAAAGAGGGAGAATTTATCCGAAGCTATAAGGAAATCGCCCAGAAGTCCAAAGATTCTTCGATCAAATTTCTCCTTCAAATGATCATCTCTGATGAGGAGAAACACCACGCGATCATCCATGCCATGGCCTCGAGCCTAAGAGGAAGTCTCAATTGGACCAAGCCACAGGACGCCATTCCTGCGCCTAGCGAGCTGGGAGGAGAGAATGGAAAGTTGCTGAAGCTAACGGCAAATTTCATCAAGCGTGAGAAGGAAGGGATCAGGGAGACCAAAAAGCTCGTGAAGTCGACCAAGGGTTACTATCGAGGTCTTTTCCCCCTGTTGCTTAAGTCGATGATTCACGATTCGGAAAAGCACATTGAGCTGCTTGAGTTCCTCCACCGAAGGCTAAAAGAGGCATAGAGTACGGATCCTAAGGTTCGCTTGGATTCTGGGAATCCTAGGGTAGAACCTTTGTCAGGTTGAACGGCCACTGTATTACCCCGACTCGAAACAGAGGCCTACCTTTTACTCCGCTTGTCGGACCAGAAAAAGACGAAGACTGGAGCCGCAACTGCTATGACTATGAGTAAGATGTTTAATCCTAGCGGAAGAACAAATGTCTCACGTGTTTCGACAAACACCCTGGCAACCTCCTCAAATCCACTCGGCTTCCCGGCCAAAGTGCCTCCAATGGAAGCCGTGAAGACGATACTGAGAAACCCCCCGAGTGCAAGAAACATGGAGAGCAGCGATAACCCTTTGCGATTCCATAACGGCTTTCCCGCAGACAGTCTGACAGCCAGAAACGCGCCCCAAAAAGCCAGCGCCATATACCCAGCGAATATCTTGTTCTTTGCGATGGTGCCGCTCATAAAGGCTTCAATTGGCCATTGGCGGTACCCGGTCACGATTGCAAGAATCAGGAGTACAGTACCGATCAAGGCACCAAACAATGCAATCCCATCGAAGGCCTCACGGTATTTCCCAGTTGTCTCTCCGCTAAAACAGGCCTGCCAGGTCAGAACAAGAATGGCCAAGGTGGAGAGAACTAACATTCCCGTCGTCATCTCTACGGTAATCGTGTGTAATGCCTTTGCAGTTTCCATTAGTTGCTCCTCCGTGCTGCGATCACCCCCGCAACAGCAAGGCCAATCACGAAAATGAACCCAGAAATAGCAGTCATCTTCCAGCGTCCGAGAAGATTGTCCCGAGTCTCGTGTTCTACTGAATATTTACCCATGAGCTCGGCTGTATGACAACCAGCACAGGCATGGCCATTTACTACTTCAGCGGCCCCCGCATGCTCTGAACCGATCAGCCACTCCCAGGTTACTTGACCAGGATAGAAAAGGGTTAACCTAGTCCATGGGATCTTGTCCCATGGGGGGGGTTCCCCAGGGAACTTTCGGGCTACGATGTCGGCGTCCACGCCCATGCCAAGGCTCATCGGAAATGACACGTGATGCCAACGGCTTCCTGTATAGTTTTTATGGATGGCGAAGGCGATAGTATACCGGCGCTGATCATGTAGTTGCTTGTCGTCGTCATGGCCGGTGTTTAACAACCTACGCATTTCCACACGCCAACTCCCATCCTTCCATAGGCCACTGCCCTTGATATCTGCGCGGCTACCCTCGGGTTGTCGTAAAATTCGGTAGGGCAACGTGTCGCCTTCTTTCCAATTATGGTTTGGATCAAAAGGCTTGGCAATCTTGTAGGATAGGAAGTAGAAGTCCTTCTGGGACAACTTGTGGTTGATCACGTCGTCCCATTTGAGGGCATGGAAGCCAGTCTTCTTTGAGTCGAACATAAATTTGGGCTGATTCTTTTTGTTGTCCCAGTTGGTCGTGTAGGCGCTCTTTCCTTTATCTCCGTTTCGGTATTCATGAATCCACATATCATCCACTGCACCAATCGGATTCCCCCGGTGGGCTCGCCACATCCAGAGATCCAGAAATACCCCGTTCTTTTTAAGACGTTTCAGTTCAGACTCGGACACCACGTCTTCCCATCGCCCGCTCTTTCGGGTCTCGGGGTTGTACTTCCGGACATCCGATTTCCCCTTTTTGACGCCTAGGTGGGGATGATTCTTTACTTCGCCCTTCGGTGACTGATTGGAAAGGAAACGCATGCGCTCGTGGATCGTGATATAACCACCGGCCGAGTTAAAGTAGCGGACGCTTCCGTCATCCAGCAAGAAGCTGACTCGATCCTCATAGAGCTTGAGCGGGTGCGACCCAATGCTCGAACCCGGAGTTTTCACCCACTTGCCTCCCTCGAAATGGAGGTAGTCGTGATAATAACCGTTCGGCTCAGAGGGCCACTCAAAGCGGAAAAAGACTTCATTGTCGTTGTAAGCCACTTTGACCTTGAGCTGGACAGCAAGGTCATCTGGGATGGAAAAGTTCTTTCGCTCCTGAGCCATAGCGGTTTCGATTGTGAAAAGCGCAACTAGTACAACGATCATGCCCATGACAGAGACCCAACCTCGCAGTCGATTCCACACACCTTCCTTTACTATAAAAGGGGATAACATAACGTATCTCTCCTAACTGGTTGTTTAAGCACTAGTGGTCACTTGACAACTAGCCTTTAACAAAAAGGGGAGAGCTACGTCAACCTGCCGTCGGTCAGCTTGTCGGTAGGGATTGGTGCTCGCCCGGTAAATTACAGGATAAGCGAGAAAGGAGTATCCAACGGCCAAGCCGGTGCCGGACGCATAGATTAGTTTTACGATTGCATCCTACGAAGCAGAATCAAAGCGCTGGAGGAGATCCGAGTACATGGGTCCATTCGTAGGGTCGCTGGGTTGCCGGGAAATTGCGGCGAGGTTTCCCTATTGCCCTTGAAGTCACTCCGACATTCCACCTGCGAATGCAGGCCTCCTTTCAGGAACATATCGACACGCGGTATCCAAGACCGTGAACCTCCCTCCCACAGCCTTACCTTCAGCTGTCAGAGAAGTCTTTCTAATGGCCCTCCGGTTAGGGCTGAAAGGTGTGACCGTCTATCGTTGTGGATCACGTCCTGGCCGGACGTTTTCTGTTGTGCACGAAGAGGCCCGCCGCGATTGCCGCGAGTGCGCGGAACAACCCTTATAATTCATAAGATTACGATGGTTTTTCGCATAAGGAGGCCAGTAGTTTTTAGGCTAAAAACCAGTAAATTTACTAGTTGTCATCCTTAGGCTTGTCTTGTTATAAACGGGGGACTAAAGGACGGTATTGGTTTCAACGGCGAGGAAACGAAGAACGTAGTGCTGTCCCAATGGCGCTTTGGATTCCTTAACTTTCAGGGAGGTCGGAAGTGAAGAATTCGGTGACAAAAGGCATGGGGGAAATAACCATTCGTAAAGGCACTGTTTGGAGAGGATCCGGGTCCACAACTCACAGATTAGGAATCGGAATGCTCGATACCAGCTCTAAGGGAATCCGGTGTCGGGCCGCCCGGGATATACCGAGCTTGGAGGGAATAATTAGGTCCTTTGCTACGGGTACCATCGTATTCGAATTGGTAGGTAGCAATTGCCATTATGTCAATGTGTACTGGGATCATGGGGTGGATTCGCTGGTGTCCCCCCAGGAGATCGTGGTTAACGATTCGGCCCTTGTGTGGCATTAATTGTTACTTAGAAAAAGTAGTTTTAGTGCTACTTCCGCTACCATTCCACCACTAATTTAAGGGAGCTGGTTCCAATCTCCAGGACCCTTTCCGGCAAAATGCTAGGCACCCCTGTCAAGCCATTAAAGAATCTAACCGTGGCCGGATTCGTTGCGTCATGAGGAATTCTAACCGAATGTTTGGCGCATCTGTTGTTTCATGTCCTGTTGTTGGCGCTATAGTTTCTTGCTAAAGGTCCAGTTTCTCCACGGCGGCTGTGGTGGGGTATTTCCAGAGGTCTCTCACCCCTACAATCCGCGTGGCCTTCGCCATTGCAGGGTTTCTCCTGTTGGTTCCTTCAGGGGCCTTTGCCGGTGCGATCATCGTCGATCTCCTGGGACTCATCTTGGCAGTACTAGAGGTAATCCGCGAAACCTCAGCGGCACGGAGGCTGCGTAAGGTTGCCACCCTAGTAGGTTGTTGAAAAAAGCTGTTTGCAGGCTGGTCAAAAAGATCTCAGAGGCGGGGCTTCGACGCTAGCTCAGCTGAGCGGCGCGCGAAAAATCGACGAGCGGAGGCGTATTTAGGCGGTACGTTGGAGCGACTCCGCTTGGAGCGGGAATGATTCCCTGAGTGATCGAGCGCGACTATCCTAAACGCCTGCTTAAGGCAGACTTGTGGCATATGGGTCTTTTTCAACAGCCTGCTAGAATGACCCTGAGGCTAGTGTAAGATGTGATCCTAGCGGGATCTATGATCCTTGGTCGTTTTAGCGCGGGATGCAATGGATGAAAGGATGCATCCATTGCGGCTCATGAAATGCAATTGTAGAGCTAATGGGATGCCTTCTCTGCAGGTGGGTGTTTCCTGAAAAAGAAATCGGCAACTTTAAGCTGGCTTTTTTGCTGTTGTTGCGGGGTCAATCACTGCGAACCCCCGTCGATGCTCCGCCGCAATCTCTGGTGAGCGCTTCATCTTCGACACGGTTCCGTTGAATAGGGCACCTTTGGAAATGACCAGGGAGTCAGTCTCTATGTTTCCGGAAACCCGGCCCGTGGAGGTGATCTCAACGTTTCCCGTGGCCACCATTTTACCCTCATAATGTCCCCGGATCAGGGCATCCACTGTCTCCACATTGGCTCGAACGACTCCCTTGTCCCCGATGACCAACTTGCCCTCGACATTGATCTCTCCTACTACCTCGCACTCGATCTGTATGGAATCCGCGATGGTAAATTTCCCTTCCAGGCGGGCGGAATCACCCATGACAGTGAGCAGATGGTTTCCCTGTCCTGAGCCGTTCTGTTTTTTGTTTTCGAACATTAACCTCTCCTTTGTAATAGCGGTATGAAAGAATCGAAGGTTATCTTAACAATAGGCAACACAAGATGTAAATGGTTAGACTCATTTATTATAACATTTACGAGGATTCTAGCAAAGTAATCTTGCTGGGGTCAAATGGCAACGTGCGCCTTATTTAATAAGAGTCTCACGAGCCACCATCGCTAACAGCACCGCTGACGACAGTATCAGTGGGGCGTAAACCAGGAACGGCACGCCTGGATTGAAGGCATTGGCTAAAAGCCCTCCAATCAACGGCCCGCTCACACCGCCCATCTCAGCCACTGTCCGCCGGGCCGCCTGCAGCCGCCCGCGTGCGGCTGGCGGTACCACATCGTAAGTCGATGTCGCGAGTGAGCCTAAGGACAGACCGTTGGCTACCCCGGTAATCGAGACGAGCACGGCGAGTTCGAGGAAGGTGTCCGAAAAGGGGATGAGTAAAAAAGCCAGGGCAGGTAACCCCGTACTGGGAACGGTGGCCCACTTCCTGCCTAATTTGTCTAGGATAAACCCGGCGGGTACGATCATCGCGAACACAAACACCCCTGAAATGCTGAACAGGAGGCCGACTTCTGTGGGCGTAAAGCCGAGATGCGAGCCCGCGTACAGGGGGAGCATGCTCTGAATCGTAAGCCGAAAAATGATGCTCGTGGTTGTCGCGATGACGAGCACCGCGTAAGTGGCACGCAGATGCGGCTGGATCTGCTTAAATAAGTCTGCGAAATCGTGCAGACGCTGGCTTAAGCAAAACACCTTCATTGGTTTGGGGATAGGTTGGGAGGTCTGAGGGGATCGGACGATTCGGGCCATGAATCCAAAGAGCACCGCCAGAGCTGCGCAAATCACGTAAGCGACGAATACGGCCCTGAAATTCAACGCCTCGGTGAGCACGCCGCCAAGCAAGGGTCCGAGAGCCAAGCCTCCGTTGTGCATACCGTGGAATCCACTGATGACTCGCCCTCGCTGGTCCTGGTGGACGAGATCGATACCGGCCATCTCGAGGCCCAATGCCCAAAGGGTGTCCCCTGCGCCGATCACAAAGATTGAAGCCAGAATGCCACTGAACCACGGCGATCCCAAGGCGAGCAGTGCTGCGATGCCCGCCGTCAACGATCCCCCCACTATCGCAGCACGCGTGCCGAAACGGTCCAATATAATTCCGCTTATGGCTGTGCCCACAAACCTTCCGACGGCGTAAGCGGTGACAGTCTGGGCGGCAGCGCCTAAGGAAACACCGAAATAGACGCTGAGTACCGGGATGGTGGGAAGAATCATCCCCCACCCTATACCCGCCAACAGGGCAGGAATGTAAAGGTTAATGAGACCACGGACGGTGGGGTTGAGATTCATGGAAGGTCCTATGCGCACGACATCGTGGTCAAAGTTTTAGTGAGTATGACGAGGTGCTTAGCTTTGTTAAGGTATTACTGGAGCATAGCAGAAGTGATACTCGGCCGACAATTGGCCCCAGGGGGCGATAGAGGCAACCTCATGTGGAGCAGTGCCACATTCCTGTGGTGTTGCGGTTCAGTGCCATCCGTTGGACGAAAGTCGGAAAACCGATATCTTGTCAATTGTTTTTTGGCCCAAAGTCGTTCTGAGCCTGGGCTTGCGAAGCGGAGGATAGCCAGGACGCAATTAATGAGCTATTTAACTGCGTCTCGGCAGTAATCTGTCCTGATCAAAGTTTCGCGAAGGTGGAGTGTTACTTTCAAAGCTTCTGTTCGCCCCTGAGAACTTGTAAAGCATCCAGATATGGCGCCACCCAGCTCAATTGGGCCAAATCGCTCTCAATGAGCAGACAAATAGCCTTGTGCTACCTAACAGGAACCTTGTATAGCGCTACAGGTTCGTCGAACCCCTTGAGTAACTGTTCACCGACAGGCTTGAACTCAAAGCCTTTCCCGGCTACCAGTTGGCGCACGACGTCCGACACTAGTACCTGGCCAGGTTCTGCCCAGTCGCAGATGCCTCGGGCGAGCTGTACCAACGTTCCAGAGAGGATGTCCCCCTCAACGATCGGCTCGCCCGCATTCAGCCCAATACGAAGTTTGACTGCGTCTTCCGGGTTGGCGACGTTCCGATTTGCCACATTGCGTTGGATGTGCAGTGCGCACCCAACTGCTCTCGACGCTGAGATAAACGATCCCATGATCCCATCGCCGGTGTGTTTGACCTCGGTGCCAGCATAAGATCTAAGTGCTCTTCCAACCATGTCATTGTGGTCTTGTAGAAACCTCTGAACTCCTTCGTCGTCGAGCCGTTGCGTCAGCACCGTCGACGCTTCGATGTCAGTGAATAGAAGGGTGACGGGCGCACCTATATCTGCAAACTTGGCTGGCAGATGCTCCCTATCCTGTGCGAGAAACTCAATAACCGGCGTAGCCAGCTCGAGTCCCTCGCCATGCGTGCTGGGAAGATGGTTGTTTCCCTCGAGCGGGATAAATTGGGCCCCCGGAATCTTCGATGCTAGTTCCTGCCCTCCCGCGAACGGGACATGATCCCCTCGCCGGTGTATGACCAACGTGGGAACCGACACGTTGGAGAGCAGAGGCCTTTGATCCTTCCTGCTGAGCGCGAGTTCGATCAGCCTTTGTGCGACGTCACTCGTTACTGCGAGCCGTATCCAGCATGCAAGGCGCTCAATGTCCTCTCGAGTCCCACCATCCGGCACCATCATTTCCGCTCTTAGCTTTGAGCCAACCTCCCAACTGGCACGAATCACCGAGAGGTTAATAGTGGCCCCTTTGCTTAGCTCCTTGACGGGCTGAGCGGCCGATGTACCATAAAAAACTAGGTGGCTCACACGGTCAGGATGCTTCGCGTAGTAATCGAGGATAAGCCGTCCTCCCGCAGAAAGCCCGTACAACGCGAACCGTTGTAACCTCAACTCATCAACGACCGCCTCGAGGTCGATCACGAAGAGGTCGTCCGAGAGCTCCGAGACATTCCGCTCGGAAAGCCCAGTGCCTCGTTTGTCGAAGCGTACCAACATGTGATGCTGTCGTAACGCTTCATATACGTCGCCAAACGGCCCCTCAATCAAGTCAGCTTCAAGGTGACTGACCCACTGCGGAGGAACAACAAGTGGCGGGCCCTGCCCCATAGTGGAGTAAGCGATCGTAACCCCGTCAACCGTTTTGCAAAAGCGGATCTCTTGTTTTAATTTCGCTGCTGCGATTTTGATCTGGTTAATATTTGTTCTTGCACTGCGCTCCCTTCGCCTCTTTCGTGCCGTCGATGGCGGCTGCCGTCTCGGGACCTCGATTTTCTTCTGTGGCCCAGCCGTTGCCGTGCCAAAACCCAGAACAGCTCGGTAGGCGCGGATTGGCTCCGCAATGTTCTTGACCTGCTGTGGGCCAAGATCCTCGAAGTTGACAGAGACCTTGCCCTTGATCTGGTCAAAGACCGTCCCGGTTATGCATATTCCTCCACCATCAGCCAAACCCTCCACCCGGGCCGCAATGTTGACCCCATCCCCGTAGATCCGTTCCCCTTCCACCAGCACATCCCCAAGGTTAATCCCTATGCGAAACTCCATCCTGCGGCGTTGGGCCAAATTGGCGTTTTCTGCCCTAAGTGTAGTCTGGATTACCACTGCACACTGCACCGCATCCACCACACTGCCAAACTCTGCTAACAGGTTATCTCCTGGGCAGTCCACTACTCTACCCCGATGCATGCGGATGAGGGTCTCCATCGCCTGCCGGTAAGAGGTCAAGGTACGAATGGTCGCCTCCTCATCCTCCCCCATCAGACGACTGTAACCTTCGACATCCGCACTAAGAATGGCAGTAAGTTTGCGTTCCATACTCGGTACTCAATTGGCTTGAAACTAAGAGACCAATATCACAGGGGAAAAGGTTGTCAAGGAGGCCAGAACGCAATTAACCGACGCTTTAATCGCATCTTATGTAGGACTCAATTCATTGGCTATCTCATTGCGTTGTGGTGTTCGCATTCACTTAGCCCGATTGGCTGTAGTGTCCCTCAAAAGGGGAATTTAGGAAGCTCTTTTGGTTCGCTCTGCCGTTTATGATGCTAGTGGGTGCGATGATCGTGCCGTTTCTGTTATAGACGGCAGCTAAATGAGGCCGGTGAGAATTCTTGGATGCTTTTACCGATCTAAGGTTGCGAGGGCCTTTTTGTAGAAGCGCTCGTCCACGTATTTTCCCGGTTTGGGGACCGGCGGCTTCATCAGCCCCGCCGTCTCGCGCAGTTGCAGGACCATCCGTATCCCTTCCATGTCGATCCGGCTGCGCGGTGTGAAGCCGAATCTGGGACTGATGCTCTCTTCGTACATCTTTTCGGCCCTAGCGTTGGACCCCTTGTTCTCGGGTAGAAGGAGTTTTACGGCCTCCTCCCTGTTTTTCCCGTCCATGACCCAATCGGTGGCGCGAATCATCGCCCGGATGAAGCGCACGAGCAGTTCTTCGTTTGCCTCGGCCCATTCCCGCCGCGTCGCGCCGAGTCCCCTGGCGTAATGGAGAACATGATCTTCGGAGCGGGCGAGGACCTTGAAGCCCCTCTTCTGAATCTCGTCGTCCGGCAGGTTCATCATGGCCCCCCAGGCCTCCCCCCGACTCATCGCCTCGGCCCTTTTCGTCGAGTTGCCGAACGACTTGAAGGTGTAGTCGCGATTCAGCTCCAGGCCGTTCTTCTTGAGAATGTAGATCATGACGATCGCGAATCCCGTGGTCGGCGCGTCCACGGCCAGGACCTTGCCTTTTAGATCGCCGAAGCCGTTGACGCTCGAGTTTACGACCAGCTTCTGCCTGAGTCCCTGGCTCCCGCCTAGGAAAATCACGAAGTCGTTGGGCTGCGGGTCCGCCCCCTGTCCTTCGGCCCATGCGATGACATTGTCCGCGTTGTTGAGGATCAGGTCGTACCTGCCGCTGATGAGGTTACGCAACAGAGTTGGGGAGTCGGTGACGATGTTCATCTCGATCCGGATCTTTCCCTCCTTGAAAAATTCTCGCTCCACCGCCGCGATGAGCGCCGCATCGTTGTTGAAGGTTCCGATTTTGACGAGATCTTCGGCCATAGCAGTGATTATTTATTGCAAGCAGAGCGTCGGTTTGACCACCTGGTAGCTGGGCATCGCCTGCAGGGCTTCGTTGATCTGCTCCAATCTAAATGATAGGAAGCCGCTTTTTAGATTGAGCCACCGAGAATCCAAAAGTTCCCCAGACAGCCATCTCTCATCCCGCCGTCGAGTGCCCAAGCGGGTGCCGGACAGGCAAAGGGGTCAGTCCTCCCTCGTTTTGAGTGGACAATATCCAATAACGGCCTATTATGTCAACCCGACCTACAAATGAGTTTTTGATAGGAACCGTAAAGCCTGCGGCCATGCCTGTTCCACAGCAAAAGCGGACCTTAATTCCTGCTCAAGACGTAATTAAACGACGCGTTAATAGTGTCTCGTGGGACATTTCCTTCCTTAGCGTTTTCCTAAAATCAAATTTCTCCTGGTTTAGCTGGCATCCGTATCTCGTAGAAAGGAGCATCTAGCACGTCACCGACAGTGTTGTCACGCAGGGCACGGTAGTAACGGCTGGGGTCGCCGGTCAATACGGAGCCATGGTGACAAGCGATAGTTTCAACATCAAGGGGTTCGATTCGGTTTAATGCTGTTTCAAGGTGTTTCTGGGATGGAAGCAGCCCGGAAAACCGGCAGAAGTCGACAACCTCGCTCGATCGATCTTCGCTCGTGATAGGCTCTCGATCACCCGGTTGCATAAACAAGTCCGAGGTGAACAAGATGCGGTCAGTTTCGTCGTAGACGAGCATGCTATCCCAGAAGTGGACCCACGGAGTGAGCACAAATCGCAGCGATTTCCGACCGAGGGACAACTCCTCCTGATTTCCTACTACCTTGGGAACCCGTTCACTAAAGTCGCTAACCGTAACCGCCCCACCGACGGGACTACAGACAGGCTCAGCGCGAGGTGCAATTTTGAGGAATCGGTTCAGCGATCCACACTCGTCCATCTCAAAGTGTGGAACCACCAGGTAACGCAACTTCGCTGGGTCTACCAGGCGGCCCACGGCTTCATGAATAGGGTCGTACATACCACGCAAGCCTGTTGCCACCATAGTCGAGTTCTCATCCCGAATGAGAAAGCAACCGAAGCTCACAGGCGATCCTGGTGGATAGATGCTTATTCGGAATACATCGGGGGCAAACTCTGTGATAGTCGCTTCCATGGTTTAGTACTCCTTTCTGGTCTGGCTTAGAGAGATGGATCATATCCCACGGCAGGATGCAACCCAACGCACCCTCATTGCATCCTGAAAAGCCTCTTGACACAGAGCCACCTGAGCAGTAAAGGGGCTATGTTTTGTGGTTAAGGCCTAAATAAAGGCTATGGTGAAACTCAAGCCGCAGATTCTCTTCGATTTGCTGATCCTTCTCTTTTTCGTTTATCTCGTTTGGGAAGCGAACGAGTGGAAGCTTCAGGCACGCCTCTACCCCTGGGTGATTGGCATTCCTATGGTGGTCCTTGCGGTGATCCACTTGGCTATGGATCTAAAAGGTTCATATCAAGAAAAATCTTCAGATGCTGTCCCGGTTGACTTTCAGTTCGCCAAGGGTATAGATCCCCTCTTGGCCAGACGGCGCACCATCAGTAGTTTCTCCTGGATCCTTGGCTTTTTGGCGGGTATTTGGCTTGTTGGATTTTCCATAAGTATTCCTGTTGTAGTTTTTTTCTACCTTAAGATGCAGGCGAGAGAGGGGTGGGTTCTATCTGGGGTGCTAACAAGTGTATGTTGGCTTATCTATTGGGGGCTTTTCGAGCGGATTCTCCGCCTGCCATTTCCTGAAGGGAAGATCTTTCTTTGGATGGGCTTTTAATATAGAGGTTGTGTTGCAACGCCGTCGGTTACAATGAAAAATATCAAATAGGAGGTGCTCTATGAAAAGGATATCGGCGTATAAAATACTGTCCCTTTACCTTTTGCTTTTCCTCGCGTGGGGGTTCGGTACGAGTGCGCAGGTCTGGGCACAGACCGAGTTCTATAAGGGCAAGACTGTGAGAATAGTGGTGGGCTTCACCCCGGGCGGATTTTATGACCGCTGGTCCCGCCTGCTGGCCCGCTACATGGGAAGATATATCCCGGGAAATCCCGACTTCATCGTCCAGAATATGCCCGGTGCCGGGTCAAGGATCGCTGCCAACTATCTTTATAACGTCGCAAGGCGCGATGGGCTAACCATCGGTACCATCCAAAAAAGTCTTTTCTTTGACCAGTTAATCGGCACCAAAGAGGTAAGGTACGACTGGTCGAAATATAACTGGCTTGGTACCCCTGAGCTCCCTCCCGATGTCTTTTATATGAGAAGCGATGCTCCTTTTAAATCTTTGGAGGATATCAAGAATGCCAGCACGCCTCCGAAATGCGGCTCCACCGGGAGATCGAGCTCAGGCTTTCTAATACCTGCGCTTCTCCAGCAGGCGGCGGGGATCAAATTTAAAATGGTTCTGGGCTACCAGGGAGGGCGGCAGATTGACCTGGCGGTGGAGCGAGGCGAGGTTGTATGCCGGGCCATGTCCATGAGCGCCCACATGGGCCGGGAGCCATTTCTTTCCTGGCATAAGAAGGGCTTTGATTGGCATCTGCTGCAAACGCGAGACGGGCGGTTGCCCGATTATCCGGACATACCCAGCATCTTCGAGATCGCCAAGAAGTACAAGGCTTCCGAGGATGATATCAAGTTGATACGTCTGGCCGCTTCCACGAATTTCGGCAAGCCTTTCACTGCCCCTCCGGGGGTTTCTAAAGAGCGAGTCGCAATCCTGCGAAAGGCCTTTATCTCGGCCCTTAGGGATGATCAGGCCGTCGCAGAGGGTAAGAAGTTGAATATGAAGGTTGAAATGCTCACAGGGAAGCAGGTTCAGAAAATGGCCAAAGACGTGCTTTCCATGTCTCCGAAAATCGTCGATGGTTTTAGAAAATTGGTCGGTGAGTAGAGGGAAGAGGATGTGACCCCAAAGTGGATGAGGACTGTTTGAATGCGCTGTGCCGGTGAGCGGGTGCCAGGAAGATGTTGCTTGACGCTTTTATTTCCGGATTAACCCAGGTCTTGTCCTGGCCCGCCTTTGGATTTCTGCTCATCGGCGCGGCTGTCGGTTTTGTTGTGGGAATTCTACCGGGGCTGGGCGGACTCTCCACCCTGGCCTTAATGCTACCTTTTGTCTGGACCATTAAGGAGCCGATTTCGGCTTTTTCTTTCCTTCTGGGGATGCACGCGATCACCGGAACCACCGGGGATATTACTTCGATTCTTTTTGGTATTCCAGGCGAAGGGACTGCTGCTGCCACCATCATCGATGGTTACCCCATGACCAAGAAAGGGGAGGCGGGCAGGGCCCTCGGGGCGGCTCTAATGAGCTCCCTTGTTGCGGGACTCGAAGGCGCTATTATTTTGGCTATCTCCATTCCCATCATGCGCCCGTTAGTCCTTTTCTTCGCATCCCCAGAGCTTTTTATGCTTGCGATTCTCGGTATCTCCTTCATTGTTTCTCTCAGCGGAGACTCCCTGCTCAAGGGGTTCCTAGCTGCAGGCATAGGATTGATGCTGGCAACCATTGGCGTGGATCCTCAAACAGGGGCACTGCGCTATACGCTGGGTACATTCTATTTATGGGACGGGCTCAGCCTCATACCCGTCGTCATAGGACTTTTTGCCATTCCGGAAATCGTTGATCTCGCGGTAAGAGGGACAAGTATTGTTGAGGACAAAGTGGAAAAGCTCGAAGGGGTCATGGAAGGCGTCAAGGATACCTTTCGTCACTTCTGGCTGACCATGCGCTGTGGACTTATAGGCGTTTTGATCGGCGCGTTGCCGGGTCTGGGAGGTGGAGTCTCTCAATGGTTGGCCTATGGTCATGCAGTGCAAAGCTCTAAAGATCAGTCCCGTTTTGGGAAGGGGGCAGTGGAGGGGGTTTTGGGACCGGGAGCTGCCAACAATTCCAAGGAGGGAGGGAACCTCATCCCAACGGTCGCTTTTGGAATTCCGGGTAGCGCTTCCATGGCGATCTTGCTGGGGGCCTTTCTACTTGTAGGGCTACAGCCAGGGCCGGATATGCTGACCAAACATTTAGATGTCACCTTTGCAATGGTCTGGATCCTCGTGATCGCCAATATTATTACGGCCGGTGTCGCCTTTCTTTTTCTGAATCAGTTGGTCAAGATCACCTATGTGCGCGGTGGTATACTTATCCCATTCCTCCTGATGTTCATTTTCCTTGGCTCTTTTACGGCGCACAATAGTCTCAACGATATCGTGGTTACCATTATATTTGGCCTTTTAGGATACTTCATGGTTCTCTTCGAATGGCCCAGACCGCCTTTTGTTCTAGGCTTGGTTTTGGGACGTATTGCCGAAAACAATTTGTGGATCTCGAACTCTGCTTATGGGGTAAGCTGGCTCCTTCATCCGGCCATCATTGTCATCTTCTTAATAATTCTCACAACCCTTGGCTATTCCATATTCAAGGCGATTAAAAGAAAAGAGCCAGCATCTAGCTATGAAAGCGGAACATCAGAGTAAGGAGCATGCTAGGGACTAATTTTAAAGGCCGTATGGGATTCATTCTGTGTTTGCTCGTACTTGGGGTGGTTGGATGTGGCGAAAACCCTAAACAAATGTTTGAAACCGCGCAGTTCGAAGAACAACAAAACAATCACAGCCATGCTCGCGAGTTGTATGAGCGGATCATCCGGACCGATCCGAACAGCAACCTTGCAAAAAAGGCGAAGGAACGACTGGCCGCGTTGCAAATGAAAGATCAGCGCTAAAATCGATTCGCACCGATACTTAACGGCAAAGAGCATAGCGCCAAGCGCATAGCGTCCTACTGCTAACCCCGGTCCGACAAAAATAATCAAGGCATATGCGATCCTGGGCTGATGTTACACGATTTGCACACGTATCGCCCCTAGCTTCGTAACTACACTCATGGTGATTTGCAGATTCATGATACAAACAGCTCTTCGCCACGCTCCAATGCTCATCAGGGCCGATTTCTCG